>Ga0182024_10020362_pt1 | contig 12127 bp, 11 predicted proteins | sample P32metaG_FD_120480 | JGI IMG/M metagenome (GOLD analysis project Ga0182024, IMG submission 120480) | Permafrost microbial communities from Stordalen Mire, Sweden - P3-2 metaG (Illumina Assembly) | ecosystem: Environmental > Terrestrial > Soil > Wetlands > Permafrost | place: Sweden: Stordalen...
GATCGACGTCTTGCTCGGAAATGAAGACGGCACCAAGATCGTGCGCGGGCTGCCGCGCGGAACGCCGTGCGCGCACAAGACCGGCGAGATCGACGGGACGCGCAACGACGCCGGCGTCATCGATCCGTTCGGCGACGCCCCCTACGTGCTCGTCGTGCTGACCCGCGACCTGCGGGACTATGCGGCCGGCAATGACGGCATCGCGGCGATCGCGCACCGCGTCGACATGGCGCTGCGGCAGGGAAGCTGAGGGCTGCACGTAACGGCGCAAGACGATTTCGTCGTCAGGGGGAAACCATGAAGAATTTCTTAGTGGCCGGTGGCCTGGCGATTGCCGCCACCGCCGTCGCGCTGGGCGGCTGCAACAGTTCGAGCAAAACGACGCCCACGGTGCCTGCCGTGACGCCGACGCCGATCGCGCAGCAAATCGTTCCGAACCCGCTGCCGAGCATGACCGTGTCGAGCACGACGTTCACCGCCGGCGGTACGCTGCCGGCCAACACGATCTTCAACAGCTTCGGCTGCACCGGCGGGGATCAGTCGCCGCAGCTCAGCTGGACCGCGGGACCGGCCGGCACGGTCAGCTATGCGGTGACGATCTTCGATCCCAACGCGCCGACCAACGTCGGCTTCTGGCACTGGCTCGTCTACAACATCCCGGCTGGGACGACGTCGCTTCCCGCTAACATTCCGGTCACCGGCGCCGCCGGCGGCGCGGGGTCGGGCGCCTTGCCGGCCGGTGCGCTCCAAGCGATGGACGACTACGGCATCCAAGGCTACGGCGGTCCGTGTCCGCCGGCCGGCGGCGGCACGCACAACTACATCTTCACCGTGACCGCGCTGAGCGCGATGATCACCGGGCTCACGCCGTCGACGACCGACGCGGCGTTGCTGCAGTTCAACATGGACGGCATCATCCTCGCGCGCGGACAAGTCGTCGGTACGTTCGGCCGCTAGTCGCAACTAGGTTGCTGGGCCGCGCTCGAGCGTTCGCGCGAGTCGCGGCCCCAGCACCGCGACGATCGCCGCCGCCGCGAAGATCGGCAGAAACGCGGCAGCGGCGATGTGCGTCGCGTCCCAGGCTGCGCCCGAGAGCAGTGTCGCCGCGAACGAGATCGCATAGCCGAGCGTGAACGTTCCCGCCGCCAAGCGCGGAACGTCGTGCGCCGGCGCGGAGAGCGCGGGCAGCGCGAAGCTCAGCGTGAGCACGTAGGCGGCGCAGAAGCCGAGCAGCGCGGCTCCTGCGATGACCCAGACGCCGCCGAATACCAAGACCGCGATGACCGCGCCGGCGATCAGCGCGGCGACGGCGAGCGACGTCGCCGGACGGCCGAGGATGCGCATCGGAATCAAACCGACCGCGAACGATGCCGGAATCTGCGCGGTGTTGAGCGCCGCCAGCGACGGACCGACGAGCGCGCTGCCTCCGGTTGCGTGGAGGTAATCGGGCAGGAACGTGTTGGCGCCGAAGTACGCCAAGCTCGCGGCGGCCTGAAAACCGCCGAGCTGCCACACGCGTGGATCGCGAAAGTTCGGCAACCACGCACCGGATGCGCTAACGGCCCGTTCGGTCGGATCGCGCACCACGCCCAGCGCCAGCGCGCTCACGACCACCGGAATGCTCCACGCGACGAAGCTGCGCTCCCACGAGCCGCCGACCAGCGGCAAGATGAACGGGATCGTCAGCGATGCGCTGATCGCTTCGCCGCACAGCAGCCCGTTCGCCCAAATCCCGGTACCAAGCGCGATGCGCTCGCCGAACCAGCTGCGCGCGAGCGACGGAAACGCCGGCTGGATCACGGCGATTCCGATGCCCATGACCACCGTCATCGCGAACAGCATCGGGATCGACGGCCCGAAACCGCGCAACGCCGACGACGCTGCAATGATCAGGAGGCCCGCGATCACCGCATTGCGTGCGCCCAGGCGCATGGTGAGCAGCCCGCCGAACATCGACGAAGCGGCCAGCACGAGGACCGGAACGTTCGACAGCGCGGCGATCCCCGATTCGTTGAGTTGCAGATCGCGATGGATTAACGGAAGGACCGGCGGTACCGCGAGCAGCGTGAGTCGCAGATCGGTGCCGGCCAGCCACAGCACGATACCGCGCGCGATCAGCGATCGGCGCATTAGTGTCCCAGAGCTCGAGTCGAAGTCATTCCCCCTCATAATTCTGCTCGCCAGAACCTAGTAATTGGGCTCCGCGGAATGCCGACGATATGTGTACGGTTACCACACCCCAGACTGTACGCCGCTAGCTGCCTACTTTTCGGTACGCGCTCGAACGTCCACTTCAGCTTCGTCTAAGCCGCACTCTAATGCTTGTGCCATCGGATTGGGCTGTCCCCTCGCCGCACCTACATAAGCGATGCGGGTGACTCGTCGACTTCTTCCCGAGCGGCTTTCGCCTTTTCGAATACATCCTCGTCACCGAAAGCTACACTCAGTGCCTTTCCCTTGCAATCGAAGCTCAATAGAACAAAGTCGTCCGCTTCGACTCCCTGCGCCCGTAGAAACCGTCCCTGAAACCTTACCTGGCTCGACGAAATTCCGGCTCGGTAAGTGGTCGGTGAATTGTTCATCTGCACGTTATATTGACCGTCGGTTATGTATTGCCTCAGAACTGCGGGCAGCGCGAGCGTCTCATATTTCACGGCCGCCTCAGTGACTTTTTGCACTAGCCACAGCTTGCCGTCCTCAAAGTGACCATGGTCTTTCATGGCTGTCTGGCGGACTCGAACCTTGGGCATGAGCGATTCGACAACTCCTGGCTGGGAAATGGCGCCGCGCAATGCGTACACACCCTTAGCTGGCCGATCGATAATCACGGAATAGCCGATCATGACGTGGAATGAACTGAGGTTCATTCCCTTCGCGGTCACCTCACGTTCCAGGGCGTCGCGAGACATAATCCCGCCATTTGAGTTGAGGGCATCGTACAGGACGAATTCGAGCGGGGACAATACATCAGCAGCCAGCTGCGGCCGCGTCGCCGCGAGCTTCTCTCCATCAAACTCTAGCCCGAGGTCGGGGAGCTCTAACACCAACATTCTTCCCAGAACGTGCCGAGGGGGTACCTGGGCAACGCGGTGACTCCTCATTAGCGCCCGTCGAAGCTCGGCAATCCTAATCGTCGGACATACTGCTAGTACTTTGCGACTATGGTTTGCGATGGCATTTCGCCGCTGTTTAATTCGCAGCCATGCGGCAGGTTCGAGCCATTCTACTTCGACGACGCCCTGCAGCAAGAACTCTACTCGAGGAGCCCAAGACTCGAGGCCAGCCTCCTCCAGCGCATGAGCGATCGCCTCAACCGGGCACGCACCGAAGTCATGCGTTCTCTCAGTGGCCACTCGCAAGGCACACTCAGTCGCCGCTTCGAGTTTTTTGGCGTCGCGGTGTCTAACGATGATTCGCTTGGACTCAGGCCCCGTAATATGGTATCGCTCGGGACTCTTCATGTTTGCATAGGCAATCAATTGCGTGACATTGTCATCGGGTCCGAGTGCCCCGTTCGCTTTCAGCTCTGCCTCGATCGCATCGGCCGAATCGACGTTACTATTAAGTAGTTGCTCGAGAGATTTAGTCGCACGAGTTAGCGATGGTGTAAAGGGTCGCCCCTCCCGAAAGAATTCCTGAAAGTGGTCTTGCTTTTGTCGTACACGCTCTCGAGAAACGCCGACGGCCTCACCTGCCTCTTGTAATGTCATCGGTTCGACGCCAGTCAACCCGAGGCGGAGCAGCGCTCCTCGGTCGCTATTCGAATCACCAAAGAGCGAGCATATCTCGTCTCCTATGGTGAGAGGCGAAGCCTCCAAGACCTTGTTAATCAATTCGTTTGCCAGCGATTTTAACTTGTCGCCCTTAAGTGCCGAGCGAATGCCGCTAGGCGCATAAAAAGCCTCCGCAAGGCTTGCGGCATCCGCACTGAGGTTTCGGACCACTTTGCCGAACCGCGGATCGTCTCGACGAATATTACTCATCACGCGTCGTCCAAGTTCTCGTTCAAGCAATCGGCGGATCGAATTGATAGAACGAGCACGTGCAGCGCGTCGTTGCGCAATTGTTCCGTTAGTCAACGAGCGGCCGCCTTCGGGAGGCATTTACTTGGAAATGCCTTCGCTGAATTTACGGTTGATACGGTTGATTGTTTGCCTAATTTCGAAAATGTAGTCGCTCGGATCACTATATTGAGACGAATATACGAGCTCACGCGAGATCGCGATTGCGTACTCCGTAATGGCCACTTCATTAGAGAGGTGCTGGAAAGTTACACTATCGACGCCCTGAGTGCTGGCAGTTGCCATCTGCGGAAAATCTAAATTGATGATGATCGTGCGGCTCTCCCTGTCGTATGTTGCACGATACTCGTCTGCTCCGAGTGAGCGGTATTCTACCTTGAAGCCACCCCGTGCTGGCTTCTTGCTCTCTGAACCCTTCACGTTTCGTCCTAGCGGGTCGCCGTCATCCGCGCCTACAACTTGCGGGTTCTGTGCCCGTTCCGCGTCGCCCCCACTACCATGACCGTCACTAGGTGCGCCGCCAGCTCCGCCCGTCTCCGCGACCACCTCCACCGACTCGTCGCCACCGAACAATAGAGAGTCGTGATCGCTACCAGAATCCAGCTTATTATTCGGAGATGCGTCCCGGCTAAGGCCACTAACAGTAGCGCGAACACGGGAGATTTTGTCAGAATACTCTACAAAATCGTCATTGAGAAGCTTCGCTATGCCATCGGCTTGGCTTTGAAGGCGTTTAGCCTCCTCCGTTCTCTTCCTCTGTTTGTCTTGTTCAACTAGGTCGCGACGTACGTCGTCTAACTTAGAACTAATGAAGGCATGAACTGCTTGCACTAGCTCGTTCTCAATGTTTAGCCGCATGTCGCGAGTCATATTGAACGCCGGGGTCGGTCCAGTGCCTTGATTAATGAGATCCGCTACCTCGAGATCGCCGAATAGGTATTGGGACATCTCCTTCCCTTCGACGCTACCCAGTGTGGTTTCGAAAAGCACACCTTGCGAAGTGATGTCGATGCCTCGCTGACCATCCTCTAGAGGTACAGGCGAAACACGCACTCTCAGGCTAGCGTCTCCTAAATTGGCGCGAACGACGCCTTCGGTTTGAAAAAGACGTTCTTCAACAAACGCCGGCTCCTCGTACTCAACTTCATGGTCATTGATGATGACTTCAGCGCTCTTATGGCTGCGGCCAATATGGCGCTGAACGAACGCGATCGTGGCGCGCACGTCGCACTTTGCGCTGATATCGTCAATGGTGATCGTCGTACCATTTGGTTCGTTCGTCTTCACATCTAGCTCAACGGTATTCAGAGGAACGGACGTTACGTTGCCCTTAGCCGCTTCACGTTCGATATCAAGGCGTCCGAGCTTTACAGTATTTCTAACGCCGTTTCTAACCGTTCGGACCACTAAGCCATTTGCAATACCAAATGCAGCTGACTTTCCAGTGCCGAACATCCCGCGTCCAGCTTTACCGGCGAGACGTTCTTGGTTGTGCCCATGCATCGTGAAGAAGTTTTGCAGGCCATCCAGGTCCATTCCGGCGCCATTGTCGCTGATCGTCGCTGATCGTTTGGTCACGTTGATTTGCACCACGACCTTTGGCGTCGCGTTTTGATCAACGTATTGGAGGCTATTCGAAATGTATTCCCACGCGACAACCGGCAGAGTTTTGAAAACCCCCGCCGATTGCAAAATGTCGCGAGCTACGTTCGAAACTACAGATACAGATCCTGGAGACGTGGTCATTTAGTTACTTCCTCTTCGTTGTTAACGCGCTTGACGAGATACTCGACGACTGCCCCAAGCGATTGATCATTTCTGAAAGCACTTACGAAGCGGTCGAGCTTCGTTCGACGTGCTTCCTTGGTCATATAGGTATCGATGCGAAAGAACTCGCCAATATCGATGCTCCTAATGTCGTCGAGATTGGCCGCCTTAAATTTCTTAAAAGCTGCGGTCATTGTGAGGCGTTTTCGTTCGGCAGCCATCCAGTGGCGGTCAGCGCTGGCGATTGATGTGCGCCCTGCGTTGCCTTTTACTAGCCCGATCAAGTCGGTTTCCACGTACTTGGAACCAGCTGCGGTCATCATCCAGCCTTCGGTCTGGGAGCCCGACAGGTAACCTTCAGCCTTGCCTTCAGATAGGCGGCGCCGAACTTGTTCAATGTTGATTTGCTTTGGATATTTGCGCCAACTAAAACGTTTTGGAGCTACCTCGCTAGCCTTTACGGCCACGTCCTCGGTGTCGATATGGCGCAACTGGCCTCCGCAGACGTACGTTGCAAGGACTACTACATCGACGTTATTGCGATCTGCAAGGTCATCGTGCTGATTTGCTGTGTTTTTGGAAGCCACTTTGCTAGCTGGCATCAGCGAGCACTCCGTGATTCTTTCAATTCCATGCTTTTTGCCCTAGGCGTTAATGTAAACGTATCTCTTGTGACCTGCGTGAATCGTTGAGGACTACGCAAGAGATAACCGAGGATCGTTAATTCTGGCGACCTACCCTTCACAGCTCGCTTTGCAGCAACGAAATCAGCAATCGAGCGAAGGTGCATTGGTGTTTTGCTGAGAGCAAGGGCTGCGGAGATCAGCTCATTTATCTCTGAAGAATAGCTCTCGCCGCTCTTTAATGAGCCGCTATTGCTTGGCGCGAGCTCCGCGGATACAAGATAGGCGTTCCAATCGGGATTCTGTGCCTCTACGCAAATGGTGCATAGGGGCTCCGGCGCATGGAAGTCAGCGGGTTCGATCGTGCCGCGTTCACGAGCCAAGCCACTGAAGCCGTCGAGCGAAAAGATGCGTTCGCACTCAGTGCAAACAAAGCTTGCGCCTTGGGACCGCAACTCGTAGTTGAACCGATTGCGGCAACGTGCCGAGCAAAACTTACTCCGAGCGGTCCTGAGCCCTGGCGAGAACCAGGCTCCGTCATAGAAGCACCGCCGTAATTGAAACGCCTCGTCCGCCGATGCTGCTAGTAAATCGAGCAACAAACCTGATGCCGCCGTTTCCGGTTTGTCAGTTTGATGTAGATTTGTGAGAGCAAGTACAAATGGCGATCCGGAGGGTACGTGTTGGTATTGAAGAGTGAAAGGCAGCTCCGAAAGAAAGCCAGTCAATTTCGTTGGATCAACTTCGTGCAGTGCGCCCTTAGCGATGGAAATCAGGGTCTGTCGCAGGATCGACCAGACATTGGAGTGCTGAGAATTCCCGTCGTTGTCAGGTTCGTCGGCGTCGAGGATGGACGCGACGGAATTCAGCCTTGCCGACACATCGGTATTGGGGCGGCCAAGGCTACACGTCCAGGATATCCCAGCTACTGTCATTGATGTTATGACGTTACATCATTGACATCAACGCCGTCAAGCTGCGGACCGACCTGCATAAGGGCGTGCGAGTTCGGGGTCGATCGAACGCCTGTTCGATTTTTTGGCAATTGAGGTTCGAAACGAGGACGCTTTGAAGGGCTCATTGGCAGACCGGGATCTACACCTCCTAGAATGGGGTCGCTTTACCGCAAAGTGGTTCCGAGAGCTGACCACCGTCCCGTCCGAAATTGGTCACCGAGGTGTCACCACCAACTGCTACTGACGCAACCGTCGGTCGGGATGCGGAGGGCGAGCCGCGAAGTAAGCAGGCTACGGTGGACTAGACCCGATGGCTTCAGGCGTCGAGCCGCAGTTGGCCAATCGTTGGTATCGGGGGTTCTTTGCGTAACGGTGTAGTCACCATCGCACATTAGTTCGCTACTATCGCCGCTGCGGCGGCGATGTCTTCCACACCCAGCCCGAGCGACTCGAACACCGTCGTGTGACCGTCACGCGGGGTCGCGATGCCGGCCAGAATCTCGCCGAGCGCGACAACGCCGTCCCAGCTCGCCGCGCCCTCCGCCACCGCAAGGATCACGTCGCCGGCTTCTTGGCGAGCTGCGGCAAGGTCGTCGATCACCAGCGACGATGCGCCGACGAACGCGCCCGGCAACTCGCGTTTGTGGGCGACGCACGCACCGACGGCGTTGACGTGTGCTCCATCGGCGACCGCTCGCCCATCGAACAGCGGCTCGGCCGAACTCGTGCAGGTCGTGACGACGTCCGCTCCGCGAACCGCGTCGTCGGGATCGGCAGAGACGCGCGCATCGATTCCGCGCGACCGCGCGTCGCGCGCAAGATCGTTCGACCGGGCACGATCGCGTGACCACACCGCGAGCCGCTCCGCCAATCCCGCGCGGGCGAATGCGTCGACGTGTGCGCTGCCTTGTGCTCCGGCCCCGAGAATCGCGTGCACACCGCGCGGCCTGCGCGCCAGCGTTTGCGTCGCGACCACGGTTACGGCCGCGGTGCGAGCGCGGGTCAATGCTTCGGCCTCGATCCAGGCCGACGGTTCACCGGTCGCCGGATCGAGCAGGACGACCACCGCGCGATGTGTCGGCAGGCCGCGCCGTGCGTTGCCGGGGATCGCGACGACCAACTTCGCACCGAGCGCGCCGCGCTCGCCCCCGGTCCAGGCCGGCATCGCACCGAACCACGTGCCGCCCGGCGTCGTGAACGCCGCGCGCGGCGGATTCCCCGCCTCCCCGCGGGCGAGCGCCGCGAGCACCGAGCGCATGAGCGCCGGCAGGTCGAGTGCCGCGAGCCGCGCCGCGACTTCTTCTTCGTCGAGCCGGATCATTCGAACAGCGAGGGTTGTTCGATGCGCGCCGGACGCTCGTGCGCGATGCCGAGCGCGGCCAACATGCGACGCACGGTCTCGGGTGCATGACCGGCATACTCGTTGTTCGCGTAGCCGGCCAGCCGCGACAACTCGGGTGCCGCGCCGCGAATGGCCTCGGCCCAGCGGGCAAGCTCGTCGCTGCGGTCGATCACGGTCGCATCGTAGCGGGGAATGCTGCCGCGAATGCCGAGCCACCGGAGGTACGCGTGCGACGCGGTCGGCCGGTACAGTTCGTGCAGCATCGCCTCGAGCGGAACGAAGGGTCCGTCGGTGACCGCGAGCGCGACACCGTGCGTGCCGAGGGCATCGCGAAGCCGGCCGTGCGCCGTGCCGTGGAACCAGTCGCGGTGACGCACTTCGAGCGCATACCGCGGTCCGGCAGGCAACGCACACACGAAGGCCTCGACGGCGTCGATCTCCGCCGGTACGAAATCGGGCGGTAGCTGCACCAGAATCGCTTCGAGCTTGTCACCGAACTCGAGCACGCTGGCGACGAATGCGTCGAACAGCGTGCGCGACTCGAGCAGCCGCCGTTCGTGCGTGATCTCGCGCGGCGTCTTTACTGCGAAGGTGAAACCGTCGGGAACCTGCGCGGCCCACTTGCGCACGCGCTCGGGCGGCGGTGTCCCGTACACGGTCGCGTCGAGCTCGACGCTGCAGAATTCGTCGGTGTACTCACGTAGGAACTCGGTCGGACGCGTTCCGGCGTCGTACATCGGACCGACCCAGTCCGGATACGACCAGCCTTGCGTCCCGAGCGCGAGATGCGGAAGGTTCAGCCGTTCCCTACTTCATGGCCGCCCTCGATCTTGACCGACGTCATCGCATCGCCGGCACGGATCTGGTCGACGACGTTCTGTCCCTCGGTCACGTGACCGAACACGGTGTATTGCCGGTTGAGGAACGGCGCGTCGTCGAGGACGATGTAGAACTGGCTGCCGGCCGAGTTCGGGTTCGAGGCGCGTGCCATGGCGACGGTGCCTTTGATGTGCGGATGCTCGTTGAACTCGGCGTCGAGATTGTAGCCGGGACCGCCCGAGCCGTTGCCGTTCGGGTCGCCGCCCTGAACGACGAAACCCGGCTCGTACCGATGAAAGTTGAGGCCGTCGTAGAATCCCGCGCGGGCCAGCTTGATGAAGGCCGCGCTGTGCTGCGGTGCATCGTCGGGATAGAACGTGAACACGATATCGCCCTTGGGCGTCGTGATCCGCGCGCTGGCGGTCTTGGCCTCGGCGGCCAGCGAGGTCAGCTCGTCGCCGGTGGGTTTGGTATGGGTTGCCATCGCTGCCGTGCTACGGCACCCGGTTGACCGTGCCCCGCTCGCGCCGACGCAGGGCAGCGCGGCAGCCGTGCGGTAGGCGTCGACCGATGTCAGCTTATCGCGGTCTCGCCTATATTTCGGTCGCCGTCTTGTGCGCCGCGCTGCCCGCGCGCGCCGACGTGCCGGTTCCGACGACCGACCCGGTCGTCGCCGCAGCAATCGCCCGCGTCGACGCAGCCAATCTGCGCGCGACCGACCTGCGCTTGGTCGCATTCGGAACGCGGTCGACGTTTTCGGAGAAATCCGGTCCGAACCGCGGCATCTTCGCCGCGCGCGATTGGGTGGCCGGGCGCTTCCGCGAGCTCATCCGTTCGAGCAACGGCCGCCTATCCGTCGCGTTGGACTCATACTCGCAGGCTGCCGATCCGGCCAAGCGGATTCCGCGGGAGGTCGTCATCTCATCGGTGGTCGCGACGCTCAAAGGTGACGATCCGGCAGCGCCGACCTACGTCATGTCCAGCCATCTCGACTCGCGCAACTCTGACAACGATGACGGCGTGCACGACGCGCCAGGCGCCGACGACAACGGTTCGGCCGTCTCCGCGGTGCTCGAAGCAGCGCGCGTCCTAGCGCCGATCCCGATGCACGGAACGGTGATCTTCGCCTGTTTCGACTCCGAGGAGCAAGGGTTATTCGGCAGCGCGCACCTCGCCCAGACGCTCAAGGCCGCCAAGGTCGACGTAGAAGGCGATCTCAACAACGACATCATCGGTGCGTCGGTCGGCGACGATGGCGTCAAGCGCGATGATTTCGTGCGCATCTACTCTGAAGCGATCCCGACTGGTGCGGTGGCCGGGCGCGTCAACGCAATCGGTTCGCAGAACGACTCGCCGTCGAACGAGCTCGCGCGCTACGCGAAGGAGACCGGCGATGCGTACGCGACCGGTCTCACCGGGATGCTGATCTGGCGCGCCGACCGCTTCTTGCGCGGCGGCGACCACGAGTCGTTCAATGCCGCGGGTTTCGCCGCACTGCGCTTCACGGAGCCGCGCGAGACGTTTGCGCACCAGCACCAGAACGTGCGCGTCGAGAACGGCGTACAATACGGCGACCTCCCGCAGTACGTCGACTTCGACTATCTCGCCAAGGTCGCGCGCTACAACGCATCCGTGCTCGCCTCCCTCGCGCTCGCGCCGGCGACGCCCAAGGTCTCCGTCGACACGAAGGCCCTCACGAACGACACGACCCTCTCGTGGAACGTCGTTCCGCGCGCCGCGCGTTACGAAGTCGTCCGCCGGTTGACCACCGAGCCGACCTGGACCGCCGTCGACGACGCCGGAACCGCGACGACCATGACGCTCAAGTACTCCAAGGACATCTGGCAGTTCGGCGTGCGCGCGGTCGACGCCCAAGGTCACCGCTCGCAGGCCGGTTTTCCGACGCCGATACGCTAGGACGCGGCTTACGTACCGATCGCGTCGATCGCCCGGGTTAGCTCGACGTCGCGTTCGGTGATCGCGTTGGCGTCGTGGGACCAGGTTCGAATCGTCACCTGATTCCACGACAGCGCGATGTCGGGATGATGGTCGAGCTGGTTTGCAGCCGCGGCCACCGCGTTCACGAAGCCGACGGCGCCGTTGAAGTTGCCGCAGTCGAAGCGCTTGGTCAGCGCTTGCCCGTCGTTGGTCCAACCGGCTGGTGCGTCCATTAGATGATCCCTTCCGCACGCAAGGCGCGCAGCGACGCTTCGATCGCGTGCAAGGTGAATGCGACGTCGTCGTCGTCGTGAGCGGTCGACAGAAACATGACCTCGTTGTGGGATGGCGGTAAGAGAATGCCGCGTCCGCGCATCGCATGATAGAACGCGGCATAGGCGCGTTGGTCGTCGGTGCGCTGATCGTCGTACGAGCGCGTCGGCGGTCCGGAACGAAACTTGAAGTCGACGATCGATGCGATCTGCACGACCGCATAGTCCAGGGCGAGCGACGACAGCACGCCACGGATCCCATCGGCGAGACGCCGCGCACGCCGTTGCGTCTCCACCAGCAGATCCGGTTCGCGTTCGAGCGTGTCGAGCACGCGCAAACCGATCGCGACGGCAAACGGCATTCCGGCATGCGTTCCGCCGGTGAAGC
>Ga0182024_10020363_pt1 | contig 12127 bp, 11 predicted proteins | sample P32metaG_FD_120480 | JGI IMG/M metagenome (GOLD analysis project Ga0182024, IMG submission 120480) | Permafrost microbial communities from Stordalen Mire, Sweden - P3-2 metaG (Illumina Assembly) | ecosystem: Environmental > Terrestrial > Soil > Wetlands > Permafrost | place: Sweden: Stordalen...
CAGTAGGACACCGTCACGCCGGCGTCGGTCCATTTCGCGGTGGTTCCGGCATTGCCGAAGTCGCAGTCGTCGGGGTGGGCGACGACCACCAGGACGCGCTCGATTCCATCGATCTCTGACACGTGAAAGATGGTAGCCAAAGCGGACGCCGGAGCCCCGCCTACCCATGCGACACTCGTTGCATGTCTCCCGATCAGCCTCTGCATCCTGACCTCGGTCGGCTCGCCGAGCTGCTCGGTGACTGGCAGGGTGAAGGCGAAGGCCAGTGGGCGGCCGGCGAGCCCTTCCGCTACCGCGAGCGGGTCGCCTTCGGCCACAACGGGAAGCCTTTTCTCGGGTACTCGCAGCGCACCACCGCACTCGACGACGGACGTCCGCTGCATGCCGAGACGGGCTACTGGCGAGCCCTGGCGGACGGCGGGGTTGAGGTCGCGATGGCCCATCCCATCGGAGTCATCGAGATCGAGACCGGCCGCTGGGAGGGCAACCGCCTGCGCTTGCGCACCACCACCGTGAACTGCACGCCCACCGCCAAGACGGTCACCGGCCTGCAGCGCGACTTCGAGATCAGCGGCGATGTCTTGACCTACTCGCTTCGTATGGCCACCGATGGCGGCGAGCCGGCGCCCCACCTGCGCGCCGAACTGCACCGGGTGCGTCCGGACGGCGTGACGGCGGAGTCCTGACCATGCCCGATGTCCCAATCGCGAGATCCGTCCAGCGCCTGCTCACGCGCCAATCCCCGGTGTCGTCCAGGTCCTTTCCATTGCGCGACCGGACGCCCGACCCCGGCCTTTTCGGGCCGGACTCGGTGACCTGGGTGGTCATGCGCGAGCCGCGACTGCTGCTTGCCGCGGGTCGCGCACTGCTCATGCAGGCGGCGAATCCGCTGGTGGCACAGGGAGCGATCGAGCACAGCACCTACCGGTCGGACCCGTATGGGCGCCTGGAGCGGACGGTCCGGTGGGTCACGATCGTCTGCTTCGGAACCACCCAGGAGGCGGAGCGGGTCTCGGGTCGTGTGAGCAGCCTGCACCGGCCGGTCTCCGGGCTGCTGCCCGCCGGCAATGGGACATCGAGGGTGCCGGCCGGGACGCCCTATTCCGCGAGCGATCCCGCGCTGCTCCGCTGGGTCCATGCGTCATTCGTCGACACCATGCTGGTCGCTCACGACGCGCTGGTCGGCGGCCTCACCACCGCCGAGCGAGACACCTTCGTACGCGAGTGGGATGAGGTCGCTCGCCTGATGGGGCTCCCCAGCAGCCAGTGCTGGCCGGATGCCGCGGGGCTCCGCGGCTACGTTGAGGACGAGGTGCTTCGCGGCCAGGCTCAGCCCGGTGCCGGCTCACTCGAGGTGGCCGAGACCGTCCTCCATCCTCCGGTCAAATCGCCCCTGCTCCGTCCGGGCACGGACACGCTCGCGTTTATCGCGACGGGATTGCTGCCCTCCCACTTGCGCCACGGCTACGGGCTCAGTTGGACTCCTGTCCACGCTGCCGCGTTCTCCGGACTGACGCGCTCAATGCGGCTCGCGACGCCGGCACTGTCGCGGCGCCTGCGCATCTCCCCGGTCTACGATCTGGCGCTCGCCCGATCGGAACGACGCTGGCCCGGTGCGCGTGCAGCCTGACCATTGGCGGGTGAGGGCCACGGCTGCGCTGTCCATCCTCGGAGCGGTTGCGGTCGCGTCCTGCGGGGGTACCTCGACGAGGGTGACCAACGTCACCAAGACCTCCGCAACGTTTGCCGAGCAGCAAGGCGCGATACCCAATTACATCTTCCCGCTGGCGTCAAGTCAGTTCTACAGCGCGGCCAACGTCTTCCAGTTCCAGTACCTGATGTACAGGCCGCTGTACTCGTTCGGCGCCAGTGGGCAGGTGCAGCTCAACGATGCCCTGAGCCTCGCGTATCCCCCGATCTACTCGAATGGCGGCAAGTCGGTGACATTCACGCTCAAAGGCTGGAAGTGGTCGGACGGAGTCCCGATCACCGCCCGGGATGTCCAGTTCTGGCAGAACCTCGTCACCGCCAACAAGGCGATCTGGCCGGCGTACGTACCCGGGGAGTACCCGGACAACGTGCTGAGCTCGGCCATCAGTCCTCAGAACCCGCTCCAGATCACCTTCGCTCTCAGCCAAGCCTATGGATCCTATTTCTTCACGTACAACGAGCTCAGTCAGATCACTCCGCTGCCCCAGCACCTCTGGGACAAGGAGTCGGCAACCGGGGCGGTGGGCAACTACGATGCGACGCCGGCCGGCGCAAGAGCCGTCTACAAGTTCCTGGACTCGCAGTCGAGGAGTGTTGCAACCTATGACACCAGCCCGCTCTGGAGCGCGGTGTCCGGTCCGTGGAAGCTCAAATCCATGGACACCGCCGGCAACGTCGAGATGGTCCCGAATCCCGAATACGGCGGACCCGTCAGACCCACCCTGAAAGTCTTCCGCGAGCTGGCCTTCACGCAGGCGAGCGACGAGTTGAACAAACTCAAGGCGGCTTCTTCGGTCTCCAACACCTCGGTGGATTTCGGCTACCTACCCGCCGAAGAAGCCCAGCAAAACCCCTCATTGAGCAGTACGTACAACCTCGACCCGTGGAGCGGCTGGTCGATCAACTACATTCCCGTGAACTTCACCAACCCGATCAGCGGGCCGATCTTCAGGCAGCTGTACTTCCGCCAGGTGATGCAATACCTGGTTGACCAGCCCCATCTCATTGCCACGACGTTTCTCGGTTACGCAAATCCAACCTACGGCCCTGTGCCAATCGCGGACCCGTCGCTCTTCGCAGACGCTGAGCAGCAAAAAAATCCATATCCGTACAACCCAACCGCCGCGCAATCGCTGCTTCAGGCCAATGGGTGGACGGTCAATACGGGCGGCGTGAGCATTTGCGTCTCGCCGGGTACCGGCAGGGGCGAATGCGGCGCCGGTATCAAGCAGGGCCAGCCGGCATCCTTCAGCCTTGAATACGCGAGCGGCGCGCCGATGGTGGGCGAAGAGATGCACCAGCTGGCGTCAGACTTCGCCCTGGCCGGAATCCAGCTCAAGGTCTCCCAGACCACCTACGACGTCGTCCTCGGAACAGCGGCGCCCTGCACGGCCGGCACGGCGTGCTCGTGGGACCTGGCCTACTGGGACAGCCCCTGGATCTACTCGCCGGATTACTATCCGTCCGGCGATCAACTCTGGGCCTGCACGGGCTCGGGGAGCACCGCGCTCTACGCCGGCTCGAACGTGGGCGGTTATTGCGACCCCCAGGCAGAGCAGGACATTGCCGCCACCGAAACGGGTGGCTTCATCGAGGCGATGAACACCTATGAGAACTACGTGGCTCGGGATCTCCCGGTCGTCTGGATCCCCGTACAGGACTACGCCTTGGCCGAGGTCAACAAGGCCCTGAAGGGAGCCCGTCCCCTCGACCCACTGCTGGAGATCTACCCGGAAGCGTGGCGCTGGTCGTAGGAAAGATCACCCCGGAGGGGGAGGCACCTAGAGGCGTAGGGCGAATATGATGCGATCGTGCCAGCCTCGCTCGAGCTTCTGGCGCATTCGCGGCCGGCTCCACGAGCAGCGGTCACAAGGAGGTTCGGATGACTGTGAGAAGCGCGTTGGTTCGGGGCGTCGGGAACTCGCCTCGCCGATTTACGAAACGAGTGGGTGTCGTCGCCTTCGTCGCGGTGGCGGTTGCCGCCTGCGGAAGCGGCACGACCGGGACGTCGCCCTCAGGCTCCACCTCGGGCAGCAACGTCTTCGACCCAACTAACTTCGACACGGCGCACGTCTCGTGGCTTGCCGCCAATCAGAACGCATCCGGCACGCCCGTTAAGGGTGGCACCCTCCTGATCGAAGGGAGCGCCGACCTTGGTGCCTTTGGGGATCCGCAGGGTGAGTACGAGACGCAGGGCTACGGAGTCATGCGTACCTACGCCCGGACGCTGGTCACCTACCCGGCCTCCAGCACCCTGCTCAAGGCAGAATCCATCGTTCCTGACGCCGCGGCGAGCATGCCAACGGTCAGCTCAGACGGCCTGACGTACACCTTCACCCTCCGCCCAGGCCTCATGTGGAACACGACCCCGCCACGGCCCGTAACCTCGCAGGACTTCGAACGCGGCATACTGCGCAACTGCGACCCCGGCTTTGCGGGCTACAACAATACGTCGTACTACACCGCCACCATCGTGGGCTATGCCACCTTCTGCACGGCGTTCGGGAAATCCGCCGGAGAGCCAAAGGACTCGGCGATGCTCACCAACGCGAAAGTCGCGGGCATGCAGACACCCGACAGCAATACGATCGTCTTCACCCTCACGGAGCCCGCTGTCGACTTCCTCAACATCCTCGCGATGGACTTCGCGGCGGCAGCGCCGGTGGAGGTCCTCAAGGAAAAGGTGCTGACGCCAGGCAACATTCCCTACTCGGACGGCCCTTACTACATCAAGACGTACAACGTGGCCCACGAGATCATCCTCGATCGGAATCCAGTGTGGTCCCAGAGCACAGACCCCGTTCGTCACCAGTACGTGAACGAGATCGATATCAAGACTGACCTCAGCGCAGCCGCAGCGTCGACTCAGGCGCAGCAGGACATGCAGGCAGGCACAGCTGACCTCGCCTGGAACACCGTGGTGCCAACCGCCTCGATCCAAGGCCTCGAGACACCAACCTGGAATGCGGGGTTCGGCACCTATCCGGCACCGGGTGGCAGTAATCCGTATCTCATCTTCAACCTCCTCAGCCCGAACAACAGTGGAGCGTTGGGCAACGTCAAGGTCCGCCAGGCGCTGGAGTACGCAATCGACAAGGTGGCGATCGCCAAGATCTACGGCGGAGCCGCCATCAACGAGCCAATCAATCAGGTGTTGGGCCCTGGGGCTCAGGGGTACGTTGCCTTCAACGACTACCCCACCAAGAACAGTCAGGGCGACGGCGCCAAGTGCGCGAGCCTGTTGAAGGCCGCCGGCGTCACCAGCCTCACCCTCAAGTACTATTACCGCAACAGCGGTAACCACCCCGCGGTGTACCAGTCGGTGGCGACCAACATGAAAGCATGCGGCGTCACCGTGACCGGCATCCCGATCGCGAGTGGTCAGTTCTACACGACGGCAGGCATCGCCTCGAGTTCAGCCGCCACGCTCAAGGCGGGCAACTGGGACATCACCGACGCCGGCTGGGGCCCAGACTGGTTCGGTCCCACCAACGCCCGCTCCATCCTTCCTGATCTCTTCACCGGCGCCAACTTCCCGGGCACTGACTGGGGCGACTACGACAACCCGGCAGTTGACACCCTCGTCAGCCAGGCGGAGGCAGCAACCACCTTGGCGGCATCCGACAGCTTCTGGCATCAAGCTGACCAGAAGATCATGGCCGACGCCCCCTTCGTCCCCGTCATGACCTCGTTGCAGGCGATCTTCCACTCGGCGAGAGTGCATAACGCGATCTACTTCCCGTTTTCTGAGCAGTACGATCTGACCCAGATCTGGCTTTCTTCATAGCCAGTCGCTAGTCGAGCGCCCGAAGATGCCCGCCGCCTATGCGGCGGGCATCTTCATTCAGTACCATCGGACCGCTGATGACCCTGCTTGCCGTTGACAACCTCACCGTTTCCTTTCCGACGGCGGATGGGGTAGTCCGCGCGGTCCGTGGCCTGTCGTTCTCGGTTGACTCCGGCAAGACCCTCGGAGTGGTCGGCGAGTCAGGGTCCGGCAAGAGCGTCAGCGCGCTCACGATGCTGGGACTCAACCCTGGCGCGGACATCACCGGCTCTGCTCGGCTCAATGACCGGGAGCTGTTGACGATGAGCGACCAGGAGTTGCGCAAGATCCGCGGCGCCGAAATCGCGATGATCTTCCAGGATCCGCTCTCGAGCCTCCACCCCCACTTCCGCGTCGGTTGGCAGATTGCCGAGGCGATTCGCGCTCATAGTAGCGTGAGCAAGCGCGCGGCGATGAGTCAGGTGGTGGAATTGCTTCGGCTGGTCAACATCCCCCAGCCTGAACGCCGAGTGGAAGCCTACCCTCACGAGCTGTCGGGCGGCATGCGCCAGCGCGTGATGATCGCGATGGCGCTCGCCCTGAAGCCCAAGCTGCTCATCGCCGACGAGCCCACGACCGCGCTCGACGCAACCGTGCAGGCTCAGCTGATGGAGCTGCTGGTCGACCTCCAGCACGAGGTGGGCATGGCGATGATCATCATCACCCACGACCTCGGCGTGATTGCATCGGTGGCCGACGAGGTGCTCGTGATGTACGCCGGGCGTGCGGCCGAGCGAGCGGACGCTCGCACCCTCTTCTTCATGCCCCACCATCCGTACACACGGGGACTGCTTGGGTCGGTTCCGTCGGCGACTGGGGTGGTTGGGAGCCGACTCCTCCCGATCGTGGGCACACCACCAAGCCTGATCAGGCTGCCGAGTGGGTGTGGCTTCCACCCTCGATGCCCGTTCGCCATGGAAATGTGCATCGACGAGCAGCCTAACCTCGAGCTCATTCCCGCAGGCCCGAACCACACGTCAGCCTGCTGGCTCCCCCCGGATATGACCGGCGTAGGGATCGCCATGGACACCGCGCGTCAGCGCTACGCGAGCACACGCCGCGGCGCCCGATCGGCGAAGCTTCCGGGCGTTGTCGCTGCCGCCGAAGGAGCCGCGGTCTATGCCTGACCCGGCCCGGGACAGCGACGTCCTCCTCCGCGCTGACGGGATCGTGAAGCACTTTCCCATCAAAGAAGGGATCTTCTTCAAACACCAGGTAGGCAGCGTCAAGGCCGTCGACGGGGTCAGTCTCGAGGTGCGTCGCGGGGAAACACTCGGGCTCGTGGGGGAGACGGGGTGTGGGAAGTCGACGCTGGCGCGCTGTATTCTGCGGCTCTTCCCGCTGACTTCCGGACGGCTGACCTTTGATGGAGCCGATCTGAGCAGGCTGTCCCGCTCGCAGATGCGTCCCTACAGACGCGGCATGCAGATGATCTTTCAGGACCCTTACGGCTCGCTCAACCCGCGTCGGCGCGTGGGGTCGATAATCGGCGATCCACTTGCAATTCACCATATCGCGCAGGGTGCTGAGCGCAGGAAGCAGGTCCAGGCGCTCATGGAGGTCGTTGGGCTCAATCCTGAGCACTACAACCGCTTTCCCGCGGAGTTCTCGGGAGGCCAGCGCCAGCGCATCGGCGTCGCCAGAGCTCTCGCGCTGCGACCCAAGCTCATCGTCTGCGATGAACCGGTGTCAGCGCTCGACGTCTCGATCCAGGCCCAGGTCATCAACCTGCTCGAGGATCTTCAGGGTGAATTCGGCCTCACGTATGTCTTTATCGCGCATGACCTCGCGGTGGTGCAGCACGTCAGCGATCGCGTTGCGGTGATGTACCTGGGCAAGATGGTCGAGGTCGCCGAGGTCAAAGACCTGTACAACACACCACGTCACCCGTACACCAATGCCTTGCTATCGGCATCGGTGGTAGCCGATCCCGACAAGGCGCGGTCGCGCGACAGGATCATCCTCAGTGGGGACGTCCCGTCCCCGATCAATCCCCCCTCAGGATGTCGCTTCCGCACGCGGTGTCCGAAGGCGCAGGCGTTGTGCGCCACCGAGGAGCCGATGCTGAAAAGTGGAGCGGGGGACTCGCCAAGCCACGTGACAGCCTGCCACTTCCCGGTCGCCGACGGGGAGAAGCTCGCCAGCGAGAAGGACACGATTCTGCATGCGGTCGAGGGTTTTCTAGCGGAGGCGCCGACATGAGCCTGTCAACCGTCGAGGCAACAGCCAGCCAGGTCCCTGAGGAACCGGCGGTCAAGGGCATCGAGGGGCGGACCCCCCTGCAACTGGTGGTGGCGCGGCTTCGCACCGATCGCGTTGCGATCGCCTCCATCGTGGTGATAGTGCTCATCGTGGTGCTCGCGATAGCAGCGCCGCTGATCGCGGGCATCACGGGGCACAACGCGTACAACGCCAACGTCGACAACGGCACCGACGCCAACGGCCAGCCGTTCCCTCCGGGAACCAGCGGGTATCTCTTGGGTACCGACAACCTGGGCCGAGATATCCTGGTGCGCATTGCCTACGGCGCACGAATCTCCTTGGTCGTGGGTGTTCTTGCGACGGCCATCGCGACCGTCATCGGAGTGGTGGTCGGCCTCATCGCAGGGTATTTCGGTGGATGGGTGGACAACATCCTCGCCCGCATCATGGACGTGGTGCTCTCCTTTCCCTACGTGCTTTTCGCCATCGTCCTAGTCTCTGTCTTTGGTTCCAGCCTACCGCTGACGATCCTGGTCATCGCCTTCTTCTCTTTTGCCGCTATCGGCAGGATCGTGCGGGGGCAGGCATTGTCGCAACGCGAAAAGGAGTACGTGGAGGCCGCGAACTCCCTGGGCGCCGGCAACATACGCGTCATGTTCGTGGACATCCTTCCCAACCTGATTGCTCCAGTCATCGTGCTGGCCACGCTGCTCATTCCCACCGCCATCGTCTTCGAGTCGACGCTCTCCTTCCTCGGCCTCGGCGTCGTCCCCCCTACGCCGTCCTGGGGGAACATGCTCTCGGACGCCGAGGGGGTGGGTTTCCAGGCATGGTGGTTCTACATCTTCCCCATGCTGTTCCTACTCATGACCACGCTCGCATTCAACCTTCTCGGCGATGCCGTTCGTGACGCGCTGGATCCGAGGGCAGAGCGCATCTTCGCCGCGCGCAGAAAGACGAAGGCCACATGATTCGCTTCCTTGTCCGCCGCATCGCCGTGGGGATTCTGACGCTGTGGTTCATCGTCACGGCGGTCTTCGCTCTGTACTTTCTGGCTCCGCACGATCCGGCGCGGACGATTGCCGGCAGGGCCGCGACTCAGGCGGATATCGCGAGGATCAACCAGGAATACGGCTTCGACCAACCGGTCCTCGTGCAGTACGGGAAGTATCTCGAGCGCCTGATCCCACTTCCTGGACACTTCGACCTCGGCACGTCGAATACGGACCATCTACCGGTGACGACGATCATCGCCGAGGCCGTGCCGATCGACATCTCGCTCGCTGCGGGATCGGCGGTATTGTGGATGCTGCTCGGCATCAGCGTCGGCGTACTGGCGGCCCGGAGGCCGCGGAGCCTCTGGGACCGTGGTGCGACCGTCTTCGTCCTCGCCGGCATCTCGATGCCGACGTTCATACTCGGGTTGCTCCTGCTATATGCGCTGTATTACCTCCTGACCATTCACGGCATTGCGATCTTTCCCAAACCTGGAAGTTGGACTCCGTTCACGCAGAACCCGCTGGGGTGGGCGCACGATCTGATCCTGCCCTGGGTCACGCTCGCGCTGATCACAGCCGCGACCTACTCGCGACTGACCCGCAGTTCGCTGCTCGAGATTCTTGGCGAAGACTACATCCGGACGGCGCGTGCCAAGGGGCTGAGCGAGCGGCGAGTGGTCTATCGCCACGGCCTGCGCAGCGCGCTGACGCCGATTGTGACGCAGTTCGGCATTGATCTCGCCACCGTACTCGGCGGGGCCATCATCACGGAAACGGTATTCGGCTTACCCGGGCTAGGGCTGACGGTTGTCCAAGCGATCCAGCTGGAGAACCTGCCCGTCGTCATTGGCATCGTCCTTGTCGCCTCCTTCTTCGTCGTGGCGGCGAACATCGTTGTCGATGCCCTGTATGCGGTCCTCGATCCACGAGTACGGGTCAGCTAGACGGGCTTCTTGCTAGGCTCGCGATGTGAACGCGACCGAGGGCGCATCAGGCGTTCAGGCTGAGGACGGGAGCTTCGTCGGTGTCCGCGGCCTGAGGATCCATGTGAGGACATGGCTTCCCGCCCGCCCGCCGGCGGGTGTCGTGGTCATCGCCCACGGGTTCGCAGAGCACGGCGGCAGGTACGCTGGGGTGGCCGACCGCCTGACGGCTGCGGGCATCGCCGTCGTTGCACCCGACCACCGCGGACACGGCCTCAGCGAAGGCAAGCGCACCAGCATCGTCCGTTTCGAGGACTACGTCGATGACCTGACCACGGTCATCGCGCAGGTACGAGCGCGCTGGCGATCGCTGCGGGTCGTCCTGCTGGGGCACAGCATGGGCGGTCTCATCGCTCTCGACCTCGCGGTGCGCCAGGCGGTTCCGCTCGACGGTCTGGTCCTCTCCGCGCCCGCGGCGTGTCCTCGCGAGGTCTCGAGATTCACCCTCGCGGTCGGGCGCGCGCTGTCACGGGTGGCGCCGAACACCGGCGTTCTGCGTCTGCCGCTCAACCGCATCAGTCGCGACCCGGCGGTTGTCGACGCGTACAACAACGATCCGCTCGTGTTCCGCACGCCGATCCGCGCACGCCTGGGCGCCGAGATGCTCGATGCCATGGATCGCGTCGACGCCGGGCTGCCGGAACTCCACGTCCCGCTGCTGGTCATGCAGGGAACGTCGGACGGGCTCGTGGATCCCGGCTGCGGCCCGCATGTCTACGATCGCGCAGGGTCAGGCGACAAGACGCTCAAGATGTACGACGGTCTCTGGCACGAGATATTCAACGAACCCCAACGCGACCAGGTGATCGGCGATCTGACCGGCTGGTTGGAATCGCATCTCCTCTGACGCTGCTCGAGACCCGTGGACTAGAGTTGGCCGGCGATGCGCGAAGTGTGGGCAGTCAAACCCGGGTCCAAGGTCGATGTCTCGAGCATCGACCCGGCGGACACGCGGGCACTCAAGGGAGGTCGTAGCGCCGCGGTCGCATCGCTGGAAAGCGACCGGCAGGCGCTCGCAGAATGGCAGACCCGCCTCTGGGCGGAGAGCCGCCGCGCACTGTTGCTGATTCTTCAGGGCACCGACGCGTCCGGAAAGGACGGGACCGTGGCACACGTGTTCAGCGGAGTCAATCCGCAGGGGACGAGTGTCACCGCTTTCAAGCCACCGACCGCGGAGGAGCTCGCGCATGATTTCCTCTGGCGCGTGCATGCGGCGGTGCCGCACGCGGGGCAGATCGGCATCTTCAACCGGTCGCAGTACGAGGACGTCCTGGTTGCGCGCGTGCGCAAGCTGGTCCCGAAGCCGGTCTGGAAGAAGCGCTACGACGACATCACCGCATTCGAGTCGCTCCTGACCCAAGGGGGCACGACCATCGTGAAATGCTGCCTGCTCATCTCCAAGGATGAGCAACGGCGGCGATTCGAGGAACGCCTCAGGGATCCGCAGAAACGCTGGAAGTTCCAGCGCGGCGACCTCGAGGATCGCGCGCTGTGGAAGGAATATCAGGCGGCGTATTCGGAGGCGATAGCGCGCACGTCGACCAGGGACGCGCCGTGGTACGTCGTCCCGGCGGATCACAAGTGGTTTCGCAACTGGGCGGTGAGCCGGTTGCTCATTGAGACCCTCACCGAGATGGACCCGAAGTATCCCGAGCCGCCCGACCTTGCGGGGATCACGATCACCTGATCGCTGGTCAGACGGATCGTTCGGTGATCCAGATCATCGAGTGGCCCGTCTGGAGAGGGAGATCTGCGGAATCCGGCACCACGCGATCGAGCCGGAATCCCAGTGTTCGTGCGACGCTCGCACTGGCGATGTTGCGCTCGGCGCAATGGATCTCCACGCTCCGGATGCCGGGAAGCGCCAGCGCCGTGTTGGTGAGCAGGCGCGCGGATTCGGTCGCGATGCCGCGGCGATGATGCGCGCTGTGCACCCAGTAGCCGACTTCCAGCGCTCCCGGTCCGATGCGCGGCATCAGGCTGCAGCCACCGACGTACTCACCGGTGTCGCGCAACGTGATCGCGTAGTTGGCGGCTGCGTTGCCGCCGAATTGCGCGACCGCGGGTCCAAGAAAGCTCATCACCGATTGGTCGGTCGGCGGTGACTGCGCCCAGGGCATCCACTCCCGAAGGCGATCGAGGCTCGCCGCGATGGCGGCCTTCACGGCGGCGGTATCGGTCAGCCGATAGCGACGCAAGGTGACCTTCTCGCCGTGCAGCTCTTCTGGAGGATGCAAATCTCGCGGAGGAACAGTGTCCATCAGGACTCATTCTCTCGTTCCCGCCTCGAGTGGCGACCCCGATCGGATTTGAACCGACGATCTCCACCTTGACAGGGTGGCGTGTTAGACCAGGCTACACCACGGGGCCGCGAAGCACCCGATGATAGCAACCGGGCTCAGGGCGGA
>Ga0182024_10020364_pt1 | contig 12125 bp, 9 predicted proteins | sample P32metaG_FD_120480 | JGI IMG/M metagenome (GOLD analysis project Ga0182024, IMG submission 120480) | Permafrost microbial communities from Stordalen Mire, Sweden - P3-2 metaG (Illumina Assembly) | ecosystem: Environmental > Terrestrial > Soil > Wetlands > Permafrost | place: Sweden: Stordalen...
GGGGGAGCGCTGTGCGGAAGTCGCCTACCACCTTGGCGATGGCCGCCTCCTCGTTATAGCAGGGGATGAGCACGGCGATGGCGGGCGATGCGGCTGGGGTCGGCACGAAGTTCAGCGTAACAGAAGGGCCTCTGAAGCCGGGGCCGCCTTACCGCGACGAAGTGCTCTGCGGCGTTTGAGGCTTGCGATGCGGCTTTGCGGCGGGGCACGGCTTTCTTCTGCAGGCTGCGGAGTGCCTGGCATGATGCGCTGACGAGTGCGTGCCCGAGTGAGTCGTTGATGCGCCCACGCTCGCGGAAGTTAGATGATTCGGCGCAGCGGCATGGGAGGACTGCAGGCTGTTTCCCCCGGTTCGTACGTTGACCGGGCCGCGTTCCGCCGGCAACGTGATTTGAGACGTCGGCGCAGGTACTGACAGCGGCGCCGGCGCGGCTTCTACAGGCGCACCCTGCTGCCAGCCCACGACGCTCTGCGCTTTGTGAGTGAACTCAACATACGGGCCATCGGGGCCGGACTCGACGGAAACGGGCGAGCCGTTGACGGTGGCGCTTGCGATCGAACCGAAGCGCCAGCGAATTGTGACGCGGCCGGGCGGGCCGCCGGAGACGGTGAGCGAGTTGGCGGCGCGGACGAGGGTGCGGCCCTCGAAGTCGGTGAGGCTGGTTTCGGCCGCCGGGTTCGCGGAGGGATCGTCCGGAATCAGCTCATAGATGCGGCGGTCGTCGAGCGAGTGCACGGTTGTGTTGCCGCTTTCGGAGGGTGGGACCAGCGTCATCACGTCCTCGGGGATCTTCGGAATGATGGCGTCGGCGCGCGCCCAGACGGGGATGGTGTCCAGCGGGGCGTCCGCGATAACGGTTGTGCCGCCCGTGGCAGGTTTGCCTGTCCAGTAATCAACCCATGCGCCCGGGGGCAGGTAAACGGGCCGCTGGGTGCCCTCGTCGATGATGGGAGCGACCAGGAAGTCCGGGCCGAAGAGATATTCGTCTTTGGTGGTGCGCGTGTGCGGGTCGTCCTGATAGTTGAGCACCAGGGCGCGCATCAGCGGCATGCCGTCTTTGGCGGCCTCCTGCGCGGCGGCGTAACGGTAGGGGAAGAGGCTCATGTGCAGGACGGCGTAACGGCGATAGACGTCGAGGGCGGCGTGGCCGCCGACAGGGCCGTTGTTGTCGAAGTCCCAGGGGCCGATGTTCTTGCTCGACATCACCTCCATTAGCGGCGAGAAGGCGGCGTACTCGGTCCAGCGCATGATCAGGCGCGCGTCGGGTGTGGAGGGGGTGGCGAGATAGCCGCCGAGGTCCGCGGTCCAGAGCGGCATGCCGCTGAGACCCGCGCCGAGGCCAGCGGTGACCACGGTGGGCAGGCCGTTGAGCGGGGAGAAGCTGGCCTGGTTGTCGCCGCCCCAGAGGAAGCCGATGCCGTTGGCGCCGGTGGTGACGCTGCGCGCCAGAAGGACGCCATTGCCCTTGAGGTCTTTCTGGATCAACTCCTCGACGGCGTTGTTGTAGAGCACGGCGTATCGGTTGCGCATGACGCGCGGGTCGGTGCCGTCGGCGAACTTCACATCGCCGAAGAAGTTTCCCTCGCCATCGTCGTCCTTGAAGCCATCGGCGCCGGCGGCGATGGCCTGGCGGACCTCGTCCTGCCACCACTGCTTCGCCTTGGGATAGGTAAAGTCGATCAGCGAGCCCTCGCCCTTCCACCAGCGGCCGACATACGGGCGGCCATTGGGAGCCTTCACAAAGAGGTTCTGCTGGGCGGCGAACTGGTAGTTCTCCGACATGGGCGCGATCTTGCCGGCAAAGCCTGCCTCTTTCGGCGGGTCGGATTTGGAGTTGATCCACGGCGTGTGCCAGAGCACCAGCTTGTAGCCCTGCGCGTGGATATACTTCACCATCGCGGCCGGGTCGTCGAACTGCTTCGGGTTGAACTTGTAGTCGTTGTAGGCAGAGGCCCAGGGTGAGTCAATAAGGATGACGCTTGCGGGCAGGCCCAGCGCGCGGTTGCGGTCGACGTCCTCGCGCACCTGCGCCCCGTTCTGGTGGTAGTCGCGCGCCTTCCACGGCGCGAAGGCCCAGTAAGGCGGCACGATGGCGCGGCCGGCGAGCGCAGTGAACTGGCTGAGAATTGCGGGGAACTGAGGCCCGGTGAAGAGCACAATGCGCAGCTTGGCGGCGGTCACGTCGACGGTGATCTCGTTGCGGTCGGTGGCGTTGAGGTCAAACGTGGCCTCGCCCGTGGTGTCCACCCAGAGGCCGTAGCCGGTAGTGCTCATGAAGAATGGGATGGGCTTGTAGCTTGACGTGCCCTTGACGCCCTCGTTGTCGGTGGAGAGGTTTTCGACCACGGTGTGCGCGTGGTCCAGCGTGTCAAAGCGCTCGCCGAGGCCGAAGTAGCTGGCCGCGTCACGCACGGAGAAGCGCCAGTAGCCGACCTCCCAGGCGATGCTGGTGATCTCGACCACGCCGGGCGCAACCTGGCGCAGGTGGATTTTGTCGGTGGTGACGGGATCGCCATTGAAGTCGAAGTTGTGGACGAGGAGCTCGGCGGAGGCGACGGGTCCGCCTGCGGAGGCTGCGCCCTGGGCGTTGGTTTCGCCCGGCAAGGTGAGCGCAACGGTGTCCGCATCGCTCCTGACCAGGCCGGCGACCGGCGGGTCCGGCGTGCGCACCACGCGGGTCGCGCCGGGCAGCGCCTGCTGCGGCGAACCGACATCCTGCGCGCCTGCCCCCACGTCCTGCGCCGTCGCGGCGCTGACCCCGATTGCCAGCCCCAACCCCAACGCAATCGCCCAACCCATGCCCTGCATCGAAAATCTCCCGCGGCCCGACGCGTGGATCCGCTCCGTCCACGATACAACCGGTTGGGCGATGCCGGATTGCGCGCAGGAAAAGGGCCCCATTGCGGGGCCCTTCTCCGGTCTCCAGTGCAGTGCTCGGTCAGTGGGAATGCTTTATGACTTCACTCCATGCGCCAGCGCCGCGTTGTAGCCGGCCTCAAAGGCCGAGCGGTACTCGTTGACCGCATCGGCGCCCTTGACAGGCGGGTGAACGTACAAGTGCGAGGCCTTGGCATCGATCTTGCGCTTCACCACTGTATCCAGCTTGGCTGCTTCGATGCCGTCCCGGTAGGCCTGCTGCGCCTGCTCGGTGCCGGCGGGCGGAGTGTTCCAGTCCTGGGCTGCGTCGCGTGCGCTGACGGTGTGGTTGTTCGGGGTTGAGTTCTGCGCCAGCGTCATAAAGGGAACGCTGCCTATCATGGCCACTGCGATCAGTGGTGTTGCGATTCGGATTAACTTCTTCATCATGGTGTCCTCAAATGTGCAAGCGGGCGTTACATTGCCCCGAGCCGAGAGGGAGCATACACCCGGCCGTGTTCACTTGACAATCACCTGCGTGAAAAAGTTCAACTTTTGTTACATGAACCGGACTGGATACGTCCCGGCGGCCGAAAACGGCATCCAACGAGCGCCAAACTGCAACTATTTCGTTATCTATTCGCCGCCCTGTTACATATTCGTTAAGCCGGAGCGCATCTCCTCGTTGAAGGAGGGCTTGATGAACTGGAGCATGCGGGCCAGCTGGGCGGCGTAGCCCTCGCGCTGCTCCATCAGCTTAGGCGTTGCGGAGGCGAACTCAGCGTCCTCCCCGGTCCGCAGCAAGCCGTCTGCGATGAGCAGGTTGGCGATGCGGCGCAGCTCGTCGACCGCAACATCCAGGTACTGCGCGTCGCGCGGGTCGAGCAGCCAGACCGCCCCGCCGGCGCCCAGCACGCCGGATAGCCAGTAGACCTTGGCCGCGAGGAACTCCTTGCGCTGGGCCTCGTTGGTGTCGTTGAAGACGAACTTCTTCTGCTTGGCGCTGTAGTAGCGCGTAGTGAGCGGCACGGGCTGACGATTGCCGCTCTTGACCAGCTCCAACTGGCCCTGGTCCATGGTCTTGCGCACGGCGTTGTAGATAAAGCCTTCGGCGAAGGGCTGCTCCGGAGCGGGGACGACGTCCCGGAAGGTGACGGTCATGGAGGCAGCGACCTTGGCGTGCAGCGCAGTAGGCTGATTTTCAGCGACCGGGCCCTCGGCGAGGTGGATTTCGCCATGGACCAGTGAGGTGTCGGCGCCGGAGCTGGACGGATGGAAGGGCCACTCGAAGTGGCTGAAGCTGAGCGGAAGGCCGTGCAGCGTGGTGTAGCAGTCGGGGCGCGGATTGCGCAGACGCATGGCGGCCTCGGCCAGGTAGGTCTTGACACCGTCCATCAGGTCCGGCCGGCCGAACTCGAAGCGCTCGCTCAGCTCCAGCGTCTGCGTCTTTGCGCGATCGGCGGCGAGCGCCAGGGTAAACTTCGCGGTTAGGCCGCCGGCATTCTCTCCGGCTTCGCTTGAAACTACCGCCAGGCCGGCTGCCTTGGCCGCCGACTCCACCTGCACTGCCAGAACTTCGCTGATCATCCTTGAATCTTCCTCATCTTCCCACTCCCTTCCCATTCTACGGAAGCCCGGCGCCGGGTCTCCCGATGACCCGGTCTACGCTGAATCTTCGCCTCGTCTGACGCATCCAATAGAAGGATTTTCATAGTGTAAAACGGACGCGAAACTGGCCGAGAATGAGGCCCGGATCAGGCGTAGATTGGGATTGTCATGGCATTCAAGTGGGAAAAACTGACGGCGAAATCGCAGGAGGCCATCCAGGCTGCTGCGTCGGCTGCCGCTGAGAACGGCAACCCGGAGGTTCTGCCGCTGCATCTGCTGGCAGCGCTGCTGGAAGACCGCGAGGGCGTTGTTCTGCCGGTGCTGGAGGGTGCGGGCGTGCCGGCGCAACAGCTTCTAGCGGGTGTGAACGCAGCGATTGCGAAGCTGCCGAAGGTGCAGGGTGGCGCACAGCCGGGCATGTCGAACGCGCTGCAGAAGACGCTCGACCGCGCGGCCAAAGAGGCTGAGGGCTTCAAGGACGACTACATCTCCACCGAACATCTGCTGCTGGCCTTGACGGAGGCCAAGGGCGATCCCGTCAGGGACGCTCTCGCCGCGACGGGCGCGACGCACGAGGCGGTGCTGAAGGCGCTGTCGGCGGTGCGCGGATCGCAGCGCGTGACCGACCAGAACCCGGAGGCGAAGTTTCAGGCGTTGGAAAAATACGGCAAGGACTTCACCGACCTGGCGCGTAAGGGCAAGCTGGACCCGGTGATCGGGCGCGACGAGGAGATTCGCCGCGTGGTGCAGGTGCTGGCGCGCCGGACGAAGAACAATCCGGTGCTGATCGGCGAACCCGGCGTTGGAAAAACTGCCATCGTCGAAGGGCTTGCCCGGAGGATCGTGCATGGCGATGTGCCCGAGATACTGAAAGACAAGCGTGTGGTCGCGCTCGACCTGGCGAGCATGATCGCCGGCGCGAAGTATCGCGGCGAATTTGAGGACCGGCTGAAGGCGCTGCTCAAAGAGATAGAAGACTCGAACGGCGAGATCATCCTGTTCATCGACGAGCTGCACACACTGGTAGGCGCCGGTGCGGCCGAGGGCGCGATGGACGCGAGCAACATGCTGAAGCCGGCGCTGGCGCGCGGCGGACTGCGGGCGATCGGCGCAACCACGCTGAATGAGTACCGCAAGCACATCGAGAAGGACGCCGCGCTGGAACGGCGCTTCCAGATCGTCTACGTGGGCGAGCCCAACGTAGAGGACACGATAGCAATCCTGCGCGGGTTGCGCGAGCGCTACGAGTCGCACCACAAGGTGCGCATCAAGGACTCGGCGATTGTGGCGGCGGCGACGCTTTCGCACCGTTACATCTCGGACCGCTTCCTGCCGGACAAGGCGATTGACCTGGTAGACGAGGCGGCGGCGGCGCTGGCTATCCAGATTGGCAGCGTGCCCACGGAGATCGATGACCTGGAGCGGCAGGCGACGTCGCTCGAAATCGAGCAGGCCGCGCTCAAGCGCGAGAAGGACGAGGCCTCGCGCGAACGGCTCACCGCCGTGCAGAAAGAGCTGGCCGAGGTGCGCGAGAAGGCTGCCGGGTTGCGCGCGCGCTGGCAGAAAGAACGCGGCGCGATCGGGCGCATTGCGGAGCTGAAGACGCGGCTGGAGGCGCTACGCTTCGAGGCGGAGGAACAGACGCGCAAGGGCAACCTGCAGCGCGCGGCCGAGCTGCAGTACGGCGAGATTCCCAATGCCGAGGCCGAGTTGCGCACGCTGACCGTGACGGCCGATGCGGACGCCGCGGGCGCGACCAATCGCATGCTGAAGGAAGAGGTTGACGAGGAGGACATCGCGAAGGTGGTCTCGCGCTGGACGGGAATCCCGGTGGCGAAGATGCTCGAAGGCGAGATGCAAAAGCTGGTGCAGATGGAGGACCGCCTGCGGCAGCGTGTGGTGGGGCAGGACCGCGCGCTCACCGTGGTGGCGAATGCGATCCGCCGCTCGCGCGCCGGTCTCAGCGATCCCAAGCGGCCGATCGGCAGCTTCATCTTCCTGGGGCCCACGGGCGTGGGCAAGACGGAGACCGCGCGGGCCCTGGCCGAGTTCCTGTTCGACGACGAGGCCGCGATGGTGCGCATCGACATGAGCGAGTATATGGAGAAACACGCTGTGGCGCGGCTGATCGGCGCGCCTCCGGGCTACGTGGGCTATGACGAGGGCGGCCAGCTCACTGAAGCCGTCCGTCGACGCCCCTACGCCGTCATTCTCTTCGACGAGATCGAGAAGGCACATCCGGATGTCTTCAACGTGCTGCTGCAGGTGCTCGACGATGGGCGCCTGACCGACTCCAAGGGCCGCACGGTGGACTTCAAGAACACCGTGCTGATCATGACCTCGAACCTCGGTGCGTCACAGCTGGCGACCGCGTGGGCTGAGAGCGAGGAGGGCTTTGAGGAGGCGACTGAGCGCGTGATGGGAGTTCTGCGCGAGCACTTCCGGCCAGAGTTCCTGAACCGCATCGACGACGTGGTGGTCTTCCACCCGCTGGGCGAAGAGCAGCTGACGCACATTATCGACATGCGGCTTGCAGACCTGCAGGCGATGCTGGCCGACCGCAAGATCACGCTGGAGCTGACGGAAGGCGCGCGCAAGGCGATCTTCAAGGCTGGCTACGACCGCGCGTATGGGGCGCGCCCGCTGAAGCGGGCGATCCAGCGCATGGTACAGGACCCGCTGGCGGTGAAGATCCTGGATGGCACCGTGCGCCATGGCGACCATGTGGTGGTCGACACCAGCAAATCCGGTTCGCTGACCTTTGAGGTTGGCGAGCCGGCGCACGCAGTGCGGTAAGCCAATCGCAGTTGGACTCGCGTCAGAGAACCGGGGACGTGTGTATTACTCGGAATGAGGGTCTTGCGCGCGGGCCAGGTGCGTGAGCTTGCGCACGGCGAGGACGAAGATCACGATGTTGCCGCCCGTCTGCAGGACTTCGCCAGCGAGGATCTCGTGTGCGAGTAGGCTGCGATGCAGCAGCATCGAATGCAGCATGACCGCTGTGGTGTCACCCGCGCAGACAGCCCAGAAGCTGCGATAAGTTACGTTGACGACCAGCCACACGGAATAGAGGGTGATCTGCCCGGCGGTGAACTCGGCGGCCAGATAGCACAGCGGATACATCGTCATCACCAGGTAGCGGTCCCAGGTGTTCTTGCTGAAGACCTGTAGCGTCATCATCACGGCGATGAGACTGATCAACACGATTCTGCGCACAGCGATCTCGTCCCCTTCGCGCCGGCGCATAGCCCAGAAGGTGAGTGCGACGACAGTTGCCCAGGCCAGAGCCAGCGTTGCATCGGGAAGACGGTTGCCGAGGTCGACGCCGGTTAGCAACTCCAACAGGTAGGTCAGATTGCTGGTCGTCTTATGCACTCCCTCGGCGCTCAGAGGAACGAGAAGATTTGCTCCGTGAGCCGCGAACCCGCCATAGACGGCCACGGTAAGCGCGAGAAATCCCAGGGCCCAGGCCAGTCTGCGGCGCGAGGCGGCGAAGAGGCAGGGCGCGAAGACCCAGGTAAGGAACTTGACGAGCACGCCGGGAATGGCTGCGGCGAAGCCGGAGAGCGCATCGCGCCTGCGAATCAGCACCATCGCGCTCCACGCGAGGCCAAGCGCGATCAACGAGTTCATCTGCCCATCGATGGCCACGGTGAGCAGAGAGACGGGATTCAGCAGCATTAGCAGTGCGGCGCGTCGTTCGGTCAGCGTATTCGGCAGCCGCGCAGAGTAGCGCATCCACAGCGTGAAGGCGGCGAGATCGAAGAGAATGGCGAAGACGATGATGGTCCGCGGATCGTAGCGGAGACGCAGCATCGTCGCGAACATATAGGGGCTGAGCGGGGCGTGCGGCGTGAAGAAGTCGCGATAGACCAGCTTGCCCGCGTAAGCCGGCGCGGCCTCCTGCATGTACATTTCGATATCGCCGCGCGGCTGAAGATGCAGAACCAGAAACGCGGCGGCGAACAGGGCGGCACGGCTGAGGGCGAAGCCGGCGATAGCGAGCCGGCGGAACCGCGCGCGGGCCATACGGATGCGCGGCGCAGCGGCCCACGCAGCAGCTGACAGTACGGATCCTACGACACCTACCAGTCCGCGTAACTCCAGGGACTGCGCTCCGGTCATTCCTGCTCCTCCAGGGCTCGTGGGCTGACTTCAAGCAGATTTTCAGACTTTGTTTGACGCTACCATGCGTGTGCGGCGTGTGCACAATCGCGTTCGCCGCGTGCGCTTCAGCGCAGGGCGAATGCGATCACATCGTCTCCGGCGGTGACGGCTAAGTACTGCTTGCCGGCCCCGTGGCAGCCCGCACAGGTGACGGCGAACTGCCGCGCGCCCTCGGCGGCCGCATCGTTCGCGGCAGCCTGGGCGGATGCATGCGTCTGCGCGCCTAGGAGCAGGCAGCAGACACCCAGAGTCCCGGCAAGCCGCGCGCACGTCATCGAGGGCAGCGTCTCCCAAAAACCGTGAAACAACCTGCGTGAAGGCCAGCCCAAGCATATAGGAATGTCCGGCTGCGGCGGGCTCTTGTTGCCCTTGCCGAGCCTGTCCATTAACCTAGTTGCATGTATGAGGAGTTCACCGCGACCGACCGCTGGACCGGCGAGCCGCTGCACTGCAGCTGGCGCGGCACGATCGTCGCCATTGCTACGCGCCACGCCGATGCGACCGACGTACGCTACGCGGTCAACGGCAGGCCTGTCTGGATCGCGCTACCGAATGTTGCCTGGGTGGAGCAGAGGCGGCGCACGGGCAAGGTGATTACCGACTATCTTGCTGCGCAGATTGCGGGCCGCTATCTGAAGCAGGCGATCGAGTCCGGCTACGACAATGGCCGCGAGATATACACCATGACGGTTGACGAGGTGCTGGAGCACGCGCAGGCTGTGGTGAAGGAGGCGGGTGGAACCATGGCGCTTCCTTCGCTGCCGGTAATTAACGAAGATGTGCCGCCGGAGCAGGAGTTGCAGATGGCGCTGCCTGGCGAGCCGCCTGAGCCGGGGATCCGGCCGCGCAAGCTGGCGATTCCCTGAACTGTCTGCCAGGTGACGTAGGACGGCGCGCGGCGTAAGCCGATTTCGCCACGCGCTGCGATGAGACGCGATTAGAATGGAGCTACCGCTTCCATGCTCAACCGCCGCCGATTCCTGCTGACGCTTCCGGCCCTCGCGGCTCTCCCGCGGGTCGCTCTGGACTCAGCGCATGCGCAGGGTTTCACCACCCCATTCCACAAGAAGCCGCTTCCGCCTCCTCCGCCCAGTTTCGTCTACTTCGGGACTGACACGGCGAAGGGTGTGGCGCGCGGCATCTATCTGGCGCGCTTCGATTCGACCACCGGCCATCTGACGGCGCCCATGCTGGTGGCTGCAACGCTGCGGCCGTCGTACCTTGCCATCTCCGCGCCCATCGCGGGCCATCGCCGGATCTATGCGGTGAATGCCGTGCCCGACGCCTCAGCCACCGTCACCAGCTACCTGATGGACCCTGGTAGCGGTGCGCTGCATGAGATCAATCGCGTTACCTCGGCCGGCGCAGGTCCGTGCTACGTCTCGCTGGACGCGACCGGCGAGGCCGCCTTCGTCGCCAACTATGTCGGCTCGAGCATCGCGACCTACCACGTGCACGCTGACGGAAGCCTGAGTGAGCCGGTGGAGCGCATCGATTACAAGGACGCGAAGTTCGGCAGACGCGGACCGGTCGCCGCGCGCCAGGACGTGCCCCATCCGCACTCGGTTCATCTCTCGCCGGACAACCGCTTTCTGCTGGTCAACGACCTCGGCTCGGACGCGATCTCGGTCTTCGCAGTCGATCCGGCGACCGCGCGGCTGGGCCCGCCAGCGCTCTTCACCAATGACCGGCCCGGCAGCGGCCCGCGCCACATCGCCTTCCACCCCAATGGCCGCTGGGTCTATTCACTCAACGAGATCGATTCGACCATCGACCACTTCCTGTGGACGACCACCAGTTCGCGCACCGACCCGCAGGGACTGCTGGTAAACACCGGGCAATTTGTGAAGACGATTGCGCCCGGCTTCCCCGCAGCGAAGAACACCGCAGCCGAGGTCGCCATCTCTGCCGATGGCAACTTCCTCTACGCGTCCAACCGCGGGGAGGACACCCTGGTGGTCTTTGCCATCGCGCCGGATGACGGCGCGCTGAAGCTTGTTGAGCGCATTCCGTGCGGCGGCAAGACGCCGCGCCACTTCACGCTCGACCCCACGCAGCGCTGGCTGCTGTGCGGCAACCAGGACTCGGCGACGGTGACGGTCTTCCGCCGCGACGGCGGCTCGGGGCGCATCGGCGGGCCGATGCAGACGGTTGCGCTGGACTCGGTGATGTTCACGCTGTTCGCATAGAGCACGAGCCGGCGGCGTGGTGCAGGAACCTGCGCTGCCGCGGTAACGTACCATCGAAACATGTCCTTCCTATTCAGTTTGAGATCTCATCTCTGCGGCGGATGCTGCGCCGCCGCTCTCGTGTTGCCGCCGCTTGCGCCGATCCCGGCTGCGTATGCACAGCAGGCGGCTCCGTCCCAGGCGCCAGCGACGTCGCAGGCGGAGGCCATACTGCCGCTTCCTGCGACTCCGCCCGATGTGGAGGCGCCGGCGTATGTGCCCACGCTGACCTTCGATGTGGCTTCGGTACGTGAGACCGTGCGCGGACCGCAGGTGAACATCGGCATCGTCAATCCGCCGCACGCCAGCACGTTCGACGCGAGCAGCGTGAGCCTGCGCATCCTGATCCAGCTGGCTTACAACTTCGGGCCGTTTCAGATCACCGGCGGGCCGGATTGGATGGACGACCACTACTTTACGGTGCAGGCGAAGTCGGACCCTTCGGTCGATGCGCAGCTGGCGAAGCTGACCGACGATGAGGGCCGGGAGGAGAAGCTGCACATGGTGCAGGCGCTGCTGGCCGACCGCTTCCACCTGCGCGCGCACTGGGAGAGCAAGGATGCGTCGGTGTATGCGCTGGTGATCGCGAAGGGCGGACTGAAGATGCAGACCACCAAGCTGCCCATTCCGGATGCGGGCGATCCAAATTCCGCGCCCACAACGCCGAGTACAGTCGTGCATGCTCACGGCAGCCGGCAGGGGATCGAGATCGATGGCGAGCGGTTCTCCATGCGGGCGATTGCGCTGATGCTGTCGACCCAGCTGCATGTGCCGGTGGTCGACAAGACCGGGGATAAGGGCTACTACGACTTTGCGCTGCAGTTCAGCCGGGACGACCTGGGCACGCCGGACCCGGACTCGTACCCCTCGCTCGCCGTCGCGGCGCAGGAGCAGCTGGGGCTCAGGCTGGAATCGACCAAGGGGCCGATGGACGTGATGGTGATCGGCCATGCGGAGAGCCCGTCGGAGAACTAGGCGGACATGTTTGTGCGCAGGATCAGGATCGAGCGGATCGATGCGGCGGGTACGGCGCAGGCCTGCCCGATCGAGCAGATTGACAACTTCGCGATGCGCAACTTCACTAACGACGCCATCTTTGACGACACGCTGCCGGTGGGCGACGGCTGGCTCGAAGCCGGGAACCGGGTCCCGCTGGACCGGCTGCAGTCGGCGATGGAGGACTGGTTCCGGCGCAAGGGGTATCTTGCGGCGGGTGAGCGGCTGAGGGTCACGGAGCCGGGCGGCGGCGTCTGCAAAGAGGCCTA
>Ga0182024_10020365_pt1 | contig 12124 bp, 10 predicted proteins | sample P32metaG_FD_120480 | JGI IMG/M metagenome (GOLD analysis project Ga0182024, IMG submission 120480) | Permafrost microbial communities from Stordalen Mire, Sweden - P3-2 metaG (Illumina Assembly) | ecosystem: Environmental > Terrestrial > Soil > Wetlands > Permafrost | place: Sweden: Stordalen...
AAATCCGCGAGGGGCGATACCTGATGATTTCCGGCCACAACGGCCCGTACCTCGAGGGCCGGGGATTCCTGTGGATTGACATGCAGGATGGCATCGCGCTGGGCGGATTTTACTTCCGTCCGACCAATGGCGAACCCACACCCGCGGTCAACATTTTTTCCGAACAGGTGAAGGAAGCAACTCTTACGTTGAATCAACTTCCTCCGGCCTTCGCGGATGACTTGAGCCGCTGGACCGCGGAAAACGACATTCGGCCTGTCACTACGCGCTATTTCATCAACGGCTACAAGGAAAAAATTGTGCTGCTGCATGACGAGGATTACTGCGCGCCGAGGGATGGGGCGGCTGCACGTTCTAAAACATCGTGCCAACAAATGAACGCGGACGCCGCGGACATTGACGAGCGCGCCGCGGAGTATGTGGACCAGACCGGGCACGTGACGAATGCCACAGCATGGATGATCAACGGCAGGGCCACGCCCGAATGGATTCAGATCCGGGATTCCACATGCAGGCTTGGACCCGATCCACTAGGTTGCTACATCATCCTCACCCGCGAGCATACTCGCATCATTATCTACCGGCATCCCCATCCGCCGATTCGGTAGTTGCCTCCGTGCCGGAGTTTCGGAGTGGCGGCCGTCTTGCCGCCAATTTTCTGTGTTTATGCGGCTGTGCAAGATCGTCGGCGGGACGCCCGCGCTACGAAAATCAAGCTTCGCTTGGGCTTAATGGTTGTCGGGATGATTGTGCCGCCAGTTCCAGTAATCTTTCTGTTCATCCTTGTTGAGTTTGTTGTAATCGCGGTAGGGCTCGTGGCGCTCGCCCCAATAGCTTCGGTACGCCACATCCTCGTGGCGATCCCAGTTGTGGTAGTCGCTGTGATATTCATCGTAGACGTGCACGCGCGCGGCGCAGCCGGAACCGACAACTGCAATCAGCAAACTGCCGGCAAGAAATGCGGAACTCAGTACTCGCTTGAACGGGAACATTTTTGTAGACCTCCTTGAATCAGTGCGAAGTTTCGCATTGTGTTGATCCTACCTATGAAACTGGTCCCCCTCTTCCTTAGAACACGGAACTCCAGCCAATGTTGCCCTACTACAGTGTTTGCACCACGGCCTATCAGGGCTGCGCTGCATATGTCTTGGGAACATTTGGGCTGCCAGGCTGGCTGAAAATGCCAGGCTTCGTGTAAGCCATTCCCACCGAATAGGTTACAATCGATCCGGAATTGTGGCGCCCTGGATTCCGGCGTAACCCGGCGGATTGCATTTTTACACCTGCCGGGAATTGACGGTTATTTTCTTCGGCCCGCTGACCTGTTTTTCAATGGAGCGACCGTTCCGGGTTTCTTAGCATCGAAGTAAGTGACCAGCCGTGTGTCCGCAGTCCTGCGCGAATTTTTCAATGCCGCGGGATCAAATTCAGATTCATTTTCCGGAGGCCATCTTCATGGCTCGAAAGCTCTTTCTCCTGCTGGGACTTTTCTTTCTTTTTTCAATATCCGCAAGAGCGCAGGGAACGGGAATATTTGGCGGGTATACCTTTGAGCATCTTGGCACCTCGCCGGGAAGAAACCTAAATGGCGTGGAAATCGCGGCGCAACACAGCTTCACCGGGTGGTTTCGGGTTGCGGCAGATCTGGACGGACATTACGGCGTGCCCTGGAGTCCCGACGGCAGGACGCTGCATTTTATGGCAGGGCCTGAAATTGCCATTCCGGGACGGTGGTCTCCCTTTGTTCACGCCATGGTCGGGATTGGGCATGTCCATGTGGATGGTCTTACGAGCACTTCTTTCGCGGGGGCGCTTGGAGGGGGAGTTGATTATAGGATCGCGCCGCTGTTGTCATGGCGAGTGATTCAATGCGATGACGTGATTACGAACTTCTTTGGAGGTGCGCAGCACAGCGTCAGATTGTCCACGGGATTCATGATCCGCTTCTGACACAAATCGTTGGCATGAAATTTTGTGGCGAGGCATTTTGTGGCGCGGGCTTCAGCCTGCGGATTTTTAGTCTTCCGAAAACCAAAATCCGCAGGCTGAAGCCCGCGCCACATGGGAATCGGACAAATTCACTTACGCGAGGTTACATAGCGATCGGGGTTGCGGCTCTTGAGCAGATGCCTCAGGCGGTCGCAGGCGAGTTCCAGTGAGTCATAAAGTTCGTCCACTCCCTTGATCCCAATAGAGATATTCCCAGCATCGAGATCGGCTACTAGTTCGTGGCAGAGATTATTGGCGCGCCGAATGCGGTCGGCTACAAGCATGGTCACGATTTCACTTTCGTCGCGGCCCCTGAGCTGATATTCACGCAACTGCTGAACGGCCAGGGCGGTAGTGCGCAGCGTCTCGACCGTGTCCCGAAATTCGTTCAACAAACGGAAATCGATCCCTTCGGCCTGCAGCGATTTTTCCAGTTTTTGCAACTCCACGCTGGTCTTCTTGACTTGAAGGTTCACTCCCCAAAAACTTTCGCTGGGCGTAATTAATTCCACAATAATCCCATGCGAGACGCCTTCCCTGGATGTGGGTGTGCCAAGCACACGGGCTTCCACCGATTCCGCCGACAGAAAATTGGTTAGAGTGATGCGGCTGCCAACATTTGGGTGAATTCCCATTTCAAGGTAACCGCCGTTGGCATTCACTTGCCTTGCCACGGCCTGTACCAAAACTGGCACGTCTTCGGAATTTCGCCAGCTTGCTTCGACGGGCACTGCGACGGGATAGCGTTGAGTCTTCCTTCGCTCCACTTTCGATCCGTCCGCTGATGTTCCTCGGGCCGCTAAAAAGGTCGGTTTCCTTCTATCCATGAATGCTGTCTCCCTGGGCGGATTCCTTGCACCGCCAATTGCCCAAAGGCGATGAAATGAATCAAAGCAAGCTTAAATGCATGTTTTGAAAATTACTACTGGACGAAAGGACAGTAGGTAATACCCAAAACTTTTCGCGCGAATGCGAAATCCTGGATTAAGAATCTGTTAGACAAGGCAAGCATGGCAGGCTTTGACTACTCCTGCGGTGGAACGGCATCCAAACTCGCGCGCGCGGGAATGGGCCGGTAACCGCTGCGCGTGCGGATGCGGTATTTCTTGAACTTGGGGTTGACGAGTTTCACGGAGATGGCTCGCCATCCGCGATTGGGATTGGGCTGCGGATAATAGCTCATGAAATATAGATGTGCCAAGTCGTCTCGGATGGATGTAAAGGCATCGCGCTGATCCTTCCAGCTCTTCGCAAAATAGGCTTCGCCGCCGGTGCTGGCCGTCATGCGCGCGAATACAGCGGCGGAGGAGGCGTTGAGCTTGGCTTCCCGTGTGCTGATGATATAGATCGGCACGCCCTCGGATTGCGCCAGTTCATCCACGTCTTCGGGGGAAACCATGCTGGAATTGTCGGGGCCGTTGGAAAAGACCACCACCACTTTTCTTCCCGTATATTGCGCGGCGTCCTTCAGCGTCAGGAGCAGCGCATTGTAAAGTGCAGAATCGTCTCCATTTACGGTCTCGCGCACGCCCCGGATGACTTCCGAGCGGTCCGAAGTAAGAGATGCGGCCCGGAAAAAATTGCGGCTGTAGGAATAGAAGGCAACCTGATAGGGATGGTCCAGGGAGCGAACGAATTCGGCGATGGAATCCTGGGCGAACACAAATCCGCGCCCGCGAAACATGTAATTGCTGGTATCGAACAAAATAAAAACGTTGGAGCCGCTTAAAGAGGAGGCAATCCCCTCGAGCGAACCCGATTGGGTGCCGCCGCGTGGAGCATCGTCCCGACGATGGTCCGCAGCGGGGCCAGGCACTGAATCAGCGGGCATGGTGGATTCCTGCGCTGCGCTGAGCACATTTTGCGGGGCTTCATTTCCCTCCTCGAATGTGGCAACTTTTTGCGGAATGCCATCCTCCTGCACTTCGAAATCGGAAGGGCGAAGAGTGGTCACGTAATTTCCCTTTTCATCCGTAACGGCCACATTCAATTGCACCATGGAAACGACAACGCGGATGACATTGCCCCCGGGCTCCTGGGGACGGTCCTGCGCAGTCAGCCAAACGGCGAAGCAGGAGAAGAAAATCAGTGCGGCCATGCACGTGAATGCGAATCGTCTTGCCATGATTCCCTCGTTCAGCCAATTGGCGTCGGTACAAAAATGCTGCCCTCTTGGGCCGTGAAAAATTATGATTTTGTCATTCCGAGTGGAGCGAGGAATCTCTCCTGGATTTACACCCGAAAAAAGAAAGAGAGATTCCTCGCTCCACTCGGAAAGACAAAAAATATTGAGTTGCTCATTCACTCACATCTACAGCCCTGCCAACGGACTACTCCTGGGCAATGCAGCGATTTTTCCCTGCCGGAATTCTTCACCGGTTTCGCGCATGGCACGCAGCACCGCGGACCAATCCTCGAGGTGGGTTGCAAAGGTCTGCTCCACCATGCGGCGCGTCAATTGCGGAACCAGCACGTTGAGCATGACGGGCGAATAACCCATTTCATCCGCCAATCGTCCCCAATACAAATTGCCGGAATCCCAGGACTCGGCCATCAATCGGCTCGAGTAATACATAAATGCGGGGATAGGCTTTATGCTCATCAGCTCCCGCGCGTAGCTTTGTGCAAGTGCCGGGTGCGGGACGCCAAAATCTTCCGATATCCGCTGCGCATCGGTCTCCACTGGGAAGTGAACCAGCAAGTCGTCCAATTCCTTTCCGGCAGGCCCCCAATTCCGATTCCCGGAATGGAATCTGCGGCGGTATTCATCCGCAAGATAAAAAGTTTCTGACGGAGCGACCAGTTGGAGTGCGTCGTCCTCCTGCCCTCCTCGCAGGGCCGTCTCCAATTGCTCCAGCCGCTGAGAAAGCAGCCGTTCCGCAAGAATTCCGAGGACGGACTCGCGCAACTTTTCGTCTTTGCAGGCGGCGCTCAACAACTCCTCGCCATCGCGTTGGTAAAGCGCCACGGCATGCAATTCAGTCCTGCTCACGCTCCACCATCGCGGCAGCACCGCGCTGGTAATCAGGTCGGGAACCAAATCTTCCCAAATGAGGGATTGCACATTCCGCGGCACGATAAAATCCTGCTCCACTCGCGCCAGCGCGTTCGGCAAGTCAGCCATGGAGCCGATCAAATGTGCGCCTCCGCTGGCCGTCCATCCGCGCCCAAAAATTCGCGGGGTGCGCCAAACCTGCTCTGCGGCGCTGGCTTCCTCGCCCGAGTAATCGCCTCCGGAGAAATCGTGGGAGCGTACGAAGAGCGGGTTGCTGTGAATCATCTGAGCGCCGGGCGGCTCGTAATATGCGTAATTCAGCCCGACCAAAGTGTCCCGCAGAAAAGGAGTGAGCAAGCCATGGGCCGCATTCAGTTCTGCTGGGCTGCTGGGAGATTTGAGAATCTTAATCAGGTCGGTTCGCATCTGCAGAGCGGTGTGGCGATTGCTGTAGAGCCCGGCCACTAACTCATTTCTCTCACTCTTGGTGAAGAGAGGCTTGGGCATCTCGAATTCACGCAACTCGCCGGCAAGCGTAACCAGCGGCTCAACCGCAACTCCCTTGCCCTTTGCCATTTGATCGAGGCCATCGCCGAGGGAGATGATTGTATCCAGGGAGACCAGTCGCTGATCTTCAATCACCTGGCGCAGCCTGCCAGCCATTTCGGAACGCATCTGCTGGCCTTCCTTGGTGTACTGTTCGGGGCTGGCCAGCAAGGCAAAGAGCTGATCCTGCGGTAGAAATGTTTTGCCGGTAGAGGCGCGCAGGAGTTCCCCGAGCGCTGTTCGACCGGCCTGATACACCTGATCGGAGGAGTGCAACCCGGCAAACGAGTTGAGGATTTTCTGCCAGGAATCGTTCATGCGGGCATCGGGAATCTGGCCTTGCCGGGCCAGAATTTCCCAAAGCCCCAGGTTCGCTTGCAACAAACCCAGCGCATCGGTTCTTGCAAGCAGGTCAGGGATATGGTTCAGACCTTCGGCAATGGTGATAAATCGGGTCATGGATTCATTATTTAACGTGTGGAATTCCGCGAACACGGGGTACTGGTCGCCGAAGAGCGAAAATTTCGCCGTCAGCAGCCGGCCAGTCGCGGCATCCAGCTGTTCGCCGGGAGCGCGCCCGCGATCGATCTCCGTTAGCATCAAAAAGTTGTAGGCCGGGCCGTCCGTCAATGCGTATCTCGAAACACCCACCATGCCTTCCACTACTTGCTCAGGATTGCTCCAGCCTGCGGCCTTTTCTCCCCAATCGCGGATGAGCTTGGAGTCCGTCTTGCGGCGCATGACTTCCTTCCAGACTTCGATGCCCCCCGGTATGTGCGGCTGGCCGTTGGGATCGATTTGCAGGCGCGCCTCGAGCAAAAAGAGGGCTGGATCAGGACGAAATGTATGTTTGGTTGGACTTGGTGTAATGTCGCGCCCTCGAAGGGCATCGTAAAAACGCGGCAAGCGGCGCGGCGAAGTGAAGTAAGCCTGCTGCGTTGGGCTCACGCGTGAAAGCGTATCGAATAAGGATGCCATCCACCCGGCATCTTTGGCCAAGAGCCGGGAAATGAAATCTGCTGGTGAGCGTGGGCTGGCGCCCACCACATCCTTCCATGCGTTTTCCGCACCCGGTCCGCCGGGAACCAGGACTCTTCCAGAGCGCACGCTGATCTGATTGCCGTAAAAGTCCAGCACCGGGGCGGCCAAAATGAGTTTCTTCTGGCCGAGCGATTGCCACATGAATTGGCCCGTTTCAGAGTCCATGCGCGACATGGCCCAATACAGGCGGGCAAGGGTGGCATCGCGCATGATCGAATCAATCACGCCGCGATTGGCAGTCTTTTTGTCCAGCAGCCAATCCGAAGACTTGAACAGCACAGGAACTTTTGTTGAAGTAAATGGGGCATCGAAAGGCTTGCCTTCCCGCAAGGCGTCTTCCAGGTCCGCCAGGGGAAATCCCGAATCGATGGTAAGAAAGGCCCTGTTGGCATCGGAAGTCTCGAGTGCAACCTGGGGCCCGCAGGACTGCTGAATCCTGTATCCCAGTATGGCCAGGAGTGGTTTGGCATCTTCGCAATTGGAAACGTGAATTACGCCCCCGCGCCCCGCCAACGTTTGCAATTCCCGCGCCTGATCCAGATACCAATTCACGAGCACCAGAAATTCCGTGGCCTTGCCATCCTGATAGCCGTTCATGACCACATTGCGCGCAAACAGCGGCAAAACTTCCTCGGGAGTAACTTGCTGGCTGATCGAAGCCATCCTCAAAAAGGAGCGCAGCGGACCGGGAATCTCGGTTTCTTCCGGGGGTGCGGAATCCTTGAAAGCAGTGGCTTGGGGCATCGCTGGCGGAACCGCAGCCAAGCAATTTTCCTGGAGCCCGGCAGACACACTAAATGAAAGACAAACGAATAGAACGGGAAGGACGCGCCGCAAATTCATGGATCAAGCCTCCACCGGGGGCAGGGGTAGGGGAAATGTACAGGAGAGCCGATGAATTAGCAACAGTAGCGGATTTGGGCGCCGGGTTTTAAATTAGGACCTCCGGAATGATGAAAACCACTTGGCTGGGCCCAGCCGAATCGCTATGCTGGCAGCTATGAAAATCGCATTCATCGGACTAGGCAGAATGGGCGCGGGCATGGCACGCAATCTAATTCGCGCAGGACATACAGTGGCCGTCTTCAACCGCAGCCGGCAAAAAGCTGAAGCGCTGGCCGCTGACGGCGCACGCGTGGCCAACTCTCCGGCGGACGCCGCTCGAGACGCACAAGCCGTGATGACTATGCTGTCGGACGACCTTGCGCTCGAACAGGTTGTATTCGGCAACGATGGAATTGCATCGGCTATGGCGGCGGATTGCATTCACCTTTCGCACAGCACGATCAGCACGGCCATGGCCCGCAGATTGACCGCCGAACATGCGTCGCGAAAGCAAGGCTATCTCAGCGTGCCCGTTTTCGGCCGGCCGGAAGCTGCGGAAAATAAAAATTTAGTGGTAGTGGCCGCAGGCCCGGCCGAACTTGTGGAGCGCTGCCGTCCATTGTTTGATGCCATTGGGCGCCAAACTTTCGTGATTGGGACTGAACCGTGGCAGGCAAACGTGGCCAAGGTCTGCGGGAACTTCATGGTGATCAGCATGATTGAGGCGCTTGGGGAATCGTACGCGACGCTGCGGAAAGCGGGCGTGGCGCCGGAGGCGTTCCTTGAGATTATGGATTCTCTCTTCCATTCCCAGGTAATTGCGGGCTACGGAAAAGCCATTGCACAGGAAAAATTCGAGCCGGCGGGGTTCGCCTTGAAGCTGGGACTGAAAGATGTGCGGCTGGTGCTGGCGGCGTCCGAGGAATGCGCATCTCCCATGCCGCTGGCCAGCCTGGTGCACGATCATCTGCTTTCGGCGCTGGCGCAGGGTCAGGGAGAATTGGATTGGTCCAGTGTGACGCAAGTGATTGCGCGCAACGCCGGCCTGAAAACGAAATCGTAGAAACGCTAAGTGGCGCCGGCGTCTCGCCGGCGGTTTTGAGATGCGTGGCACTCGGAAAACCCGCCGGCGGGACGCCGGCGCCACAATGCGCATCTGAACATTTTTGCATTGATAAACAAACAGGAGAATCATCAATGTCCCTAGTGGATTTTGTGCCCACACCGAAATTCGAGGAATACAAAGAACGGTTTAAGCAGCATTACAAAATGGAACGCAGCGAGGACGGCGTCATCGTGGTTCAAGCGCACACGGCGGGCGGACCCATTCAACTGAGCGTCGAAAATCATCGCTCGGTGGGCCAGCTTTTCAAGACCATCGGCGCTGACCCCCAGAACGAAGTCATGATTTTTACGGGCTCAGGCGAGGATTTCATGATGGACGCGGACCCCGAGGGTTTCAAGTTGGAACAGGAAGATTTGCAGCACTGGGCGTATGAGTATGCGTATAAGGATGGTCGCATCAACGTCAGCTCACTGGTGAACGATCTGGAAATCCCCACCATTGGCGTGCTGAACGGGCCAGGGTTTCATACCGAGATTTGCCTGATGTGCGACATCTCGATTTGTAGCGAAGACGCTATCATTTTTGATTTGCACTATGACATCGGCTCGGTTCCCGGAGACGGCATTCACAGCTGCTTCATAGAACTTCTGGGCGTGAAACGCGCAGCCTACGCGCTGCTCACCGGCCAGGCCATCGATGCAAAAAAAGCCCTCGAATACGGATTGGTGAACGAAGTGGTGCCCCGCGACAAACTACTCGATCGCGCAAAACAGATTGCCGATCACATCATGACCCAGCCGCGAATCACCCGCCGCCTGACCACGCAGATTGTGCGGCGCCCCTGGAAAAAAAGAATTACCGATGATTTGGACGGCGGCTTCGGCATCCAGATGTTCGCGCATCTGGCTAAGAAAAAATCCATTCACAGCAGAAATCATATTGCTACGTCGGTGGCTTACGTGAAGGAAGGCAAGGAAAATAATATTAAGTAAAGGGCGGACGCCCTCCATGAGGGAAACCAAGGAAAGGATCCAATTGAAAGTATGCCAGTTTGAAATCGGCAGGCGACGAAAATTATAGAACTTCAATTTGAAAAAACTTGTTGGAATAATCGAAGGTTATTTTGAATGCCTCAAAAAAACCCGATTGACCAAGAAGGCCGCATCCGAGTTGGTCCATTCCAACCGTAAACCCTGCGTAAACTGGAATCTGTACGGGTCCAAAGATCGATGGAAATATTGCAGAAATGTGTAGGCACGTTAGAGCTTCCCACGCCCGAGGTCATCGAAACGGGAGCGGTGAGCGAGTCCAAACCTAGCGGTTGCATGAAGGAACGCGGGAAAACACAGTGATCCGCTCCTGAATCAACGATCCCGTAACAGGAGATTTGAGCCTTTTCGGTACGCAACGTCAAAAGAAGTGTCGGTCTGTAAGCGATTCGTCCCGTTGGAAAAGCCTGATTGACAGGAACTGAAAACTCGGAGTAATTAACTTGAAAGGTAGCCATTTATTTCACAACAGCAAGGTAGTAGCGCCTGTCTCTGGCACGCGGACAATCACCGGATAATCTTCCCCAGCCTGTTTTGATTTTTGCAAAACCTCTTGCAATTCGGCAGCGAAGGCAACGAGTCTTGTTTCATCATGAGATACTGCGACCCACGCGCCATTCGGCACACCCTCGAGCAATTTTGAGATGTCCTTTGCGGCTGCGAACATGCCCACCTCCTTCGCAGTAAGCGATTCTTATAAAATAACACGATCCGCAAAGCACCGCTACGCATTTCCGCCTTCGAACCAATGCACTATCGACAGCCAGTATCATGGGAACGCCAATCGGGAGATTGGCGTTCCAGATTTTAATCATCAATCCTGTGGATTGGTGGCAAAAATGGAGACTTCGGGAACGAAACCGCGGTCGTCCATTTCCAGGGTGGCTTTGACCACGTAGGCGATCTCTTCGCCGCGGAGTTTTGTGGCATTCACTTTTTGGGGCAAGCCGGCGGTGGCAAAAAAATTGGTCACCACTTCGCTTGGGTTTACCAAAATTACGCGGATGTTGTATTTCCGCAGCTCGGCACGCCAGCACTCGGTCATGCCGCGCAGCGCGAATTTGCTGGCGTAGTACGCGGTCCCGTTGGGAGCGCCGCGCAGGCCGGCAGTCGAAGCGATATTGACGATGTTTCCGCGCTGCCGCTTCACGAAAATTTTTGCAGCTTCGCGGGCCATTAGCATCGCGCCGGTAACATTGGTGGCAAACACATCTTCAAATTCCTTCTTGCCGAAATCGACGAGGTTCTTGAAGACGCCGCAGCCTGCGTTGTTTACCAGAATATCCAGATCGCCGAATTTTTGCATGACATCACGGTAGGTCCTTTCGACATCGCCTTCGACCGACACGTCAGCGTGAATCGGATGCACGCCCAGTTCCCGCGCCGCTTCCGCCAGCTTGCGTTCGTCGCGACCGGTGATGGCCACGCGCGCCCCGCTTGCCACAAGTGATTGCGCGATTGCCCGGCCAATTCCGCTGCTCCCGCCGGTGATTAGTGCCACTGAATTCTTAAGGTTCATCCTTGTTCCCTCCCCTAAATTGCAAACCTTGGAATATTGCCACAGGACGACCATCGGCGCGACTGCACACCTCTCGCGGCGGGGACAGAAACATGTGTGCGCAGGCAATGCGGTAAAGTTGTGTGATTAGTGGGTATTGCTGCTGGCCGCGGCCTCGCGCGGCACAGGCTTGCCGTAAATTTCGATGGGACCGAGTTGGATGTAGCCGCCGGTGCCGTGTCCGCTGCTGGGCATCAAGTCTACAAAACCAATTTCGTCGACTTTGCTCAGATCGGGATCGGGAACCCAGATTTCGTTGGCTGGCGCTGGATTTCTGCCCAGAGTCACCACGCGGTCTTTATCAAGTTTCAGCCAGCGGAGTCCCAACAGCGAAAATTCGCTGTGGGCAAGCATGGGAACGGAGGAAAACGGCAGATCGGCCACTAGCATGGTTCCGTCGGGAAGGACGATGACGGGCCGAACCTCATGGAAGCCCGAAGTTTTGACGAACCAGCGAACATTGGCAAGCCCGGTCATGTCGACGGCGTTGTTCTTCAACCGGAAAGTGATGGCGAAGGGACCGTCGCATTCACCGGACCAGACGCCAAACGGTGCGACATCGCTACCCGGTGTGCCTGTGGTCAGCAGCTTTTTTGCAGCCGCTCCGTACCACTTGACCTCCACGTTCGAGTCCATGACGTTATCTTGAACCATGGGAACCTGCGCGGTCTGGCTGGGTGGACGCAACCACTCCACTTTCAAAAACAATGGCGCGATGACCTCACCGGGACGCGCTTGTCCCGCGCCGCCTGCTCTGCCTCCCTGCCCCCGGGGGCCTGCTCCTGGCATGCCTTGCGCAGGCGGTTGCGCAGGTTGCTGCGCGAACGCGATTGGAGTGCAAACCATTCCGAACACGATTAGAAGACCCGCGATTGACTGAATGGAAACGGAACGTGGCATAAACATCCTCCTCTCCCCGATCACCCCTAGCTTGTTGGGCGGAGTCTATATCAATTACGAAATGCGAACAATGATTTGTGTCAACCAATGGACCGAGGGAAAAATCATGTAGCACAGGAACTCCTGCCTGTGCGCATTTGTTAAGTTCAGCAAAA
>Ga0182024_10020366_pt1 | contig 12124 bp, 11 predicted proteins | sample P32metaG_FD_120480 | JGI IMG/M metagenome (GOLD analysis project Ga0182024, IMG submission 120480) | Permafrost microbial communities from Stordalen Mire, Sweden - P3-2 metaG (Illumina Assembly) | ecosystem: Environmental > Terrestrial > Soil > Wetlands > Permafrost | place: Sweden: Stordalen...
GCCCGCTTCCACGGTGGGTGCTTTTGCTCCAAGGAACTGCGTAGATGAGCAGATCACAGAAATAATTATGACCACGGTAATGTTTGGTTGGTGCCCGCGGTTACTTCACCGGGCAGCGAACTGGGAACATAATGGATATCGAACTTTGTTTAAAATCAAAGCAACGACGATCCTTTCTCAGTGGACACTTACATCATGGTTGAGAAAACAGTCTGGAACATACTGCGATTGATTCAATGGGCTTTGTCGATCGGCTCAATTGCAATCTATCTGTACTTGCAGTTCGCCGGTCACAGCACAATCAACTATTTCATTGCCTGGTGCGTTTGCACGGCCTTATTTATGATATTGCCGGTATTTGAACTGCTCAAAGATACCGAGGATTGGCGTTTCGCATTCCTTTTAGGTCAAACCGCAGCGCTGTGCTGCGCCTGTATGCTCGCTGGTTTTCGAACGTATCCTATCTTGTTCGTTGTATTGGCGGCGAAAAGCTCGACGATGGTCAGCGGCAGAAAACTCAACATCCTCTTATCCGCGGCATCAATTGGGTTCATATTTGCAATTGAATTTGGACTGGCGATGCACCTGCACCAACCGAGCTCACCGAATCTGCCTCTTTTCGCCAGATTGCTCGGGCGCATCGAAGCCGAATCCGCAGCATTGATTGCGATTTGCGCGGTGGGACTACTTGGCAGAAAGATGATCTCAGAGCACCGTGCGCGACAATTGGCAGAGTCCTTGACGAAGGAGATCCAAAACATGACTCTGGCACTCGAGCGCGCCCGAATCGCACAAGATATGCATGACAAACTGGGACACACCCTGACCTCGCTCGGTATACAACTCGAGCTTGCTGGTAAACTCCTGCATTCAAATCAGTACAAACAAGCTGAGGAGGTTCTGAGCACCGCGCAGCAACTATCCGCCGAATCCTTTGCCGAGCTCCGACGCGCCGTTCAGGCAATTCGTGACGACTTCGATTTCAACGAAGCGCTGACCCATTTGGCGGGACGTGTCGGGCAACAGCCGGAGCTTTTGAAAGTGCAACTGGATATGGACAACGCGCAGTTACCTCTAAAATCAAGACATGAACTCTTCTGTATCGTGCAGGAATGTCTGACAAACGTGCAAAAACATTCTCGCGCGACAGAGGTGAAGGTCAGCCTGAAAAACGTCAACGGTGTGGTTCAGCTTACAGTGGAAGATAATGGCATCGGCTTACAAGCCGATCAACCGTCTGACGGATTCGGAATAAGAGGAATGATGGAACGCACTAGAAGCGTTGGTGGCACCTTGGAGATCGGCAAGGCCGCTGCCCGTGGCACCATCGTGCGCGTGGTTGTACCGGGGTGCGCATGAAACAGCAGATAAAAGTTTTAGTGGCAGACGATCAGGAAGTGGTGCGCAAAGGCATCGTGGCGCTACTCCAGTTTCAAGAGGACATTTCTGTTATCGGCGAAGCAGCACATGGAGAAGAAGCATGCGCGATGACGAAGGATTTTTCTCCTGACGTCATACTCATGGATATCCGGATGCCTGTCCGAGACGGGATTGCTGCCACACAAGTTATCCGCGCGCAAACACCAGGGTGCAAGGTTCTGATCATGACGACGTTCGACGACGACGAACTTGTAGTGCGTGCTTTGCGTGCCGGTGCATCCGGTTATCTCCTCAAGAACACGCCGTCCGAGCAGATCGCCAAAGCAATTCGCACCGTATACGATGGCAACATGTTTCTCGGAGAGGCAACTGCCCAAAAACTAGTCGCCCAACTCACCCTTCCCGAGGAACAATCACAATCGATGCAGTTTCGCAAAACCAATCTTCGCAGCCTGCTCAGCGATCGCGAAATCGAGATCCTAAAGCTGATTGGCGAAGGCAAGAACAACAAAGAGATTGCCAACATTTTGCATATCACAGAAGGAACTGTAAAGAACTACGTTTCACACATCTTTGCCCAACTCGGTGCGCGCGACCGCATTCAGGCAGCCTTGATTGCACGAGCATTGCTGTAGGACGAGTCCCTTCCGCAATCCGTTCCTCAGACTCAGACTGGCTGGGGACCGTTTGGCGAAGGTGCGGATGGCGATTGGCTCGGCTCTGTTAGGCAACGCACGCACCCCTGCAAATGCTCTAGCGATTTGATTCCACGCTTTGCGATTGACAAGAACTTCTTTTGACGTCACGACCTTAGTCCGTTGACTGCTATCGATTTCTGTACGCTCGTCTCGATATCACCGCAATCTTTCGACGTTGTGTCAAGATAAGGCGAGCTCCGCGAGCGTAAGAAATAACTTCTTCGAAATCGCGTCGCTGAGCTTACTTCTTGACGCCAGAGACCATTTTCTTCTCGCTCTGATACCACGGTTCCGTTACTTCTATTGCTCGGGCAACTACTTGAGACAACTCCGGAGGCGGGCCTTGAGACTCGGAACCATATACGAACGTAAGTCCGGACTCGTGCTTACCGCTCTGGAACGTGAGCAATATTTGGCAGTTCTTCCCTCGATGTTCACCAGGGGCACCTAATGTCTGACGCTGTGCTTCTATGAACTTTTCTGGTACGGAATCCATGAACCGCTGAAACAATGGTTCTTTGGTAACACCTATGAACATGTCCTTCTCAGTGTTATTGATGGATCCAGAGCCGATGCGATTTATAGACCCATCTTTGCCTAACAACACAAACAGGCTCGGCTGATCATCTACCTTCTTCGATACAGTAACAGCATCGACAGCAGCCATAATGGATCCCGAATTGTTTGACACGGAGGAATTCTCCTGCCCCGAAGTCCCTTTATCGGAAGAAGAACAACCAGCCATCAAGGTCATTGCCAACAGCGCTGTAAGTAAGAGGTTGTATTGCATAATGTGCATATTCCCAGCACGCAGCAATGTCCTAACACCGTGCTGAATCCCCTAAGAATTTCCGGCATTAGACAAGATAGCCGGTATGAAAGTTCAGCACTAGCGATCTGCCTTCCGGCTTAGTCGGGATACTTGCTCCAACAGTGTTCTAACAATTGCAATACATGCGGGTTTGGCCCTATCCCGGGATTGTCCTGCTCAAATTGCGCCAAATCGAGATCGTACAAATCTCTCACGAAGGTCACAACTGCGCCACTGCGAGAAATACCAGCCATGCAATTGACATACAACATATCGTCCGTTTGAGATTTGTTGAAAGCCAGGATGAAATCTATAATCCTGCTGGCGTGCTCCTCTGTAAACAGCGTGAGGTCTCGATCATCGAGTTTCAGCTTAGCCTCTGCGGGACAGATATCGTCGAAGAATAAAGTGATTACCCTGGGCGAGTCTTCTTGAAAGATTCTCACACCACAACCGTCAATAATGCTGATGAAACCATGTTGCTCAAGGGCCGCTCTATTCGTTTGACTCAAATCCAGCATGCGGTAATAGCTCAATGCAAAAACTCTCCTGATCACCAGGCGATTCCTCCAAATTTAAGATCTTAGAAAGATGTTTGTGAGATCGGCATCCATGAAGCACGTGCGTTCACGGAATGACGCATGAATCGTCTGGGCACCACAGGCGATGCAGCGTTGCAACCTGATTGACTTTACACCATGCCGATTATGCATTGGCTACGTTCGGATCGCTTTCACTGAAGGTGGCGTGCATATTCGTAAAATCTTGCATGCCAAGACGGGTGATATGGGACGGTCAGGGTATCGTGCGACGCTCGATATCGCCGTAATGCATGTATCGGTGAGTGGTGGTTGTGGCCGTTTTGATTCCAGCTACTTGAGTAACAATTCCGCGTTTAGAGCGGGGAGGATACGCAAGAATGGTGCTTCCGTTCAGTTCGTTAACTGCCTGAAGCACAGCTCGGTCGTAGCTGGCATAACCAGAAGAATGCACCAACCGCAAATTCACTATGCGCCTATCGGGCGTCACCGAGCAATAAAACCAGGCCATGGTACCAAGAGGCCAGCGCTGGACCATTTGTTGAGTAGCAGGGTTCCATATCAACGAATCAGAATTGTTGTTCATCTCTTCTGTCAGGTTGTCTTGAACTTGAAAGATAAACCGGTTGCGCCAGTTGTCCCAATCGATCTTCAACTGTTGGTCTCCGGCATCTGGATCTTCTTGACTCAGAACCGGGCCTCCCGTCTCATTGGCTTGTCCGGATAAAAACGGCTGATGGCCAGGCGTGGCCTGCATCGATTGAAGATTGGCTCCATTTTCGTCTGCATTACCCTTAAGGTTAGATTGTTGGGCGCTGCCCGTAAGAGGGTTGCCCCTAGTTGAGTCACTCTGACCACCGCCCTCCGGAGTCAGAACGGGTGTCGCCATCGGTATAGTAGCGCCCCCTTGTAGAGCACCGGTATCAGTGATATTTCCCTTGAGAAATTCATCGCCATATGCCACGCCACCAACTGTGGCTAGAGCAACTGCACAGCAAACAATCAGAATACTTCTGTAATGGATCAAAATCACAAGCTTACCAAGATACACGCGCTTTTCGAAGTAGCTTTCAGATCCAATACAGTCATTCCCAAAGTTGACGCATAGATCTCTCTAGAGCTCATCTTTCCCTTCTAAGCGGTAGCAGCTAGAGATTGGAGCAACGGTCTGGTGCGTCCGAGTGCGAAACAGCTGTGCAGGTGCTGGCAAACACGATCGGCATCGATTTTTCTGACGATGCATGATATTCGCAAATCAGAGCATGAGATGTGCTTTGCTTCGATGCCGGCGGCGCTTAAGCAAGACAAGAACTTGGCTAGATAGCGAGGGCGGCCGGACAAACCTCTGCCAACCAGACTCAGCTTGGCGACGTCGAGATCAACGGCAACGTCGAATGCACCACATGCTCCTTCGAGTTCGCTCACGGCCCTGGCAAGAAACTCCTGATCGTCATACTTCAGCACCAGCGACAGTGTCGCACCAGTTCCGTCTTCCGCTGCAATGGCGCTTTGTGCAATCACATCTGCCGAGATCTGTCCTGTTTCAATCAAATCGGTCAATTTGTCTAGAGCCAGAGAAACTTCTGCGGTGCGTAAAGAAACGCACGCCTGAGATCTATCTATCGCAACGCCACTCAAGCTGTCATATTTTTCCATTGTTTCTTCTCCATCTACTAGTGTGCCAGGGTTGCTTGGATTGAACGTGTTGCGCACTCTAATTGCAACACCGTATTGCTCCGCCAACTCCACGGCTCTTGAGTGAATTACTTGTGCACCATTGCGCGCCAATTCCAGCGCTTCCACGTATGTCAGTTGCTGCAGCTCGCGAGCCTCAGGCACCGTCTTCGGATCGGCCGAGCAAATTCCGTCGACGTCTGTGTAGATCTGGCAGACAGGCGCCTGGCAAGCGACTGCTAGAGCGACTGCTGTTGTGTCCGAGCCGCCGCGCCCCAGTGTAGTGATATCGCCGGCGGTGTTGACACCTTGAAACCCTGCCACGATCACGACGTCGCTGTGCACCAGGGCAGCCTCGAGTGTCAAACGATCGATCTCGAGAATCCGAGCAGATGTGTGGCTGTCGTCGGTCAAAAGACCGATTTGGGCTCCAGTAAAGGATTTTGCTCTGATGCCCATCGAGCGCAATGTCAGGCTCAGTAGAGCAATTGACACCTGCTCGCCGGTAGACATCAAGACATCAAGCTCTCGCCGATCCGGAGTTGCCGAACACTGTTTAGCCAGTGCCAGCAGATGATCGGTGGTGTCTCCCATCGCCGAGACGACAATCACACGCTTGCGCTCAGGCATGTTTTTGACGATCTCGGCAACGTGCTGTATTCGGGCGATGCTTTTCACTGAAGTTCCGCCGAATTTGGCGACTGCGATCTCTTCCACGGTTTGGTTTCTCCCTTAAACTGCTGAACAGACTTTTTCGCCCACGGTCTCAACTGGCGCCGTAGCAAGCACCGCATCCAGATCGTCGATCAGGTCATTGACGTCTTCAAGCCCAATGGACAGCCGGATCAGGCCATCGCTGATGCCGCAATGCTCGCGCACTTCTTGCGGTATCGGCGCATGAGTCATGCTCGCTGGATGGCAGATTAATGACTTAACGCCACCAAGGCTCTCGGCCAATTGAAACAACTCAGTATTGTTCACTACTGATCTGGCCGCTTCCAATCCACCTTTGACGACAAATGCCACCATGCCACCAAAACCGCTCATCTGTTGCTTGGCCAGCCCGTGCTGCGGATGTGATTCCAGCCCCGGATAGAACACGGTTTCCACGGCGGGATGCTTCTCTAAATACTCGGCGACCGCCTGGGCGTTTCTGCAATGCTCTCTTAATCGCACCGACAATGTTTTGATGCCGCGAAGAATCAAGAAGCAATCGAACGGTCCGGGAACGGCTCCCACAGCATTTTGATGAAACTTGAGCGACTCATACAACTCTTCGTTAGATGTGACTACAGCTCCGCCGATGACGTCGCTATGTCCGCTCAAATATTTCGTTGTGCTATGGACAACCACATCAGCACCCAATTCCAGAGGCCTCTGCAGATACGGGGTGGCGAAGGTATTGTCGACGACAAAGATCAGCCCGCGTCTCTTCGTGATCTCGCTGACAGCTCGCAGGTCGGCCAGGCGCAGCAGAGGGTTGGTCGGCGATTCAAGCCATACCAGCCTGGTTTGCGGGGTAATCGCAGCTTCCAGAGCATCAAGATCTTGCCCATTCACATAAGTGAAACCGATGTTATAACGTTTGAACACCTTTTCGAAGAGACGATAAACTCCGCCGTAGACGTCCTCTCCACAGACGACGTGATCGCCGGCAGAAAGAAGATGGAGAACCGTCGCCGCGGCGGAAAGTCCAGACGCGCTGGCCAACGCATATTTGGCGTTTTCCAATGACGCCAGGCATTCTTCCAGAGCGCTTCGTGTTGGGTTGTGGGTGCGTGCGTACTGGTAGCCTTTGTTCTTACCAAGTTCTTCAAGAACGAAAGTCGATGTCTGGTAGATAGGTGTAATCAAAGCACCGGTCGCCGAATCAGCGTCCTGTCCCTCATGGATAGCGGCAGTAGCGAAACGCCACTGGCGTTTGGGTTTACAGTCGCTCTCCTGCTTATCGACTGAGGATCCGTTGCCATTATTGTTGTGATCGGAATTGCCATTGTTGTTAGTCATGATTTTTGCTCCAAAAGAAAAGCTGCCCTTTCCGCTAGGGAAGAAGGGCAGCTGCAATGCAATAAAGCGTGTTTACTTACTTACTAGGTATGCGTAAACCGGTGCAGCAACGCCTCCCTCCCTCTGGAGGGCGTCGGCATTGCCATAACGATGGATGTAGCGAGAAAATTACGCATGTGTCCATTATGCGGGACCTCGTCACAAAGTCAACCCTGAATTCGGTCACGGACTGTCAAATCCGAGCTGGATCGCCCGAACGTGTTCGCCGGTGCCTGATTCCGAGCTGGTGCAACGCTCGTTTACAAACGCGCCAATGTTGCATAGAAAAGAGAACTTAGATCAGTCAAGGAATCAACTTTATCGTTTGACAGCGGAGATTTTTCTCAGCGCCTCAGCCAATGCCTCGACAGTGGCGAATCTCTCTGCCAGCTCGTTAGCGGTGGCTTTTGCCACGACCTGATCTAACTCGTCAGACACATTTTCATTCAAATTACGCGGATGCGATTGGGTGATCGGCTCGGGCTCCTTGCCCGTGAGCAGGTAGAACATGGTGCCACCGAGGGCATAGACGTCGCTTTGCGGCGTCGGCTTTCCGCGAAACTGCTCGGCAGGAATGTAAGCATGTTTGCCGACCACAGTAGCCGTCGTAGACGAATCGACCTGGTATGCCACATTGAAGTCAACCAACTTGACCATTCCATCATCCTGCAACATCAAGTTGTCCGGCGTAATATCTCGATGCACTACCGGCGGTGTCAAGCCGTGCAAGTATCTGAGAATGGCGCAGGTCTGCAGCGCCCAAGCGATTACCTGGTCTACAGGCTGAGGTCCGCCACGGTCGACGATCGATTTGAGCGGTTCACCACTGACATATTCGAGAACCAGATAGCCTCGATAATCCTCAATGAACGCATCCTGCAACTCCACGATTTGAGGATGATGCAGCCTTTGAAGAATCTCCGCTTCCGCCCTGAGTTTGTCGGCAGTCCGCTCGGCGGTGAGCTGTCCTCGATGAACGGGCAGCACATATTCTTTCAACACCACTTGCTCGGTGCGCGCCAGAGCAATCTCGTTTGGACGCATAATATGTTCGACTGGGCTATCTACCCCGTCCTCCAGTTGCTCGTCGTCATTGACTACGGGCGGCTGGACCTGATGATCGACGGTGGCCAGATACGCCGTGCCCTGCCCGCCACCACCAACAGTGCCATGGATTATGTATCGTCCTCGATCCAACGTCATGTCTTTTTGCAGGAGTCCAGTTTTCTCGCGCTCCGCCGGCGCAGAGAAATATTTGAGCCACAGCTCCGTATACGAGTTATCCGTAGAAAAATCGCGATTGACAGTCACCACCGCATGTGGTGCGTTGGTTTTTACCAGACTGAAAAATTCTCCGATATTATGCTTTTGGGTTATATCTGAAAGTCGCAGCCTGAAAACGTTGTCTTCTCGCGTTTTGACGATGAAGACCGGCTGTTTACCGTGAAAAAGTTCCCATTGCAATTCTTGATCGATCGACACTATTGAAGACCACTTCAGCGCCAGCGATACCGGACCAGAGTACTCGAGAAAGATATGACTGTCCGTCCAATCGATCTGGCGTGAGCGCGATCTGCCAGCGATAAACGCGACCGAAGTGGACGTGACTAAACAACCGGCGACCGCCCAGGGTAGTATCGTCAGCACTTGATTGAGGTTGAGCTTGTACGCGTTCGTGGCAAACGAACTCAAGTCTATCAACGGTACATCCGCCTTATAGACGTGACCGGTCATTTGAAATCCCGTCAAAATAAAAGCTAGAAGAAACAGTCCACATATGACAGCGACGATAGCCATGGCGGATGCTTCCAACCGCGTCATGTATGACCATACCCCATAAGGTTGGTCGACAGTCAGACCGATTTCTCGAGCCGGAAGATGTTCTTGATCAGCAGGTTCGTGATCAGCCCGCGTTTCACTTTGTTCACTGGAAAACAACTCCGGCAAGAGCAGGCGATCGCCATGTTCCTCTGTCAACAACGTTATGGATGGTTCTGCCTGGTGGAATGCAGGCTCATGCTCGTTTTTTAGGTGCTCGTCCAAGCTCGCCGGCTGGTCAGAAGAGTGCATAATCCTGTCCTACCTGATAGCGCTCAAGAATTCACGCGAGCGTTGCGCCACCAATTCCATTGTGGACAGGCGCTGATCCAATTCCATGGCTGTGCAGCTCATGATCAAGATGTTCAGCGTCGGCATTTTTTCTGCAATCTCCGCCGGCAACGACGACTGACTTAATGCCTCAGGGTCCTTACCTGTCGCCAGATAATACAAACTGCAGCCAAGAGCATAAATATCGCTTTGCGCAACCGCCTTGCCTCTGAACTGCTCCGGCGCGATGTACGCTTGTTTTCCGACGAGCGTTCCGGTTGCCGTAGTGAGCAATTCATTGGCTGCGCCGAAATCAATCAACTTGATCGCGCCGGAACGGTCAAGCACCAAATTATCCGGCGTTACATCCCTGTGTACGATCGGCGGAGTTTGCGTGTGCAAATACTTGAGCACGTCGGCTATCTCAAATGCCCAGCGCATGATCAAGCGCTCCGGCTGCGGTCCATGCTCTTTCACGTAAGCTCGCAGATCCAAGCCGTTAATATGCTCCAGAAGAAGATAGTTGCGGTCGTTCTCGACAAAATGATCCAATACCCTGGCAATGTTCGGATGCGAAAGTGATTTTAAGATTTTCGCCTCGCGATTGAACATCTCCACTGCCTTTGCCTTGCTGACTGCATCTGCGTTGAGAGGAATCACCGCCTCCTTCAAAATGACTGTGTCACCAAAATTGTCCTTGCATAGATAAATCGCAGACAAACCACCAAACGAAATCTGTCCGATTACCTTCAGCCGTCCATCTTGCAATTGCGTTTTGGTTTCCAGCGGAACAAAGGCGGTGCTGCCGAACCTGCTTGCCAAATCCTGTTCCCAAATAGCAGTAAAGTTTTTGTCGTCAGGGGCAGCCTGGATGCCCGGAATCCCCAGGGAAACTGCATTTTTATCAAAAAAACATCTGGTGTCAGGTGCGTTCGATCTGACGGCGACAACGAGATCCTTAAGATCCGACGTGCGCATACCAGCCAATTTGAAGTGTGCCTGTCCAATATCGTCGAACTTGATGCAAAGCTCCTCATTTTTGAACTCGATAGCCTGAAGATGTTTCCACGAGCGGCAACGCGCAAATGCCATCTCTAGAAGAAATCTCCTGGGCAACTCCAGTCCATTTTCAGTCAAAACGAACGAATTATCGAGGCAAATGAAAATGGTGAAGGCTCCGCAAAGAACCAGCCCCACATAGAAGCACAGCAAACAAAACAAATCTTCGTAGCCAAAGAAACCGCCGACAATGATTGCCTGCAACAGCCAACTGGAAACATATAAGCCATAACCAGCCCACAGAGGCGATAGAGCCGCGACCAAGAACAGACCAGTTCTCGCCTGGTCCTCTTTGTACCGAATCACCAGTCGTGCCTGTGTCTCAGTACTGGCTGTGGAAATTTCACGCTTCACCTTGTTCTTATTCCCGGTTTGCAGCCCGTTGATATTTAATTACCTCTTAGCCTGACGGCCGCTTGAATCAGCAATCCCGCGCCGCAGCCAATGCGAAGCGGCAACCTCTTCGGTTAGCTGCCAAATCGGTATATACCGCTGTGACGACGAGCTTTGAGAGCCCCTATCCAACTCTATTGATTAAGGCGTTGGCGAGAGTATACAAGCCCGCCAGGATAAAAATCGCAGCCGACCCATAACGCAACGCCTTCTCTGGAAGCTGTTTGCGCATTACACGACCACACACAATGGCAATCACATCAGCTAGATACATCCCGAGCGTGCTGCCCAACCAAACCAGCAAATAGGAGTGCTGCTGTCCGGCGACGGTCATGCTGGCGAACACCGTCTTGTCTCCCAGTTCAGCGATGATGAAAGTCGAAACGATCGCCAGCAACGCTCCAAACTTAGCAGTAACGGGTTTCTCTTCTTCCGGCTTGTGCTTTCTCAAAGCCCACAAACCAAAAATTATGAACAGAACGCCAGAAGCAATGTTCATCCAGAAGGCTGGGATGAGGCGGCTGACACCGTCACCAACAGCCACCGTCAGTGACATCATTGCGGCGACTCCAATGAAGACGCCTAGCAACACGGTCAAGAGCCCGTACTGAGTGCCAAACGCGAACGAAACGACCTGCGTCTTGTCGCCCATCTCAGAGACAAAAACGATCGCAAAAGCTTGCCAAAATGAATTCAAAACTGCCTCGAACCCTCATCCACAAGATGAGTTCAGCCGGTCCCACATCATTATCACCCGACTTGCGGCGAAAATGGCCAGCGCTGGAACTTCCCGTGAATTTTCGTCACGGGGCACAAAACGCAGAACCCCAAGCTGGGAGCGCCCAGCAGATTTACCGACTGAGAAGAAGCCGCCGAGATGTCGCCGCACCCAGGTGGTGGAACTCGAAACCGGTTTAATAGAGCCACCGGCCAAAATCTTCGATGAACATTCGCGTTGCCACCACCGACAGCAGCAACGCGCTGCCGACGCTGATCAGGTCCCGGTACATCGACCACTTACCCAGTTGCGAGCGATTGCCGAAAACGAGCCAGAATAGCAGGCAAGCCGCGACATCCAACACGAGCAGGCTGGCGATGTCGGACCAAGCACCAAGCCAATGCCAAATTACCGGCAAGAAGTGTGGTATCACCAGAAGTACCACAGGGACGGTGCAACTGCTCAGCCATGCTGCCGCTGCTATGCGCGATTTGACCGAATGACGACGGGATAACCCGAGAGCGAAAATTAAAGCCATGCAAGCTGTCATCAAAACCATGGCGACAACGAAGTCTACAACGAGAGCATGGTAATACCATTGCGCCATGTAATCTGATCTGAATTCCGGTTCCACGCTTACACCTGCTTGCGTTTGCTTCCACTGCTATTTACAGTCCGGCACTACAGTGACATTACCTGGCCAAAAATCTGTCCGAAC
>Ga0182024_10020367_pt1 | contig 12124 bp, 11 predicted proteins | sample P32metaG_FD_120480 | JGI IMG/M metagenome (GOLD analysis project Ga0182024, IMG submission 120480) | Permafrost microbial communities from Stordalen Mire, Sweden - P3-2 metaG (Illumina Assembly) | ecosystem: Environmental > Terrestrial > Soil > Wetlands > Permafrost | place: Sweden: Stordalen...
CAGAGGGGCGCTCATCTCATGCTGCAGGTCAGAGCCGCCATGATCAATGGCAACCTGAGGCAACGGCTTCGAGAGCAGCCAGACATGCCGGCATTGACCGTTCCGGCGATCCTTCAACCCACCCCACCGCTGCTCCGAGCCGCATGAAACCCCAGACTATTTACCAGTCTCATCTTGGATAGGAGGCTTGTACCTGATACTCAATTCGCGTCATCAGGTCCAAGCTGCCCATGCCGAGCAGGATGCTCAGCCAAAGCAGAGCAGCGACGGCGAAAAGACGAATGATTTCGGGGCCCCGTCCGACCTCCATGAACATTGTCACGACCACCCCAACCATCAGCGCAGCGGGAATCAGCACGAGCGGTCGGGCAGACGGGTCCAGCGGCAGAAAGCTAACGCCGAACTCTATTGCCAGCAGAACCAGAAGCAGGACCAACGTCAGCCATAAGCGGCGGAAGCGCGGCGTCATGGGCCACGTCCCACGAGGTAGATCAGCGGATAGAGCACGATCCACACCATGTCGACAAAGCTCCAGTAGAGACCTACCACAATCACCGGCGTATAGGACGCGGGTGAGAATTCCCCCCGCCGGGCCCGCAAAATGATCCAGCCGACCAGAGCCAACCCACCGACCATGTGCAGCCCATGCAATGCCGTGCCGAGGAAATAAAAGACGAAGAAGATCCGCGCCCCGCCGTTGAGCGGACCCTGGACGGCGAAGCCGGGTCCAGGAAACAAGTGCTTGGCGAAATCGTCGCGCCATTCGATGCCGAACTTGAGAATGAGGAAGGCGACGCCGAGTGCCCAGGCTACGGCGCAGCACTGGATGAGCCTCCGGCTATTTCCGGCTTCGATGAAGGCGACACCCGCGCTATATACGAAGCTGCTGACCACCAGAATCACGGTGTTGATCGTACCGATTGCGAGTTCGGTCTGCTGGGCACCGGCATCGAACCCAGCCTGGTTCCAGTGGCGGGAATAGATCCAGGTCAGGAAAAGCGCGCCGAAGAACAGCACCTCGGTCGCCAGAAACAGCCACATCCCGGAGATGGCCGTCTCCGCTTGATGGCGTGCGCTTGAGTACTGGAACTCATGCGTTAGTGAAGCTTCAGACATGGTGCTGCACGACCTCGGGTGGCGGGTAATTATAAGGTGGCTCCGTTACCGTTGGCGTAGTAACGAAGTTCTCAGTGAGCGGCGGCGATGAAGTTTGCCACTCAAGACCCGTAGCGCCCCATGGATTGGCGCTTGCGCGTTTGCCGTAGAACAGAGACCACGTCATATAGCCGAGCGGGAGCAGGTAGCCCGCAGCCAGGATCGTCGCGCCAGCGGAAGAGAGCACGTTCAGCACCTGGAATTCCGGCGGGTAGGAGTGATAGCGCCGGGGCATGCCGAGATAGCCGAGAATGAACTGCGGGAAGAAGGTCAGGTTGAAGCCAATGAAGATGATCACCGCACCGGCTCGACCCCACATCTCTGGATACATTCGCCCGGTGATCTTTGGCCACCAAAAATGCAGTCCGGCGAAGAAGGCGGAGACCATGCCGCCGACCATCACGTAGTGAAAATGCGCCACCACGAAATAGGTCTGCGTCAGATGGACATCGGCCGCGAGCGCGGCCACGAAAAGGCCGGTCAGGCCGCCCATCGTGAACAGGCCGATGAAACCGAGAGCATACAGCATCGGCGCGTCGAAGCGGATGAATCCCTTATGCATCGTGCCGATCCAGTTGAACACTTTGATCGCGGACGGCACCGCAACCATATAGCTCAGGATCGAGAAAACGAGGGCGGAATAGAGCGATGTGCCGGCGACGAACATGTGATGCCCCCACACAAGAAAACTGATCACCCCTATCGCGATGCTGCACCAGACGATGAACTTGTAACCGAAGATCCGCTTGCGCGAGAAGGCAGGGATGATCTCGCTGATCACGCCGAAACCCGGCAGGATCATGACGTAGACGGCTGGGTGAGAGTAGAACCAGAACAGGTGCTGGAACAACAGCGGATCGCCGCCCAGCGCCGGATCGAACACGCCGATGTGGAAAATACGCTCGAATGCCAGCAGCAGCAGCGTCATGGCCAGAACGGGGGTCGCCATCACCAGGATGACGCTGGTGGCGTAGAGCGACCACAGGAATACCGGCATCCTGTACCAGGTCATGCCAGGCGCGCGCAGGCGATGGATGGTGACGATGAAGTTCAGCCCGGTCGCGATGGACGAAAACCCAGCGATAATGATCGCGACGGCCGTCGCCACCACATGCCCCTTGGAATAGGCGGAGGTGAGTGGGGTATAGAAGGTCCAGCCGGTGTCGACACCACCAACGAACAGCGAGTAGAGGGCGACCAACCCGGCAAATACGAATAGATACCAGCTAATTAGATTCAGCTTTGGGAAGGCCAGATCACGCGCACCGATCATCAGCGGGACGATGAAGTTACCCAATGTGACCGGAACGGCCGGAATCAGGAAGAACCAAACCATCACCACGCCATGCATGGTGAACAGCCTGTTGTATGTCTCAGCCGACCCAATCATGCCCTCTGGCACGATCAAATTATAACGCATCAATGCCGCTGCTGCGCCACCGACAAAGAAAAAGATCGTAATCGTTCCGAGATAGAGGACCGCGATCCGTTTGTGATCCGTCGTCAATAACCAGCTGCGGAGGGTGAAGCCGTCGGTCAGGTACGAGGCCGTGACCTTGGCAAATTCGGGAGCCTCGATTACGGTGTCGCTCATGATTGTTTCTCTGGCGTCAGGGACTTGATGTAAGCAATAATTTTCAGAAGATCTTCTTCGCTGATCTGTCCGGCGAAGGAGGGCATCAACGGCGGATAGCTGGCCACCCGCCGTCTTTCTGGCAAGAGGATGCAGTCACGGATGTAAAGGTCGTCGGCAGTGACTATGCTGCCGTCGATCAGCGTCACCGGGCTGCCATACAGTCCTGCGAGCGCAGGAGCGCGCACCGTACTGCCAGACTGGCTCCCGCCGGCGCCGTTGCCACCATGGCAGCCGCTGCAGCCATAGCGCATGAACAGCGTTTGGCCTGCTTGCGCCAGTGTCTCGCTGGCGCCATTCTGCTCCAGCCAATTCTGGTATTCTGGGTCCGGCATCGCCACGACCTCGCCGAACATGTCGGAGTGGCCTGTCCCACAAAACTGCGTGCAGAACAGGTGATAGGTCCCAGGCTCATTGACCTCGAACCACAGCGTCTCATAACGGCCCGGCAGCACGTCATGCTTGATCCGGAACGCGGGGACGGAGAAATCGTGGATCACGTCCTCCGATGTCATCACCAGCTGGATCGGGCGTCCAACTGGCAGGTGCAATGCATTGATCTCGCGCTGGCCGCCTTGATGCTCGATTTTCCACATCCACTGCTTGCCGACAACGTAGATCTTCAAAGCATCGGGAGGCGGTTGGAACAGCCGAACATAGAGATCCGCACCCCAGACGAACAGACCAAAGAAGATGAGCAAAGTCGCGACGGTCCAGGCCGCCTCCAGCCGCCAAGTCTTGTCGGCGAGAACACCACGATCAATATCGCTGCCAGCGCGGTACTTGATCATGTAAAGCAAAATCAGACCAAAGACGAGCGCGAGGATTGCGCAGGAAGTCAGAAGCAGGGCGAGGATCAGGTAATCAACTTCCGCCGCGCTGGTCGTCGCCTGAGGGAGCCAGAACCTCATGCGCGTCCCTTCTCGCGGCGAAACGCGAGGAACAACACGCCTGCTATGGTGGCTACCGTGATCGCCGCGGCCAAGCGCAATAGCTTCATAATGGCGAGCGTGTACCGCCCCGTCACCGGATTGTAGTCGTAGCACAGCAACAGCACCGGCAGCGCCGCAGCCGCGATGCTTCCCGATGCAGCCCGGGTCACGCCGAGCCGCACGTCGGCGGCCTGGTAGCCGACGCCAAGAAGATAGCTCGACACGGCGCCAGTGGGCGTGGCGAAGACGATGCCGACTGGATGCGCGAATTGTTTCAGCTCCGGATCGAAGCGCTCGTGAAAACCAACCGCGTTAGCGACCGCCTGCACGGCGTCGAAGGTCCCCGTCAGGAAATGCCAATTCTGCGCGGCGCCCGGGGCCGGATAGCGCTGCAAATCTTCCGCCTTGGCCGCAGCGGCGTCAGCGCTGGTCTCCGACGGATCGATGCTCAACGCAACCAACGAGTAGTCACGGCCAGCCGTCATTCCCGACGCGCAGAGTGCGTCGAACAAATCGGCGCGAACGACGCTGCAGAGGTTTGGGCAATGGAAGTAGCCAAGTGCAAGGACCAACGGCTTTCCTTCAAAAAGATCGGCCAGCCGCACCATGCGATCGGTGTCGTCGCGGAACATGTCTTGGATGGGGAGTTGGATGCCTGGCCTTTGGTCGTAGGCAATGCCGCTGAGATCCGGCGTTGACGCCGCAACCGCGAATGGTGGCGCCATGAGTAGAAGAAGAAGCAGTAGGACGCGCAGGCTCATGGGCCTTCTCCGTCGATGCTGGCGAGCTTGGAACAGTCTCCCGCGCTTCATGGGGCTGCTTGGATGGCGCGGGCGAAACAGGAGCATTCTTGCGCTCGACGGGCGGCTCCGCCGCCCCGGGCCAGCCCGGAATACTTTCCTGCGCGATTTTGCGCATCGCATCCGCTATGGGGATGTGCGCAACGCGATTCGCCTTGTCGACCCAACCCGCGCCGTTGAGCTGTCGCTTTTCCTCGTCGCGGAACCGCGCCATGTCCGCAGCTGGATTGAGTTGAAGCTGGGGATCTGGATAGCGCGGCAAGGGCAAGCGCAAGGTGCGGTCGGTGGTCGCTCCCGGGTAAAGCCACAGAACGATCAATCCCAAAATAAACACCGACACCAGCACCAGCGCCGAGCCGGCCCAGATGAAGCGGCGGCCGACATCGGCCGGCTCATGTCGTGCGAGGTCAAGGAATTTCTTAGACATGGCGTCGCACCACCTCAGGAAAGCCCGGCAACAGCGGCGCACGTAGCGCCAGCGCTGCCGCAATTCCAATCAGGCCGAGCATCGCCAACACATCGACCAGAGCGAAGTTGCGCCCGGACGCCGGCACCACGAGCCACCAGCCGCGGACAATCTCGCTCAGTATGAGCAGCGCTGTGATGCAGGCGATCCCTCGCCGCGATCGTTGCACCCAAGGCGACAATAGGGCAAAGAAGGGCAGAACGAAATGGCACCCCGCCACCAAGGCGCCGGCGATGCCCCATCCGCCTCTCGAGCGGATGACGTACCATGATGCTTCGTTTGGCAGGTCGGACTGCCAGACGATCAGCACCTGCATGAAGTCAAGATATGCCCATAGGATAAGCAGCGCCAGCAGCAGCCTCCCAAGGTCGCGTAACGTGGTATCGTCCGGTGGCTCACCGATAACGGCGGCGAAGATGGATACCGACAGCGCTAAAAGCCCCATTTCAGCAATCGCGATCAAGCCGTAGGCGCTGGACGCAAAACGCGGATCGAGCGACATGGTCGTGTCGATCGCCGCAAAGGTGACGGTAATCGCCAGAAGGATCAGCCCGGCGGGCGCGATGCGCGCGAGCCTTGCCTCCGGGATGTCCTGACGAAGCGCTCGTAGGATCAGCCCGGCCAGCCCGAGCCACACGATCAGGTAGACGGCTCCTCGTCCGAGGAAGAACTGCAGGTTCAAGTAAAACCGGTTGCCGAGATGCGCCGCCACGTCCGGGCGTGCCCAGGGATAGAGCGTGCGCAACACGATCAATAAAGGGATCACCGCCGGCGGCAGAAGCAATACCGTACGCATGCCCGCCACCAGCTGCGGTCGGATCGCATGACCCCAGGGCCCGCCGGTCAGCGCGTGGATCAGCAGAAGCCCCATGCAGCCGACCGGCCAACCGAGCCAGGCAGTCAACGCCGCCAGCCAGGCGTGCGGGAATGCGGCCGGCGCCAACAACCATCCAATCGCCGCCCCAAAGAGGCCGGTCACCCCTGCCATCCAGGCCGCACGCTCCGCTTGGTACCGGGTCATTGTAGCGCTCCCCGCTGGTCCGCCGCGACATCCGCGAGAGTGGCGTGCTGGCTACGCTGCAGGGCGCGGATAAAGGCCGCGATCGCCCAGCGATCCTCCGGCTGGACGCGGTCGGCAAAGGAATACATCGCGCCGTAGCCGTTCGTGGTCACGTCATAGAAATGCTGCACCGGCGCCTCACGCAAACGATCGGTGTGATAGGAAGGCGGTGGTGGGAAGCCACGCTGCACAACCATGCCGTGCCCGTCCCCGAGCTCCGAGTGGCACGGCGTGCAGTAGATCCGAAAACGCTCTTGTCCGCGCTCGATGAGCGCGAGCGTCACCGGTGGCGCGCTCGTCGGCTTATCATCATATTCCACCGTGCCAGACGGTATTTGCACGGGCCCGACGAGCGGCGAATAGGCCTTCTGTTTGGGCTGCACGCTCATGTCGTCGCAGCCACCGAGCGCCACCAGCGCGGCGATCAGGAAGAGCCCGCGCCTCATGTTGGCACCTCCTCGATCAGCCGGGGATCGAGCCCGTCCAATATTTGGCGGGCAAGTTCGATTTGCCGCGCGTCGCCGGGGCGGATCGCGACGACCCATCCATCGCGCATAGCTTGGCGCATGGACCGGCACTCGTCGATCGGATCGTAGAGTCTCGGCAGCCCAGCGGCGTTCAAAAAGCCGAAAAATCCCGCGAGAATGGCGAACAGCACGCCGATCTCAAAAGCGATCGGGACGAAAGCCGGCCAGGAAAATTCCGGACGGCCCCCGATGTCGAGAGGATAGCCGATCGTATTCGCATAAACTTCCATCCCGAAACCGGCCGCGGCGCCGAACAACCCCGCGATCAGGATAATCAGTGGCACAGGCGAATTCATTGGATCTTCATCGAGACGTTTCGGCGTGTATGTTTGCAGGCCGCCGATACGCCCGGCGCGCAAGCGCTCCAGTGCGTCGCGCAGGGCCGTCTCGGTTTCAAAAGACGCCACGATGACGCCGTTCATCGGTTCTCTCCTTCGCGTGGGCGGCGCTGGAGCAACCCACGCATCTCGAACATCGAAATCACTGGCAGAAAGCGCACGCACAGAAGGATCCCGGAAGCGAAGAGGCCGACCGTACCAAACATTGTCGCCCAGTCCCAAAAAGTCGCGTGGAAATCTCCCCATGCGGACGGCAGGTGCGTACGGCGCAGACTCATCACGACGATGGTGTAGCGTTCGCACCACATGCCGACGATCACGCCGGAACAGACGAGCATGATCAGCGTCTGGTTCAGGCGCAATCGCCTAAACCACATGAGCTGCGGAAGGACGATGTTGAACAGGATAGTTGCCCAATAGACGGCGGCGTAGGACCCGTAAATCTTGTCGATGAACTGCGTTCGCTCGGCATTGTCTGCACCGTAGAAGATCGTAAACGCATCCATCATATAGGCGTAAGCAAGACAGAGGCTGCTCACCAACAACATTTTGCACAAGATATCGAAGTGCCGCCCGGTGATGAAGTCTTCGAGATTGAGCTGACGGCGCAGCGGCACCACCAGCAGCAACACCATGGCGAATCCAGACAACAAGGCGCCGAAGACAAAGAAAGGCGGGAACTCGGTGGAATGCCATCCGACCGTAGCGGCGCCGGCAAAATCCAACCCGACGATGCTGTGCACGGACACGACCAGCGGCGCCATGATGGCCGCGAGCACGCCATAGGTGACGTGGTAATGCCGCCATTGGCGGTCCGAGCCGCGAAACCCCAGCGCCATCGCGCCGTAAAGGATCTGCTTACCGCGGGCCTCCGCGCGATCGCGCATCGTCGCGAGATCGGGAATGAGGCCAAGATACCAAAATAGGATGGAGGAGGTGACGTAGGTGAAGATCGCAAAAAAATCCCACAGCAGCGGGCTTCGAAACTGCGGCCATAAAGTCATCGTATTGGGGAAAGGAAATAGCCAATAGAATAACCATGGCCGCCCCAGATGCAGGACCGGATAGATCCCCGCGCACGCGGCCGCGAACACCGTCATCGTCTCGGCGATGCGATTAAGGGAGGTGCGCCATTCCACCTTCGTGAGATAGAACAGCGCGGAGATAAACGTTCCCCCAGACGCGATCGCGATCCACCAAACATAATTGATGATCGCGAAACCCCAGACCACCGGCCAGTCGATGCCCCAAATGCCGACGCCCGCGTAGAACAGCCAGAGGATTGCGGCGACCAGCACGCCGGTGAGGACCGAGGCCGGAATCATCGCGATCCACCACCACAAAAAGGCCCGTTCACGCAGTGCGATCGCGCATATCTGGTCGGTCATCGAACCGATGGTGGAACCCGGCAGCACAACTGGGTCGCGCGAAAGCGGCGGGCGCGAACCGCCCATGGGACTCTCCGGATGCAGTGCGTGTGAGGCCGGAATGTTGGTCATCCGCCGCTGCCCTCATTGGGCGGTTTCGGGTTGCGGATGCGCGCCTCGTAGGTGACGCGCGGACGCGTGTTCTGGTCCGCCAGCAGCGCATAATCGAGCGGGCTCTGTTTGCGTTTGGCGACCTCGCTGTCCGGGTCCGCCATATTGCCGAAGGTAAAGGCCCGCGTGGGGCACGCGGCTTGACACGCCGTCCGCACCTCGCCGACCGGCCGGTTCTCCCGGTCGGCGGCAATGCGCGCCTCGGCGATACGCTGCAGGCAAAAAGTGCATTTCTCCATCACCCCGCGCCCACGCACGGTGACATCGGGATTGCGCGCCTCGGGCGGTCTTTGCTCCTCGTTTGAAAAAGCGAAATAGTTGAATCGACGCACCTTGTAGGGGCAATTGTTGGAGCAGAACCGCGTCCCAATGCAGCGGTTGTACACCATCACGTTGAGGCCCTCCGAATCGTGCACGGTCGCCCCGACGGGACAGACTGTTTCGCAGGGCGCCTCCTCGCAATGCATGCAAAGCACCGGCTGAAAGTAGCTGTCGGGCGCAGTGGGGCTTCCCTCGTAATAGCGGTCGATACGCAGCCAATGCATCTCTCGCTCGCGAATCACCTGCTCTTTGCCGACGACGGGAATATTGTTCTCGGCCTGGCAGGCGACAACGCAAGCATTGCAACCAATGCAGGCGTTCAAGTCGACACTCATCGCCCAGGCGGCGGGTCCTTCGGGCTTCCAACGATAAAGATGCGGCTCCGGCTTGTCGGTGGCGAGAGACTGCGGGTCCTGGCTATACTCGGCAAGTGTTGCGTGCCTGACATATTCGCCCGTCTCGTCGAAGATCAGATTATGGTGGTCTGTGCAGGCCAAATCCATGTGGCCGGGCACTTTCTGCAGCGACGGCGCACTTGCGCGGCCAGTGAGCGGATAAAAATCGAAGCCAGCGCCAGTTCCGACGGTCCCGGCATGCCGCTCGCCAAAACCAAGAAGCGCCACGACGCAATCCGCCGCTTGGCCGGGCATGATCCAGGCGGGAGCCGTCACGCTCGCATCGCCCAGGGAGAGACGGATCATGTCGCCGTTACGGAGCTTCAACTGCCGTGCTCGCTCTGGAGCGATAAGAAGTGGATTGTCCCAGGTCAATTTCGTCAGGGGCCGCGGCAGCTCCTGCAGCCAGGCGTTGTTGGCGTAGCGTCCGTCCCATAAATGCGGGTCCGGCCGGAACAGGATCGTCAGCGGATGGTTGACGGGCTCTGGCGGCGTCTGACGTCCGGCATCCGGGCGCAAGGTCACATCGGCCTTCGGACTGGCGGTGTCGGGAACGACGCCGCTGGCCAGCGCGTCCCTCCAGCCTTGCGCGAAATCTTTCCCCATCCGGGTTTTCCATGTCGTCTGCACCGTCTCGAGCGTGGCGGATGGGGCAGGCTCCGTGAAAAGTGCCAACATCGTATGCATGCTGATGCTGTTATAAAGCGGTAACGCCTGCGGCTGCAGGATTGTCGCCGTGCCGTCAAACGCCCGGCCATCGCTCCAGGTCTCCCATGGGTGCGCCATCGGCACGGCCCACGTCGTCAGTTGGCTGGTCTCGTTTGCCGAGACGGTCAGCGTCAGGCTGAAATCGACGCGCTTCAGCGCCTCGGCGAAGCCGAGTGCTCCCGGAGTGGCATAGGCGGGGTTGCCGTCCATGATCAGCAGCGTACTGACCTTCCCGGTTCGCATGTCGTCCACCAGGTCCGCCAGCGGCGCCGCCTGGTCTGCTGGGTATGCAACCGGTGCGAGGAGCTCCAATGTGTTTCCATGCGCGCCAAGCTTCTCGTTGATTGCATGCACGAGCGCGTGCGTTTCGGGAGGCTGGTCCGGTCCGGCATGCACCAGCGCGCGGCCGTGATTTGCAGTGAGATCCGCGATCACTTGGCCGACCCAGTCCGGCGGCCCGGAATGGGGCGAGCCCTCCAGGATTCCTGCCGCCAGTGCCATGACGACCTGGTGAAGCTCATGCGGCCCCGCGATGAAGCGGTGATCGGCGACGGATCCGGTCAGCGTCGGCGTCGGCTCCACGGCGTAAATGCGGCTCATCTTCCGCGTAAGCGTGGGATTGCGGCGAGAGGCGAAGTCGCGAGCGAAGCGCAAGTGCCCCGGCGCTGAACTCAAGAGGTCGCTGTCGATGGCGACGATGACGTCCGCCGCGTCGAGTTTCGGCGCCAGTTCGACTGGCTCGCCGTACGCAAGCACAGCGCCCTTTGAAACATTCTCACGCGAGATCGCCTGCCACCTGTGCCAGCGGGCTTCTGGGTAACGTGCAAGCAGCGCACCCAGCTGCCCGGCCAGGGTCGGCGAGGTGATCGCGCCGGTAAGGATGCGGAAACCATTCCCGCGGCTCTCCGCGATTTTTGCTCGCTGCGCCGTTAATGCGGTCTGCAAGTTCGATTGATCGGAGGGGGAGCCGTGCGCCGTTATAGCCCAAACCCGATCCGGATCGTAGAAATCGAGCACTTGCGCTTGCGCGAAGACGTCTGTGGCGCCGAGGCTTGCTGGATGCTGAGGATTTCCCTCCACCTTGATAGGACGGCCCATCTGGTGCTTCACCACGACGCCGGTCGCGTATCCGTCTTGCACATTGGCGGTGGCGTAGAAATTTGGCAGACCGGGGATAATGTTTGGCGGCGCCCTCACCGCTGGAATCAGCGTTCCTTCTGGTGCCCAGTCGCAGCCGCCGACCCCGGCCATAGCGAAAGCTGCCGCCATCAGCTTGAGCGCGCGCCGGCGATCGTGCGGCGAGGCCAGCGCCTCGGCCAGGCTGGGAAATTCCTGCACCGCACGCGCGACGAAGTCCGGATCGTCCGCCAGTTGCTCCAGGCTGCGCCATTGGGGGCTCAGCGGTGACATATCGAACAATCCGTGAGAGTGCGGCCACCGATATCATACTCGGCCATCAGCATATCTGCCGAAGGGGTGTCGACGGTCCTGTGCCATTCGGTGTTATAGATCTGATCCTTTGGCCGCAGATTCGGGCCAGGGTCGCGATGACAGTCGAGGCAGAACTGCATCGTGAGGGGCTTGGCCTTGTAGCTGAGCGGCATGCGATCCACTTCACCGTGACAATTCGAGCAGCCGACGCCCTTTGCGATGTGAATGCTGTGGTTGAAATAAACATAGTCCGGCAAGTCGTTGATCCGGTTCCAGACGATCGGCTTGTCGTCGATAAGGCTCCGCCGCACCGGCGCCAGAAGCGGGGCGTTCGTCCAGATCTGGGAATGGCAGGTCATGCAGGTGTAGGTCGGCGGCAGGCCAGCGCTGGACGACACCTCCACCGAAGTATGGCAGAAGCGGCAATCGATCCCTAAACCCGCGACATGATGTTCGTGGCTGAATGGCACCGGTTGACGGACAAACCAGCGGACGTGACGTGCGTAATCAGTTCGGGGCCAGAACCACAACCAGCCGACGCCGCCGGCGCAGACCGTCGCCAAACCCAAAAGGGTCAGCGCAGCCCAATAATTGGCGCTCGGCCGGAAAATAGCAGCCATTCGGACACGTTCCCTATCTTGCAGGGCGGTCTTTAATCAAGCCTAAGCAACCAAAGATAGCGAGTCAAGGGAACGACAGCCTAGACCGTATGTTCGCCGTGTGATGGTGGCCCGCCCCCGCGGTAAGCAAGGATCGGGGGTTGCTCTGGATAGGCCAGAGCCGAGCCCCAAGCTTAGCGAGGGTGAGCCATGAAGGAGCA
>Ga0182024_10020368_pt1 | contig 12123 bp, 10 predicted proteins | sample P32metaG_FD_120480 | JGI IMG/M metagenome (GOLD analysis project Ga0182024, IMG submission 120480) | Permafrost microbial communities from Stordalen Mire, Sweden - P3-2 metaG (Illumina Assembly) | ecosystem: Environmental > Terrestrial > Soil > Wetlands > Permafrost | place: Sweden: Stordalen...
GGCTCACGATTCTTCAGTTCGATCCAGAATAAAGTTAGACTTCGGCGCCGGAGGAAAAGCGCCGATCGGTACACCCGTACGGCCCGTTTCCTAGTTGCCCGCGCGCTAAATGCTTGTTGCGAGGGAGGGTGGTGCTCTTCCGGAACCGGAAGCGATGGCGTGCAGTGGTGTTGACGACGTCACAACGGATGGAAGAAGCCCCTGCTGCCGCGGCGGAACTGGTAATCCTCCGTGATCCGAAAGGGCGTGGTGCTCGAAGCCTCCAGAAACGAGCGCTGAAATGTCCACAAGTCCGCGCGTTCCCGATGCCTGCTCTTGCTCTGAAGCCGAGGAGTCTGGAAACTTAGCCGAAATAGCCACGGTAAAATGGTTGTGGCCGTCGTTCACGAGGACAGTCAGAGGCCAATGGAGCAGCGCCGGGGTCACCACCACGTCGTTCGGCACCTTATCCCCGGTCATGTCGCGTACTACAAGTTCAAGGCCGCCGGGGGGAGCCATCACATCGACCGACTGCTCGCCGCCCATGTCGAGCTTTAATCTGACTGTATAGCGTATATACCAGCCGGACGTCTGATTGGCCGCTGGCGCAACGGAGCTGGCAGTTGCGCTATCAGGGTTGCCGTTATGGCTCGCGCCGCCCAGGAAGCAACCCACCAATGCGACCGTCAAGACCGCGCTTACAAGGAAGCTGATCACCCTTAAGGGGGCCCAAGCGCCCGCCGCCCGTTTCGGTATGCAGTGGGGCTCCGAAGAAGCTGGGTCGCTCAAAATCATGACCGGTACCTTAGACCGGCGAGCATGAAGAAGGCATAAACAAAACGTTCGGAATTCGTAAGCCGATGGGGCTCATCGATTTACGGGGCTGTAGGAAGCTTTGCGGACAAGCAACTAGGCGTCTGAGAGGCGCTGGCCACGTTTGCGCGAGGCGAGATCGATGGATGGCTGGGTCATACCGTTTTGGCCCACGATGCTATGGTTTGGGCCAATTCCGTCATCACTTTTGCGTCATTGGTTCCCGAACTCTTAAGCACGTGAAAGGAATGATCTGCTCCCTCGACCACATGCAGGCTAGCCCGCGGGCCGAGGCTGCTGCACACGGGATGCAGCAAATCGAGGTGGGCGAATTGGTCGCGCGTGCCTTGCAAAAGGAGCATCGGAACGTTCACGCGTGCCAAGTGTTCGGCGCGTTCGGTTCCCGGCCGGGCGGGTGGGTGTAACGGGAAACCCACGAAGACCAATCCGCGCACAGTGTCGAGCGGCTGTTGCGCTGCGGCTTGGGAGGTCATTCGTCCTCCCATCGACTTACCTCCTGCGAATATCGGCAGGCCAGGCGCTTGCTCCGTAGCCGTACGCACGGCGGCCCGCACGGTAGCCGTCAGCACAGATGGGACGTCAGGAATCTTGCGTCGATGCTCCATGTACGGAAATTGATAACGCAATGTCGTTACTTGGAACGCGGCCAACTCTTGTGCGAGCGTTTCTAGAAAGGGATGTCTCATCCCCGCGCCCGCCCCGTGCGCGAGCATGAGCAGTGTCTCCGCCTTCGGCGGCCGAAGGAGAAGAGCAGATACTTCGCCAGCATGCTCAATCGCTATGCGCAGATCTCGAGCAGACGCCCGCGTGCCTCCCACAGCCACTAATTCGCTCCTACTTACTTCGCAAATTCCTGGGGCTAGTCTAGCAGGCTCTAGTGAAACGATTCACACGATGGCTCAATATCGAGCGGCGGTATAGTGCGCGGCAGAAATATACACGAATTGCGACGACTTACGAGCAACGAGGAGTTCCTGAGAGAGCGCCCGTAATTACGGATTCCGAATTCTCGGAACCGGCGGAATTGGGCCCAGCAAAACAAATACGTTGAGCAACCACACCAGAACGCAAATCACTACCACGGCGTTCAGGATCGATTTGATCGAAGTCGCCATCGGGATGAACCGATTGATGAGCGAGAGGACCACTCCGATAATGATCAGAATCAGCGCTATGTGCACAATCGCGGGAAGATTGGTAAACATGGAGAACCTCCCAACTTCACGCGAATGATGACGGAGATTACCAGTTGGGTTCCATCGGCAATTGACTGGAAAGCATCGCGGGAACACCTGTAGGGATGCGCGCGCCAAAAACACGGAGTACTAGAACACTTGCTTCATCCCGATTACCACTTGGGCGTGCACCAAGGGACGAAAAATCGACCATAACTCGACGCGGAGCTACAATATAAAAATGATAGTCCGCGATTGGCTTCGCCAACTCTTTCGTCTGGCGTTTCTCGCACTGATTCTGCTGCCCTGCTGTCGCGCCCAGCAGCCTGCGGAGCCGGTTGCCCCTCCGCCTGAACCGCCGCCGATTCAGCAAACGCCTCCCATCCGCACGAATGTAAACCTAGTGCTGTTGCATGTTTCCGTTGTGGATGCGCACGGACAGTTCCTTCCCGGCCTCGCGGCGCAGAATTTCCGCGTCTTCGAAGATGGCGCCGAGCAAAAGGTCGCGGTGCTGCGACAAGAAGACGCTCCCGTCAGCATCGGACTGCTGATCGATAACAGCGGGAGCATGCGAGACAAGCGCCCAAACGTCAATGTGGCCGCGCTGACGTTCGTCCGGACCAGCAATCCAGAGGATGAGGCTTTCGTCGCCCACTTCAATCAGGACTACTCCTTCGATCTGAACAAATCTTTCACCAGTGACCTCGGCGAGTTAGGCAAGGCGTTGGAACAAACCGAATCGCGCGGTTCCACCGCACTCTTCGACGCGATTCTGACTTCCCTCGACCGCCTGAAAAGCGGCTATAACAGCAAGAAGGTCTTGCTGATCGTCACCGATGGCGAGGACAACTCTAGCCGCAACGATCTCCAAGCGACCTTGGAAAAAGTGAAACAATCAAACGTCATGATCTATGCCGTTGGACTGTTCGCCGACGAAGAAAAAAACTCCGCCGAACACGCGCGGCAGGCGCTCACCGCGATCACGCAAGCGACGGGCGGGGCCGCATTCTTTCCCGATGGAGCCCAACAGGTCGCCGACATTTGCACCCAGATCGCCTACGATATCCGTCATCAGTACACCGTGGGATACTATCCTCCTCATCCGGGAGACGGCACGCTTCGGAGCGTCCGCGTGGAAGTGGCTCCGCCGCCGGGAACCGCAGACCTTTCTGTCCGCACTCGCGCCGGTTATTTCTCCGGGCGCCACGACTAACGCCCGCTAGCATCCAGCCATCTGACCGCCGCTGGCAGCCAAAACTCCGTCTTTTGACTGTGCCAAAACGGCACGTTCTTGTCACTTGACAAAATAAAACGTCTGTTTCAAACTACTGTTTGATATGCGGCGCATCGCCACAGCCACGACACTGGAACCTAGCCGAGCCCGCTACTCCGACGCGACACGCGATAAATTACTGGAAGCCGCCGGGCGCGTCTTTGCGGAGCGCGGCTATTCCGCCGCGACGGTTCGCGATATCTGCAAGCAGGCGGGCGCAAATGTCGCTGCCGTGAACTACTACTTCAAGGACAAGCTGGCTCTTTATTCCGAAGTTCTGAATCGCGTGAAGCGCGCCGCTCACGTCGATCAGATGCGCGTCGCTCTGGATCAGAACGCTTCCCCGGAAGAGATCCTGCGAGACGTAATCAAGGCCAGGCTGCGGGGGCTGCACGCGCACACTTTGCCGGATTGGTATTTCCGCATCGCCGCCCGCGAGTTCGCTCAGCCCACACCGGCGATGGCCCAAGTCATCGAAAAGGTTATGCGGCCGATCTACGATCGAGTCCGCGAAGTGGTTGGCAAGATTATCGTCCGGCCGCCTGATCACGAGCAGACGCGTCTTTGTACCCACAGCGTCATGGGGCAACTCCTTCCGTATGTACTCGCAGGTCCTGTGTTGGTGCGGCTGTGGCCTGAGATGAAAATGACGCCCGAACAATTGGACCGCGTCGCCAACCACATCGCGGATTTTTCACTGGCCTACCTTCGTGAGCTAGGCGCTTCCCGCAGCCGTCCGGCGCGAATGAAAAATGCAAGGAGACGCAAATGACCGAGCAGCAGATCGCCGAAGCCACCCCACAAAAGGGCGTTGCGAATCCCGCGAATGTCCCCGCCGCGCCAGCCGAGCCTTCGCGTTTCAGGAAGCTGCTGCCGGCGCTCATGGTCCTGGGTGTGCTGGCCATCGCTCTTCTCGTGTGGAGGGAGTTTTTTGCCGGGCCCGGAATACCGGACAGTATTGTCACTGTGAGCGGACGCATCGAAGGCGATGATTCCGCGGTCGCACCAAAGACTTCCGGGCGGATTCTGGAAGTGCGCGTGCGCGAAGGCGACACCGTAAAGGCCGGCGATGTCATCGCTATTCTCGATGATGCTCAGGTCCGTGCGCGTGAGGACGCCGCGCGCGCCGCGCTGGCTGCGGCTCAGGCCAGCGCGAAATCGGCGCAAGATCAAATCGCAGTTCTCCAGCAACAGGTGCAGCAGAACCAATTACTCGAGGCGCAAGCAAAGGTCGATGCCAGCGGACGGATCAGCCAAGCGGAAGCCGATGTGGCCGCAGCCCAGTCCGATCTCGCCCAGCAACAGGCCGCCTACGGCCTGGCCCTATTCGATAAGGACGCCTACACGAAGCTAGCGGCATCCGGTGCGGTTTCCGAGCGCCAAGGAAAACAAGCCGTGGCTACCGCCGATCAAGACGCTGCAGCCGTGGCCGCCGCCCAGCGTCGCCTCGACGCTTCGCAAGGCGCGCTCACGACCGCCCAGGCGAATCTGTCAAACGAAGGCATACGCCAAACGCAGGTCCTCGGCGTCCAGAAACAGATTGCGCAACAGGATGCACAAATCGCCAGCGCCAACGCCAGCGAACAACAGGCTCGCGCCCAACTCGCGGCAGCGCAGGACGATCGCCAGGACCTGACCGTTACTGCGCCATTTAATGGCACGGTGCTGACGCGCGCCGCAGAACCCGGCGAGGTCGTGCAAGCCGGGACCGCCATCATTACGCTACTGGACCTCACCAAGGTATATCTCCGTGGCTTCGTTCCGGAAGGCGAGATCGGCAAGGTTGCCGTGGGCCAATCGGCGCACATCTTTCTCGACTCAAATCCCAAGCAGGCAATCAACGCGTACGTCTCACGCATCGATCCCGAGGCCACCTTCACTCCCGAGAACACCTACTTTCGTGATGACCGCGTCAAGCAGGTCGTCGGACTCAAGCTGCAACTAAAGGAAGGTTTCGGGTTTGCGAAACCGGGCATGCCTTCCGACGGAGAAATCCTGGTGCAAGGCAACACTTGGCCGAAGGAAAGGTAGACGCAACGTGGCCACCACAAGTTCACTTGCGGCTCTGGGCGAGCAACGCGAAAACATCGGTGCGCAGCCCGCCATTGTGGCTCGCGATCTCTGGAAGCGCTACGGCCCAACGGAAGCGGTTCGCGGCATCAACCTCGAAGTCCAGCAGGGAGAAATCTTCGGCCTGATTGGGCCCGACGGCGCCGGCAAAACTTCGACGTTCCAGATCCTTGCCGGCGTGATGGAAGCGAGCAGCGGTGTCGCCGAGGTGTTCGGCCGTCCCGCGCGCGAAACGCGATCGCAAACCGGCTACCTCACACAGACCTTCAGCCTGTATCCCGACCTCAGCGTTTTGGAAAACATCCGCTACATCGGCGACTTGCGCCGCGTTCCGCCGGAAGCCATCGCGGAACGTGGACATCGCTATTTGAAGATGTTTGACATGGACCGCTTTGCCCACCGCCTCGCCGGCCGCCTCAGCGGCGGCATGAAGCAAAAACTTTCGCTGGTCTGCGCGCTGGTTCCCGAACCGCACATTCTTCTACTCGACGAGCCAACCACCGGCGTCGATCCCGTTTCCCGCCGCGAATTCTGGGACGTTCTGGCGCACCTCGCGGCTGACGGACTGACCATTCTCGTGGCCACTCCGTACCTCGACGAAGCGGAGCGCTGTCACCGCGTGGCCTTCATGCACCTGGGTGAACTCCGGCAGACGGGCACGCCAGCCGAGTTGCGTTCGAGCCTGCACGCAAAACGGCTGGAGTTGCGCACTCCGAATCTGAGCCAGGCAGAACAAGAGCTTGACGCCGTCAGCGGGCCCGACAAAGCCATCTTTGACGTGCAACGGTTTGGCGACCGCCTCGACATCCTCACGCACGACCCAGCAAACGCCAGACGCGTGCTCGACGAACGCATGGCCGCCGCCCACCTGCCCATCGAAGACGTTCGCATCGACGACCCGACGGTCGAAAATACATTCGTTGCCACTCTCCGCGCCCTGGGCCAGGAGATACACGAAACCCCCTTTCCCGGACACCACCAGCATCCAAGCGGCGGCATCGCCACCGGCGCGAAAAATCTGACCAAGCGCTTCGGGGACTTCACCGCCGTGAAAGACATCAGCGTGGAGGTTCGTTACGGGGAAATTTACGGCCTCCTCGGCGCCAACGGCGCAGGCAAGACGACCACGATCAAAATGCTGTGCGGACTGATGGACCCGACCGGCGGAACGATACAACTGGCGGGCGCAACGGGCAGCAAGAACCTGCGCTCGCAAGAGGTTCGCCGGAACATCGGATACATGTCCCAGAAATTTTCGCTCTACGATGACCTCACGATTCGCGAGAACCTCGAGTTTTTTGCCGGAGTCTATGGCGTGCCCGAGAACGAACGAGAAGAAAAGCGGAAATGGGTGCTCTCGTTCTCCGGCCTCGAAGGTAAACAAGATCTCGTCACCGGCAGCCTGCCCGGCGGATGGAAGCAGCGCGTGGCGTTCGGGGCCGCCATCATGCACGAGCCCAGCGTGCTGTTCCTGGACGAGCCGACCTCCGGCGTCGATCCCTTAGCCCGACGCGCGTTCTGGACCATGATCAATCGGCTGGCCGACGCTGGCACGGCCATTCTGGTGACCACTCACTATTTGGAGGAAGCCGAGCAATGCAATCGCCTCGGCCTCATGGTGGCTGGCGAATTCGTCGCCGAAGGCAGTCCCAGCGGCATCAAGAATCGCCAGACGGGCCATCTGCTGGAAGTTCGCGTCGATCAGCCTCAGCGCGCCGCCGATGTTCTGAAAGTAGACACCGAGCGCTGGCGAGTCGCGCTATTCGGTGATCGGCTTCACGTCATCACCGACGATAATCTCGAAGCGGGCGAGCGAGCCACCACCGAGAAGTTGCGCGCCAATGGCATTCAGGTGCGGGACATCCGCGAGGGACGCTTCACGCTCGAAGACGTATTCATCAGCGTCGTCGAGAAGGCGCGCCAGCAAGGCAAGTTTGCCAGCGAAGACGACTGAGAGAGCTTAGCGATGAGACGAATCTTTGCTCAAACACGCAAGGAACTGACGCAGATCGTGCGGGACTACCGCACCCTCGCCCTGGCGCTCGTGCTCCCTCTGATTCTACTGGGACTACTGGGAGGGGCGATCTCCTTGACGGTGGACAACCTCCCCATCGTCGTTCAGGACCTCGATCAATCCGCCGCCTCCCAGGATTTCATCGATGCCTTCCGCGCATCAGTTACCTTCCACATCGTTTCCTGGCCAGTCGACCGCCGGCCAGAGGACGCTCTTACTTCCAACCAGGCGCGAGCCGTGCTGATCATCCCCGGCAACTTCGGTCGCGAAATCGCCCGCGGCACGCCTTCGCCCGTGCAACTGATGGTGGATGCTTCGGACTCGAACACAGCACAACTGGTGGCGGGCGATGCCAGCCAAATTACCCAGGCCTACAACCAACGCACGGCAAGCGCAACCCTCGCGCAACCCGTCCAAGCCTCGATCCGTCTTTGGTATAACCCCGGTCTATCATCGAAAAAGTTCTACGGCCCCGGAATTTTCGTTCTGGGACTCTCCATGTTTCCGCCGCTGCTGGCCGCCCTAGCCATGGCCAAGGAGGGCGAACAACAAACCATCCTCCAGGTCTATGTTTCCAGCATCTCGGCGCACGAGTTTCTCCTTGGCAAGATTTTCGCGTTCATGGTCGTTGCATTCGCCGAATGCGTGCTGATGTTGGTGCTGCTGTTCAGCTTCTTTGGCGTGAGTCTGGCGGGAGATCCCACTCCATTTCTAGTAGCCACCATTGCCTACGCCTTTTGCGTGGCGGCCTTTGGAATCATGATCGGCGCAGCCATTCCCAGCCAGGCTGCGGCGCTGCAAGCGGTGGCCCTGGGCGGTTTCCTGCTCGTATTCTTGCTCTCCGGTCTCATCTATCCGATCGCGAACATCCCCATCGAGCTGCGCTGGCTCTCCAATTTGATCTGGGGCCGCTACTACATCGAAATCGTGCGTGATGCCCTGCTGCAAGGCGGCGGCTGGCCGGCCACCTGGTACAAGGTGCTCGAAATCGTGGTCACTGGCGCGATTTTTTATGGGCTGGGCTGGCGTACACTCCGCCGAATGCAGGTGAAGGCATAACCATGCGGAAATTGTTCGAGCGCATTTTCAATTATCGTGTGCGGGCTCTGGTACAGAAGGAGTTCCGCCAAATTCGGCGCGACCGTCGGCTGGCGATTTCCCTAATCCTCCCGCCCACGCTGCAACTGGTGCTCTTCGGCTTTGCTCTCAGCGCAACCGTCTCGAACGTCCGCCTGGGCGTGGTCGACGACAGCAAGACCCCCGAGAGTCGCGAGCTGATCGCCACCCTGACGGAGAGCAAGAGCTTTTTATCGGCTGGTTCCTACTTTTCGGTGGACCAAGCAGGCGACGCGCTCAGCCGCAACCAGCTCGATGCGGCAGTGGTGATTCCCTACGATTACGCTCGAGACCTGCGGCGCGGGCGCGCCACCACCGTGCAATTCCTTTTGAACGCGATGAATGCCAACACCGCAACGATCGCGCAAGCCTATGCGGAAGGCGTTCTGCAAACCTACAACGGCGGGCTTGCCGGCGAGGGAATCCACGCCAACTTCCAGCAGACCGCTGCTTCGAACCTGAGCCGTCGCGGTCTGGTCTTGCTCACTTCCACCTATCTGTTCAACCCAGGTCTGGTCTCTTCGTGGTTCATCGTCACCGGCGTGTTTGGTCTTCTTCTGATCTTGAATGGTTCGATTGTCGCCTCTGCCGCGATGGTCAAGGAACGCGAACGCGGCACCATCGAGCAGTTACTTATGTCCCCGGCCAGCACCTCGGAAATCATCATCGCCAAGATTGCGCCGCTATTTATCCTGCTGTTCCTGATGGTGCTGTTAGCCATTGGGGTCATGCAGGTGGTCTTCGGCGTGCCCTTTCATGGAGGCTTGCTGCTCATTCTCGGCGGCGCGGCGCTCTGCATTCTGTGCGGTATCAGCATCGGTACGGTCATTGCCACCTTCAGCAAATCGGCGGACCAGGCTCAACTGACGAGCTTTTTCGTCAATCCTCCCCTTTCCACTCTGTCGGGCGCCTTTTACCCCATCGAGGGGATGCCGCGCATCTTTCAGCGCCTCACGATATTTAATCCGGTCTACCACTTCGTGGTCATCGCCCGCGCGGCGCTGCTGAAAGGCAGCGGAATGTCGGCGCTCTGGCCCCATTTTCTGGCGCTCACGGCATTCACGCTCGTTCTCGTGGTCTTGAGCGTATGGCGCTTCCGAAAACAACTCAGCTAAGCGAACGGGAAAAGGCGGAATGCAAATGGTGAAAGAAATAAACAGCTTCAGGAGAGTTGCGATTCCCATTGGCAGGTTTGGCCTGCGGATCGCAGCCATGACCTTGATTTTTGGGGTTTTTGGAAGTTGGGCATTCGCCCAATTCGGGGCGCCGGCATCATCTCAGGGCGGCTCTCAGGCCACTCAGCTTCCACTTTCCGGCAGAACTAGCCAAACCGGCGGCGCCACAGCGACGCAAACCACCGTGCCGGGCACCACAACAAGCGTCGACACCCTGAACCCTTCGATCCAAGTCCAGGGCCCATATACCGGCAGCACGAATAGCACCAAGGCGATGCCCTTCTCTGGCAAGCTCGGCCTGCGTGAAGCCATCCAGCGCGGGCTCGCATACAACCTCGGCGCAACGGGCCAGACGCAAGCGGCGCGCCAGGCGAAGGCCATCGGACACGCGGCACGCAGCGCCCTCCTGCCCAACGTATACGGAACACTTTCCGGAACGGAGGAGACCGAAGACCTGGCGGCATTCGGCCTGCATTTCTCGGTTCCGGGCTTCAACCTGCCGACCATCGTGGGACCTTTCGACTACATCGACTTACGCGCCAACCTGACGCAGACGATCCTGGACCTCACCGCGCTCAACAACTATCGCTCCGCAAACCAAATTTCCAGCTCGGATCAGTTCGCCACACTCGACGCCAAAGACCTCGTGGTTCTGGCCGTGAGCGGAACCTATCTTCAAGTGCTCGCGGCAAAAGCCAGAGTCGACGCTGCGCAAGCCCAATTGGACAGCGCCAACGCCCTCTATCAGCAAACTCTGCAGCAGCGCAACGTCGGCTTGGTCGCTCAAATCGACGCCAATCGAAGTCAGGTCGAGGCTCTGACCGAGCAGCAGCGCCTGCTCTCTTTGCAGAACGATCTCGCCAAGCAGAAGATCAACCTCGCCCGCCTGACCGGTCTGCCTTCTACCGATCAGTACGAACTTTCCGACGACGTCCCGTTTGCGCCGGCTCCTCCCATCGCCATGCAAGAAGCTCTGCAGCAGGCGCTCGCGCAGCGTTCGGATCTAAAAGCGGCACAGAGCCAGGTCCGTGCGGCAGAACTCACGCGATCCGCGGCCCGCTCCGAACGCCTGCCCTCGATTTCGGCGAGCGCGAATTTTGGCGCCATCGGGCCAACCCCGGCGCAAGCAAGAGCCACCTTTACCCTCGCTGGAACGGTTCGCGTCCCCATCTGGCTGGGCGGCCGCACCGAAGCGGACATCACCGAAGCCGATGCGGCCTTGGCCCAGCGGCAAGCAGAGCTGGACGACCTCAAAAGTTCCATCGAGGCTGAGGTGCGCAACGCATTTCTCGATTTGCAAACCGCTACCAGCCAGGTGGAAGTGGCGAAAACAAATCTGACCGTGAGCCAGGAAACTCTCGTCCTCACGCGCCAGCGCTTCGATGCCGGTGTAACCGACAGTGTCGAGGTTGTTCAGACCGAGCAGACAGTGGCCACCGCCCAACTCGATTACATCAACAGTGTTTTCGCTCACAACGTCGCCAAACTCAGTCTGGCCCGCGCCATCGGTGGCACCGCGGACAATCTCGCGCAATTCCTAAAGCTTCCCTAGCGGCGCGCTGCCCGCGGAGAAAACACGCATTTGCTTCAAACCGACCCTCGATGCTAAAAATTACGTTCAACAAAATTTCCCCTGGCACAGGTCAGCGCTTGGGCTCTCGAGCATGAGGTAATCATGGACGTCGTCATCACAGGTGCTGGTATCGGCGGTCTCACTCTGGGGCTTCGGCTTCACCAACTCGGAATCCCCTGCCGCATCTACGAAGCTGCTCCCGAACTCAAGCCCCTCGGCGTGGGCATCAATCTGCTGCCCCACGCGACCAAGGAGTTGGCCGAACTCGGATTGCTTCCGGCGCTCGAACGCGTGGCCATCACCACCACCGACATTTCCTACTACAACCGCTTTGGTCAGTTCATCTACAAAGACCCTTCAGGCCGGTTTGCCGGCTACGAATTCCCCCAATTCAGCGTTCACCGCGGCGATTTGCAAATGGTCCTGCTCGATGCCTTCAGGGAGCGCGCCGGCGCAGACCGCGTGGTCACCGGCCACAAATGCGTCCGCGTGGACCAGGATGCCACACGCGCCACGGCCTACTTTGAGCATCCCATCACGAAAGAGTCTTTGCCGCCGTGGACCGGCGACGTGGTCATCTGTTGCGAGGGCATCCACTCGATGATTCGCAAGCAGTTCTATCCGAACGAAGGCCCGCCGCGCTATTCCGGCATCAATATGTGGCGCGGCGTGACCCGCTGGAAGCCCTACCTCACGGGCGCCAGCATGGTGCGCATCGGCTGGCTCAATGTCGCCAAGGTTCTGGTCTATCCCATCCGCAACAATATCGACGCCGAAGGCCGCCAGCTCATCAATTGGGTCCTCGACATCGAGACGCCCAGCTACAAACCCGAGCGCGATTGGAATCGTCCCGGCCGCCTCGAGGATTTCATCGACCGCGTCGCCGATTGGCATTTCGATTGGCTGGACGTCCC
>Ga0182024_10020369_pt1 | contig 12122 bp, 10 predicted proteins | sample P32metaG_FD_120480 | JGI IMG/M metagenome (GOLD analysis project Ga0182024, IMG submission 120480) | Permafrost microbial communities from Stordalen Mire, Sweden - P3-2 metaG (Illumina Assembly) | ecosystem: Environmental > Terrestrial > Soil > Wetlands > Permafrost | place: Sweden: Stordalen...
GCTCGCCGTGCGCTTCGAAGGCGACCACCTCCTCCGAGAACCGCTTGACCACCTCCACGCCGAGGGCTTCGAGATCCAGCAGCAGATCCGCTCGAAGCTCGGGTTCGTCGAGCGGATCGCTGCACGAAAGCCAGCCGGACAGGTCGCCGCGGTCTAGCGGCCACCGTCATTGATGGTCCTGGCCGTCAGTCGATCCTGGCCGTCAGCTGATCTTGAACCTCGCCTTCACGGTCTTGCCGGTCAGCGCCCCGAGCTTCGGCGTTGCCTGGACCTGGTAGCTCCCAAGCGACAGCCGGTGACCACCCACACGGCCACTGAAAATGAAGCTGTTCGATCCAGCCTTGTCCTGATGGGAGAAGCTGCCCTTCGAGACACCACGCGTGCAATGGTGAGCGTGCTTGGGCAGCGGCCCGCTGAGCGCTTTGCATGCGCCGTGCGCAGACGTCTTGTATCCGTGCTCGAGCTCGAACACCTTGAAGGTCGTCTTGGCGGCCTGGGTGTCGGAGTAGGTGACCTTCGAGGTCTTGTACTTGATGGCCTTCTTGACGATCGACCCACCGCTCGAGAGGCCCTTGAACGACGCCGGCTTGAGCTTCAGGTTGCTGAGCTTCGGGGGCAGGGCGTCGGCGGCCGCGAACGGCTGCGCGTACTCGGTGCCCTGGAAGGCATAGACCGCCCACCCCTGGCCCGGCCCGTTAACCGCGCTTGCAACCGAGCCGGGCGCCGAGTCGCTCTTGATCCCGAACAGCGTTACCGGACCTGACCACTTGCTGCCCCCGTCGGAGCTGTACGCAAGCTGGAGACCGTGGTCGTTGTTGACGAACGTGGCATAGACCCCGCCGTAGCTGTCCTGCGAGACCGTTGGGTCGAGTCCAGCGTCGTTCGTCACGGTAACGGGCGCGCCCCAGGTCGAGGGCGGCGTAAAGCGGCGGTACTGAACCTTCTCCGCGCTGAGGCTCGCGTCGTTCGTCGCCAGCAGGCCCAGTCCAGCCGGGCCGCCCGTCACCGCGGGTGATTCCGCGTTGCACGTCACCCCGGCAAGCGGCGCCCATGGGCTTCCCGGCTGCCCGGTCGTCGTATTCAGCTCACCGTTGGTCGTCGCTGCCGACAGCGGCGCATAGGTGTAGACGAGACCTTCGCCCACCGGGCAAGGGCCCGTCTCGATCAAGGCGAAGACGCCGAGGATGCCCGTGGTGCCGGTCAGCTGCGAGGTGAACTCGCCACCGAGGTTGCCGATGGAATAGTCGTTCGGTGACGGGTTCAGCGACGCCGAGGGTGGCGTCGGGTGGGTCGCGGCCGAGTATTGCTGGGGCGCGATCACCGAGTTCGCCTGAAACAGCGGGTTCTGGATCGCGGACACGGAGCCGAAGCCGACGTTGCCGCCGAACAGCGGTATCACCGGCATCGGGCCGGTCCCGGTGCTATCGCCCACCTGGGTGTTGCTGAGCGAGTAGGGGAACTGGGTGAACGTGGCTCCACCATCGGTGGAGATCCACTCGTCCATCCCGTTCATGTGATTGTTGCCGGCGCCGTCCACGTCCTCGAACACCCGGACGGTGGTGCCGCTGACCAGTACCGACGGCGGGTCGAAGAACTGTGCGTGGCTGGGGTCGGGAATCGGCAACTCGACCGGGGCGCAGTGGGGCGCCGCCTTGGAGACCTTGCAGAAGTTCAACACAGTGTCCGCCGGCTGATCGTCCCAGACGATGTACGCGGTGCCCGTCGAGTCCACCGCCACAGCCGGCTGCGACGGCAGTCCAGACGTGTTGGACCCGATCGCAATCGGGCTGCTGACAGCCTCGGCACTCGTCGCGAAGGCAAGCGCCACGGCACTACTTGCAATACAGCCAATCAGCGATCGGCGTACGGATACACGCATCGGTCCCTCCAGCTCGAGGTGAACTGGGCTGCTGCCCCACAGCCAATCTAACCCATCTGTCCAGCAACGCAAAAGCCGCCCCTTCAAGGGGCGGCTTATCTAGCGTCTGGACACGATTCTGGAGGGCAGTCTGGACACGATTCTGGAGGGCAACCCCACCCCGCCACGAACCCTTAGGACTGCCGCCACGGACCCTCAGGACTGGAGGCTGAACGGCGGGTAGCGGTCGGTGACCAGCAGGAAGGCGTAGGCAGCGACGCGGTTGTGCCAGCGGAACACGCCCTCGATGAAGTCGAACAGCGACCGCGGGTAGCGCCCCGTGAACAGGATCGCGAACCATGCGAGGATGGCGGCGAACAACGCCGCGATCGTGAGGAAGAACAGCGCGATGTAGTGCGGGATCGCGAGCAGCCACTTGACGAGCGGCAGGCCGCGGCTGAGATCGTGTTCGGCGTCGGGATAGGGGAAGTCCAGGTGAACGGCCTGCTCCTCGTCAGTGGAGGGGTAGCGATCGTCCATCAGCGCGAAGTAGACAGCGATCCGGTTCGTGAAACGGGTCAGCTGCAGGTTCCAGTCATACCACCAGCGTGGGTACTTCCCGCGGAACAGCAGCATCAGCAGGATGGGGATAACGAGAATCCCGATGCCGCCCCCGACATAGCGCGTACCGCTGCCTCCGGCGTGTTCGAAGCTGCCGCCCTCAATCGTTGCGGCAAGGATCGCGATCGGGATGATCGTGAAGATCCGAAAGGCTGAGGTGAGCCGGTTCAGCCTGCGGTCCGGATAGTCGACCGCAAAGGTGAGCGGGTAATCGTGGCCGCGGCCGGGCGGGATCCCGTTGCCGAGCGGGGACGCCGGCGGTTGTTCGGAGCTTTCCATTGGTGGTCCCTCTCTGTCAGGTGTACGGCGTACACTCTGTGGCACACTGTAGGTGTACGCCGTACACTTGTCAAGCGCTATGACCCAAAAGACCACCCCCGGCCGTAGACGGCTGAGTAGACAGCTCGTGCTCGAGGCTGCTGTGGCGCTCGCCGACAGGGACGGGCTCGAGGGGTTCAGCATGCGCCAGCTGGCGCAAAAGCTCGAGGTCGTGCCGATGGCGCTCTACAAGCACGTGGCGAACAAGGATGAGCTCCTTGACGGCATGGTCGACATCGTCTTCAGTGAGATCGAGTCACCCGCGATCGACCACGCTTGGAAGTCGGAAATGCGACGCCGGGCGATCTCGGTCCGAGCGGCACTGAATCGCCATAGCTGGGCGATCGGGCTGATGGAGACGCGGAACCCTGGTCCGGCCAACCTGCGAAACCACAACGCGGTAATGGGCTGCCTGCGCGAAGCGGGCTTCTCGTTCGCGGAGGCGATCCACGCCTACTCAGTCCAGGACGCCTACATATACGGCTTCGCGCTGCAGGAACAGACGCTCGGGTTCGAGACACCGGGCGATGCCGGAGCAGCCGCCCAGAGAAGAGCGCAGGCCATCGGCGCGCTCGACGACTACCCACATCTCGCCGAGATCGCCGCCAAGCTTCCCGAGTCCGGGTACGACAACGCCGGCGAGTTCGCCTGGGGGCTCGACCTGATCCTCGACGGCCTCGGCCGGCATCTCGGTCTATCCCTCGGCCGCGGTAGGGACAGCCCCACCCCATAGGACTCCGGCTATCCGGCTGGTGCACAAGCCAGTCGGCAATCAGACTGGCCCTATGTTTGAGATCGATCAGGAGCCGGCGGTGCAAGCCGCTCGCGCTGTCGCGCTATCGCGGGTTTACGGCAAAGGCGATGCCGCGGTGCGGGCGCTCGACGGCGTGACCGTCGAGTTCGGTCGCGGGCGCTTCACAGCGGTGATGGGCCCCTCAGGCTCAGGCAAGTCGACGCTCATGCACTGCATGGCCGGGCTCGACGTGCCCACGTCGGGTCGCGCCTTCGTCGGGGATCAGGAACTCGGCACTCTCGACGACGCGGAGCTGACGAACCTGCGGCGGGACCGCGTCGGGTTCGTGTTCCAGGCTTTCAACCTGATTCCGACGCTGACGGCGGCCGAGAACATCACCCTGCCGTGCGATCTGGCCGGGACGAAGGTCGACCGCGGTTGGTTCGATCTGCTCGTGGCGCAGCTGGGTATCTCGGACCGGCTGTCGCATCTTCCCAGCGAGCTGTCGGGCGGGCAGCAGCAGCGGATCGCGTGTGCACGGGCGCTGATCGCGCGTCCGCAGCTGATCTTCGCGGATGAGCCGACCGGCAATCTCGACTCGAACGCGGCGGCTGAGCTGCTGGCCTTCCTGCGCACGGCGGTCAACGAGCACGAGCAGTCGATCGTGATGGTCACGCATGACCCTCGCGCCGCGTCCTATGCCGATCGGGTGGTGTTCCTCGCCGATGGCACGGTCGTGGCAGAGCTTGCTTCTCCAACAACCGAATCGGTGTTGGACGAGATGAAGAAGCTCGGTGGCTGAGTGCTGCGCGTCACGATCAAGGGCCTACTCGCCCGCAAGCTGCGGCTGGCGCTGACAGCGTTGGCAATCGTGCTGGGGGTGACGTTCGTGACCGGCACGCTCGTGCTGGGCGACACGCTCAACCGTACCTTCAACAGCCTCGTCGGCACCGCCTATCAGCACGTCAGCTTCGAGATTCGCGGCACCGCGGCGTTCAACGAAAACACCGCGGCGGCGGTTGGCGGCACGGTCGATCGCCGGCCGGTGTCGGCGTCGATCGTACCGAAGGTGGCGCGAATCCCAGGCGTCGCCTACGTACGCGGGTCGGTTGAGGGCTACGCGCAGTTCATGACCCGCGACGGCAACGCAATCGGGAACGGCGGCGGATCGACGCTGGGGTTCTCGTTCGACCCGAACCGCCAGCTCTCTCCCTACCACCTTGTGACTGGCCGGGCCCCGCTGGGCCCGGCCGACGTCGTGATCGACGAGGCGACCGCCACCAAGTACGGATTCAGGGTCGGCGACCGCGTGCTGATCAATCTGCCGGACCGGCCGCAGCAGTTCAGGATCACCGGGATCGTGACCTTCGGCTCCGACAACAACCTCGCCGGGGTGACGCTCGCCGGTTTCGCACTGCCGACGGCGCAGGCGCTGTTCCACTCGGCCGGGCGTTACGACACGATCAGCGTGCTCGCCGCGCCTGGGGCCGACACGGTCAAGCTGCAGCGCGCGATCGCCAGGACCCTCCCGGCGGGCGTGCAGGTCGTGAGCGGTCAGGAGGTCATCAATGAGCTCTCGAGCGCGATCGACAGCCAGCTCTCGTTCATTTCGACGGCGCTGCTGATCTTCGCCGGCATCGCGCTGTTCGTCGGCGGCTTCACGATCTTCAACACGTTCTCCATCACCGTCGGCCAGCGCACGCGTGAACTTGCGCTGCTGCGGGTCGTCGGCGCCAGCCGCCGGCAGGTGTTCCGTTCGGTGGTCGGCGAGGCCGCGATTACGGGCTTGACGGCTTCGCTGATCGGACTCGGGCTGGGCGTGGTTGCCGCGATAGGACTCAAGGCGCTGCTGAAAGCCTTCAACATCGTCCTCCCCTCATCGCCTCTGGTGTTCGAGGCGCGGACCCCGGTCGTCGCGATCGCCGTGGGCGTCGGCGTAACCGTGGTCGCGGCGATCGTCCCCGCCCGGCGCGCCGTCCGGATCGCGCCGGTCGCGGCCCTCGTCGCCCACAGCGAGGATCGCGACACGGGGTTACGAGGCCGACGCCTGATTGCCGGAGTGCTCGTCGGCGTGCTTGGTCTGGCCGTGATCGCAGTCGGCCTGGCCGGCCCGACAATCGCACTGGTCGGCCTGGGTGCTCTGGCCGTGATCGCAGCGGTCCTGATGCTCGCGCCGCTGTTGGCGCGACCGCTTTCACGCGTGCTTGGGCGTCCGCTCGGCGCGACGCTCGGGATGCCCGGGCGGCTGGGCCAGGAGAACTCGATGCGCAACCCGCGCCGCACGGCCCAGACAGCCGCGGCGTTGATGATCAGCGTCACGCTGGTGTCGACGATCGCCGTCCTCGGCGCCTCGCTCAGCGCGTCGGCCGCCAATAGCGTCGACACGGCCATCAACGCCGGCTACATCATCAGCGGCAAGGGCGGATTCAGCAGGTCGGTGGTCCCCGCCGTGTCGCACCTTCCCGGCGTCACGACGACGACCGTGGTTTACCAGGGTCAGTTCGAGTTCAGAGGTGCTCTCTCGACGCTCACCGCGGTCTCGACGAGGCGCCTCGCGCAGACGATCAACCTGCACGTGATCGACGGCCGTGGCGCCGCGGCTCTGGCCGCCGGCGAGCTGCTGATCAACTCCACCGTCGCGGCCGCCGACAACCTCCATGTCGGATCGGTGGCGCCGGCGCGCTTCGCCCAGACCGGAGCACGGACGATGCGCGTGGGCGGGATCTTCGAGCCCAACCCGCTCGCCGGAAGCTTCTTCGTCGGCGACCGCTTCTTCCTCTCGAACTTCGAGAACCCGCTCCCGGTCGTGGTCCTGCTGAGGACCGCCCCTGGCACCCGCAATCTGAACCCGACCCTGAATCGCATCCTCAACCCCTATGCCAATGTCAGCTCCAAGACCCGGGCGCAGTTCGAGAGCAACGAGAAGCATCAGATCAGTCAGCTGCTCGGGCTGATCTACGTGCTGCTGGCGCTGGCGATCGTGATTGCCTTGATCGGCGTCGTCAACACGCTGATGCTCTCCGTCTTCGAGCGCACGCGTGAGATCGGTCTGCTGCGAGCGGTCGGCATGCGACGCCGCCAGGTGCGGATGATGGTCCGCTCGGAGTCGATGATCATCGCAGCGCTCGGCGCGGTCGTGGGCGTCGTGATCGGCACCGGGCTCGGCGCTGCGCTCGCCTCATCGCTGCGCGACAGCAGCGTGACGACGATCGCGGTCCCGCTGTCGAGTCTCATCGGCTTCCTGGTGCTGTCGGTCCTGCTCGGCCTGGCAGCCGCCAGCTGGCCGGCACGTCGCGCCGCCAAACTCGATGTTCTCGCCGCAATCGCAGTTGAGTGACCGCTCGGGGCCGATCGGGGCCGTCCGTCAGCCATGGGGTGGCGTCGGTGGTCAATCGGCGCGAGAATCGCCATTGATGAGGGCCAGACTCGCACTTGTGGGGGCTATCGGGCTGCTGGCATGCGGCGGGGCCGTGTGGCTGGCAGCGCACCATCTGCCCAACCGGCCGACGGAGCCAGGGCCGGCGCTCGAGCTGTTGGTCGGGATCTCATTGCTGGGATGTGGGATCGCCTCCTGGCGGGCACGGCCGGAGAACCGGATCGGTCCCGTGATGGTGTTGACCGCCTTCGCTTGGTTCGCCGCACAGCTGATCGAGGCGTCTGCGGCCTGGTTGAACACGATTGGCCTGGCGGTCCAGTCGGTCTGGGTCATCGGGCTGGTCTTCCTGCTGCTTGCCTTCCCGGCCGGGCGCCTCCATGGTCGCTTGGATCGCTGGCTGATCGTGGTCGGCGCCGCCGCCGCCCTGGGCTTGCAGCTGATGGCGATGCTGTACGGCAACAGGGCGGGGTTGAGATGCCCGGGATGCGCCGACAACCTGCTGCAGTTCACCCACGACAATCACAAGGCGCTCGCCTGGCTCAGCCTCCAGCGCCTGATCGGCGCCGTGCTGCTGGTGACCGTGATCGTGGTGATGCTTCGGCGCTGGCTGCTCGCGGGCGCAGCGCAGCGCCACGCGGTTGCGCCGGTCCTGGTGGCTGGATGCGCGACGCTCGCGGCACTCACGGCCACGGTTTGCCTCGACCTGGCGGGGGACCCGCTGGGCGCGCTGCCGGCGAACGTCTACTTCGCGCTGATGGCGACCGTGCCGGTGGCGGTGATGTTCGTGTTCCTGCAACGCCGCCTGGCGCGGGGCATGGTCGCGGGTCTGGTCGTTGAATTGGGCGGGGCGAGTGCAGCCGCCGATCTGCGTCAGGCGCTGGCTCGAGCGCTCGGCGATCCGTCGCTGGAACTGGCTTTCTGGTTCCCGTCGGAACAGTGCTACGTCGACCTCGACGGCGGCATGGTCGCATTGCCCGAACCCGGCAGTGGCCGCGGCTCGACCTTCATCGAGCGCGACGGACAGCCGATCGCGGCGCTTTTCCACGATCCAGTGCTTGACCAGAACACGGGACTCGTTCAATCGGTGTGTGCGGCCGCCAGCCTCGCGCTTGAGAACGAAAGGCTGCAGGCCGACCTCCGCGCCCGACTGATCGAGCTGCAGGCGTCACGGGCACGGCTGGTGGAAGCGACCGACTCCGAACGACGGCGACTCGAACGTGATCTCCATGACGGCACGCAGCAGCGTTTGGTCTCAATCGCGATGTCGCTCGGCTTGCTGGAGACGAGGCTGCCCTCCGACGCGCCCGAGGCCAGGCCGTTGATCCGTGAAACCCGCGAGGCACTGACGCTCGCGCTCGCAGAGCTGCGCGAGCTGACGCACGGGATCAATCCACCGCTGCTGACCGAGCGCGGGCTGGCCGCTGCGCTGGACGAGCTCTGCCACCGCGCTGCGCTGCCGACGCGGCTGGAGCTCGCGCTCGACCAGCGGCTACCCGCCCAGATCGAGAGCGCCGCCTACTTCATGACCAGCGAGGCGCTGACCAACGCCGCCAAGCACTCGCACGGAAGCGAGATCCGCGTGGTCGCCACATACGCAGATCGGAGTCTCACGATTGAGGTCACTGACGACGGCATCGGCGGGGCGACAACCGCCGGCGGCTCAGGACTGCGTGGCCTGGCCGACCGCGTCGAGGCGCTGGGCGGTCGCTTCACGGTCTCGAGCCCGCCCGGCCGCGGCACAGTCATGCGCGCCGAGATCCCGTGCGTGTAGTCCTGGCAGACGACGCGGTGATCCTCCGCGAGGGGCTCTCCCGGCTGCTCCAGGAGGCAGGATTTGACGTCGTCGGTCAGGGCGGAGATGCAGACGACCTGCTCGAACTGGTGGAACGCATGCAGCCCGACGTGGCGATCGTGGATATCCGGATGCCACCGACGCACACGGATGAGGGGCTCCGTGCCGCAAAGACGATCCGCGAGCGCTGGCCGACGGTCGGCGTCCTGATCCTGTCCCAGCACGTGAACTCGCGTTACGCGCTCGAGCTGCTCTCGACGGGCAGCGATGGGATCGGCTACCTGCTCAAGGAACGCGTGTCCGATCTCGAAGAGCTGACGACCAGCGTCAACCGCGTCGGCGCGGGAGGCTCGGTGCTCGACTCGGCGGTTGTCGCCGAGTTGGTCGGCCGCCCCCGGCAGGGCGACAATCCGCTCGAGCACCTGACCGAGCGCGAGCGAGAAGTGCTCGCCCTGATCGCGGAGGGACGCTCAAACCGAGCGATCGCCGAGCGCCTGTTCGTCACCGAGCACACCGTCGAGAAGCACATCAAGAGCATCTTCGGTGCACTGCGCCTGCCGCAGTCCGCTGACGACCACCGACGCGTGCTCGCGGTGGTCACGTACCTCAACTCGCAGTAGTCACTGCTGGGGCACCCGTCCCAGCTGTCGCCAAGAGGCCGACGCGTGCTGCTCCTGCGAGAGGCGGCAGACGCTGAACGGTAATCTGCAGGCCATGGCCGAGAGCACGCCGAGCCATGCCGGCAGGACAACGCCTGAGGGGCTTGACCGCGACACCTTGGTGATCGCGGGCGTGGTGCTGCTCGGCGCGGTGATGTCGATCCTCGACACGACGGTGGTCAATGTGGCGATCGACCACCTGGCGGTCGCGTTCAAGTCATCACTGACGACGATTCAGTGGGTTGTCACCGGCTACACGCTGGCGCTCGCCGCCGTGATTCCGATTACCGGCTGGGCCGCGGACCGCTTCGGCACCAAACGGATCTACATGACGTCGCTGGTGCTGTTCACGCTCGGCTCGGCCGCATCCGGACTCTCCTGGAGTGCCGGCTCGATGATTGTGTTCCGCATTCTGCAGGGGATCGGCGGCGGGATGATCATGCCGGCCGTCATGACGATCCTGACCAAAAAGGCGGGTCCCCACCGGATGGGACGCGTGATGGGTGTGCTCGGCGTACCAATGCTGCTGGCCCCGATACTCGGTCCCATCCTCGGCGGCTGGCTGGTCGATGATGTGTCCTGGCGGTGGATCTTCTTCATAAATCTGCCGATCGGCGTTGTCGCGTTCATCCTCGCGCTGATCAAGCTTGAGCCGGATACCCCACAGCCGTCGCACAGCTTCGACTGGCTCGGGATGGCGCTCCTCTCACCCGGCCTGGCCGTGTTCATCTTCGGCCTCGCCGAGTCTTCGACGTACGGCTTCGGGTCGCTGCACTCATGGGGCCCGACAGCCGTCGGCGTGCTGCTGATCACCGGCTTCTTCTTTCACAGCTGGCGGGACAGAGCCCCGCTCATCGATATCCGACTGTTCGTCAGCAGCCCTGCTGGCGCTGCAGCCGTGACGTTCCTGCTGTTTGCGATCTCAGTGTTCGGGGCGATGCTGCTCTCGCCCCTCTACTACCAGACGGTGCGTGGCGTGTCGGCACTGAGCGCTGGGCTGCTGATCGCGCCGGGCGGCCTCGGAGTGATGCTCACGATGCCGATCGCTGGACGACTCACAGATCGCCACGGACCGACCTGGATGCCGGTGTTGGGGCTGCCGTTCGTGCTCGTCGGACTTCTGCCGTTCGCGTTTGTTGGAGCACACACGTCCTACGTGTTGCTCTGCTCAGCCAGTTTCGTCCAGGGCCTTGGCATGGGCTTGGCGATGATGCCGACGATGACCGCAGCGATGCAGGCGGTCCCGCTCGCCGCCATCGCTCGAACCAGCACCGCGATGAACATCATCCGCCAGGCCGGAGCGTCGATCGGCACAGCAGTGCTTGCCGTGATTCTCGCCACCGAGATCAAGAGCAACGTTGGCGGCCTGTCACACGGCTCCAGCGGTGGGATCTCAGCGCTGCAACACCTCCCAGTGGCGAAGAAAGCACTAATCGACGCTCCGCTCGCACACTCGTTCGCTCAAACCTTCATCTGGGCGGTCCTGCTTGTCGCGGTGGCGCTCCTACCCGCCCTCACGCTCGCGATCCTGCGGCGACGCCAAGCGGCAGCTGCCAGGCCGGATTCGGGCCAAGCGGCTGCGACGCCGCTCGTGTTCGAGTAGCCGCCCTCGAGAGTCATCGAACTGCTGCGAGCCGCCATCGCCCACCGCCCGCGTCTCTTGCCCACTTGCGTATGTACCCTTGTAGTTACGTAACGGCATTGATACATTCGCTTTTCATGGAAGCTGTTCTGCGGGCGCTGGCTGACGAGAACCGCCGGACGGTGCTGGAGAACTTGAGGGGCGGCCCGGCAACCGCGGGTGAGTTGGCGGCGTCGCTGCCGATTGCTCGTCCGGGAGTATCGCGGCACCTTCGGGTGCTGCGGGAGGCGGGGCTTGTCGAGGTCCGTCAGGACGCGCAGCGGCGGGTCTACAGTCTTCGCCCCGAGCCGCTCGCCGATGTCGATGAATGGCTGGGCCGGTACCGGGTCCTGTGGGAGCAGCGGCTGGATGCCCTGCATACCGAGGTCACCCGGGGGAAACGCGAACGGAGGAGCACCAGATGACGAGCAACGCAGATAGCGGCGGTCGCATCCTCGGCAGTCTGCGAGGGGCGGATGGCACCGGCATCGTGCGGATCGAGGACCGCTTCGATACCGATATCGACGACCTGTGGTCGGCAGTCACCGATCCCCGCCGCCTCGCCCACTGGCTCGGCGAAATCGAGGGTGACCTGCGGCTCGGCGGTGAGTTCCACGCCCAGTTCTTTTCCAGCGGATGGGAAGGCACAGGGCGCGTGCAAGAGTGCGAGCCCCCGAACCGTCTTCTGGTGCTGACCAAGGACGCGGACGAGTCCAACGAGGGCCCAATCGAGGTGACGCTGACTGCCGACGGCGACCAGACCGTCCTGGTCTGGGAAGAGCGGGGCATGCCCGTGGATCTGCTCGCCGCATACGGGGCGGGGATTCAGGTCCACGTCGAAGATCTCGCCGCGCACATCGCCGGGCAGGCGCGCTGCGACGCGACGGCGCGGTGGCACGAGCTCATCCCCGGCTATCGAGACATCGCGGTCGACGTCGGCTGACAACTAGATCCCGCGGCCAAACTGCCGTCGGCCTCGTCCGCCTGCTCAGGGCGGTCGGGTCGGGGCGGCAACCCGCCTCTGTACCTATCGCACCGCGGGCTTGCGGGCGCGGATAATCGCGGCGGCTGCGGACTCGTGGACGCGGTGCGTCTCTTGGATCTCGATGTCATCGAACCCGGCATCGGTGAGGACGTGCTCGAA
>Ga0182024_10020370_pt1 | contig 12122 bp, 11 predicted proteins | sample P32metaG_FD_120480 | JGI IMG/M metagenome (GOLD analysis project Ga0182024, IMG submission 120480) | Permafrost microbial communities from Stordalen Mire, Sweden - P3-2 metaG (Illumina Assembly) | ecosystem: Environmental > Terrestrial > Soil > Wetlands > Permafrost | place: Sweden: Stordalen...
GACATCCGAGAGACCAAACTCCTGCCCGGGGACGACGACACGGCGGTCCGGCGGGTACTGGGACAGAGCGGTGATGAGCTGCTCGACGGTCACGGTGGCGCTCCACAGATTAGGAGGAGACCATATCGTTCGACCGGTGGTCATTGCGCACAATCGCCCCAGTGCGACGATGTTGCCCCCGTGCGACAGGCGTCCCGGCCCAGCGTGCAGCGGATAGTGCTGGTGGAGCGCTTCCTTACATCTTGCCGCGTCCCGGCTGGCCGGTCCAATGATAGATCGCAAGTACCTGCGCGCTGGAATCGATGCGATTCAGCAGGATGGCGAGCGTTCGTTTCTCTCGGGCGCGTACATGGAGCTGTACATTGCCTCGCTCCCGGTACTAGGTCCCCCCGTACCCCCTGAGTTGAGCTTCACCATCGCGGAGGTCGCGCATTACCTACGGGACACTCTCACGATTCTGTGGCGCATCAACTGGGAGAAGGAAATGGCGAGGGCGCATCACCTCTCGGAGGAGGGGTGGATGTACTTCGGAGCGTCCGACGTTATTGGGTTCCACGTCACGCTCCGCGCACTCTACAATGCGCTGGCGCGGCTCATCGCTGCATCGATTGGGGACCCGGGCATGAAGCCAGGTAAGTCGTTTCAGAGGCTCAGACAATGGGCGACCCAGCCAGACCACGCCCAGCGTCTCGGGCAAGACCTGGCAGGCGAAATCATGGCAGCCCATTGGTTCGGCAGTCTGCGTGGCGTACGCGACGGGCTGCTGTACACCGCCGACCATCTGATGGTGTTTCCCCAGTTGGACCGCATCGGCTTCCTGATCCACCGGCGGGAATTCAAGAATCCCCGTTTCGATGAGGCTCTGATGGTCAACGAGAATATCGTTGACTTCGAGTTGTACGCCGCCGCGCAGATGGGTCAGGGGATCGGGCTGATAGAGCGCGTGTGTCGCATCATTCTGACCCGCACCGGGCTTACAGGGAGAGGGCCGGAGGGTCGATCCGGTCACCCACCATTGCCGGTACTTCGCGCATGGGGCGAGCGTTTGCTATCGCAAGAATTGCCCGGGGACGATCCTAGTCCTCCCGCGACCGGCCGATGATGACCGCCTCGCCTGTGGTCTCGTGCCCCGGGCGGGTTGCGGTGGTTGCGGAGGTGGTCGCAGGAGGATAGGCTCTCCCGCCGACCGATCCCATCGTCGGGAGTGCCGTTGCGTGCCTCAAATTCCGACAGGCGACCCGATGCACGACATCGAGCCCGTTGTTGCCAGAAACGCAGCGACACCCACACGTGGTCGGATGGCCCGCGTCGTCGCGAGCATTTTGCCGGGCGGCGCTGCGGCGAGTGTTACCGCCGGCGTTATCGGTACAGCGGCGGTGTCGATCCTGTTAGCCCAGTACCATGTGGGCACCGAGCTTGCCAGCATACGCTTTGGCGCACGGCCCGCGTGGGACGCCGTGGCCGTTCTGTTGATCGTCCTGTTGACTTTGGTGTATGGGATAGTTGATGCCTTGGCCCGCGCACGGGAGGGCAAGACAGCGGCGGTGACGCTGGCCAAACTCAGTGAGCTCAGCAACAAGATCCTCGAGGACCGGAGGACCTTACCGGCGCCGGAGGTGCTCAAAGGATGGACTGAAGCGACGAGGGCGGTCCACGCGTCGTCGATGTTGGTGATTCGCGGGCGAGGAGGTGCCTCGCTCGATTTTGAGCAGTGCATGGACGAAATCACATTGGTCTTAGGGTCGCTGACCGCAGTTGTCCAGCTCGATGACCGCGCGACGAGGAGTGCTGTCGATGGCGAGCCGGAGTACTCTGCGAACATCATGATTCATATGCGGCAGGAGCAGCTCAACGGACCTGCAGCCGAACGGCTCCAGCGCAATCTCGCGTTCTGTGCCGATGGCGTGCAGATCAGCAAGCTGAAGAACGGCGTTCTCATGCTAATCCCGCCCTGGTCATATACGACTCGCCCCGCTACGGGGAGCGCCGGAAACCGTGACAGTAAGCTTTTGCCGCTCGTCCTCGCGTTACCTGATCGCTACGCTCCGGGCGATGGGCTTCACGCTATTCCGGGCGCGCCCGCAGCGTGGTGCAAGGAGGCAATGGATGTTTGCCCAGACGTCTTTCAGATTGGCGCCCGGTTGTTGAAACAGGGCGCGGGGCAAAAGGCCCAAGCTGACGCGATCAACGCGCATTTTCGTGATACTGCGAAACACGTTCGTAGTTTTATTTCGTTGCCACTGATCTCAATCACCGCTGCCGAAGAGTCTCGCCGACTGGGCGTTGTAAATGTCAATTGCTCGACAACGGGGCTCCTTGACGACCCGCGACGCCAAGAGCTGCTCTACCCACACCTAGCAGCGCTGGTACAGCCGCTGGCTGACATCCTCGAAGTCACGTCGCAACGCGCCGCCCAAAAGCCTCCTGCCATTGGCCCTGGCGACAAGAAAAAGTAGAAGAGCTAGGCTGCATTCAGACGGTGCAGTCGCGTAAAAGCTCCGCAACCGGTTAGGTGGTGAACATTATTCTGACGCGGGTGACGCATGGCCGACGACGAGACGAACGAGGAAGCGGCAGACCTGGGGACGCTGATCGCCGAAGTCGCGACGCCAGCGACGACACAGCCGGCGCGGCTTTCCGACGCCGTTCGGGCGGTTCGCAAGCTTCACGAGGAGGTCACTGAGGTCGGGAATGGAACCCGGCCGCCGCTCGAGCCAGTCTCGCGAAAAGATGGCGCTTTCTGGTCCGTTGACATGGTCCCAGGCGGGGAAAAGAGTGGCCCCGATAAGGGCTAGGGATGACCGCAGGGGGTCGGCGTATGTCGAAGGACGCACTTTGCCGTAGGCCCGTGCCGAGTAAGTCGGAGCATCACGATGAACGTGACCACCCGATGATCACCGGCTCGCCCGTCGTATCCGCCACCAGCCGAGCGTGCGGCCGACGACCGCGCCAACGCTCGGGACGCCGTAGGGCCAGCCCATCACGCGCCAGTCATTTGTTCCCGCGACGCACACTCGCAGGTCAGCGTCGCCGTGGCGCTCGACCAAGAAGGTGCGCCCGTCGCCAACGCGAATCGTCACCGGCCACTCGATGGGAGCCATTCGCTGTTGCCCCATGCTAACCTCTAGGCGCGTGTTACCACGGCCGCATAGCCAGCATCCAAGGCAGGTCCGTCGAGGAGAAGCGCAGCAACGCGGCGAGCGATGCTCGAGAATTCACGCGCTTCCTCGGGCGTTAAGCCCCGCCCCAGAACATCGCGCTCTCGATAACTCAACCACTTCTTGAGCGCTAAGTAGTTGCTGACGGTAAACGCCCACACGCGCTCCGGAACGTTGGACCAAAATGCGACGGCGTTAAGCGGGACGTCGAAGGTCGTCTGCCCGAGGAGTGCATACACGCGCTCGGCTGATAGCCCAAGCGCGGCACCACCGGACTCCAGAGCCTGCCGCTCTTGGTCCGTGTAGGATCGCTCTCGCGCGCTATCCTGGCCGGGGAAGACAACTCCCTCCTGGACGCGCCCCCATCTTGCTGTGATCGCCAAATCCCCGGCCGCGGGATCCAGTCCTCCACCACCCGATCGCGAGACCACGCCAATGGACCGGAATTCTTGACGTACCGCGCCGGTCGTGACACCAGGCACGAGGGCGCTGCTATCAAAAAGAGCTGCGACCCTGCGGCCGAGCGTAGCGGATGACTTCAACATTTGCCCATCAGCCGGGAGCGGGATCCGGGGCCAATCAAGACGCAGTGCACCAGCGTTTCCGCCACGGTAGGTGGGCGTGTTTAGCACGGCTACGAGATGAAAAAAGAGATCCTCCGCCGAGCATTCAACCTTATCGAGATATTGCCGGGACTTGGCCGAAAGGTTCGGTGTGTACGTGAGCGGGACGTGCTCATGGTCAAACACCGTGCCTTCATACGATAGGTACAATGGGAAATAGTTGGACAGGCCGTTTCCCATGTTGTCTGCAAGATCGTGCACTGGGACGCCGCGGTCGAAATGGTCCATGACCTGTCGCTGCCTGGCCTCTAACCAGATGTTGCCATCGAAGATGTGCTGCTTGTACTCACTGCGCGGTCGGTCGAGTAGCGCCGTGTCAGCGTCCCAGTAAAGCCAGCGGCGGTCAAACGGACGGTAATAATATCGAACAAATCCGTCTGGCCGGAGGCCACGGGCCTGCAATTGGCGTCGCACGCTAGGCGCCGGAAACCCTGCCGTCGCCGACATGAGCGATGGCGCGGCATGGCGAATCTCCTCGTCTGGCACGTCAGGGTTGAAGTACTTCTCGATACGGTCGACCAGTCGATCGCGATCGATATCTACAAGCACGTCATCGCGGCTTGTTTTCACTCCCGCGAAAGACGTCGGAAGCAGGTCAGGAAGCGATGGCCACTCCGGGTAGTTCACTTGCGCAACGACAGGGACGAACGGGTAGCCCAACTCCGGTCGAGGCGTCAGGACCTGATAATCTGCATCCGTGGTAGTCTCAGCGGTCGCCAACAGGTCTGCGTGCTTGGACTGTCCCCAGAATTCTCTGAAGAGCACGGATGACGCACTGGTGTGGGCTTGTCGCCGGACGAGGAGAGCCACTGCCGTTCCGACCGTGATGCCTTCGGGATCATAAGCCGTAGAAAAAATGCTTGGATCCGGGTCACCGTCTGGGGTCACCTTTCCCGTGCGATTTCGATCACCGTTCAGGGAGTCCACGCGGATGGAATCAAACGCCTGGAGGTATCGCTCGCGCATCGCCGGGTGCGACAGGCCGTCGAGCCATGAATAATTCGAGATGTAGCAGACGATGCCGAGACCCGTCATCTCGACAATTCGTCGCTCGGCCATCCGAAAGAATCGCACGTATGGGTCGTTTAGGCCCTGCCCCTCCGGCTGCCGCCCGTGCTGGCTCCGCCGATATGCCAGACTTAAGCTGCGCTCTTCGGCAACGCGCGCAATCTCGGCGTAGTTGTCGTACGGCGGATTGCCGAGAATCACGAGTATTCTGCGTGTCCGCTTCACGCCATCGGCCAGATCCCGCTCCACCTCAAGCGCGGGGAACAGTAGCGGAGCTCGCTCCGCGGATGGCGGTTCCCATCCGGTGAGTGCGTTGGTGAGGTATACCGACACACGCTCCGACGTGCCGGCGTCGAGTGGTGCCCCAAGCTTATTGAGGAGCAACCCAAGCTGGAGGTGTGCGACGACGAATGGCGCAGGCAAAAGCTCAAAGCCGAAAACGCGCTGAAGGGCAATGGCCTTGAGGTCGTGCGCTGATAGAGCGTCACGGCCCGTTCGCTCAAGCGTCTCACCGATTCGCTGCAGCACTTCAACCAAGTAGCCACCAGTGCCACAGCACGGATCAAGCACGTAGACGTTTTCATCGGCCAGCCCGTCCGCCACGCCGAGCTCGTGTCTGAGGGCCCAGTCCACGCGAGCAACCTGATATCGAATTACCTCACGCGGCGTATACCAGACCCCAAGCTGTTTGCGCAACTCTGGATCGAATGCCTCAAGGAAGGGTTCGTAAAAGTACTGGACCGCGTTGTCATCCTTGAAGCGTTCGAAGAACGCCGGTCGGTCGACACGGTTGAGCGCTCGCCCCGTCCAGTCCAGCACCTCCTCGAGTCCAAGGAACCGCAGTGTGGTCGGCGTCGCGATGCGTTCGTACAGCGCGGTAATCATTGGTACGTGAAGGTCCCACGCCGCGTCGCGCCAATCATAAATTGCGTCTTGACTCTCCTGCCGTCTGCTCCAGAGCACCCACGAAGAGAACACGCCGTAAAACAGGGTCTGCACCAGCGACGAGCGAAAGAAATGGGATCCCTGCTCCGGTGTGAACGTGATCCCCAGCGCCTGCTCGAACGCCTCGCGGACGGACGCCAGTGCGGGCACGTCTGGGTGCGCGTCGATGCGCGCTTTTGCTTCGCGCGCGTACGAAGCGAGAAACCACGCCACGTCCTGCGGCTCGCGGAGCGGTGCTTCGTGGAGTAGCACACGCGCGAGATAGGCTACAAACCGGTCGCCGTCACGCTGTTCCGCCCCGCGTGGATCGGATGCAGTATGGCGCCAGAAATGCTGTTCGTTCTCAGCCAGGCGGTAGGATTCGAGTTTCGCTGTGTTGCCGTCCGCATCACGGCCGACCAGGACGAAGTCGCGATAATTCGTGACGAGCACGAGGCCGTAACGTCCCCAATACCGTGTCACCTGCGATCCGTTGGCCGTGACCCACGCATCGTTCGAGACTGGCTTGACCTCGATCACACCGCGCGACGGAATCTGTCCCTGGCGGACCTGAGCGGTACGACGCTGGAACTGGTCCGCCGTAAAAAGTCCCCCGTCTGGCAGCCCAGCTCCGCGGTCCTGCAGGTTGATCACGCATCGAACGCGGGGCTGAAGGGTCCTGCCCACCGTGTTAAGAAGGTTGGAGAGTGCCCCGTAATACGATGTTTCTGGTACCGCACCTCCTGTCGACCGAATTTCGGCCAGGTCTCGCAGATAGACTTCGAGCGGGTGCGTCGCGCGATTGGGTGTCATTTGCCTTTGTTGGCACGGGAAAAGAGGAAGCCTGTCGACGCGCAGGAGAAGCGACCGAACCCGCGCAATCCATTCGGCGGGCCTGCCCGCTTGCGCGCTGCTGCCGCTACGCCTGTCGTAGTGATAGCGTTCTCTTAGCGTTCTCTCAAAGACGTAGAAACCTGAATGCCGTTCGCCCCGCGTTCATGTGAGCTTGGTAGACTTGGACGTGCGCTAGCGGGGTGCCTGACGCGGTGGCGTCCCGAATAGCCTGAATTGTTGCGTCACTGGCGGCCTCGCCGATGTCGATGCGCCTGATCCCTTCTGGGTTGAGCTCGCACAAGTGGATCCGGGCGTTCACGTGCACATCGCAATTACTCAGGCGGCGCACGACTCTCCATTCATTCTCATAACTCCAGGGCCGAGTCTTCAGAAAGAGCGTTTGGGTCGACAACTTCGTGATGGAGTCCAAGCGGCGAGGGGACGCTCTACTACGCGGTCACGGTGGAACGATAGTACAGTCCGAGCCGGCTGGCCCTGTGTCTCCGGTCAACCGATCCGGTGCGCGGTCGGATGTTCCAGGTCACGGCGCGCGCCGGTCCACCACTCGTCGCGGTGGACATCGACTGGTCCCGGTGCCGGTTTGGTGGCCTTCGGTATTGGCTCGTACGCCCGCAATGCGATGGGCGGCGAACAGCGGTCTACACGCTTGGGATGAACAACGCATTTGCTTGCCGAGTCTGCTTGGGACTCGCCTACCCGTCCCCAAGGGAGACGCCGAGGACTCGACGCCGAACGGGAGTGAAACGTATCGCGGAGCGAATCAGTATCGGCCTCCCCCTCGGTCACGGGCATTCAAGCCGCCGCGGATGCATTGGCGTACCTACCAGAGACTGCTAGCCGTCCTCGACCGCGAGTGCCCGGGGGCCCTCGTTAGGATCTCGGGCCGAATTGTGTGCCAACGCTTGGGCTGCGCTGCCGTGCTCGCATAGGTAGGCGACCGTACGCTCCTCAACCGATTGCCAGTCTCGGTCGCGCCGACCAGCGCTGATCGACATCCCAGCCGCGGGGCTGCCATGTGCAAACGCGTCAGCCTGAGCAGCTGCGGAGGCCGGCCACGATCGCGCCGATTTGATCGGCAGTCTCGACCGGAGGGCTGATCGCCGTGCACCTCCTACCGCGTCGTGGGCAATCCGTTCACAGGCACCGATAACCTTCTTGGCTCCGCACGCTATCGCAGGTGTTGCCGCTGGCCCGTCTATGTGCGCCTGGCCTGTAGTGGTGTCGGCATCGAAAACCCGGACGCGTGTGGCTGGTGCGGTCAACTCATGCTACGCCCAGACCACCCCCAAAAAGGCTGTCGGTGCTGATGACGGCGCTGATGACGCACTCTCGGGGGGGTGCATCGGCCTATCGTCCTGCGACGTAAGGGGTTACGCGCATCTTCACATGATTCGCCAATCCGGGCTATTCCGTAAGTAATCCCGTAGGCGGATTCGGCTAACGGCCGCGGCGTGATCTCGCGCGTTTGCCGCCTGCGGCCTTTGTCGATCGGTTTGGCGTGCGGGGCGCCAGCACGCCCGGATTGCCTGCTGCGCGTGACAAAACGGCCGCGGCCGCTGTGGTATCGCCCAACGCAAGCTCCAGACCCAGGGGATTGAAGCCCAGTCGTGCATAGTCGTGTTGTCCGACCATGTAGTCGCGCACCGCGTCGACACCAAACAGTTCCACCAGCGCCGAGAAGTAGCCGTGCCACGCTCGGCAACTGCTGTCGACAGCTGCGATGAGCGCGTCGTGTGTCGCCGCGGCGATCTCGGCTTTCGCGCTGTTCGGCTTGCCACGACCCGACGAGCCGAAAGATTTTCCCGCTGCGGCGACGAGCGGCGTGACTGGGACCAGATTCCAGTCCTCCCGAACCCCGGGAGGCAGACCAATCCGGTCGAACAACAGGAACTTCCACGTGAGCCAACCCGCGCTCGCGGGTGTTTTCCATGGTCGCTCGTGTAGGGCAACGGCGCCACGGGCGTCGGAAGCGTACACCGGGCCCAAGCCTTCGCCCGTCAGCAGCCAATCGGCTGAGACCATGTAGTACCTGGCGATCGTGCGCAGCGTCTCAGCACGGGGCTGCCGCTGGTCGCCGACGACCTGAAAGAGCGTGGTTACCGGGATTCCGAGGTCCCTCGCCGCCTTCCGCAGGCTTCCCGCGTGGAACTCGTCGATGAGTTCGCGAACCCGGCCGCCGAGCGTAATAACGGCTGGCTGACCATTGGATGGCGTCACGTGGGCCCCTCTTGCGCGAGACACTGAGAACATCCATTGTTCTCATTCGTGGATGGGTAGACCGCTACCTGCCACACACAAAGTGTTCTCATTGCGGAACAACGTCAAGAGGAGGCACGCCCGATGCTAGTTGCTCAGGCCGCGTCAGTTCTGGCCGACGACAGTGAACCGCCCTCGTCTCTTATCCCGCTCGCGCGGGCGGCTCTTGCACTCCACCTCACCCGGGAACAGGCGCTCCGACGCGTAATGAGCGGACGTCTGGTTGGCCAGTGCATCGACGGGAAATGGGTGGTCGATTCGAGTTCACTCACGGCAGCGCTTGAGACGCAGCCCGACTAAACGCACAACGGACCCGCGGCCAGCCACCGCGAGTCCGTCGAGAAATCTCACGCCTCTACCAGGAAACGTTCGTTGCAATTTGACACGCGCGTTGCCGCCACGCTAGCACCCCGCTCGCTGGGGTCGCCCCAGTGGCTTGACGGAGACTTCGCACTCGGCCCCGCGCTGGGCTGGGTGGCCGAGTGGCACTGCGATCAACCGGAGCACAGTGGCCGGCGTGTCGCGGTTGATCTTGCGGTCGCCCTACATTTCACTGCTCGTGCAGCCCGCGACGCCGCCGGTGATCCACTAGCGCGCCGCCACGCCGCCACGGCGCGGGCGGCAGTCGTCGTGGCGCTCCGGGATCTGCTTGGCGGGCCGGCGTCCCGGGCGGTGGCGTAATGCACTCCGCGACCTCATGGCGCCGCTACCCCGCCCTTGCCGTGTGGACGGCGGCGCAAGCGCGGGGCGCTCCATACCCGTGGAATCATCCACTCAGCCACGCGGCCCGCTATGAGGTTGTAGCTCGCGAGCTCGACACATGGGCCGACAACGCCCGCGCCGCGTTTTCCGTGTCGACTTGGCGCACCGCCGCGGACGAAACGATGGCGCGCTCGGTGGAGATTCTCGCGACCGCCGAGCGGTCGGTGCGCGCGGCGCCCGGCGAGACGGCGCGTGGCTAGCACCGCTGCGGATGCACCGCTTGCTGACAGCTACGTCGGGCGCTTCACGCCCGGCCGGTCATCGGCGCCCGAGCACACTGCCAACGGCGAACTGGACAGCGGATCCCATGACGTGCCACGCTGGCCTGCCCCGCTCGGCGAGGCCGCGTTCCACGGGCTGGCAGGAGACTTTGTGCGCACGGTGGCACCGCACTCTGAAGCGGACCCCGCGGCTTTGCTCGTGTCGTTCCTCGTCGCGGCCGGCAGCATGGTGGGACGTCACGTGTACTGCCAGCGGGAGGGCGATCGGCACTACTGCAACCTATTCGCGTTGATCGTCGGGGCGACCAGCGGCGGCCGCAAGGGCACGGCGTGGGGACGGGTACGAAGGCTGGCGCAGCTCGTCGACCCGCTCTTTGCGGCGCCGAGGGGAAACACAAAGACCGGATTGGTTAGTGGTGAGGGGCTGATCCATCACGTCCGCGACCCGGACGAAAAGCCAGGACGCCCGACGAAGAATGGTGAGCCCACGATCAGAGACCCCGGCGTCGCCGATAAACGCCTCTTGGTCTACGAGAGCGAATTCGCCCAGGTCATAACGCGCATGGGCCGGGAGGGAAACACGCTGAGCGCGACCCTACGCAGTGCGTGGGATACCGGCGATCTCGCCACGCTCGGCAAGCTTCAGGGGGAGACCGCGACCGACGCGCACGTCGCGATCGTCGGCAACATCACGCCGTCCGAGCTGCGAGATAAGCTGAAAAGCGTGGAGCTTACGAACGGCTTCGCGAACCGATTTCTGGTTGTGGCGTCACGGCAATCCAAGGACTTGCCCTATGGCGGTGACTTGCCGGAGCAGGAACTTGAGGAACTCGCAGCCCGGCTACGCCGTGTTGTGAACGCCGCGAGTGTCCCGCGACGGCTCGAGATGGGACCTGACGCGGCGACGGATTGGGAGCGGGCGTATCTGGGTGAGCTCAAGTACTTCGGCACTGGCGCCGTCTTGGAGGCCGCAACCTCCCGCGCCGCTCCGCAGGCGCTGCGGCTGGCGTGCCTGTACGCGGTCTTGGATCGTGCCGACCAGATTCGCCGGCCGCACCTCAACGCGGCCCTCGCGGTCTGGCGTTACTGCTTCGATTCCGCCGCGTACATGCTCAAACTCGCGACCGGTAACCCGACAGCAGATACGATTCTCGCAGCGCTCGATGCGACGCCAGGGGGCCTGACGCGGACTGAGATCAGTGCGCTGTTCAATCGCAATGAGAAGGCGACCGAGATTACGGCCGCATTGACCTATCTGCAGGATCGCGGGAAGGCATCCCGCCCTGACGTCAGACCAGAGCCGGCTAGGCCGGGACGTCACGCTGAGCGTTGGTACTCAACGAAACATACGAAAGAAATGCAGACACCCTGCTGCGCTGACGTGGCCGCCCAGAATAGTTCGTCTCTTTCGTCTAATTCGTTGCCTCTGAATGGGACATTGGCGGATGCCGGATCCGGTTTGTACGAGACCCTGGCCTTCTGATGATCGCCGCCGAGGTTGTTGGGTTGGCTGCGAATGCCGGCGTTCTCCTGACAGCCCGGAATGACCGAATCATTGCCCGCGGGCCGGTCGGCGCCGTCACCAACGCACTCGCCGCCGAGATCCGGTCCGCGAAGGCAGATCTACTCGCCGTACTGACCACCTACCCGTGCGCTCGGTGTGGCCTGTTTGCGTTTCGTCAGCCAGTCATCTGCTACTGGTGCCGGAAGCGGGCGGCGACCCGATGACGACAGCTGGTGGCGCGCTCACACGATCCCGGGCGTCGGCTATAGCTGTGACCGTACAGGCTAGCGGCGAACCGATCGACGTGGAATCTTGGGTGCGTCGGTACGTCGCCCACGTGCTCACGACGCACGGATACGCCGCCGTCGTAACGGGCGGGTCCCTTCCCCGAGCCTCGTAACCTGTATGCGACTGCCGCGTGACCCAATAGCGCTAGATACCACCACGGCGATCGGGTACGTCCGCGTCTCGACTGAGGACCAGGCGCGCGACGGGAAATCGTCGCTGGATGACCAGCGCACAGCGATCACCGCACTTGCCCTCAAGGTCGGCCGGATCCTCGAGCCAGCCAACGTGTTTGCGGACCCGGGCGTGTCGGGCCAGAGCGCCGAGGGCCGGCCCGGGTTCATGGCACTCGTCGCCTTCTGCCAGAATCACCCGCGCCCGAACAAGGCTCCCGGCGCGGTGCTCGTATTCAATGACAGCCGCTTCGGCCGGTTCCGCGACCCCGAGGAGGCTGCACACTGGCGGTTCCGTCTCAAGCGCCTCGGATGGCTCGTGCGGTTCGTTGAGGGCGACGACGTGGAGGATC
>Ga0182024_10020371_pt1 | contig 12120 bp, 11 predicted proteins | sample P32metaG_FD_120480 | JGI IMG/M metagenome (GOLD analysis project Ga0182024, IMG submission 120480) | Permafrost microbial communities from Stordalen Mire, Sweden - P3-2 metaG (Illumina Assembly) | ecosystem: Environmental > Terrestrial > Soil > Wetlands > Permafrost | place: Sweden: Stordalen...
GATATCGTGGCGCCGGTCCTCGTAGCGCGCGCCGATGCCCTGCCAGGCGTGCTCGAGGGCATCGCCGATATCGCAGTCGCTGGCCACCACCAGCTGCGGCGGCAGGTAATCGGTGATCTGCGCGGTGGTGTCAAAGAACAGCGGCAGGTAGAACTCGATTCCCGGCGGCGCGATGCCTTCGCTGACCCCGCGATAGATCGGCATGCGCGTGACATCACCCTCGAAACGCGCGCGGTAGCGGCGCCTGAACGCCCTGACCGCCTCGGCATCGAGCGGCAGTTCGCGTGCCGGCAGCAGGCGCAGCTGCCCGATGCTCTCGAGCGAGCGCTGCGTGTCGGGATCGAAGCGGCGGATCGAGTCGATGCGATCATCCAGCAGGTCCACGCGCACCGGTTGTTCGATGCCCATCGGAAACACATCGAACAGTGAACCGCGCAGCGCGAATTCGCCCGGGCTGGTGACCTGGCTGACACTGGCATAGCCGGCCGAGGCCAGTTGCAGCCGCAGTGGCTCGATGGCGAGCGGCGCGCCGGTCTTGAGCTCGAAGCTGCGTGCCTGCACGTAGCTGACCGGCGGCAGGCGCGTCAGCAGGCTGTCGGCGCTCAGCAGCAGGATGCCGCGCGCCAGCCGCGGCAGGCGCGACAGCGTGCGCAGCCGCTCCGAGACGATATCCGGATGCGGCGAGAATATGTCGTACGGCAGCACTTCCCAGTCCGGCAGCGTCAGGATCTCGAGCGCCGCGCCGCCAAAGAAGCGCAGTTCCTCGGCCAGTCGCTCCAGCTCGCGCGTGTCGGCGGCAACGAACACCCACGGGCGGCTGTCGCTGCTGACCGCCTCGGCCAGTGCCAGGGCGCGCGCGCTGCCGTGCAAGCCGCTCCAGCGCCAGGGCGAATCGGCGGCGGCGGGCAACGGTGGGTGGAGCAGCATTGGCATGAGCGGCGGGCAGGCGTCGATGGCGGCGTGAGCGTGATGAAGCGCGCGAGCTTAAACCGCTGCGCCGCGAATACAAGCTTGCATCAGGGCCCGCTTCTACGTTAGGGGCGGCTTGCGCCGGTGCCGGCGCGCTGTTGATTTTTGACGCGGCCGGATGTTCTATGTCCGGCCCGCGTTCGCATCGCCAAGGTTCAGGGAGAGGTCATTGGCCGGCGAGTCCGACAAGAGCAGGCTGCTGCAGGAGCTGCGGATCGATCGCAACGCTGGCGAGGACGCTGCAAGTCTTTGGCGCGGCTGGCGCCTGGGGGCGCTGATCGTGCTGCTGTGCCTGGCGGCCGCGGCGCTCGCGGCCTACCTGCTGCTGCATACGCCGCGCTATGAAGTGGACAGCGTGAGCGCGGTGGCGCCGAGCGCCGGCGGCGGCTCGAGCGCCATTTTGCAGGCCACCGGCTACGTCACCGCGCGCCGCGAAGCCACCGTATCGGCCCAGATCACCGGCGCGCTGACCGCGGTACTGATCGAGGAGGGCGAACACGTAACGGCCGGCCAGGTGCTGGCGCAGCTGGACAATGCGGCGCAGAAGGCGAGCTGGTCGCAGGCGCAGGCGCAGCTGCTGGCGGCGCGTGCGCTGCTGGTGCAATTTCAGGCGCAACTCGAGCAGGCGCGGCGCGACAACCAGCGCAACGAGGACCTCATCGATCGCAAGCTGGTATCGCAACAGGCGCTCGAGACCTCACGCACGCAGGTGGCGACCCTGACCGCACAGGTCGAATCGCAGCGCAAGCAGGCGCAACTGGCCGAGGCGACGCTGCGCGGCGCACAGGTACAGCTCGATTTCACCACGGTACGCGCGCCATTTTCCGGCGTCATCGTCGCCAAGGCCGCACAGGCGGGCGAGATCATCTCGCCGATCTCGGCCGGCGGCGGCTTTACCCGCACCGGCGTCGGCACGATCGTCGATATGGACTCGCTGGAAATCGAGGTCGACGTCAATGAGGCCTATATTCACCGGGTGCAGCCGGCACAAAGCGCGCAGGCGGTGCTCGACGCCTACCCGGACTGGACCATTCCGGCGCACGTGATCGCGATCATTCCAACCGCCGATCGAAGCAAGGCCACGGTCAAGGTGCGGGTCGCGATCGAGCAGAAGGATCCTCGTATCCTGCCCGACATGGGCGTGCGGGTGTCGTTCCTGGAGCAGGCTAGCGATCGACATGCGCCCGGTGCGGGTGCGGCCGCTGCGGCGCACGGGGTGCTGGTGCCGGCGGCGGCGATCGTCGAGCGCGATGGTAAAAGCGTCGTATTCGTCATAGATAGTGGCCATGCGCGCGCGCGGCCGGTCAACCCGGGGCAAAGTGTCGGGGATCTGCGGCTGATCGAGGGCATCGGCGCCGGTACCCAGCTGGTACGCAATCCGCCGCAGCCGATGAACGACGGCGCAGCGATCGTCATCAATAAACAGTGAGGCACGCATGAGCGCGCTGGTCGAACTAGAGAACCTGAGCAAGATCTACGAGCGTGGCAAGCAGAAGATCGAGGTGCTGCACCACCTGCAACTGGATATCGGGCAGGGCGATTTCATGGCGCTGATGGGGCCGTCGGGTTCGGGCAAGACGACGCTGCTGAACCTGATCGGCGGCCTCGACGCGCCCACCGACGGCAGCATCACCATCGGCGGCAAACGCATCGATCGGCTGTCGGAGGGCGCGCTGGCCAAGTGGCGGGCCTCGAATGTCGGCTTCGTATTCCAGTTCTATAACCTGCTGCCGATGCTCTCGGCGCGCCGCAACGTCGAGCTGCCGCTGCTGCTCACGCGCCTGTCGGCAGCGCAGCGCAAGCGCAACGCCGCGGTCGCGCTCGAGCTGGTGGGACTGGCGGATCGGGCGGCGCACAAACCGAGCGAGCTGTCGGGCGGCCAGCAGCAGCGCGTGGCGATCGCGCGCGCCATCGTTTCCGATCCGGCGCTGCTGGTGTGCGATGAGCCCACCGGCGACCTGGACCGGCAATCGGCGGCGGAAGTGCTGACGCTGCTGCAGCAGCTCAACCGCGATCATGGCAAGACCATCATCATGGTGACGCACGACCCGAAGGCCGCCGAATTCGCCAAGCACACGCTGCATCTGGACAAGGGCAGCCTGGTGGAGCAGGTGCAGCAGGCGGCGTCGTGAAGTATCTGCAGCTGATCTGGACCGCGATGTTCCGGCGCAAGACCCGAACCATCTTCACGCTATTATCGGTGCTGGCGGCGTTCCTGCTGTTCGGCCTGCTCGACTCGGTGCGCAGCGCCTTTGCCAACGCCGCCGGCAGCGTCGCGGGGGTCGATCGCCTGGTCACGGTATCGAAGATCAGCTTCACGCTGTCGCTGCCCAAGAGCCTGCTGTCGGGCATCGAGGCGCTGCCCGGGGTGGCGAAGGTCACCTACGCCAACTGGTTCGGCGGCATCTACCAGGATCCGAAGAATTTCTTCGCCAACGAGGCGGTGGCGGACAATTTCTTCGATCTGTTCCCGGAGTGGCAGCTGTCGCAGGCCGAGCGCACCGCGTTTCGAAATACCCGCACCGGCGCGGTGGTCGGGGAAGGCCTGGCGGAAAAGTTTCACTGGAAGCTGGGCGACAAAATCCCGTTGCAGGCGACCATCTTCCCGCAGAAGAGCGGCGCCAACGCCTGGACCTTCGACCTGGTGGGCATCTTCCGCGTGACCAATCCCAAGCAGAAGGCCCAGGAGAGCGTGCTGTTCTTCAACTGGGATTATTTTGACGAGGCACGCGCCTTCGGCAACGGCAATGTCGGCTGGTATGTGACGCAGGTGAGCGACCGTAACCTCGCGCAGCAGGTCGCCACCGCGGTCGATGCGCTGTCCACCAATTCCGATCACGAGACCAAAACGCAGACCGAGCAGGCCTTCAACGCGGCGTTTGTCAGCCAGTACGGCGACATCGGCCTGATCGTCGGCGCGATCATGGGCGCGGTGTTCTTCACGCTGATACTGCTGACCGGCAATACCATGGCGCAGGCGGTACGCGAGCGCATTCCGGAGCTGGCGGTGCTGAAGACCATCGGCTTCTCCAATCAGAGCGTACTGGGCCTGCTGCTGGCCGAATCGGTGTTGCTGATTCTGCTCGGCGGCGCGATCGGGCTGGTGCTCTCGGGCATCGTGGTCGATGCGGTGCGCGCTGCGGTGGGCACGGCGGTGCCGATGACCCGGGTCGGCGCGGTCATCTGGCTGCGCGGGCTTGGGTTGATGGTACTGATCGGCCTGATCGTCGGTGCGCTGCCGGCGCGGCGCGGCATGCGCCTGCGCATCGTCGACGCGCTGGCCGGGCGCTAGAGGTAAGCCGCGATGCGACAGTCACGCCTGCGCCGCTTCGGATCGCTGATCGCCAGCCTGATCATCGCCGCGGTGGCGCTGGCGCTGCTGGTGCTCGCGCCGTGGTGGCTGCTGCTGGCCGCGCTGCTGCTGGCGGCGCTGTGGACGCTGTCCACGCGCGTCGGGCAACAGGCCTGGTCGGTCACCGAGGTCGGACTGGCGACGATCCCGCAACGCCTAGGTGCCTCATCGGTGGTGGTGGTGGGCATCGCCGGCGTGGTTGCGGTGCTGGTGGCGCTGCTTGCGATGGCCGCCGGCTTCGAGGCGGCCTTGCAGCAGGGCGGCACCGATGACACCGCGATCGTGCTGCGCGCCGGTTCGCAGACCGAGATCAACTCGGTGCTCGATCACGACAGCGCCAATCTGGTGGCGCAGGCGCCGCAGGTGCTGCGCGACGCGCGCGGCCAGCCGATCGCCTCGCCAGAGCTGGTGCTGGTGGCATCGCTGCCGAAGAAGAGCAGCGGGCTGGATGCCAATGTGGAGATCCGCGGCATCGGCGAGCGAGCCTGGAGCCTGCGCCCCAACGTGCGCATCATCGCCGGCCGCAAATTCGGGCTCGGGCTGCGCGAGATGATCGTCGGCAAGGGCGCACGCGAGCAGTTCGCAGGGCTCGAGCTGGGCTCGACGCTCAATCTCAACGGCCAGACCTGGACCGTGGTGGGTGCGTTCGATTCGGGCGATGCGCACAACTCGGAGCTATGGGCCGACACCGACGTGATGGCCGCCACCTACCGGCGCGGCAGCAGTACCGCCGCGGTGACGGTGCGATTGACCGGCGCGGATGCCTTCGATGCGTTCAAGGCCGCTCTGGCCAGCGACCCGCGGCTGACGGTGGATGCCAAGACCACGCGCGGCTACTACACCGACCAGTCGGCCGCGCTATCCAAACTGATCAGGATGCTGGGCGTCACCATCGCCTCGATCATGGCGATCGGCGCGGTGTTCGGCGCGCTCAACACCATGTACGCCGCGGTGGCCACGCGCAGTCGTGAGATCGCGACGCTGCGGGCGATAGGCTTTCGCTCGCTGCCGGTGATCTTCTCGGTGCTGCTGGAAACCATGCTGCTGGCGCTCGCCGGCGGGCTGCTCGGCGCGGCGCTGACCTGGGTGATATTCAACCACTACACGGTCTCGACGCTGGGACAGAACTTCACCCAGGTGGTGTTCGCATTCCAGGTTTCCCCGCCGGTGCTGTGGATAGGACTCAAGTGGGCGCTGGCGATCGGCCTGATCGGCGGCCTGTTTCCGGCATTGCGCGCGGCGCGCCTGCCGGTCACCGCCGGACTGCGCGAGCTGTAGCGGCAAGCTGTAGCGGCGAGCGCTAGGAGGCTGGATCGACGACCGCGTGGATGACGCGGTCTTTCTCGAAGAACACCCGGAAGCCGGGGTAATCCCAGCGTGAGATCGGCGGTTCACCGACCGCCTCATGGCGCGCCGCCGGGGCGCCGAACTTGGCCTCGACCGCGTGCATCGTCATGCCGCGCGCAGGGCGGGGCAGATCCGACTCGCGCACCATGACCTGGTCGTCGACCGCGACGGTCTCGGCCCGGGCGCTGCCGGCCAGCACCACCGCGAGCACCGCGGTCAGCTGAACCGCCAGTAATACCGCCAGTTTCTTCTTGCCTGTCATAGCGCACCTGTAGCGTCGTGCCAGAGGCAAGGACTATAGCACCGGTGCGTATTGCTGCGGACTGCAGGGCCTGCACGCCGGGCCGGTAGTGTGATCCAGGTCCTGTTTTTCGGGGCGCTGTGCTTTAATGCCAGACCCATGTTTCAGCCGCTGTCAGTCTTCATTGGTCTGCGTTACGTACGCTCGCGGCAGCACAAGTTCTTCGTCTCGCTGATCACCTGGGTGTCGCTCGCCGGCGTGTCGCTCGGCGTCGCCGCGCTGATCGTGATCCTGTCGGTCATGAACGGCTTTGAAGGCGAGCTGCGCGAGCGGCTGCTGTCGCTCAATGCGCAGGCTCACGTCACGGCGAGCGGGGTGGCTGCCAGCGATGCCGATGCCGCGCTGCGCGCGCGGCTGCAGCGCCTGCCAGGCGTGGTCGGCGTGGCACCCTACATGGAACTCACGGCGCTGGCGGTGCGCCAGCCGGAAATGCTGCCGGTGCTACTGCGCGGCATCGATCCGACTCTGGAGGCCGCGGTCGCCGATGTGCGGCCGCTGCTGGTGGAGGGCGATCTCGGCTCGCTGCAGCCCGGCAGCAACGCGATCATCCTGGGGCGCGACATCGCCGATCAACTGGGCGTGCAGCTCGGCGATGCGGTCACGCTGCTGGTGCCGATGGCCGCGGCGAATGGCACGCCGGAACCGCGCTTGCGCGAGTTCAAGGTGGGCGGGGTGTTCCAGGCGGGACTGGAGGACCACGACAATACGCTGGTGCTGGCCCAGCTCGCCGATGTGCGCGCATTCGCGCCACTGGCGCAGGGCGCCAGTGGCCTGCGACTGCGCTTCAGCGATGCGCTGAAGGTGGATCAGTTCATGCCGGCGGTGCGTGCCGCGGTGGGCAGCGACTACACCACCAGCGACTGGACCCAGGAGAATGCCAGCTACTTTCGCGCCATCCGCATTGAGAAGACCATGATGGCGCTGATCCTGCTGCTGATCGTCGGCGTGGCGGCGTTCAACATCGTGGCGATGCTGGTGATGGTGGTGAACGACAAGCGCACCGACATCGCGATCCTGCGCACCTTCGGCACCTCGCCGCGCAGCATCATGCAGACCTTCATCGTCCAGGGACTGGCGATCGGATGGTTCGGGGTTGCCGCCGGGATCGCCCTGGGTGTAGGGCTGGCGCGCAATGTCACCACCATCGTGCCAGTGCTCGAGCGGCTGCTGCATTTTCAGTTTCTGGATTCGCAGGTCTATTACATCACCAGCATTCCCTCCGACCTGCACCTGCATGACGTCGCCTGGATCAGCGCCGCGGCGTTCGCGCTGACGCTGCTGTCGACGGTGTACCCGGCGCTGTCCGCCGCGCGTACGCCGCCGGCCGACGCGCTGCGCTACGAGTGATCGCGGCGTTGGCTTACGAATGGTTGCTCGGCACACGCTATCTGCGCTCGACGCGCGGACGCGGTTTCCTGTCGTTTATCTCGCTGGTCTCGGCGCTCGGGCTGGCGGTCGGGGTCGCGGTGCTGATCGTCGTGCTGTCGGTGATGAACGGCTTCGAGCGTGAGCTCAGGATGCGCATCCTGAGCGTCACCTCGCATGCCACGCTCACCGGACTGAGCGGCAAATTGGACGACTGGCGGCGCGACCAGGCACAGGCGCTGACGCTGCCGGGTGTCGAGGCGGCGGTGCCGTACATCGAGGCGCAGGCGCTGCTGATGCATGGTGCGCACACCGCCGGCACCACCATCCGCGGCGTGTTGCCGGAGCAGGAACGGCGTGCGGTCGGGCTGGCCGAGCGCATCCGCGGCGGACGCCTGGAGGACCTTAGCGACGGCGGCTACCGCATCATCCTCGGCGATGCGCTGGCCACGGCGCTCGCGGTTGGGGTCGGCGATGACCTGGTGCTGATTGCGCCGCAGGGCAACGCGACGCCGGCCGGAGTCGAACCACGCATGCGCCGCTTCCGGGTGGCGGGGATCTTCCATTCCGGGATGTACGAATACGATCGTGGCCTGGCGCTGGTGCAGCTGCAGGATGCTGCGCGCGTCTACCAGATGGGCGATGGCGTCACCGGCGTGCGGCTCACGCTCAGCGATGCGTTTCAGGCGCCGCGCGTGGTGCGCGATCTGGCGCTGAGCCTCGGCGGTGGCTACTTCGTCAGCGACTGGACGCGCGTGCACAGCAATTTCTTTCGTTCCATCGAGATCACCAAGTCGATGCTGTTCGTCATCCTGCTGCTGGTGGTCGCGGTGGCCGCGTTCAACATCGTCGCCGCGCTGGTGATGGTGGTGAAGGAGAAGCGCTCCGACATCGCGATCCTGCGCACCCTCGGCGCCGGGCCGCGCAATATCCTGGCGGCGTTCTCGATCCAGGGCGCGTTCATCGGCCTGGCCGGCACCAGCGCCGGGGCGGCGCTCGGCCTGATCCTGGCGGCCAATCTCGAGGCGCTGGTGCACGGGCTCGAGCGTGTGCTCGGCACCCATTTTCTGGACGCCAAGGTCTACTTCATGAGCGATCTGCCGGCGCATGCCGAGATCGGCGATGTGCTGCGCATCTGCGCCGTGGCGTTCGCGCTGTGTGCGCTGGCGACGCTGTATCCGGCCTGGCGCGCCGCCGGCACGCAGCCGGCCGAGGCACTGCGGCATGACTGACGCCGGCAATGCTGCGGTGCTGACGGCGCGCGGGGTGTGCCGCAGTTTTCGCGAGGGCACGTCCACGCTCGAGGTGCTCGCCGGCGTGGAACTGTCGGTCGCGCGCGGCGAGCGGCTGGCCATCATCGGCGCCTCGGGCTCGGGCAAGACCACGCTGCTGCAGATCCTGGGCGGACTCGACCGGCCCGATGCCGGCGTGGTGGAAGTCGCCGGACGCGATATTCACGCGCTGGCGGAGAAGCAGCGCAGCGAGCTGCGCAATCGCACCATCGGCTTCGTCTACCAGTTCCACCACCTGCTGCCGGAATTCTCGGCACTGGAAAACGTCGCGATGCCGCTGCTGGTACGGCGCGAGCGCAGCGCCAGCGCCGCGGCCCGGGCGCGCGATCTGCTCACGCGCGTGGGCCTGGCCGAGCGGCTCAATCACCGGCCGCATCAGCTCTCGGGTGGCGAGCGCCAGCGCACCGCGGTGGCACGCGCGCTGGTGACCTCACCGGCGCTGGTGCTGGCCGATGAGCCGACCGGCAACCTCGACGGTCGCAATGCCGAACAGCTGTTCGCGCTGATGCTCGATCTGAACCGCGAATTCGGCACCAGCCTGGTGGTGGTGACGCATGACGGCCGGCTGGCCGCGCGCATGGACCGGGTGCTGGAACTCAGTGGCGGGAGCTTATGTCAGCCGGTGACTTGATAGGCACGACTTTACCGGCACGCCGCTCCCTGCGGTGGCGGTAGCGACGCAGGGTCGCCAGCCGCCAGGTCAACGCGAGCGCATAGCGTCCGGTCAGGCCGGCGACGATGCCACACACCAGGCAGCCGAGCAGGAACGGCTTCCAGGCCGGCCCCAGGCCGTGCTCGAGCCAGTTCCAGTTCGGGTGAAATTCGAAGTGACGCGGGCGATAGCGCAGTATCCAGGCGCCGACGCGATAGGCCGAGTAATAGATCGGCACCATGGTGAATGGATTGACGATGTAGGCGCCGGCAATGCCGACCGCGACATTGAGCCGCCAGGTGATGGCCGCCAGCACCACCAGCAGCAGATGCACCGGCAGCGGGATGAAGCTTACGCCGATGCCGACACCAAAGGCCGCGGTAATCGCGTGCCGGTTCAGCGACCACAGGCGCGAGTCGGTGAGCCGCTCGCCGAAGATGCTCAGGTACCACTTGTGGCGCCGCGCGTGGATCAACCGCGCAAAGTGCTTGACGATTCTTCGGGGCATCACCACGGCACTGTAGCAGTTGGCGCGCTGCACTCATAAGCGCGGCGTAGCGAAACTGCGCTGCCGGCCGGGCGCTTTAGGTATCATGCCCTCGCCTAAACCGTGAGCAAAGTCACAGGAGTGGCACTAACAGATGTGGGAAATCGTGCAGGCGGGCGGGGCATTGATGTGGCCCATCATTCTGTGCTCGATCGTCGCCGCGGCGATCATCCTGGAACGGCTCTGGACCCTGCAAGATCGACGCGTTCTGCCGCCGGATCTGACCCGTAAGGTGTGGAAGCTGGTGGAGGCGAACCAGATCAACGACAAGGTCATCGCCGCGCTGGAGCAGAATTCGCCGCTCGGTAAACTACTGGCGGCCGGGCTCGCCAACCGCGACCGGCCGCGCGAAGTGCTGATGGAGCGGCTCGAAGATACCGGCCGACATGTGGTGCACGAGCTGGAGCGCTTCCTCAATACCCTCGGCACCATCGCCGGGGTGTCGCCGCTGCTCGGGCTGCTCGGCACCGTGACCGGCATCATCAAGGCCTTCAACGCGATCAACGCCGGCGGCGCCGGAGACCCGCGCATGCTCTCGGGCGGCATCGCCGAGGCATTGGTGGCGACCGCGGCCGGGCTGTGCGTCGCAATTCCCTCGCTGGTCGCCTACCGCTACCTGCGCGGGCGCGTCGATGGGATCGTGGTCGAGATGGAGAAGCATGCGCTGCGTCTGGCCGACGCGGTCGAGCACGCGGCGCGCCACGGCGCCGCACCCCAGGCGGCGCTGGGCTAGAGGCTCGCGCACCGGCTTCGCCAACACAGCCATGAAATTCAAGCCGCGCCGCAGTGAGGAACCGGAGATCAACGTAGTGTCGCTGATCGACGTGGTGCTGCTGCTGGTTGTGTTCTTCATGCTGTCGTCGAACTTCACCGCCGAGGGGCGGCTGCGCATCCGTCTGCCGCAGGCGAGCTCGCTGCCCACGCAGCGCCCGGCCGAGGAGGGACTGGTGGTCACGGTCAGCGCCGGCGGCTCCTATCTGGTGAACTCGCGCGAGCTGATCAATTCGAGCGCCGACACGCTGCGCGCGGCCATACTCAAGAGCGTCGGCAACAACTCGCGCGCCGCGGCGGTGACCATCCGGGCCGACGGCCGCGCCAGCCATCAATCAGTGGTCACGGCGATGGATGTGCTGGGTCGACTCGGCTTCACGCAGATGAATGTAGCCACGGTGAACGATTCCGGAGCGGCGCCCCCTTGAACGATGCCGCCACGCCTGCCGCTGCAGCGCCGGAGGGCGTGCAGCGGGCGCGCCAGATCTATGCGCGGCTGCTGCGCTACGCCTGGCCGTATCGCGCCATGTACCTGGTCGGCGTCGCCGGCATGGTGCTGTACGCCGGCAGCGACCTGATCACGGTGTTCTTCACCAAGACCTACCTGCACGATGCACTGGCGTTGCAGCAGCACCAGATCGTGCTGCGCTGGCTGCCGCTCGGCGTGCTGCTGATCTTCCTGTCGCGCGGCGTGGGCGATTACCTCGCCAATTATTTTCCGTTCTGGGTCGGCCGGCAGGTGGTCAAGGCGATCCGCGGCGAATTATTCGCCCACTACCTGCAGCTGCCGACGGCGCAATACGATCGCGAGTCCTCGGCGGTGAAGCTCAACCGCCTGACCTACAACGCCGAGATGGTGGCGGCGGCCACCACCGATTCGTTGACGGTGATGATCCGCGACTCGCTCGCGATCATGTTCAATGTCGGGGCGCTGTTCTATCTCAACTGGCGCCTGGCGCTGTGCCTGATGGTGGCCGCCCCGGTCATCGCCTGGCTGGTGCGCAACGTCAACATCCGTTTTCGCCGCTACAGCACCCGCATCCAGAACTCGATGGGCGACGTCACGCGCGTGTCCAAGGAAGCCCTCGAGGCCCATCGTGTGGTCAAGGTGTTCAATGCCCAGGAGCACATCCTGCGGCTGTTCGACCAGGCCAATGAGCTCAACCGCCACACCAACGTGCGGCTGATCTCGGCGCGCTCGATCAGCAATCCGATCGTGCAGATGCTGGCGGCGCTCGGCCTAGCCGGCGTGCTGCTGATCGCCAACCGCGAGATCGCCGCCGGCACCATGACGGTGGCCGATCTGATCCCATTCATCATCGCCGCCATGCTGGTGTCGCAGCCGCTGCGGCGCATATTGAACGTCGCGGGTCCCTTGCAGCAGGGCATCGCCGCCGGCGCCAGCGTGTTCGCGGTCCTCGACGGGCCGACCGAACCGCAGGGCGGAAGCTTCGCGCCCCGGCGCGTGCGCGGCGAGGTCGAATTTCGCGACGTCAGCTTCGAGTATGCGACCGAGAACGGCGC
>Ga0182024_10020372_pt1 | contig 12120 bp, 11 predicted proteins | sample P32metaG_FD_120480 | JGI IMG/M metagenome (GOLD analysis project Ga0182024, IMG submission 120480) | Permafrost microbial communities from Stordalen Mire, Sweden - P3-2 metaG (Illumina Assembly) | ecosystem: Environmental > Terrestrial > Soil > Wetlands > Permafrost | place: Sweden: Stordalen...
CGCGTTTGTCCGATATCCCGAGCCGCATTGGACGAAACATCGTTACGCGAGCGGTAGGATTCTCGGAATTGTTGCTCAGAAGAAACGTCAGTACCTTCTGGTCTTCGCCGGCGATCTTTGGCCTACTCTTGGTTATTGCCGTGGGGCTTGTATCCTCCCTTCGAAAAGGAGGCCAGCTTTACGATTGGTACTTCCTGTGGTACGAGTGCATTTTCATGCTTTGGCCATGGGATTACAGGGACAGGCACGTAATCCCGATTGTGCCCCTCGCCTGTCTCTATTTGTGGCGCGGCGCAAAAACGATCAAGCACTATTTGGTCCGCCAGCCCAAGTTCGTTGGTCTTGCATTCGTTCTCCTCGGTACCATCCTGTGTATTTGTTCGGCTGCATTCGCGCTTCGGCTTGCAGCATTTCCCGTCAATCCGGACCACGTGAAAGGGGATCACCTGCAAACGATTGCCGCGACGGTGTTCTGGGGATTCCTGGCTATTGCTGGATTGATGATACTCAAATTGCAGCGGGATAATCACGCTGCTTTTGGGCGCACCGTGCAAGCTGCCGAGTCGGCGTTATCGTTACCATTCTGGCTTGCGGTAAGTTTGGGTGCCGCGTTTCTGGTCGGCACAGGCGTCAAGATCATTCTGGCAACCGGCCACAGTAGGTCGAATCCTGACGTGAGCAGGGAATCTCTTTATCCAGAGCTTGAGGCGTCCGATTGGATCCGAACTCACGAACCTTCAAACGTTGTGATTATGGCGCGTGAGCCGGAGTTCGTATTTCACTATACTCACGACCCAACGGTGTGGTTTCCACCCATATCGAATACCAAGGTTTTAATGGACGGCATTCGCCGATATCATGTTGGCCTTGTTGTTGTGGCGTATCACAAGCCAAGCTATTGGTTGCCGACGGAAGTCGACTGCTTTCAGGCACTCGAGCAGGCCTATCCAGGCGTCTTCCATTTGAGCCATCGCGGTCCTGATAACTCTGTTTATGAGGTCCAGGCTGCTATAGAGAGAAATTAGCATGCTCTCGAGCATCTATAGCCGGCTTGAGCCCCTGCGAGTCCGATGTATTGCCGTAACCGCACAGATTGCTTCCTGGCCGCTTTATGCCAAGATCTATGCGTTGCTCATACTCGTTTTCGTAGTGTGCTTCGCATTGAGTAACATACCGTCAGCGCCGATCACGATAAATTGGGGCACAGCTTATCAGATGATCGACGGTTTTGGCGCCTCCTCGGCGGGTGACGTAGGCACCCTTTCCCCCGCCCTGATGGACTTCTTCTATACCACGACGAATTCAGGTATCGGTCTTGATTTTATACGACTGAAAATCTACCCAGACTTTGTCGATTGCGAAGGAGACGAGGGTACCGGGAACTGTGTGAAGGTCGCTGCAGGGCCCACGCAGTCAGTGTCGGACCTTGCAAATGCCCAGGCCGCTGCTGCCCGGGGCGCAAAGATTGTGGCTGGAGAATGGAGCCCCCCCGGCTCAATGAAAAGCACCGGTTTGTATCAATACGGTGGGTCATTCAAGGGATACGCGTCGAACTATACCGGACTCGCTTCTATCCAGGCCTCGTTCGTCGGATTGATGTCCGGAACATACCGAATTCCAGTCTATGCACTCTCGCCGCAGAACGAACCTGACGTCAATCAGCCCTACCCCACCTGTGCTTGGACGTCTCAGCAGTTTCATGACTACGTCCCATATCTGGCTGAGGCCTTAGTCAAGGCTGGACAGGGCAGCGTCAAGATAATGATTTCCGAGCAAGGCACCTGGGCGAATACTTATGACGCCGCAGCCATGAACGACCCCAAAGTGGCCAACGTTATCGGAATCCTTGCCGAACATGCTTATGGCAGCACGGCATCGCCGCTCGAGTGGAACAACTTAACCAATCAGCATGTATGGGAGACGGAAGTCTCCGATTTCAATTCGTACGACAGTTCAATGACCAGCGCATTGATTTACGCAACGGAGATCCACAATTGGCTAACCGTGGCAAAAGTGAACGCGTGGTTTTGGTGGGCGCTCAAGGACGATCAGGGCGAAGGGCACAACTGCTGCTTGGCGGATTCAAAGGGCAACATAGCCAAGCGCGCATATGCAATCGGCAACTGGAGTAAGTTCGTCCGCCCCGGCTGGCAGCGGACCGGCATTACAAATCGCGGCTCATTGCTGGTTACGGCCTTCAAGGGACCAGATAGACAGTTCGCCATCGTAGCCGTCAACGACAGACTATGGCCGGTTCGCAATCAAGCCTTTGTCCTGGATGGCGTCACCTCGCAGCGGTCGCGAGTAACACCGTGGCTCACGTCGGCAACGGCCTCGCTCGTGCCTCAGCCCCCGGTTTCAGTCAAATCTAACGGAACAATGTTCACGTACTCCGTTCCAGCCAAGAGCATTGTAACCTTTCAGGGGCAAGCGGATTAGCGCACGGTGATTTCCTGAGGTCGGAATGATTGACATGGATTCTCCAGCATTTGTGAGTGTAGTGACGCCGTTCTACAACACTCACAAGTATCTCGCCGAGTGTATCGAGAGCGTTCTGCGCCAGGGATATCAAAACTGGGAATACATCCTCGTGGACAATTGCAGTGATGATGGGTCGAGCGAGATCGCGGAGGATTACGCATCACGTTTTCCGTCGAAGATTCGCCTGATCCGCACCGAGTCGTTCCTATCCCAGGTAGGGAACTACAATTTCGCACTTTCCTGTATCTCACCTGCCAGCAAGTACTGCAAAATCGTCCAGGCTGACGACTGGATATACACGGAGTGCCTTGAGCGTATGGTCGAGTTGGCGGAGTCGGATGATTCCGTTGGAATTGTCAGTTCCTACCGCTTGAAGGGTAACCGCGTCTTGGGTGAGGGCCTTGCTTACGCGCAGAACGTAATTGCGGGACGCGCCGTCTGTCGTCTGCAGTTGACCACCTCCATGTTTGTGTTCGGGACGCCGACCACAGTGTTATATCGAGCTGAGATCGTACGCAACAACATGCCCTTCTACGATGAGCGCAATGTCTTCGATGACACTGATGTTTCCTATCGGATGTTGCAGTCGTGGAACTTCGGGTTTGTTCACCAGGTTCTCTCATTTAGCCGGGTAGACAACGATTCGATCAGAGGGCGGGTTATCGACTTTAATCCCGATGCCTTGGGTAGCCTTTTGCAGCTTTCCAAGTTTGGACCGATCTTTCTAGAACAGAAAGAACTGGACCGGGTTCTTCACACCACGAAAGCTGAGTACTATCGCCTGCTTGCGCGGCGCTTGCTGGCAGATAGGTCCGGCGAGTTTTGGCATTTCCATACATCTGGTCTGAGTTCCGGTGGCCTGAGTCTTGAGAAGTCGCTTCTGGTGAAGCACGTGTGCATAGAACTGGCTCGTCTCTCGACGAATCCAGGGGCGACCTGCAAGAAAGTTTATGATCGGCTCCGGCCAACACGCAAAGCGGCCGCGCGTAAACATGAAGGCCCTCGCAAGCACGCAAGAAAGGACTTGATAGCGTGATGCTGACGGTCTTACTGGCGACAAGAAATCGCGCACAGATCTTGCACGATGTCTTGGAATCTTATTGCCATCTGGAGACGCCTCCCGCAGGCTGGAAACTCGTCGTGGTCGACAACGGCAGCACGGACCAGACGCCAGGGGTGATCGACTCGTTTCGCGGTCGCCTGCCTCTTCATTCCGTCGTGGAATCGAAGCTTGGGAAGAATCACGCCTTAAACACGGGTCTTGGGTTCATCGAAGGAGATCTGGTCGTATTTACCGACGATGATGCTTTCCCTCGCGCCGACTGGCTTGTTCAATTGCGGAAAGCTGCCGATCGTCAATTGGAGTATTCGATATTCGGCGGCGCTGTTGCACCACGATGGGAGATCGCACCGCCAAGTTGGATTGAGTGGGTACATCGGGGGCCCGTCTTCACGCTCACAGACCCTTCTCAGACGGATGGTCTGATTGCTCCATATTTGGTCTTCGGACCCAATATGGCGATTAGGGCGAGCATTTTTCAGTCTGGAGTCCGTTTTGATCGCTTCATCGGACCGCAGGGTTCTGATTACCCGATGGGCAGCGAGACGGAGTTGGTCCTGCGGCTCGACAGGCTAGGTCATCAAGCTTGGTACGTTGGCGCCGCTGTTGTCGAGCATTTGATTCGCGAAGAGCAACTTCAGTCGTCTTGGGTAATGAAGCGGGCGGTCCGTTATGGGCGCGGATTCTATCGGCTATATTACGCGGATGGAACTTTCGAAGGGCGATTGTGGATGGGTATCCCTCGTCACCTTTTTCGCGACATTCCGAAGGAGGGAGTCCTCGCGTTTTCGGCGTGGATGTTCCGCAAGCGGGAATCTCTATTCCGATCCCGCTGGCATCTCAATTTTCTCCGCGGCCAGGCGATCGGAGCTCGCGCAATTGCCGCTTCGCGAAAGATAAGAGACAGATCCGGTTCGCCTGAATGCGTCTTGCCAAGCTCCGATTCAGTCGTGAAAGAACCATGAAGATCACCGCCATCTTGTGCACGTATAACCGCTCCGAGAGTCTGGCTAAGGCGCTGGACAGCTTAGCTGCGTCGATCCTACTCGAGGGCGTCGAGTGGGAAATCCTGGTGGTGGATAACAATTCCAGGGATCAGACGAGGGCAGTGGTCGAGGGCTTCTGCCAGCGGCATCCGAGGCGTTTCCGTTACCTTTTTGAGCCGCGCCAGGGTAAATCGTACGCGCTCAACTCTGGGATCCGCGAAGCCCGTGGTGAGATTCTGGCTTTTGTGGATGACGACGTGACCGTTGAACCGACTTGGCTATGCAACCTGACGTCAGTGCTGGATGATGGCGAATGGGCCGGCTGCGGGGGACGCATTCTTCCACCGCCCGGCTTTTCGCCGCCTCGCTGGCTAGCGCTCGATGGCCCGCGTAATCTTGGCATGGTACTTTGCGCCCAATTCGACCTCGGCAATCTACCCGCCGAACTCAAAGACGCCCCTTACGGGACGAACATGGCCTTTCGCCGAGAGATGTTCGACAGGTACGGAGGTTTCCGCAATTTCTTGGGTCCCCGTCCCGGCAGCGAAATACGAAATGAAGATACGGAATTCGGCCGTCGCGTGCTGGTCGGCGGAGGACGCTTGCGTTACGTGCCGTCAGCGGTCGTCTATCATGAGGTTCAGGAAAGTCGGGTACGCAAACAATTCTTCTTAGCATGGTGGTTCGACCGCGGACGAGGCTCCATTCGGGAAGATGAAAAGATCCCTGGTGCCGGGGAAATTCTGAAACTCATTAGCAGGACGCTCCCGACAGCTATGGGGTCAGTGTTGTCATTCGATCCTCAGCGCCGGTTTTATCGTAAGTGCATGGTATGGCACGCGGCCGGAATGTTAGTCGAAGCCTACCGGCGGTCGAAGGAACCTGGATACAAGGGAGGGCGGCAGCCGGAGAGCGTCTAGCCTCTCCATGTTCGCAGTGGAACTCGCTTTTATCTGTCCGTGACGGAACGTCGGTTTGCTTCTCCGCAGTTGCCGCGGTATATCTCATATGCTTTTTTATGAAACCAAGCTACCGGACGTCTTCGAGATTCACCTCGAGCCGCACTCCGACGACCGTGGGTTCTTTGCGCGGTCCTGGTGCCAGAAAGAGTTCGAGGCTCACGGGCTTAACCCGAGGTTGGTACAATGCAATATCTCGTTCAACATCCAGCGAGGAACGCTCCGGGGCATGCACTTTCAGGCAACGCCCCATGCGGAGGCCAAGGTGGTGTGCTGCACGAGGGGAGCGATCTACGACGTCGTGCTGGATTTGCGCCCGTCATCACCCGCATATAGAAACTGGATTGCGGTCATCTTAAACTCCGAAAACCGTCATATGGTGTATGTCCCTGAGGGATGCGCGCACGGCTTTCTGACCCTCGAAGATGAGACCGAGGTCTTCTACCAGATGTCGGAGTTCTATGACGCAGAATCGGCGCGCGGCGTGCGCTGGAACGATCCGGCATTCCGGATTGAATGGCCGGAAAGAATAGAAGTGATATCCGAGCGAGATGCAGCATACCCTAACTTTGAATAAGCCTATGAGCGTGTTGAAGGAATTCGAACGGAGGATTCTATCGGAGATAGGTCGCGATCTTCATGACTTCGCTGCAAGCCTATATCCTATTTGCCGGAGCATCACCGGGGACGGGATCCGGGGGACTCTCGCGATGATTCAAGATCTGATCCCACTGACCGTCCACGAGGTGCCCTCGGGGTTGCCTGTCTTCGATTGGAAAGTGCCCAAAGAGTGGAACATTCGGGGTGGATATATCAAGGCGCCGGATGGGAGGCGCGTTGTCGATTTTCAACAATGCAACCTGCACGTGATGAATTACAGCATCCCTGTGCACACGACACTACCGTTGAATGAGATCAGGCCGCATCTCTATACAATTCCGGATCATCCCGAGTGGATACCATATCGAACGTCTTACTACAAGGAAGACTGGGGATTTTGCCTGTCCCATAACCAGATGCTTGAACTCGAGGACGGCGACTATGAGGTATCTATCGACTCCACGCTCGAAGATGGCCACTTGACCTATGGAGAATGCTATTTGCCTGGGCGCTCTTCTGACGAAGTTCTAATCTCGTGTCATGCGTGCCACCCGTCCCTGGCGAATGACAACCTCTCCGGTCTGGCAGTGGCCACGTATCTGGCCGAACATCTGTCTGGCCGCGATCTCCGCTACTCTTACAGGTTCCTTTTCATTCCCGGAACCATTGGGGCCATTACCTGGCTCGCGCAAAACCGCGAAACCACTGGGCGCATCCGCCATGGCTTGGTGCTAACATGCATCGGAGACGCAGGCGGATTCCACTACAAGAGAAGTCGCCGGGGCAATGCCGAGATTGACCGGGCCGTAGCGTGCGTTCTCAAGGATTGTAGTGAATCATTCAAGATTCTTGATTTCTCTCCATATGGGTATGATGAGCGGCAATACTGCTCGCCAGGTTTTAATCTCCCTGTCGGGTGCTTGATGCGTAGTGTTTGGGGGACCTTCCCGGAGTACCATACTTCTGCCGACAATCTTGACTTCATCCATCCGGAGCAGCTTGCTCGATCGCTGCGTCTGTGCACCCGGATCCTCGACGTACTGGAGAATAACCGGACCTATCTCAACCAAAACCCATACTGTGAGCCTCAACTCGGTAAGAGGAATCTGTACCGCAGCACCGGTGGTGAATCAATCGGGGCAGAAATAAATGCTCGGCTCTGGGTTCTGAATTTGTCCGATGGCGATCACTCCCTGTTGGACATTGCGGAGCGCTCAGGGCTGCCGTTTTCGGCCATTCATGACGCGACCGAACTGCTCTGCGAGAATGATTTATTGGCTGAGATCAAGGGCCGTTAATAAGCGCTCTGAACAAAAGCAATCGAAGATCAACATGTTAATGGGAGCATTAACCGTATGAAAGTCTTAATTACTGGCCATAAGGGTTATATCGGCGCTTTGGCGGGGTCCGCTCTGCGTTCCGCTGGCCACGAGGTCGTAGGGCTGGATACCGATCTCTATGCCAATTGCGACTTCGGAAATGAGACTCCTGGCATTCCGGAAATCCGCAAAGATCTTCGCGACCTTGCCAAGGCTGATCTTGTTGGTTTCGATGCAGTCGTGCACTTTGCCGCATTGTCGAACGATCCCGTGGGAAATCTCAACCGTCAGCTCACTTACGACATCAACCATCTTGCATCGGTGCAACTTGCAAAGCTTGCGAAAGAGGCGGGCGCATCGCGCTTTGTTTTCTCGTCCTCGTGTAGCACATATGGAGCGGCCGGAGACGAATTTCTGGACGAGACTTCCGACCTGAATCCCGTCACTCCATACGGTGAATCAAAAATCCTGGCAGAGCGCGACATTGCATCGTTCGCCAGCGACAGTTTTACCCCGACCTACATGCGCAATGCGACTGCGTACGGAGTCTCGTCACGACTCCGCCTGGACATTGTCCTAAATGACCTGGTAGCCTCGGCATTCACCACGGGCCGAGTTTACATTAAGAGCGATGGTACGCCCTGGCGTCCGATTGTTCACATCCGCGATATTATTTCGGCTGCTATCGCCATACTTGAAGCACCGCGCGAAGCAGTTCACAATCAAACCTTCAATGTTGGCCGCAACGACGAAAACTTCCGTGTCCGCGAACTCGCCGAGATTGTTGCCGATGTCGTGCCGGGCTGCCGCGTGGAATTCGCTCCCGGCGGTGGTCCGGACCTTCGCTGCTATCGCGTAAATTTCGACAAAATCAACCGTCTGGTTCCGAGGTTCCGTCCGCAGTGGACGGCTCGAATGGGGGCCCAGGAGCTCTATGACGCATACCGCAGCGTTGGACTGACGGTTGCAGACATCGAGCAGGGACGCTACGTTCGTATCAGCGAAATTCGCCGTCTACAGCAGACAGGAAAGCTAGACGACACATTGCACTGGGCTACCAGATGCGCCGAAGCAGTAACGGGAGCCTGAGAGGATTGCAACAAGACTATGACTACGATGACGGTTCTTCAGAGCACTGAAGTACAGACTGCGACCAGGACTTGCCGCTTTTGCGGAGCGGGACTGCAGCGGACGTTCATTGATCTCGGCATGTCGCCGCTATGCGAAACCTACCCGTCTTCCGATGATCTCAATCGTGGCGAGGTTTACTACCCGCTCCATGTCTACGTCTGCGAAAAGTGCTGGCTTGTTCAGCTGGAAGAATTCGAAAGTGCGGAAAACATCTTTAGCGACTACGCCTACTTCGCCTCATATTCGGATTCATGGCTCAAGCATTGCGAGAAATACTGCAACGAGATGCAGACCCGGTTCGGCCTTGGCTCACAGAGTCTTGTGGCCGAAGTGGCGAGCAACGACGGCTACCTGCTGCAATACCTTGTGCGGAAGGATGTTCCGGTGCTCGGAATTGAGCCTGCCGCAAACGTGGCCAAGGCCGCAATTGAAAAAGGCGTTCCGACGCTGGTGCGATTCTTCGGTGCAGAGTTGGCGAATGAGCTTGCCGCCGAAGGGCGTACCGCTGACCTCGTAATTGGGAACAACGTCCTCGCACAAGTCCCCGACCTTAACGATTTTGTGGAGGGCCTGAAGATTCTGCTGAAGCCGGAGGGCGTTGTTACGCTTGAATTCCCGCATCTGCTTCGTTTGATCGAGCACAATGAGTTTGACACGATTTACCACGAGCACTTTTCCTACTTCTCCCTGATCAGCACGTGCACGATTTTGGAGACACATGGGTTGCGCGTGTTCGATGTGGAGGAATTGAAATCGCACGGCGGCTCGCTCCGCGTGTTCGCGTGTCGCGCAGAGGCAAAGACGCATTCGGTGGAGGAGAACGTTGCGCAGGTGATGTTCGAGGAAGAAGCGGCCGGGCTTCACACAGTAGATGGCTACAAAGGTTTTGCCCGGAAAGTGAAGGAGACAAAGTTGGCGCTGCTGGAATTCTTGCTTAAGGCCGCCCGCGAAGGCAAAAGCGTTGCCGGCTACGGTGCTCCGGGCAAGAGCGCCACGCTCCTGCACTATTGCGGTATTGGAAAAGACCTGATCGAGTATACGGTAGACCGAAGCCCTTACAAGCAAGGACGTTTCCTGCCGGGTACGCACATTCCGATTCACCATCCGGACCATATCCTCGAATCCAAGCCGGACTATGTTGTGATTTTGCCCTGGAACCTTCAAGACGAAATCATGAAACAGCTGCAGTACATTCGCGAGTGGGGCGGGCAGTTTGTCGTGCCGGTTCCCAAGGCAATCATTCTCTAATAGCAAGGAGTGGCGAGGCCATGAAAGTAGTTCTGTTTTGCGGTGGCTCCGGCCTGAGGCTTCGCGGCTACGCTGATGAGGTACCGAAGCCTATGGTCCAACTGGGGACTCGACCGATACTTTGGCATTTGATGAAGTATTATGCCCACTTCGGTCACAAGGACTTCATCCTGTGCCTCGGATACAAAAGTAACAGCATCAAGGACTACTTTCTTCACTACGACGAATCTGTCTCGAATAATTTTGTCCTGTCAAACGGCGGGAAGAGTGTCGAGCTTCTCAATCGCGACATCGATGACTGGAGAATAACCTTTGTGGAGACAGGCGCAAATACCAACATCGGCCAGCGATTAAAGGCCGTAGAGTCCTACGTGCAGGGCGAAGAATTGTTTCTTGCTAACTATGGAGACGGCTTGAGCGATCTCCCGCTTCCTGCCATGCTCAAGACGTTCACGGAGAGCAACGCCATCGCTTCAGTACTCATGGTGCAGCCGACGGGAAGTTTTGACATCGTCTACGCGGGATCTGAGGGAATGGTTAAAGAAATTCGTCCGATCACCCATACCGATATGTGGATCAACGGGGGCTTCTTCGCGATGCGCAACGAGATTTTCAACTATATTCATCCCGGTGAAGAATTGGTCCGAGAGCCATTCCAGCGCTTGATCGATAAGCAAGCGTTGCTGGGATATAAGTACAGAGGCTTCTGGCAATGCATGGATACTTTCAAGGACAAGCAGCATCTGGAGGAACTCAACCAGGGCACGGCGCCTTGGAAACTCTGGAATCACACTGCGAAATCATCCCAAGACAGCGCCTGCCAGCCTCTGGATCAGCGCAAGGAACAACCCGTTGTGGTGTCGGCATATCTATGATGCATTTGAGCTTCAGCGGGAAAGCTGAAGGGGCACTGAAGGTTCTATGCATCGGAGCGCACTCCGACGATATAGAAATCGGCTGCGGAGGGACCATCTTGCGCCTGGCCGATCAGTATCCGAACTGCGAGTTTCACTGGGCCGTGTTCAATGCGATTGGGATACGAGAGAATGAAGCCAGACGTGCGGCGCAGTTGTTTGCTGGCCCGCGCTTGAGAGGGCCATTGTTGAAGACGTTTCAGGACGGGTTCATGCCCTACGTCGGCAGCGAAGTTAAAGCCACTTTTGAAAACGATCTGAAGCAGCATTCTCCCGACATCATCTTCACTCACAACGGCAAAGATGCCCATCAAGACCATCGATTGATCTCGGAACTCACTTGGAATACCTTCCGCGACCACTTCATATTGGAATATGAGATTCCGAAGTATGATGGAGACCTGGGTAGGCCCAGCTTTTTCGTGCCGCTCGAACGGCCGGTGTGCGAAACGAAAATTGGGTACCTCATGGATGCCTTCCAATCGCAGCGGACGAAGCGCTGGTTCCAGGAGGACACCTTTTTTTCTATGTTGCGGTTGCGGGGAATGGAATGTGCCTCTCCAAGCGGCTACGCAGAAGCTTTCTATTGCCGTAAGTTGGTGTTGTAATTAGCGGAGACCATGGAGAGAGGAGCATCGCAGCATGCATGAATACCGATCCCGCAGTTTCTGATTAGCACCTGAATCTTCGATCCTAAGGAGCCTCTGCACAAGTCTCTAATCCACAGTCTGCGTGAATAAAATCGAAGTATGAAGCGGAAGGCCCATTTTCAGCGGACGTTGGCAGCGCAGACGAGTTTTGAGAAGTACGGACGAAAGAGTCGTCGTGAAGAGTTTTTGAACGTGATGGAAGTTGTTGTTCCATGGGGTGAGTTGGAAACGCTGATCGAATCGCACTATCCGAAGGCCGGCAAGGGTCGTCACCCGGTTGGGTTGCCGATCATGCTGCGCGTCTACTTTTTGCAGCAGTGGTTTAATCTCTCCGATCCCGGCGCCGAGGATGCCCTTTACGAGTCGCCTCTGCTGCGTCGTTTTACGGGTGTGGATCTGGGCCGTGCCGCAGCACCCGACGAGACCACGATTCTTCGCTTTCGCCGCCTGCTTGAGCAGCATGAACTGTGCGGTAAGATTCTGGACACGGTGAACCATTATCTGGCTGGCAAGGGCCTGCGCATCTCCACTGGCACCATCGTTGATGCGACGATCATCGCCGCCCCTCATCTACCAAGAACAGCAGGGGCGAGCGCGATCCGGAGATGCAGCAGACGCGGAAAGGCAACCAGTGGTGTGTGTCACGAACATGAGCGCAAGCTTGTGATGCTGTACTGAAGATGGGAGATGGCCTCCCGGAGCCGGCTTGCAGGAGCAGGCTTCAAACCGCCCGGTGCTGCTGCGTTAAAAGGGCGTGGTGGTGAGCGACCGA
>Ga0182024_10020373_pt1 | contig 12120 bp, 9 predicted proteins | sample P32metaG_FD_120480 | JGI IMG/M metagenome (GOLD analysis project Ga0182024, IMG submission 120480) | Permafrost microbial communities from Stordalen Mire, Sweden - P3-2 metaG (Illumina Assembly) | ecosystem: Environmental > Terrestrial > Soil > Wetlands > Permafrost | place: Sweden: Stordalen...
AGTTCACCTTTCCGGCCAAACCGGCGCGCCGGCGATTGCAAGGTTTGCCCTCGTTCGTGGTCACCAAGGGAGGCGAGCACGTATTCCTGCCCGGCATCGGCGGCTTGCGCTGGCTGGCCGAAGGACGCTGGTGACGCGGAATGTATAGCGAACGACAAGAGCAAATCCTGGCAGAAGTCACGAGAGGGCTGAAACTGCCCGTGCCGGCTGCGGATGCAATTCAAGTCGAGCAGTCTCAGGGTTGCATCGATTCCATCGTCGAGACGGCGGACATTGCAGTGACGCTTATGGGTGCCATCGGCAGCGCTGTGGCGTCGATCGGCGAGCGTCGTGGCCTTGGCGCGCAGCAGGTGAAGGTCGACCGGCGCCACGCCACGCTGCTGTTCAACGAGGTTGCGTACTTCTTCCAAAGCGGCTGGCAATTCGACATCGGTGAGGTTTTCACCCCGGTGAACAGCTTCTACCTAACCCGTGATGGTCGCGAGATTGTCTTCAACGGCGCTTACCAGCATCTGCGCAATGGCATCCTCCGTTTCCTGGATTGCCCGAGTGACCGCGAAGCCATTGAAAAACGGGTAGCCAAACACGATGCCCAGGCGCTCGAGGACGAACTCTCCGTTCTCGGCCTGTGTGCCGCCGTCAAGCGCAGCCCCGAGGAGTGGCGCAAACACCCCCAAGGCCAGGCGCTGGCGGGCGTGCCGCCGATCGAACTCGCCAAGCTCTCCGACGGCGATCCAGTCCCCTTCGAGCCGGCTGCGTTTCGGCCTTTGGAGCGGCTTCGTGTCCTCGATTTCACGCATGTCATCGCCGGACCGGCCATTGCCAAGCTGTTGGCCGAACATGGCGCGGACGTTATCCACTGCCGTTATCCGTATCAGGACCACATTCTCGGCTTCGACATCGACACGTCCTTCGGCAAGAAAAATACCTATATGGACCTGCGCTCTGCAAGCGACCGGGCGCGGGCACTGGAGCTGGTGCGCGATTGTGATGTGTTCGTGCAGGGGTTTCGCTGGGGATCCTTCGCCCGGCGCGGCTTCGGTCCCGAGGAACTGCGGAAGATCAATCCGCGCCTGATCTATGTCGAGGTTAACGCGTATGGTTTCGAGGGCCCCTGGGCCGAGCGCCGAGGCTGGGAGCAGTTGGCGCAAGCGACGACAGGGCTCGCAGCCTTGCATAGCGCCAAGGTGGGAAAGTCGGCGCTGATTCCGGCCTACTTCAACGACTACGGCTCGGGCTGCCTTGGCGCGCTCGGTGTACTGGCCGCATTGCTCCGGCGCGCCGACGAAGGTGGCAGTTGGCTGGTACGCGTGGCCCTGGCGAAGACTGCGATGCTAGGTACGCGGTTTGCCGACAACCGCGAACCAGCCGTTCCGATCGCCGACAGTGAGCTGGATCGCTACCTCGTCGATCAGGACTCGCCGATCGGCCTGCTGACGCGGGTCGCACCGGCGGTCGGGTTGGACAGGTCGCCGGCTTATGTCGACCGTGCGGGCAGCTTTCCGGGTTCGTCGACTCTGGACATCGGCTGGGGTCCTGATTTGCTTGTACCGCATGCTGTGCCGCATCGACCGACCTCTATCTTCCGCCTCGGCCTCGCCCGTCGGCGCGGGCCACAGACTCTTTAGTCACAGCGAGGTGAGGCGCTCAGTCTTTATGAGGTTATTGTACCGAGAAGGAGAAAAGGCATGAATACCGAAACGACTATCCATCCGAAGCTGCACCACCTGGGTCTGACGACGGGCAATCTTGAGCCCTTGGTGGACTGGTATCGCAAGGTGCTGGGCATGACGATCGTGCATCAGACAGATTCCGCCGCGGGCGGCCATGAGAATACGCCGAAGATCAAGTCCGCGTGGGTGAGCAATGACGAAGGGAATCATCGGCTTGCCTTTATGGAACTACCCGGCCTCTCTGCCGATCCCGATCGTCCTCATCACCATCGGCTCCAGCACTGCGCTTTTGAATATCGCAATATCGATGAACTGTTGGGCACCTATGCCCGGCTCAAGGGGCTCGGGATCGTCCCCGTGATGTGTTCGGACGAGGGCGCTCAGACGGCCTTCTATTATGAAGACCCGGACCGCAACAGCGTCGAGATCCACGTCGATAACTTTGGTGACTGCTGGACCTCGGGTGAATACATGCGCACATCCCCGGAATTCGCAGCCAATCCCCTGGGCGTCTTTGTCGATCCTGAAAAAATGGTCGCCGCGCGTATCGCGGGTACTTCGCCGTGGGAACTGCATGTCCGCGCGCGCGGCGGCGAGTTTGCCCCGGCGCGGCCTTACGATCTCACAGTGATGCTTTAGGCGTGGGGAAGCGGTTAACAATTTCCCGATAGACTTAGTTTTCTCGAACGGACGGGTGATACAGACCGCAATAATGTCGAGTTGAATGTCGATAGCTACGAAAACTCGTAGACCTCGGCTCACATGATGACTTCACCCACATTCTCAAAGAGGCGTCTATGCCGATCCAGAGAAAATGATCGCGGCGCGAGACCAGGGCCTCGGGGTATGGAGTACAAGGAGGACGACTGGCTCACACGGTGCTTTGGCGTCCACCCGCGGTCCATCGTGCGAGGGCAGCTGTCCAACCAATCGGCGGCAGGAAGACAGAACTGGATCAATGGGCCCCTGCCGAGCAACATAACAGGCTGAAACAGAGCGATGCAGGTGCATCTGGCCTGACCCTGACTGCCCACGAATCTCACTGCAACCATCCAGTATCTGAACAGTCAGTCGGGCGTTTACGTTCGGGAATATTGCTCTCTCGGTTGGTGAGCTTCACCTCGCCATGGGGTATGGAATCCAAGTATTGAAACAGGTCTAAAGGAGGTTCAGTGGGAAAGCTCGAAGGCAGAGTAGCAATTGTTACGGGGGCTGGCCGCGGTATAGGAAGAGGAGTTGCCCTGAAACTGGCGAGGGAAGGTGCACATGTCGTCGTGGCATCCCGGAGCAAAGACACTATCGACAAAGTTGTCGGAGAGATCCTTCACCTGGAGAAATCCGCGATCGGCATGACTGTGGATGTAGGCAGCAGCAAGCAGATCGATGCAATGGTCGACAAGACAGTCGAGACCTTTGGGACGGTCGATGTACTGGTCAACGTCGCCCAATCCTGGGGCCCTCCCGGCTGCAAATCGCTATCGCCCCCTGAGACTCCTCTGGAAGAGATATCGGAAGAAGAGTGGGACTACACCTTCCAGACCGGATTCAAGGGCACTCTTTACGGCATGAAAGCCGTGTTTCCCTTCATGAAGAGCCAGCGTCGGGGCCGGATCATCAACTTCGGCTCTCCCATGGCCTTGACGGGCAAAGCCCAAATGGCCGCCTACAACGCGACGAAAGAAGCCATTCGCAGCCTTACATTGACTGCCTCGCATGAATGGGGGGCCTATGGAATTACTGTAAATTGCGTCCTTCCGGCAATTCTGACCGAAGCCTTAGCGGACAACCACAAGGATCCGAAGCAAATGCAAGCTCTCTTGAGCCGGCTCCCCATGGGCCACCTTGGCGATCCCGAGCACGATGCCGGCGGCCTGATCGCTTTTCTCGCGAGCGATGACTCGTCCTACCTTACCGGCGGCACGTTGATCCTGGATGGAGGAGCGGCACACTGAGGCATAGACAACATGCCGCTGCGAATCGCCGCTTCGGCCACATCGGAAAACTCCTCGACCCATTCCTCCTTGGACCTGCGCTTTCGGAATCTCATACGCCTTGGCCTGCCTTCATAAGCCACGAACTCAGGCGAATTCGGCAGTATCCCGACATGATCGAGCGGCTAACACCTGATTCATTCCCAAACATCCATGGTCGCCCGGCCTCGCTATCGAACTCGGCGAAACCGGACAGCTTGATTTGGTCGTCCGGTAAGCCTGAGCTTCGTCTTCCCCCAAGAGTCCCCGGCAGCAAGCTCACCTTCATAGCCCATGGGTCAATCATTTCCGCCGTGAACTTTCCCTGGGGCAGAGGAAATTCATAGTAGATCGGCTGGTGAAAATCCATGTAATATAGGATCTCTTCGGTCATCTTGCCAGTCACATCGAGGGTGGATGCATTCAGGTAATATGCCCCAGGCTGCCCCTCTAGGCCTGTTCGCTTTGACGACTTACTTGCGGTGGACGCGGTCTCCTCCACCAGCTTCCGCAGAAAGCCGATACGCGCCGGGCTCGTGCCGCGCATCGCGCCGCCGTGAGCCCATGGCATCGTCTGCGTCTCGGTTTCATCCATCGGCTGGTCCGTGCTCAGATAGGTCTCTCCATGCGTGACGTAACAGCCCTCGATAACGCCGAGCCAGAACCGCCGAGTCATCTCTTCGCCGGAGAGGTTTCCCCAACGCCTGTTCAGATTTCCCTCATACATGACCTCGTCGAAGCAGATCGGCTTCTGCCACGCCTTCAGCCATCCCTCCGCTGCGTCAAATTTAGAGGTCTGCAGGCTCGCATGGGTCACCCAGGGATGCGAGTAATCATACATTACGTTGGAATAGTGAACGGACCGCAAGTGACTCACCGGGTCGTGCTGCTCCGCCAGGTGGAAGAAGCGGTCGAAATCCTGTACGGACTTCTCTTTCATCAGGTCGTATTCATTGGCGAGCGACCACCAGATGTTCCGGAAGGCCGACATCCGCGCCAACACATAGCGTGCCACGACCGTCATAGAAACCCTCGACCGCCACTGTTCTGTGGCCGAGAGCAAAAGTTGCGGTCAATTGCACGTCGGTGAACGGATTTCCCGAGGAGGGGCCGGCCAGGGCAAGTTCAAAAACCTCCCATTGAGGTATAGGGGCGTGATCCGTTTCGGTGACCGAACCCGAAGCAACTTCCGGGACAGTGGAGCCAAGCGCAGCAATCGAAGCTGCCGAACTCAGGTGGAGCATTTCGCGACGATTCAATGAACGCATCGTGAATGTTTAGAACCTTTATCAATATAGCGATTGCCGATAACCTTTGTTTGGAGGCGCTTGGCCTAGGTTCCCATTTGGCGGCCGTAGTCAAGAACTCTTCGAACAGTTGGCGCCGAGAGGAAGATGGTGCGAAGCGGTTCTTCCGGCGCAAGCGAGTCCGCCAGTTTCATAATCGTCGCGCGGCTGAGCTCCCGGCAAGCTGACGACGCCTCGCTTTCACCGTGGCGTGCATACAGTTGAGCCGCAGTGCTGTGAACCCGCCAGGCCGCCAGTGGAACTTCGTAGCCCTCAATCGTCGACAGAGCTTTGGCGACGCATTTCCCCGCGCGCTCCCACTCCTGTTCCGCCATCGCGACTCGGGCATTCGCCTCCCAGGCCAGCCCCTGATATGTTCGCTCCTCGGTTGCCAGAGCGACTTCCAGAAACCGTTCGGCTTCCTGGCGTGCCAGGGCGAGGTCTCCTTTTGCAAACCAAAGCTCGGTGAGACCGGCTTGAAGAGGCATGCTCTGGTCCCAATCATCCATCAACGGCTGGCGATCCATCTCAGCTCTTGCCTTCATCAGATGATCGAGAGCCCGATCATAGTTGCCCAAAGCAGCTTCCGCCGAACCGACCAGAATGTGCCAAAGGCGTACCGACTGCGGAATACGAATGGAAGCGAAGATCGATTGGCAGATTGTGACGACGCCAGAGAAATTCATGGCGTGAAGATGGACCCAGGCCAGCATGACGAGCTGTGTCTGGCCACGGTTATGGTCCCCATTCTGATCGTAGAATGCGGTTAGGGTCTGGACCTTCTTCAAGGCCTGTCCCCACTCCCCCCAGAACAGAAGGTTCCGCGAAACCAGATAGTTGTGAATCTGATAAAGAACACCCAGGTACGGATTGACGTCGTTTTGATCGAGCAGAACGGCGAGACTTTCTGTCCCACAGCGGTGCGCGTTGCCATATTGCGATGAAAACGACTGCAGATATGCGTACACGAGGCGATGCTCCGCAATCACGCAGCGATCTGCTATGCGTTCGATCTCGTCCATCGCTTCTCGGGCACCTTTGGCATCCTCATGGCGCCATCGACCAGTCATCGCCCTGCTTTGAAAACACCGGGCCTGTGTTCTCGCCCGCATCACCGGATCTTCCAGCCGGGCGCTGAGTTCCAGTCCCTGTTCGGCCGTTTCGAGAGACAGTTGCGTACTGATCCACGCCGCCGGAAGCACCATGTCGAGCAGTGCGCGTACCTGCACATCGATCAGGCCATGGCGAGCAGCGAGTGCGACCAGCGCCTGGTATGTTTCGAGCGCGGCGCGAACGTCGGCTAGCGCAACGTAGAACATCCCCAGTTGCTCCAGAACTTCGATTTCGTAGGTTGTACGCTCGTGTTCGGGCAGCCTGTTTACCAATTCTGCCGCATGCTCCAGGATTGTGACGGCTTGACGATGGGCATGGCGAAGTCTTGCGGAATCGGCTGTGAGGCGCAGGTAGGTCACGGCCCGCCTCCAATCGGATGCTTCCTCGAAGTGTTCGGCCAGTTCAGCCGCTATTTCGTTCTCGTGTTTGGCATACAGCTTCTCCAGCCGCTCTCCGACGCGCAGGTGTAGTTTCGCCCGGCGTCCCGGCATCTGCCGCCGATAGAAGACCTCTCGGTAGAGAGCATGCACAAACTCATAGCGTTGTGAAACGGTCCCGTCCGGGAACTGATGCGCCCCCGCCCAGCGCACCATCTGCTGGCGGCGGGACAACTCTTCGCAGAGTTCCTCCAGCCGGTCTTCGTCCAGATTTCCGGCGACGGCGTTAACGTTCGCCGTAAACGAAATACCACTGACACTGGCGACGTCCAGGACCCGCTGTTGTTCCGGATCCAGACGTTCGATCTGAGCCTCGATCATCCCTCGTAGATTTTCGGGTACCTCCAGGTCGATATGATCGAGCGCCACGTTGAGCCGCCAGGTTCCGCCTTCGCTTGAAACGAAACCGCGCTGCGTCATATGTTCCAGCGCGGCCACCATGAACAGTGGGTTTCCCTCTGAATGCCGATGGACCAATCCGGCCAGCCCGGGGGGAGGAGCCTCCGTCGTGCTGCCGCCAGACATGTACTCGGCAACATCGGTCTCCCCCAAAGGATCCAAAGCGACCTGTTGGCACAACTGATGAACAATCAAATCCTGCTTGACGCGCTTCAATGGATGTTCAGAAGACGATCCGTCGATCGGACGGTGCGTGCAGACCACGATTAGCCTGGCCGGCGCCCTTCCGCGGGCCAGGGCAGAGATGAAATCCACCGTGGATGGGTCCACCCATTGCATGTCCTCCAAAACCAGGAGCAGCGGTGTGCTCGCGGTGACGACCTCGATCGCCACTCCGATCTCGCGAAGCATGCGCTCGCGGGTCGCCCCCAGCAATTCTCGATTTAGTGTTGCGCGTTGCTCGCGTGTCACCAGAGCCGGGAATTGAACCAGCCACGTGGGTGCGTGTTGCGCAAGTATGTGAACCAGCGAGCTTCCTCCCGAACGGCGGCACAGGGTTCCCAGGGCCTCCAGTATTGGGTAATAGGCTTCCTTGCCTCCGTAGCCCTCGACGCACTGCCCGCGCGAACAGTGAAGGGCCGCCGAGGTAGCCGCTTGTCGGTAGAATTCGTCTACGAGAGCCGTTTTCCCAAGTCCTGCCTCGCCCGCAATGAAGATCACCTGCCGCTGCCCACCCAAGGCTTTCCGCAGGTACTCCCGCAACTCGCCTAACGCGCGTTGTCTCCCCACCAGCCTGTCTCGTCCACGACTCGTGGGCTCGCTGGCATCCAGGGAGAATTCGTCCTGGACAGGAGCGATAAACTGGTATCCCCGCCGAGCCAGTGTTTCAATAAACGTGGGATGCTTCGGATCGTCACCAAGAGCGACTCGGACGTCGAGGATGTGCCGCTTCAGAACCTCGGGTTGAACATTGGTATCGGGCCAGACTGCATCGAGCAGTTCCTCCTGAGTCACCAGCCGACCCGGGTGTTCCACCAGATATCGAAGAATGGCAAACGGCTTTGGTTTAACGAGCAGACGCTCGTCCGCCCCGCTGCTTTGGCGGCGCCACAGACACTGATTGAGCGTGTCAAGTCGAAATGAACGGAACTCCTTCATCCTCGCACGTCTAATCCTGGCCTAGCCGGGCCGCTGATCGTTGCTGTTACCGGTTTTCAACCAAACGGTTACCAGCGTAACCATCGTGTCAGCCACGATTGCCGGTACAAAAGAGTTTAACAACCTTGTGCGCCTCGGTCCGCAAAAGAACCCCTATAAGTATCGCGCGAGCCAACCCGGCCGGGGTGATCGGCGAGGGCAGTCTCACCGCTGCCAGACTCGCCAGGTTTTGTGCAACCCTTCGCTTTCCCGACAGATGCCACCTCGTGAGGCTCGTTTCATCCAGATCCCGTTGGTGCCGGGATTGGCGCCGGGGGCGCTCTGGATCGAACGAAACCCCTTGAATTGGTGCGCGCGGAACCTGGAAAAAGTCCGACGGAGGTGAGGTTCAAAGGGCAAGATATGGCCTATCCTTTAATGTTCCGCTTACGGCAGGAACAGCATGGCCCCAGAGTGGGTGATGTGGCGGCTGCTGTCGATTCAGAGCTGTCGAATCTCGACCTGAGAGGAAAAATTAAGCAGGGGGAAACCGTGGCCATCACGTGTGGATGCCAACGAATCTCTAACCACGCGGTGATTCTCAGGGCCGTTGCGGATCACTTCAGGAACCGCGGGGCGATCCCGTTCATCGTTCCTGCCATGGGGATCCATGGCGGAAGCACCCCGAATGAACAGCGCCAGGTACTTCAGGCGCTGGGAATCACGGAGGAGACTACAGGCGCTGCTGTCCGATTGTCAACGGAGGCCGAAATCATCGGACAATCGACGGATGGATTGCCTGTGTATTGCGATAGCCAGGCTTTACACGCCAATCACATAGTGGTTGTGAATCGCGTGAGCCTTCATCCCATATTTCACGGCGACGTGCAATGCGGTCTTCTCGAAATGATCGCAATCGGTCTTGGTAAGATCGCGGGCGCACAAAACTGTTACGCGGCGGCGGAGAATTCCTCTTTTGAAGACGTGACCCGCAGCGTCTACAAGGTTATGCAGAAGAAGGCCAATCTTCTTGCGGGGCTCATGATCGTCGAGAATGGCCACCACGAGACGGCTCGTGTTCAGGCCGCCGGACCAGAGGATCTCCCTGCAAGAGAAGGATCTATGTTGCATTACGCGCGAGGGCTATCCCCGCGGCTGCCGTTCAGGTTTATCGACATCTTGCTGGTCGATGAGATCGGAACGACCTTCAGTTGCCTCGGAGCTGACTCAAACGTGATGGGCCGAAAGCACAGCCCGCACGTCCGCAGTGAGGGAGAATTCCCTCAGACCCGGACCGTTGTATATCGTGACTTGAGTCCACAATCCCTCGGCAATGCTACGGGCGTCGGTCATGCGGAGTTTGTGCGCTCCCGGCTTCTCGGCAAGATTGACTCGAAGACCACCAGAATGACGTCTCTGGCGATACGAATGCCCACGCTCGCGGCGAGGCCCATCGATTACCAATCGGACCGGGAAATTCTTGACGCGGCGCTCTCGGGCTTCAATCTGCCGGGCAGGGCGAGGGTCGTCTGGATGCGGAATACTTCATCGATTTCCGAGTTCGAATGCTCGGAACCCTATCTGGACGAGGTCCAACATTGGAAAGACCTGTCCGTCGTCAGTGGGCTGCATCCTCTCGATTTCGACCTGCAAGGCAATCTGCGAGACTACGTCATTGAATAGAATCGTTCATGTGAGCGAATGAGCTCTTCAGCCATATTCCTTCGACCTGAGGGCTGCGGTTTTGCGGATTTGAGCCGTACTCGGACCAGTCTGGCGATGCTGGGCGTCGCCCTCGCGTTGCTGATGGCGGCAATGGGTCAGGCTATTGCGATTTCGGCCATGCCGCGCGCCATCGCCGGGCTCGATGGCTTTGCTCGATATTCGTGGCCAACCACATCTCTCCTGCTCACATCCACCCTCGCGATACCGGTATTCGCCAAGCTTTCCGACCTCTATGGCAGGAAGCGGCTCTATTTGTGGAGTATGGCTACGTTTACCATATCTTTGCTTCTATGCGGTGCGGCCGGAGATCTGCCGGTCCCCCTTAGTGGAATGAGTCAACTCATCTTCGTCCGCGGAGTTCAGGGTGTAGGCAATGGCGCGGTGATTGCGCTCTCATACACGTTAGTCGCCGACCTGTTTCCTCCCTCAGAACGTGGCCGCTTTCAAGGGCTCCTGGCCGCTGTGAGTGGCGTCGCCTATGCGGCGGGACCTGGCTTCGGCGGATGGGTTACGGACCACTTTTCCTGGCGATGGGCGTTCGACGCTGACGCACCACTCGGTGTCGCGGCGATAGTGGTGATCTATTTCTCCCTTCCCGACTTCCGGCCGCGCGTCGTACCCGGTGTGGCTCGCCGAGTCATTGACTGGGCAGGAATCGTCACACTCTGTGGCTGGCTCGTGCCGTTGTTGCTTGCGCTGACTCTGCTCGGGCAAAGCAGCTGGTCGCCGACGAGTATTCAAGCACTACTGATCGCGTCAGCTGGATTCCTGGTAGCCTTCATGCTGGCTGAAAAACGAGCTGAAGATCCGCTGCTTGCGCTGGATCTGTTCGGCGATCGAAATATCGCGATAATGTCGGCAAATTTCTTCCTCCTGGGAATCAGCGTCTTCGGCGTCGCGGTTTATCTCCCTCTCTTTGTCCAGGGTGTGCTTGGTGAGTCCGCTGCCAGATCGGGTATCATTTTCGCGCAATACACGCTCTCGCTCGTCGCAGGCAACGTTATTGGAGGACAATTCCTGTCCAGAACTGGCAAGTACCGGTTTCTTTCGGTTGGCGGAGCCGCACTCTCCATGATCGGTCTATTCCTGCTGTCTCGAATGGATAGCGGTACGTCTCCGATTGAACTCCTTCGCAACGTCATCGTTAGCGGCATTGGGTTCGGAACGCTAAACCCCACCTATGAGGTAGTGGTTCAAAATGCCACGCCAGTGGAGCGGATGGGTGTCGCCACGGGAGCGACGCGATTTTTCAATATGATCGGGGGCGCTATAGGGCTCGCACTCTTCGGCACCGTGCTTCTGAGGCTCTATCACCTGCAACTCGATCTGGTGATTCCCTCAGGCACGCCACTGGCACTAACGCACCCTTTCGATAACCCGCTGCAGCTCTTTTTCACACGGCCGAACCTTGAAACGGGCTTCACGCAGATAGCGAACGGACGGATTTTGCTGGCAAATCTGATGGCAGGTGCCCGAGCAGGTCTCTTGTCCGCCCTGCGTTACATATTCCTGATCGGAGCGAGCTTCATGGCAGTTTCTTTTGCTATGAATCTGTTCCTGACCGATCCGCCGGCACAGAAAGAGTTCTGAAATCGAGCAGTTTGCGAACCGCAGGGGCCGACAGGAATGTTGCGCGAAGGAGAGGATCCTCCGACTCCAGCGAGTTTGCGAGCTTAAGAATGGTAGCGCGGCTGAGTTCAGTATGCTGTTCGCTCAAGTCTTTCTGTCCTGCTCGCGCCCAAAGCTCCGCCGCAGTCCCATGAACCTGCCACGCGGCAAGTGGGACTTCGTAGCCTTCTATCGTTAGCAAGCCCTTCGCGATGAAATCTTCCGCGCGCTTCCACTCATTTGCCGCTATCGCGACTCGCGCATTCGCTTCCCACGCCAGACCCTGGAAAGTACGCTCCGCGGTCGCCAGACTTATATCCAGAAAACAGGCTGCTTCCCGACGCGCCCCTGCCAGATCTCTCTTCGATAGCCAAACTTCCACCAAACCGGCCTCAAGGGATAGCCGCTGGTACCAGTCGTCCATCATCGGATCGCGATCCATCTCGTCCTTCACCTTCATCAGGTGTTCGATTGCGCGATCGTGGTTTCCTGAACCAGCTTCTGCTGAGCCGATCAGGATATTGAGGCTGCGGAGGCCCGAGGGTGTTGCAACTGAAGCGAAAATGGCCTCGCAGAGCGCCAGCACTCCGGAAAAATCCTTCGCGAAGAGGCGGATATAACCGGCGTGTAGAAGGATCTGTTGGCCACGGGCATAGTCTCCGTTTTGCTCGCAAAGCCGGATCTCAGCCCCAACTTCCTTCAGAGCTTGACCCCACTCTCCCCACACTACAAGGTTTCGAAGCAGGAGCCAGTGATTCTTCACGTACAGAAG
>Ga0182024_10020374_pt1 | contig 12120 bp, 9 predicted proteins | sample P32metaG_FD_120480 | JGI IMG/M metagenome (GOLD analysis project Ga0182024, IMG submission 120480) | Permafrost microbial communities from Stordalen Mire, Sweden - P3-2 metaG (Illumina Assembly) | ecosystem: Environmental > Terrestrial > Soil > Wetlands > Permafrost | place: Sweden: Stordalen...
AAAAAACAGGTTTTCAAAAACCGCGAGGCCTCGCGAACGATGTGGGGTCTAACCGATCCGATCAAAAAGCGCAAATATGGCGCGCGCCGTTTTTTTTGGAGGGCCAAATGATTTGGCCCTGACCCAGTAATCGGGGCAATCGCATGTTCGCGTCGTCGTCGCCAGCGGTTCGGCGCAGGTTAGCACCCCTCCGCTTGGGATCGATGACGGCCGGTTCGATTCATGGCTCAGGTTCGGGAAGTAAGACATTATCGCCACGTGGATAGCGGTGCAAAGACGACGTTAGCGTGCAGCCAGGAGTCGGTGAGTCAATGGGCAGTCCTGTATTTTCATCTCCATCGGGCTATAAACGATGCATATATGGAACGAACTTTGATCATCTTCAAGCCCGACGCCGTGCAGCGGGGGCTTTGCGGCGAGATTCTCAGCCGGTTTGAACGCAAGGGCTTTCAAGTCATCGGCATGAAATTCATGCGGCTGCCGCAGCAACTGGTCGAGACGCATTATGAGCCGCACAAGGGCAAGCCGTTTTATCCGGGGCTGGTGAAATTCATGACCAGCTCGCCGGTGGTGGTGCTGGCTCTCGAAGCGAAGGACGCGATTGCCGTAGCCCGCAAGATGATGGGCGCGACGTTCGGCTCCAAAGCCGAGCCGGGCACCATTCGTGGCGATTTTGGCGTCAGCAACTCTTTCAATCTCATCCACGGCTCCGATTCCCCCGAAAGCGCCCGGCGCGAGCTCGGCTTGTTTTTCAAACCCGACGAGCTGCATGAGTGGCAGCCCGCCATCAAAACGTGGGTTTACGATCTCAGCAAAGGGACCGCCGAGTGATGTCTGACTCGCCAGCGGGAGCAATTGAGTTGGTGGTGTTCGATCTGGGGCGGGTGTTGGTTCGCATTCGCGACGATTGGACGCAAGCCTTCGAGTCGGCGGGCATCAAGGTGGATGTGACGGCGCTCGGCGCATCCAAGTTGCTGGCGTTGCGATCGGCACTCCATCAAGTCGAAACCAACGAGCTGAACTTCGATACGTTCGCGACCACGGTTGCGGGCCTCCTCGGCGCGACGAAGGATCAGATCGTCAACGCCTCGGCGGCGTTCTCGCTTGGCCTGTACGAGGGAGTCGAGCCGCTGCTCGATGAACTTCACGAAGCGGGTGTGCCGACGGCGTGCCTGTCGAACACCAACGAGCATCACTGGGCTTTCCTGGCCGATTCCTCCCATCCATCCTTTTTCCCGCTCGCCCGGCTGAAGCATCATTTTGCGAGCCACCTGATCCGCGCCCGCAAGCCCGCCCCGGCAATTTACGAACATCTGGAACGCGAGACCGGTGTGTCTGGTCCGGCAATTCTGTTTTTCGACGATCTGAAGGAGAACATCGCCGCCGCCAACCAGCGCGGATGGAACGGCGTTTGGATCGATGCTGATTTGGACGATCCGCTTTCCCAAATTCGCGCGGCATTAAAGCAACATCATGTTCTCGGCTGAGCTTGATTGTTAAGAATCGTTGAAGGGTCGGTCGCTTCACACGCTCGGTGCGGCGGACCAGTATCATCTCCGGATGGAGCGAAAAATGGCCACAGCTACGCTCGCCGGCTCGATTCCCGCCGGCACTTCACCGGCGGATGCCGAGTCGGCGGAGTTTCTCAATCGCGATCTGAGCTGGCTGGAATTCAATCGCCGGGTTCTGCACGAAGCGATCGACCCCCGCACGCCGCTGTTGGAGCGATTGCGCTTCCTCGGCATCTTTACCTCCAATCTCGATGAGTTTTACATGAAGCGCGTCGGCGGCCTGAAGCGCCAACTCGCGGCAGGGCCCGCGCCATCAGGCGGTGAAACCGCTTCCCCAGCCGATGCCCTGGCGAAGATTCGCACGGCGGTGCTGCCCATGGTGCAGCAACAGGCACAGACATTTCTTAGGGACATTTACCCGGCGCTAAGCCAAAACGGCATTCGCCTGCTTGGCTGGAATGAGCTCGAGCCCGGCGAGCGCGACCAGGCGATCAGCTTCTATAGCGCCAGTGTCTTTCCGGTCCTCACGCCGCTGGCGGTCGATCCTGGGATTCCGTTCCCGTTCATCTCGAATCTTTCCACCTCGCTCGGCGTCGTGCTGCACCATCCGGAGAGTCACGAAAATCTGTTTGCTCGCGTCAAGGTTCCCGAAGTGCTGCCGAAGTGGCTGCGCGTGGGGGATCCGTCCAACGCCGGGCCGATGCGGTTCATCAGCTTGCTGGAAGTGATTCGTCACAACCTTCAAGACTTGTTTTCCGACATGGCGGTGGCTGATGTGATGACCTTCCGCCTCACCCGAAATGCCGATCTGGAGCGCGACGAGGGTGAAGCCGAGGATCTGCTTGAGTTGATGGAGGAAGAGGTCAAGCAGCGTCGCTTTGCCAAAGTGGTTCGGCTGGAAGTCAGCTCCGGCGCCAATCCATGGATGCTCGACTTCCTGATGCGCGAGCTGGAGCTGACGCCGGACGACGTCTACGAAACGCCTGGCGAGATCGACTTTGACGATCTGCGCATGATCGCCGAGCTGAATGTGCCGCGGCTGCGCTATGAGCCCTGGACGCCGGTGATTCCCGCGCCGTTTGCCGACGAAGACGCGGATATGTTCAGCGTCATCCGCAGCGGCGATGTGTTGGTGCATCTCCCCTACGAAAGCTACGCCGCCAGCGTCGAGCGCCTGATCCGCACCGCGTCGGCCGACTCGCGCGTGCTGGCGATCAAGATGACCGTCTATCGCACCGGCGAGCAGAGCGCGCTGATTCCATCGCTGATTCGCGCCGCCGAGGCCGGCAAACAGGTCGTGTGTCTGGTTGAACTTAAAGCCCGCTTCGATGAAGAGCGAAACATTCACATCGCATCGGCCCTGGAAAAAGCCGGTGTGCATGTCGTCTACGGAATCATCGGTCTCAAGACGCACGCGAAGATGATTCTGATCGTCCGGCAGGATGCCGACGGAATTCGCTCGTATATCCACATCGGGACCGGCAACTACCACGCGCAAACCGCCAAGCTCTATACCGATCTTGGCTTGTTCACTTGCGATGCCGATCTGGCTCACGATGCGATCGAGCTGTTTCACTACCTAACAGGCCGAAGCCTGAAGCGCGACTATCGCAAGCTGCTGGTGGCGCCGGCCAACATGAAGGATCGTTTCCTGCAGATGATCGATCGCGAGATCGGCTTCCAGCAGGCTGGCAGGCCGGCGCTGATTGTCGCCAAGATGAACAGCCTCGAAGACCGCAAGATCTGCCGCGCGCTCTACAAGGCCAGCCAGGCCGGCGTGAAGATCGATCTGATCGTCCGCGGCTTCTGCACGCTTCGGCCGGGGGTGCCGGGCCTGAGTGAGAACATTCGCGTGCAGTCCGTCATCGGCCGCTACCTCGAACACTCGCGTATTTTCTATTTCCGCAACGGCGCCGACGACATCCTCGACGGGGAGTTCTATATCGGCTCGGCCGACTGGATGTATCGCAATCTCCAGGCTCGCGTCGAAGCGATCGCGCCCGTGCAGCAGCGCCCGCTGCGCCAGCGTTTATGGGAAATCATGCAGATTCTGTTCAACGATCATCGCAGCGCCTGGGATATGAATTCCGACGGCTCGTACGTGCAGCGCACGCCGCGGGATGCGTCGGAAGAGCTGAACGCCCAGCAGATCCTGATGAACATGGCGCGCCAACCCGCCGCGCCCAAGCCGGTTTAGTGTTGGGCTGAAGCGCAAGTGCGACCCGTGACATGGGCTTCCAGCCCATGCAAGCGATTTTCATTTTTAAAAAGACGCACCATCCCAACACTCCAGGCTCGCCGCTCGCGGCATCGGACGATTCACAATTTTCGTGCACAAAAACAATCGAAAACGCGCTTCGCTTCAAGCTTAATCGATCGAGTTGTCGCGCGTGATGAAGGTGCAGATCGCTCTGCACGGGCTGGAAGCCCGTGTCACGTCGGCCCGGATCGAAGCTCAACTCTGCGCGCAGCTGCCACTCCAATTTGCGAAGGCGCGTTCGCGCGATCACTGATGCGCGGTTGAATATCGTTCCCGGCTCGAAGGCGCATACAATCTCGCGATGTTAGTTGCGGAAGCAGATAAGCAATTCATGCGCGAGGCGTTTGCGCTGGCGATGCGGGGCCGCGGTCGCGTCGAGCCCAATCCGATGGTCGGCTGCGTCATCGTCAAAGACGGCCGCGTCATTGGTCGCGGCTTCCACGAGAAATACGGCGCGCCCCACGCCGAGCCGAACGCGCTCGCGTCGTGCACCGAAGACCCCGCCGGCGCGACGGCGTACGTCACGCTCGAACCGTGCTGCCACACCAATAAGCAAACGCCTCCCTGCGTGCCGAAGCTGATCAAAGCGAAGCTCGCTCGCGTCGTCATGGGCTGCGCCGATCCAAATCTCGACGTCAACGGCAAGGGCATATCGCAACTTCGCGAAGCGGGAATCGAGGTTCGAGAAAAATGCCTCGAAGCCGAGGCAAAACAGCTCGCCGCCCCATTCTTTTCGACCGTCGTGCGCAAGCGTCCCTACGTCACGCTGAAGTGGGCCGACACTTCCGACCACATCGTCGGCCAAACCGATCGCCGGATGCAGATCAGCAGCCCGACGGCGATGCAGGTCGTCCACGAACTGCGATCGCGCTGCGACGGCATTCTCGTCGGCGTCAATACCGTTCGTGCCGACGACCCGATGCTCACCGTTCGCGGTGTCGAGCCGATGCGGCCGCTGCTTCGCGTCGTGCTCGATCGAAACCTGAGCCTTCCGCTCGATTCGCGACTGATCAGGACCGCGCGGGAGACGCCGCTGACTGTGATCTGCCGCGAGTCGGCGCTCGCGACGCGCGCCGATCGCGCCAAGGCGATTCGATCGGCGGGCGCGACGATCGCGCCACTTCCTGAAGATGCATCGCTCGACCAGTCGCTGGCGCATCTCGGCACGCTCGGCCTCACGCACTTGCTGGTCGAACCCGGCCCCACGCTCGCCTCCAGCTTCCTCCGCACGGGATTGGCCGACCGCATCTGGGTCATCGAATCCCCGGCGATCGCCAACTCGGGCTTGATCGCCGCTCCCGTTGCCTACCCGCCCACCGGCCAGGTGCAACTCGCCGGGGATGTGCTGACGGAGTATCTGAATCCCGGCAGCGATCTGTTCTTTGCGCTGGAGCCGTCGGTGGATTTGCTGCTGGCTACCCGCCACAGCTAGCGTGACGCATATACGCACTCATTCTCTTACTTCCGCGCGGCGGCTCGTTTCACCAGGCGATCCACCAGTGGCCCAAAATCAATTCCGCCATGCTTGGCCGCTTCCGGCAGCAGACTCTTCGGCGTGAATCCGGGCAGCGTGTTGATCTCCAGCAGATATGGCTTCAGCGTTTTCTCGTCGATCATGATGTCGATGCGCGCCAGGTCGCGCGCGCCGACGACGGCGTTGGCTTTGCGAGCCAGCTCGCGGCATTGCTCGACGAGTTCGGCCGTTAAACCGGTATCAAAGCGATGCTCGGTGTCGGAAGCTTTGTACTTCGCTTCGTAATCAAAGAACTCCCGCTTCGGCACGATGCGAATCGGCGCCAGCGGCTTTTCCTCCAGCAAACCGACCGTCAATTCCGGCCCTTTGATGAATTGCTCGATGAGCGCCTTGCCATGCCGCGTTACGACGTTTTCCATCGCGAGCCGGGCAAGCGACGGAAGTTCCTTCGGATTCTTGCAGACATAAACGTCGATGCTGCTGCCGCTGGAGATCGCTTTAACGACGCACGGATCGGACATGTCCCGAAAGGGTCGATCGGCGGCGGTGATGACCCGATAAGCGGGCGTTGGGAGTTCAGCCGCCTGCCAGGCTTTCTTGGTGGCGACTTTGTCCATGCCGAGCTTTGAAGCTAGTGAGCCGGAACCGACGAATGGCAAGCCGCGTTGTTCGAGGATTTCCTGAAGCTCGCCGCTCTCACCGAATTGGCCGTGCAGGACGGGGAAGATGACGTCCGTTGCGTGATCGAGGCCCGACAGATCGGTCGGCGAAACGTCGCTGGCGAAAACCTCATGCCCCATCGACTTGAGTCCCTCGATGACGGCTTTGCCGCTGACCAGACTCACTTCGCGCTCGGCGCTGGGGCCGCCGTAGAGAACCGTCACTCGCATGGTTGAATCCTTTCAAGGCGCGGCACACCGAATCTCAGTGGAGCGTCTGTGACATGGGCTTCCAGCCCATGCCGAGAGGCTTCCAAATTCTGGTTGACTGACAGATTTTTAGCCATTTGGGCTTAATCGAAGACCGCGAGTGGCGAGTTTGGATTGCTGAATTGGAACGACATCAAAAATTCGAACGCCACTTGCATGGGCTGGAAGCCCATGTCACGGACGCTCAACTCCAGATCTTCACTTCGCTCTCGAGATGAATCTCGTTTTTCTCGTAGACCTTCTCGCGGATGATCTTCACCAACTTCAGCACATCGTCGGCTTTGCAACCCGGATGAGCCACGATGAAGTTCGCGTGCTTGTCGCTGACTTCCGCGCCGCCGACGCGCATCCCTTTGAGGCCGGCCTGGTCGATCAAAGCGCCCGCGCTCAGTCCGCGCGGATTCTTGAAGATGCACCCGGCGTTCTTGGTGTTCAGCGGCTGGCTGTTCCGCTTGTACATCCAGATTTCCTTCATCCGCTTCATGATGCGGTCGGGGTCTTCCTCGTCGAGTTCCAGCGTCGCGCCCAGAATGAATGGGGCGGCGATGTTGGTCGAGCGATATTCGAAAACCAGATCATCCTTGGTGCGATCGAAGACGTGGCCGGCCGAGTCCATCACCTGAACGGCGGTGACGCGGGCGCCGATGTCGCCGAACTTACCGCCGCAGTTCATGCGAATCCCGCCGCCGACGGTTCCCGGAATGCCCGCCAGGCATTCGATGCCGGCCAATCCCTGTCGAACGCTGCGGAGAATCAGCTTCTGCAGATCCGCGCCGGCGCCGACTTCCATCGAGTTGCCGTCGAATTTCACGCGACGCCAATGTTCTTCGTCGAGCTTGAAGACCGCGCCGTTCACACCGGCGTCGCTGACTAGCAGATTCGCGCCAAGGCCGAGCACGAAGATAGGAATGTCATTATCGCTACAGCGCAACGCGGCGGCCTGGAGGTCTTCGACCGATTTTGGCTGAATGAACCATCGCGCCGGCCCCCCGATCTTGTACCACGTGCGCGGCGCAAGCGGGACGTTCTCCGACACAATCGGTTCGAGGTCGGCAAATGGATTGGATGACCCAATACGCATCGTCACTGCGGACATGATATTACCCCTGCATCGTCAGATCGCGGCCGATTTCCCAAACGTTTCCCGCGCCCATCGTTACCAGCAAGTCACCTGCTCGAAGTTCCCGTTTCAAGTAGTCGACCGTCTCGTCAAATTTCGCCATATGCACGGCCCGCTGGCCGTTGCGTTTGATGCGCGACACCAGATCGGGCGCGCTGATGCGCTGCCGCTCAATCTCGTTGTCGCGAACGAAGTAAATATCAGTGATGATCGTCTGATCGGCATCAGTAAAGCTGCCGGCAAATTCGTCGAGCAGAAACCGCGTGCGACTGTGCTGGTGCGGCTGGAAGATGCAGATGAGTCGCTTGGGCGAATACTTTTGCCGCAGGGCCCGCAACGTCGTGCGAATTTCGGTGGGGTGATGCCCGTAGTCGTCAACGACGATTGCTTCGTTGCACCGGCCGATCTCGCTCATGCGGCGATCGACCCCGGCAAAGGCGCCGAGCGCCTCAGCCGCCCAACCCGGATCGACATCGCACGCGGCGCATGCCGCGACGGCCATTGTCGCGTCAAACAGATTGTGCTCGCCGGCGACCGACAGCGCCAGCTTGCCCGCCGGCTTGCCCATGAATTTCACGTCGCCGCGATAGCAGCCGTTCTCAATGCCGGTGACTTGCGTCGACCAGTCGGCGGGGGCGTTTATGGCAACGCTCTGCACCGGCGTCACCAATCCGGCGATCGCTTTGCGAACGCGCTGATCGGTCGCGTTGGCAAGAATCAACCCGTTGGCGGGCGTCAGGCTCGCGAAGGCGCGAAACGAATCGACGATTTCATCCAGGTCTTTGTAGCAGTCGAGATGATCGGCTTCGATGTTGGTGATCGCGGCGACGCGGGGGCGAAGATTGTGGAAGCTGCGATCAAATTCGCATGCCTCGGCGATAAACGCGTTGCCTTTGCCCGAGCGACTTCCGCCCCCAAGCTGCGGAACAGTGCCGCCGACGACGAAGCTCGGGTCGGCTCCGCAGCGAAGCATCGCATACGCGGTCATCGCGGTCGTCGTCGATTTGCCATGCGTGCCGGCGATCGCGACCCCGAAACGCTCGGCCATCACCTGGCCCAGCAACTCGGCATACTTAATAGAGCGAATTCCGTAACGACCGGCCGCCTGGAACTCGGCATTGGAATCGCGCACCGCGGCGGTGCGAACCACCAGATCGATCTGCCGGCTCAGCAGCTCGCCCATCTGGCTGCGACTGATCTGCACGCCGACTCGATTGAGTTCGATTGTCTGAGCGTTGGGTTTCAGTTCCGAGCCGGTGATGATCGCGCCGCTGTCGACGAGAATGCGCGCCAGCCCGCTCATTCCGCAGCCGCCGATGCCGATAAAGTGAACGCGTTTGCCGGTGAACTGACTTTGGCTTGAAGCAGGATTGGATGCAGGCGCGGCACTATTGTGCGGCGATTCCGTTCGCGTCTGGCCGAGCGCATTGCCCATCTGTGCGTGCATGTTACACCTCGATAAAGGCGAGTAAAGCGACCGCGCCGTCGGAAGTCGAAATGACGCCGGTAATCAGCCCCAGTTTGTTCATCGGCCAGCGCTGGCCATTTGTCCAGCAAGAGATGCAACTTGCTGCGCAGCGTCCGGTTTGCCGAGTTTGCGCGCCGCGTCGGCCATCGATCGGCGTCGATCGGCGTCGTACAGCAGCGACTCGATAACGGCCCGAATTTTCAGGGCGTTTTTGCGTCGATCCTTCTCGTCGTCAACCAGAACCGCCGCCCCGGCGTCCACCAGAACCTGCGCGTTGGCGCGCTGATGCATGTCCTTATGAAATGGGTAGGGCACCAGCACCGACGGAATGCCGCACGCCGTCAGCTCCGCGCAACTGCTCGCTCCGGATCGGCTGATCGCGAGGTCTGTAACGGCCCATACATCGGCCATCGCCGGGGTGAAGTCGATAATCACGGCCGGCGTCGCCAATTCGCTGTACCCGGCGCGAACCGTCGTCGCATGATCCCGACCCGCCAGGTGCAGTATCTGCCAGCCCCGCAGTGGCATTCCGTCAAGCAGCGTCAGCACGGCTTCATTGATTGTCTGCGCGCCGAGGGATGCGCCGGTCACCACCAGCGTGTTGACGTTTGGGTCAAGTCCCAATCGCTTGGCCGCTTCATGGCGCGGCGGAAGCTGCTGAATGTCAGAACGAATCGGGCAGCCGGTGATTCTCAGCTTCGACCGATAAGCGGGCTCAACTTGCTCAGCCGTCTGATCAAACTGGCAGCAGACGGCGTCGGCTCGTTTCATCAATAGGCGATTGGCCTCGCCCGGAATGACATCGGGATTGAGAATGGCTGTGGGGATCTTCTTCCCCGCCGCCACGCGAACCGCCAATCCGGCCGCATATCCGCCCAGTCCAATAACGACAGCGGGCGCCCGCTCCTTTATAACCTTGCGAACCATGTCCCACGTTTCGCGCAGCGCCATCGCGAACTTCAACGTGCCACCGATCGACTTCTTCCAGGGGATCACCGGCTGCGGGATAAACTCAAAGCCGGTCGGCTCCAGGATGACGCGATCGATCGGCCGGTTCGTGCAAAGGAAGACGGGTTTGAGGCTCGATCCCAGCTCGCGCAACGCCTCGGCGACCGCGACGCCCGGATACAAATGCCCGCCGGTGCCACCGCCGGCCAGTAGAATTGTGGATGGTTCTGCCATTCGAGAAGTACCATATCGGCTGGGTACGCAGGCGCATACGCAAGGGATCGCGGTAACCGATAATGTTCTGATTTGGCGCGCATGTCACGTTGGACTCGCCCTCGGCGTTCCACATGGCTGTTGCGGCGGCTTAAGTTTTGAACGTGGCAAAACCGCCGACGCTGGTGATAATTGACGCGTCTTGGCAGTTGCGTGTTTTGGAGTCGGATATTATGGGAAGCGTTGCCATCTTTGGGTGGATGCTCGTTCTAATAGTGCTGGTCTTCGCCGGCTTCATGGCGGTCATCCAGGTCAAGAAATGGGCGGCCAGGGACGAGGAAGCCGGGGAGAACTTCTCGCTATCGGACCTTCGGCGGCTTCAGAAAGCCGGAAAGCTGTCGACCGAAGAATATGAAAAGGCCCGAGCGGCGCTGGTCGCCGAGGCGCAGCGAACTCAACCGAAACCGCCTCCGGCGCCACAGCGCAAAACATCCGACGGCTTCATTCCCCCGCCCCCCGCAATCTGACTCTCGTTTGTCGCTATCGGACGTTGCGAGTTATCGTCCTCTGTTTCTTGGCCGCATTCGATGGAATCCTTTTCCTTTTGCACAGGACCACGAGTAAGATCGAACAGGTCTGAGTGCGTCTATCTTGAGGTAAAAATCTCGCTTCAAGGATGGATTAAGTCACGGGCCGCTGGCGTTCGATAAGAGCATGAGCGAGCGCCGGTTGGCGGGGCACGCGCACGAGAAGATGTGAGATAAAATCGTGTGCCGTGACGCTGGGCCGCTCAATTGGCAGAGGCGGCGGCTTGACGCACGCCGGATCAGGAAGGGTTTTCAATGGCAAATACGAATCGTCCGGGCGGTAGCGGCGGCGGGCAAAACCCGCCGACCGGTGGCTCAAACACCCCGCCGGGCGGAGGGTTTCGCGGCCGTCGCGTCACAACCTGCAGCTTCTGCGGGAAGTCGTCGCGCGATGTCGGCCCGATGGTTGAAGGGCCCAGCGACGTCTACATCTGCGCCAACTGCGTCGATCTCGCTCACAACATCATCCGGCAGGAGAAACGCAAGCTCAGCAGCGCCAGCGCGCCCAGCTTCGGCGCGATTCCATCTCCACGGCAGATCAAGGAATTCCTCGATCAATACGTCGTCGGCCAGCCGTATGCGAAGAAGGCGATGGCCGTTGCCGTGCACAATCACTACAAGCGTCTGACGACGACCAACGCCGCCGAACCGGCTGACGATGCCGCCGCCGCGACAACGGCCGCTCCGGTCGCCGAAGTTGAAATCGACAAGAGCAACGTCCTGCTCATCGGCCCAACCGGTTCCGGCAAAACGCTGCTGGCCAAAACCCTCGCCCGCGTGCTCAACGTTCCGTTCGCGATCGGCGACGCCACCACGCTCACCGAAGCCGGGTACGTCGGCGAAGACGTCGAGAACATCCTGCTCAAGCTGCTGCAGAACGCCGACTACGATCTCGAAGCCGCCCAGCGCGGAATCGTCTACATCGACGAAATCGACAAGATCGGCAAAACCCAGAACAACGTCTCCATCACCCGCGACGTCTCCGGCGAAGGCGTGCAGCAGGCGCTGCTCAAAATGCTCGAAGGCACCGTCGCCAACATCCCGCCGCAGGGTGGCCGCAAGCATCCCGAGCAGCAATACATCCAGATGGACACCTCGCAGATCCTCTTCATCTGCGGCGGAACGTTCGTCGGCCTCGAAGACATCATCCGGAAACGCCTCGGCAAGCGCCAGATCGGCTTCAACGCCGAAAACGCACCGAGTGAATCGGCCCGCGATCGGGCGCACGTGCTCTCGCAGGTGCAGCCGGAGGATCTGATCGAGTTCGGGATGATCCCCGAGTTCGTCGGCCGCCTGCCGTTGTGTGCCACGCTGGAGCCGCTGGACGTCAAGACGCTGATCTCGATCCTCACCGAGCCGAAGAACGCGATCGTGAAGCAGTATCAGAAGATCTTCAAGATGGAGAACAGCGAACTGGAGTTCACGGCCGAGGCGCTGAAACTGATCGCCGAGCGTGCCCTGAAGCGCGACACCGGTGCCCGCGCGCTGCGTGCGGTCTGTGAAGAGATCATGCTCGACATGATGTACAAGCTCCCGGACCAGCAGCGCGGCGGCAAGTACATCATCACGCCGGAAGTGGTGCAGGGGCATCACAACCTGTTCGAGTTGAA
>Ga0182024_10020375_pt1 | contig 12119 bp, 21 predicted proteins | sample P32metaG_FD_120480 | JGI IMG/M metagenome (GOLD analysis project Ga0182024, IMG submission 120480) | Permafrost microbial communities from Stordalen Mire, Sweden - P3-2 metaG (Illumina Assembly) | ecosystem: Environmental > Terrestrial > Soil > Wetlands > Permafrost | place: Sweden: Stordalen...
AGCATCCCCCCGCCCCCCCGTCCCCAGGAGAGATGAAATGAGCGACCCTGTCGTCCCGCCCGCCCCGATCCAGAGGAGCCAGAAGTGAGTGTGGTCGAGCTTGCCAGCCGCCACCGGATCAACCACGGACGGAACCTCTCCGGCGAGGAATGGGAGCGCCTACGGAGCGAGCCTTGCGGGATGTGCGACGAGCCATACCACCGCTACTGCGACCACGATCCGGAGCACGAGTGGAGCGGCGTCGCATGCATCAACTCCCTGCACGGACACATTGAGATTCTCGAAAAGGCGCTCGCTGCCACCATCGCGAGCAAAGAGCGGTGATCCCCCCGCCCGGCCCCGATCCAGAGGAGCCCCGAAAAGTGACGATCAAGCGCCCCCCGTCCCCAGGAGAGATGAAATGAGCCCCGCTATTCCGCCAGTTATCGTCACCTGGGTCGGACAGCGCGCGCCCGACGAGTGCATCGTCGCGGCGCTCTCGATGGCGTCCGGCGTGACCTACGAGTACGTCCTCGACTACTGGAAACGTCAGGGCTGGGAGAAGCCGTCAGCGAGCGGTGGAACGCGCTCCGCGCTGGCCTTCATGTCCGACCTCGGGTGGTTCATGCGACAGGTCTACACCACGTCGCAGACGACTGACGGGGTGTGGCCTCCGACGCCCTTCGCGCCGGTCCACCTCGCGCTCGTCGAGAACCCCGGAGGAGGACACATGGTCTGCATGGACGGCTATGGGGTCGTCTATGACCCGCTGACCGCTGACATCAAGCACCTCACCGACTGGCCCGTAGTCAATCAGGTGATGGGCTTCGTGAGGCCCGAGTGAGCGTGAGAACCCCGGCAATGTCGGAGAACGAGCTGCTCGCTGCCGTCCTCGACCTCGCACGCGTCTACGGCTGGCGCACCTTCCACGCTCGCCCGGCCATGACCGCCAAGGGCTATCGCACGGCAGTGAGCGGTGACGGCAAAGGCTTCCCGGATCTGCTGATGTCGCGCCCTGGGTATCCACTCTTGGCAGTTGAGCTGAAGTCTGACAAGGGCAGGCTCACCCAGGAGCAGACGGACTGGCTACTCTCGCTCGCGTACAAGGCTGACACCCACGTCTGGCGTCCTGCTGATTGGCACAGCGGCGAAATCCTGCGAGCGCTTTCCGGTGTTTCCCCCTCTCAGAAGGACGCCGGATGAAGATGCTGCTCATTCCAAACACGACAGGCAACGTGGGCGAGATTCGACGTACCTGCGTCCTCTGCGGACAGCCGCACATCGTGGACTACCGAGCACCGAGCCTTGATCGCAAGTCTACCCCCTCCCCCGCCCCGATCCAGAGGAGCCCCGAGAAGTGAGCGAGACGGTTTGGTGGATGTTGGTTGCGCTCTTCGGGCTCACTGGAATAGCCTCGGTGACGGAGGTCTATTGGCGAGGACGCTGGCCCATCAAGTGGGTCGGTTTCAGAAGGCACCGTGGGAGGAGCCAGAAATGAGCGGGTTCGGGATCGCTCTGATCCTCGTGTGTTCCCTCGGCATCATCGGAATTCTCCTGTCGTTCTGGGTCGAGAGGGATACGTGGTGAGCAGCCTGCCTCTCGCACTGACGTTCTTAGAAGTTACCCGGCCCCTCATCTCACCAACGCGGGGGATCGCTGTGATCGCGGGTTCCAGCCTTACTGTGGCGAACGTGGGCGGCGCTAGCCGGATGATATCGCAATGAGATGCGCGTTGTGCCTGAATACGAAGGCGAGCCACGATGACGAGGGGCGCTGCCCGGATGGACTGAGTATTGAGTCGTACCTTCGGGAACTCGCGAACAACGCGGAAGCCCAAGGCCCGAAGCCTGAACGCAAGCCTTCCCGCGGCGCGACGACCCTTGCTGACTTGCTGCCGCCCGAGACCTTAGAGAAGATGCGCACTCTTGCTGAGGCGCGTCCGTGACCTCTCTAGGACGAGAGGAGACACAACCACTGAGTGACGAAGAGATCGCGGAAGCCAAAGATGCTGCTGATGCTCTTGCTGATTCTCCGGTATCTCCAGAATGAGTGATTCAGCAGTGGCAAAGATCGGCCGGCCAACGAAGCTCACCCCCGAACTGCAGAAGGAAATCTGCGCCACGCTCTTGCAGGGTGCCTACGTTGAGACAGCAGCTGCACTCCACGGGGTGACCAAGCAGACGCTGTACGAATGGTTCAAGCGCGGCAATCAAGGCGAAGCTCCATACGACGCATTTATTGACGCTGTGAAACGTGTGGAAGCGCAGTCAGAGACGATCGCGCTCAACCGGATCAACACGGCAGCAGAGGATCCGAAGAACTGGACCGCAGCAGCCTGGAGGTTGGAGCGAAAGCACCCTGACCGCTGGGGACGGAGAGAGAAGGTCGATCTGAGCATCGAAGGGGAAGTCACTGTCGAGCATCATTTCGAGCCAAACCCGGAGTTTCTGGCAAAGGTGGCAGCAAACCTGCGTGACCTCAGACTGGCAGCACCGGAGGAGCCCATCGTGATCGACGTTCCAGCAGTGGAGATCGAGCCGACGTTCCCTGAGGAACATTCTCAGAACGGGCACACACGGACCGTGGACGATGGCCTTGACGAGTTCGTCCCCTGATGAGACGCATCCCTGCGACCGCAAGCTACGCAGGCTCCTACGAGGAACTCCGTGGTATCCCTGGAGCCATGACGGAGTACCAACTGGGACCGACGAATGTGTCTCACGACGTCTGCTGTCCTGGCTGCGGAAAGGAGGTGTACCAGTTGAACGGAGTGAGCTACCCCATGACTGGATCCTGCAATGGGACGAACTCGCTGACGTGTCTGATCCCGGTGCGGTTCAAGCCGTGCGGGTGTGGAGCATGGCGGCTCGAGGCGGGCGTGTGGGAGGAGTTGCCAGACCTGCGCGAGCTACCGCCTCCGGGTGGTGGGAAGCTCTACACATGAGACCACCGCCCGCCGTAACAGCTAACTACCAAGGTTCCTTCACAGGCGCTTCGCTCCGACAAATCACCGATGCACACTGTGGAAGACTCGAACACAACGACAACTGCGAGACGTGTGCGCTGATCCGTCTCTGCCGGAAGTTCATCGCGTCCTATGAGGCGAAGGTGGACGATCTGCGCCGCGAAACCCTGCGATCCGAGGAACTGGCACTTGAGAGAAACGAACTCAGGGATCTGCTGCGGGAAGCACAAGCAACCATCGAAGTCGTCGCCCTGCTGATTCCCAAAACCCGCGCGTGACCGCTGATGTCTCAGGCTTGGGGATCAGGCTCCCGAAGTGGATCCCCCTGGAGCCCACAGAGAAGCAGTACACGTTCCTCTGTGACCGGATCAACGCCATCAGGGAAGTCCTGTTCGGAGGATCAGCAGGGCCCGGGAAGTCGTTCGCTCTGCTGATGGCTGCAGCTCAGTACGTCGATGTGCCGGGATACGACGCGCTGATCATCCGGAAAGACCGTCAGAGACTCTCCCAGCCGAACGGCCTCATGCCTGTCAGTCAGGAGTGGTGGCGAGGAACGGCGGCGAAGTGGGTGGACGATGACCACAAGTGGATCTTCCCCAGCGGAGCGACGATCTCGTTCGGCTTCCTCGAGAGCGAGGCCGACAAGTACAGGTATCAGTCGGGTGCGTATCAATTCATCGGCTTCGATGAGCTGACCGAGTTCAAGGAATCGCAGTATCGCTACCTGTTCAGCCGATTGAGAGGCCCGGTGACCCTCAACGTGCCGTGGCGGATGCGCTCCTGTTCGAACCCCGGAGGGTTGGGGCACGACTGGGTGAACGCTCGCTTCATGGGCGATCCCACATCGACCCGGATCTACCTCCCTGCGAAGCTGAGCGACAACCCCCACATCGACCCTGCTGAGTACATCAAGAGCCTCGATGAGTTGGACCCGGTGACCCGGAGACAACTGCTGGACGGAGACTGGACCGCACGTCCTCCGGGTGGGTACTTCCGTCGAGACTGGTTCGACGTTGTGGATGCGGTGCCGGCGAAATGCCAGCGGGTGCGGTATTGGGACCTCGCGAGTTCCGAACCACGACAGGGAACGGATCCTGACTGGACCGCTGGCTGCAGGGTCGCGAGGGACAACGACAACCTCTATTACGTCGAGGACATGCGCCACATCCGAGGGAGACCGCTTGCCGTGGAACACCTGGTCCGAGCGACAGCAGAGGGTGATGGCAGAGCCTGCACGGTCTACATCGAGCGCGAACCCGGAGCATCCAGTGCGTATACCATCGACGCCTTCCAACGTCGCGTCCTGCCGGAATTCGCGGTGAGAGAGGACAAGGTGGACGCGAAGAAAGCCGTCAGGGCCGCACCTGTGTCTTCTCAGGCTGAAGCGCGTAACATCAAGATCGTGCGAGGCCCGTGGAACCAGTCTTTTCTCGATGAGGTCGAAGCCTTCGATCAGGGGGCACACGATGACCAGGTGGACACCTTCTGCGGAGCCGTACGCATGATGTCGAACCGCCGACTGACGAGTTTGGGACCGATTGCTCAGATGAACGAAGACCTCAAGCAGGCAGTGGGATCACGCTGGAGTGGATTGGGATGAGTGAAGAGACGCAGAACCCGCCGCTGACCAACTTGGCGCGAGCGTACAACGATAGCGAATTCGTCGGCGACAAGATCCTAGACGCTGTCGACCATCCTCATGGCCGCTGTCCGACGTGTGGACTTCCGCGAGAGCAACACCACGCGATCTATCAGGACGTGTGGTCGATCTCGCATTTCGGCCGGGCGGTCGGGCAGCTGCTCGTGGAGCTTCAGTGCCCAATCGAGGTACCGGTCGACTGGCGGACCGTCGAGGAGAAGAACGAAGACCGACTGCGCGATCTCTACTACGGCCCGGACGGGGAAGCCCGTTGATCGACTCCATCCACGGCTGGCTCGTGCGCATGTACTACCGGCTCCGAGGACCGAACTACCCATTTGGCCCGGACAATCCCGCAGCCGACGAACGAGCAGCAGCAGAGGACATCGCGGACTGGCCGCCAGAGGTCACCCCTGCCGAACTTGCTGCTGAGGACGCGAAGTGAGCCATCGTAGGTCGCTCTTATGGGCGCTCGGCGTCTGGGGCGCGGTGGTTGGAGTGATCGTGATTGCTCTGGTGTTCGTCAGCAGGTGAGAGGCGTAAAATAGTGACATGAGTGGAAAGGAAGCGACACCGCTGACGAACCTCGCTCGAGCGTACGTTGAGAACGAGGGCGAGTACATTGGCGACAAGATCCTGGAGGGCCGACGGATCATCGAGGCATATACGGAGCAGGCGATCCGGGACATGGTCCGTCATGCGGCGGGTCACACCACGGATGGATCGCTGTTCAGACTCTTCGACGAGCCCCGCGTCGCCGAACTCCACCGTGGCGATCTAGTGGACGTGACCCGCCATGGGAAGACTGAGCACTACGTCGTGCGCGAACCCCGCGGCCATGGAGCGATCCTCGACCGCCTGAGGTAGGGCAAGCCCGGACACCCCGGACAGTCCGGACATGCGAGTGTCCGGATGGGACAAGCTTCTGAGCGTCGTCGTGTGGACGGCGATCGTGGCGTTCCCCTTGCTGATGTTTGCGATGCTCATTTGGCACCCGCGATGATCTATCGCGTCACCGCTTGGTGCATGGAGTGCGGACAGGACAACCTTCTGGCCCAGCCGTACCCTGCTGACGCCGTGATCTACCTCGTGTGCATCCGGTGTGAGACGCCGATCACGGTAACGGTGGAGATTCCCGAGCCAGCGAAGGTAGACGTCCGTGGGTGACAACGACACCCGCGTTCCATCGGCTCCTGATTACCGAGAACTGGGTGTAAGCGGAACCCGCATTCTCTCAGGTTTAGTTTACGAAGAGACGATACCCGCGCTGACGGGATTGAATCTTTTCAAGACCTACAACACGATGAGATTCGACGCGACATGCGCAGCCCTGAAGAAGGCGATTGAACTGCCGATCCGTGCGTCGAGATGGTTCGTGGAACCCGCCTCGGACGATCCGAAGGACATCGACAAGGCCGACTTCGCCCACTGGGTGCTGTACGACTTCGGCAGTCAGAGCATGGACGACGTGCTGAGGCTGGCGCTGGGATGTCTCGACTTCGGATTCTCCGTGCTGGAGGTGTGCTACCAGTTCATCCCTGACGGTGAGTACAAGGGCAAGGTCGGCTGGAACAAGCTCGCCTGGCGCAACCAGGCGACCAAGTGGCGTTGGAACATGGGCGAGATCAACGGCATGCAGGAGCTGGTTTCGATGACCCAGTTGGCGCCGCCGTTCTACACGCAGGTGGACATCCCGCGCAACAAGTTCCTGCAGTTCGTGAACATGCTCGAAGGCGACAACTACGACGGGTGGTCGCTCTTCCGCCCCGCGTATAAGAACTGGTTCATCCGCGATCAGCTGTACAAGATCCAGGCGATTGGCCTGGAGCGGACGTACATGGGCATCCCCGTGGCCGACTTGCCGGAGAACTACTCCGATGAGATGAAGGCTTTGGCGATGCAGATCGTCACCAACCTCCGAACCGATGACAACGCAGGCATCACCAAGCCGACAGAACTCGGCCTCGAGATCCTGCACAACGCCATCAATGCAGGGACGGAGATGCAGGCAGCGATCGCCTACCACTCCCGCGAGATCCTGAAGTCGTCACTGGCGCACTTCCTCGATCTCGGCTCGGCTGGATCGTCGGGTTCGTGGGCGTTGTCATCGGATCAGTCGGAACTGTTCCTGATGGCGATCAATGCGCCGGCCAACATGCTGGAGCAGCAGTTCAACCTCGAACCCGGCTTGCCTGCCCTGATGCGGTTCAACTTCCCCGATGCCTCGAGCGACAACATGCCGCATCTGACCCACGGGGACATCGGTCAGCGGTCGTTCTCGACAGGCATGGGCAGAACGATCATGGCGCTCGGACAGTGGGGATTCCTCACTCCTGACGATGCGACCGAGGACTGGTTTCGTCAGGTGCTGGACATGCCAGAGCGGGATTCCACGATCGATGCAGAGGCCCTGAAGACGCTGATCCCGGAGATGTTCCCCGGTCGGGCAGACGTTGGCCGAACCTTCGCTCCGAAAACACCAGGACTGCCAGTGCCCCAGACGCCGATGAACAAGCAGATCCCAGCCACAAAGCAGACGCCGCAGACCCCGATGACACCGCAGACGAAGATGACACCCCAGACGCCGGGCGGCGGTGGACAGGTCCAGACCGGAAATGGGGCGCTGATGTCGGAACTCGGGATCAGGGCACCGTGGGAACGACCGATCGGACGCCTCAACGCAGAGAATCGGCTCAGGATCCGGCTGACCGAGGAGTTGATCGATACGCTCGACAGGGCGAAGCAGGAGACGGGGCGAGTGCCTGAACGGCCGTCGATCAGGATGGCGAGGACACGTCGGCCGTACGCTCTGTCGATGGCTGAGCCGACCGTGAAGCAGCGTATCGCGGCGATCAACGCCAAGGCGAAGTCGGGCGACCTCAAACCGCTGGCAAAGCCGTCTGCGAAGAAGGTCGTCTCTCGTCATCAGTTGCAGGCACGACAGCAGGGTCGGGACATCGAGAGGTTCTTCACGGAGTTGAAGTCGTGACGACGATGCTCCTTGCGCACTCCTCCGACACCCACCAGAAGATCATCGACGCATACCACCAGCACGGCTCGGTCCGCAAGACAGCCGCAGCCCTGAATCTGGCGAAATCCACCGTTCACGACCACCTGAAGCGTGCAGGGATCGAGACCACCCAGTCAGGCCCACCGGTTGAGGACATGCCTGGCAGGATCATCCCGTCGTCTGGCGAGGATGAACAGAGCGACACGATGGCACGCAAGCTCCAGCAGCAGTCACAGAGCGATGAGGAGAACGACGAGCCCCTGCCGAAAGGCACCCCACCGATCCCAGGGGACATCAGCCCGAAGGACCTCGAATCACTCCAGGATCCACAGGAGCAGACCTCACCCTCGCACAGATTCCAGCTGGAAGCCGTGTATCGGTACATCAACTGCCTCGCCAACGGGGTGCATCCAACCTACGCAGAGAACGCAGCCAAGTCGATCGATCCTGACTTCTGGGTGTCACCAGAGGAGACCGAACGCTGGCAGACTGCCCTTGAGGCAGCGGGGTACAACCCACGCGCCATGCCGCTCAGTGAGCAGAAGCCTGTCGTCTGGCTGTTCTCCTCACCCGATCCACCCCAGTACGTGTCGAGCGTGTACGACCAGTTCGCGATGGATCCAGACGACACGTCGTCCCTTGCTGACCTGATCGAGGGAATTCGGCAGGACGCCTACCTCTCGGGGATCAACCAGCAGCTGACCACGCTGAACCTGGACCACATCAACCAGATCACCGACGCCGACACACTGGCGACCATTCGCTCAGACGCGGAGAACTCAGCCGCGCAGATCGCGAGTACGTACAACTCCGACCTCGCCTCGCAGGTGGGCTCGTCGTGGCTGGACGCTGCGGCATCACAGGCGACCGCGACCGGAACCAGGGTCGGAGCATTGACGCAGGGTGCGCTCACTGCCGACCAACGCGAAGCAGCGATCACCAGCGATACGTCTCAGTGGGCGGACGCTCGGGCCGGCTGGAAAGCGCAGAGCATCGCCACAACCGAAGCCTCAGATGCGTACTCGAACGGCGTGATGGACTTCGCGACCCAGAACGGCGGAGCGACGATGCGCTGCGTCCCTGATGACTGTGTCTGTGACGGCTGCCAGGACCTTTGCGATCTGGGAGATATGGACATGGACGACGCCAAGGGAATCGATCTACCGCTGCACCCCGGATGCGTTGTCTCAGGAACCCTCGTCGCTCCGCTGGGGAAGATCGTCGCGATGTCTCGGGCTGCGTACCACGGACCCGTCGTAATCGTCCGCACGGTAGGCGGTCGAGAGTTCACGGCCACAGCGAATCACCCAGTGCTGACGCAGCGAGGATGGGTCGCTGCGGAGACGCTTCGCCAAGGCGACGATGTTCTCAGCATCCCGGATGGTGACCTCGGCTCTGCGTCGCGGCTTGGTTGGGCGGAGACCGCGAAGGCGAACCCCGTTGACGCTACGTCGGCTGTCGTCTTGGAACGCGCGGGCGTCAAGCTCAATCAACGGCCAACCCGCATCGAAGATCTCTTTGATTCGCTGAGCGCGCAAGGCGAGAGCCGCCGAATCATAGGCACCGCCGCGGACTTCCACGGCGACGGCCGGTTCATGCAGCAGGAAATCGAGGTTATACGGCCCAAGGGCACGCTGCTGCGTGAACGCCACGTCCAATTCCGTGAACGTGCGCGCCAGCGCCATCTCATGCACGCTCAGTCGCCACCATCCTACTCTCGTCATTCTCTCGATCGTGGCCGCTCGTTTGCTGCGCTCAGCGCGGGTCTGCTTGCGACCCGTCGCGGCAGCATGAGCAGCTTCGACATGGGGGGCGTAGCGTCGGTCCTTCTCGATTACCCCGCGACGCCGCAGGTAGGCTCGAATCGACTCGGGGTGTCGGCCGTGCTCACGCGCGATCTCGGCAACGCTGGCCCCGGCGCGATAGGCCGCGATCATCTCTGGCAGGCGTTCCGGAGTGCGCGTCTCGCGTCTGGGGACAGAGCGACGCTTGACCTCAATCCCGCGTCGCCGCATTCGATTCTCCAGCAGTTTGGGATCGCATCCGAAGCGTTCGGCAACGGCGCGGATGGTGAGTTCCGACTGCTGGTAGAGGGCGATCATGTCATCGAGGTACGGCGGATCGATGAGTGGTCGGGGCATGTGTATGACCTTCAAACAACGTGGGGGGCGTACACAGCTAATGATACTCTTGTCAGTAACTGCGATCACTCGCTGGAGGTGACGTACAACCCGATGGACGTTCCGGGCAGTGCGGACATGTGGCTACCCACAGAGGCAGCATGAACATCGGCGAACCGGTAAGAATCGTTGAACTGCCTGACGAGGAGCCGATGCAGTTCCCCGAACCAGCAGAGGAGCCCGAGAGAGTCCCCGAGAATGTCCCGGAGGGCGAACCGGTCCCGACGCGGTGAAGGTCGCAGGGTTTCGGGTGTTCACCTTCCACGAGGGAAGACTGCACTCGGTCATCCATCGGCACGAGTGGGAGCGAGGACCGAACACAGCGAAACCCTGTCGCGCCGTGTCGCCGATCTTCAGCGATGACCCGGTACTGGTCCACCCATCGACCCTCTGCCGGTGTGGGTTTCACGCCTTCTACGATGTGAACCACCCGGAGCTGCTCGCCTATCACTCGATGTGGGTGAAGATCACTGGGATCGTGATGGCGGTCATCGTTGGCAATGGACGGGTGGTCCTGCATCAGACCGGCTGGAGGGCGCAGAAGGCCGAGATCGTCGGCGTCGTGACCACCGGCGACCAACTGCTCGACAACGTGATCCGCTCCCACTACGACGTCCCGCTCTGTCGAAAGGAAGCCGTGACCACGCTCGCGGAGAAGTTCGGCATCCTCGGCAAGAATCTTCCGACCGAGAACGCCGCATGAGAGAAGACCCGCCGCACGTCTACTCCCTGCTGACCTCAGCCGAGATCGCTGAATGCGCTGTGCTGACCGGTCACGCGCGGAACTCATCCATGACGATTCGTCTGCTCTACACCCTGCAATCGAGGGAAGCCACCCTTCGCAGGCTGTACAACGCGGTCATGGCCACCCCTGTCGAAAGCACGGAACTGCGTGCCGCGATGCGCGAAGTTGAGAAGGCACTAGGGATATCTCCGCAGGGCAACCCAGACACCGGGCCATACGGAGCGACGTGACTGGGACAACGGGGGACAAGGGCGACACGCTTGACGTGTCGGAGTTTGAGGAAGCGAACACAAAGCGCCGGGTGGCGTGCTGGTTCCCTCTTCTTCCCTGCACCGATGAGGAGCGCGATGTGCTGGCGACCATGCTGGATCAGCGCCCCGACATCAAACACAAGACCATCTCCGTGGTTCTGGCGAATCACAAATACAAGATCGACGAGGGATCGGTGGCTCGGCATCGGAAGCGCGAATGCCAGTGTCCGAAGCCCGAACCGTGACCATCAATCCAGACGAGTTCGACGAAGCGGGGGCGATCGAGGGTCTTCATCGGATCAACGAACGCCTACAGCGGCAACTCCGCGACGCGAAGGACCGGGGGGCGCGCATGGTCGAAGCCGCCCACCAGGGAGCGATGGACGCCTTCCAGTCGCTGGGGAAGCTTGCGCCGATCCCTGCTCCACCGAAGGACCGACGGAAGAAGCCCGAGACGGCGCTGTGGATTCTCGGCGACTGGCAGTACGGCAAGAGCAACGCCACCTATGGGTCAGAGATCGCCCGCAAGCGCATCCTCGGCTACTGCGACAAGGCCGTGGACATCACCGAGATCCAACGGGCCGATCACCCGGTGCGTGAGTGCGTCGTCGTCTTCGGCGGGGACATGCTCGAAGGCGTGTCGTTCCAGTTCCCGACGCAGCCGTTTGAGATCGACCAGACGCTGTTCGGGCAGTACGTCGACGTCAGTCGCCTGCTAGTAGAGGTCGTGCGCCGCGCGCTCGCGGTCTACCAGAAGGTCACGGTTGTGGGGGAATGGGGGAACCATGGGCGCATCGGGTCACGCCGTGACGCCGTGCCGCGGAACGACAACCTCGACCGGATGGCATACCACCTCGCGCGCGAACTGCTGCACGACGAGCCCCGCGTGACGTGGCCCGACGCACCGGAGGATATCCAGCGGCTCGAAATCGGCAACTACAGAGCGTTGGTCTTCCACGGCGACGAGATCGGGCGCAACGGGTACGCCTCACCGACGACGCTCGTCTCGTGGCTGGTGAGGCAGCAGAGCGGCGCGTACGACTGGGCGTTCACTGACGGGTACGTCCATCACTTCCACCAGGCTCAGTCGTGGGCGCTGCCGGGACATGCCGGCCGATTGTTCATGACAGGTTCAACGGAGACCGGCAATGCATATGCAGCGATCACGATGGCGTCGTCGGCAACCCCTTCCCAGCGGTTGCACTTTGTTGACCCGGAACGTGGTCGCGTTACCGCTGAGTACGTCATCTGGATGGACTGACGGGGCATACATGGAGACCTCGGAAACTCTGTTCGTGGTGTTCCGTAGGCAGATCGCGATGTGTGTTGAGGACGTCGGATCCTGGCTGG
>Ga0182024_10020376_pt1 | contig 12119 bp, 11 predicted proteins | sample P32metaG_FD_120480 | JGI IMG/M metagenome (GOLD analysis project Ga0182024, IMG submission 120480) | Permafrost microbial communities from Stordalen Mire, Sweden - P3-2 metaG (Illumina Assembly) | ecosystem: Environmental > Terrestrial > Soil > Wetlands > Permafrost | place: Sweden: Stordalen...
AGTGGATATTCCAGATCCCGAAACCCCAGTGGGGGCACGTGGCGTTGGAGAACCTCCGGTGGGCGGCGGTTGCGCCGCTATCCTGAATGCGCTCTCGGATGCGCTCGGGGATGAAATTTTCCGCCGCGCACCTGTCAACGCCGACACCATCTTGACTTCACTCGAATCCGGGCGGCCCATGCAACATCCCTTGATGGCGCATATTTAGCCGAGATGCGGAAGGAGAGCCTATGGCCGTAATTCGCGATATCATGCCGGCATTTGAGTTGTTGCAGCCAAGCTCTATTGCTGATGCGCAAAAGTTGCTCGCGCAGCAGGGACGCGATGGCTGGGTCCTGGCCGGAGGTATGGACAGTTTCGACTGGCTCAAGGACCGCATCAAAAAACCAAAGGTAGTGGTCGATTTAAGCGGAATCGCGGAGCTCAAAGGAGTTCGCGATACTTCCGACGGCATCGAGATCGGAGCGATGACTACGCTGACGGAACTCGTTCAGCATCCCGTAATCAGTGAAAAGTACAAGTTGATGGCGCAGAGCGCAGAGCTGGTGGCCTCGCCACAAATCCGCAATCAGGGCACGATCGGCGGCAACGTCTCACAGGATGCGCGCTGCTGGTACTATCGTGCGGGTTGGCCTTGCTACCGCGCCGGCGGAAACATTTGTTACGCCGACACGCCGGAGGGCCGCAACCGCGAACACGCGATTCTGCACGCCGAACGATGTATCGCGGTGAATCCATCGGACACCGCTCCTGCCCTCATCGCGCTCGATGCGAAATTTGTGATCCGTGGTTCCAAGGGTGAGCGCGTCGTCGATGCCGAAGACTATTTCATCGGCCCGGACATCGACATCACCAGCCTGCACATCTTGAAACCCGGCGAGCTGCTGACGGCCGTCCGTATTCCGTCCACGTGGGCCGGCACGCAGTTCTATTTCGAGAAAGTGCGCGACCGCAACGTTTGGGACTTCGCTCTGCTGAACGTGGCCTCCGCGATGAAAGTGTCGAATGGCGGCATCGAGCGCATCCGCATCGCCGTGAACGGCGCGGCCGCTCGGCCCCTGCGCCTAAAACTTGTCGAAGACGCCGTACGCGGCAAACCGGCAAATGCCGCCACCGGAGAAATGGCCGGGAAACTCGCCGTGGAGGGCGCTGTTCCCCTGCAATTCAACGCCTACAAAATCCCCCTGATGAGAAATCTCGTGAAGCGCGCGATCGGCGGCGTGAAGGAGGCTGTGTGGACTTCCTAGAGTGGGCGAACAGCCCATGGGGGCAAAACATTCCCATCCATATCGCTTGGTTCTTGATCTGGGTTGCAGTCATCTCAGGATTTCTCTTCTTCATTGTGCACGCCACCTATCTAAGATACTTCGCCAAACCCAAGGAGTTTGCGATCAGTGGTTCACCACTGATCGCCGCGCGAATACCGGAGCACATACCCAGACATTCGCTGACCGCGCGGCTGTTTCACTGGATTATGGCCGCCAGCATGTTCACGCTGCTGTTTACCGCCTTCCTCCCGAAGGTGGGCTTCCGCTTCGACTGGGTCACCTATCACTGGATCGCGGGCTCCGTTCTTACCGTTTCCATACTCTTTCATATCATCCACGCTTCGTTCTTCATGGACTTTTGGTCGATATGGCCGGACAAAATTGACGTGCGGGACGCAAGGAGGAGAATTCTGCGTTTTATGGGGAAGGCTGCGCCACCACCGGACAAATTCGCAAAGTATCCTCTCGAGAACAAGCTCTACCACGCCGCCATCATCGCCGCAGGACTGTCTGCCATCATTACCGGCGTATTCATGATGTTCCGCGTACGCACAATTTTCTTTCCGCGTAATCCGTATCTGTTCGGTGATATGACCTGGGGCATGATGTATGTGCTGCACGGGCTAGCGGGTGTCGGACTGATTGCGCTGATTATGGTGCATGTCTACTTTGGTTTGCGACCGGAAAAACGCCCCATTACCAAGTCAATGATCTTCGGCTGGATGGGCCGCGACTTCTATCTCAAGGAACATGATCCGCGGCGCTGGCCTGCGGAGGTTCCCAGTTCATCGCCGGCACCCAAAGGAGTTGAGCCACAAGGCTTAAGAGATGCCGGCTGATATCTCGGAACGCTGTAACACGATCGAAGAATGCTACGAATTCATGTTGGCCTACGCGGCTCAAGGGCTTCCCAGTGACCAAGGCAGCAACTCCGGCGGACAAATTCGCGAATATCTGAATCGCGCGGTGAAAGCGATAGCAGGACTCGCAGAAGCCTGCGCAACGGCCTTAAAACAAGAATGCTGGGAGCCGGCCGAACGATACCAGGCATTCTTTCAGGTACTCGCTCGCGATGCCCACGACTCACTTCCTGCGATTGAGTTGGTTCTGGCGCAACCGACAATCAGCTCTCAGTTGATCGACAATCTGAACGCGTCAATCCACCTTCGCGCATTACTCACGGACCTGTTTCTCGTGAGTGAGATCGTAGAAATACGACGAGTAGCGGGGAATCCGAAAGTGAATCTGAAAGATGATGATCACGGCTCTTAAGCGTAATACAGTAAGCGCTTCGATGACTTCATCGAAATCTTCAATAACGAACGTCCTCACGAAGCCCTGGACATGAAGTGCCCGGCCGAGGTCCATCCAGCCCTCTACCCGCCCGTATATAGGATTGCCTGATATCGAAAATTGGTGCCTTGCCTTTACACATCTCGATGTGTAGACTTCTACACAAGGGGTCCGACATGCCGACAAACCTTGCGATCGACGACCGTCTATTGGAAGAAGCGCAAAAGATAGGACGGCACCGTACGAAGCGGGAAACCGTCTCTGCCGCCCTCGAGGAGTACATTGCCCATCGTAAACAACAGGAAATCCTGACTCTCTTCGGCAAGATTGACTACGAACGCCGTTTTGACTACAAGCGCGAGCGCAAATCGAAGCGTGTATGAATGTCCTAGTCGACACATCGGTTTGGTCCTTGGCACTCAGGCGAAAGCACGAGACCCTCGGCGATAACGAACGAGTGCTCGTCATGGAGTTGTCGGAATTGATCCGTGAGGGACGCGCGAAGGTCATCGGATTGGTGCGGCAGGAACTGCTCTCTGGGATCAAGTCGAATGAACAGTATGAAAAACTGAGGCTTTACCTTCGAGCCTTTCGCGACGAGCCGATAGACACATCAGACTATGAGGAAGCAGCCAAAGCTGGCAACCGCTGCAGGGCCAAGGGAATCGTCGTTTCGATTGTAGATGTTCTTTTGTGTGCAGTCACCGTGAGGCGGGACTGGAGCATCTTTACAACAGATCCCGATTTTTCACACTACATCAAAGTGCTTCCCCTCTCGATCCACTTGCCGCGAAAATAGCCGCCAAAGGCAGTGGCTAGTCGCGAGTGGGTAGTGGTCAGCGAGAACGGCAAAGCGTTGATCGCTCTTTCTTTATCAGCGGTTAGCAAGAGCCAAGAGGCCACGGCGGGAACTACATTAAAGTACAGATTCGAGTGTGTGTGGACCGTTTGAAAAATTGGTCGGGGCGAAAGGATTTGAACCTTCAACCTCTTGGTCCCGAACCAGCGTAGCGAAAATCCTAAGTGCTTGATCTGGTGTCGCTTCGGGACTAAGAACCGACATTTTTCCCCTCTCAATTGTCCGTATGTTGTCCGTGAAACTTTACTGACGCAATACTCCTTCATTGACGAGCGCGATTGACCCGGCGAACGTACATTCCAAGCGCTCCAAACTAATAAAAACACGAGGCCGCCGTAAGTATTTGAAAAATCAGAAGGAGGTTGACTCCACAGGTTAGAAGTCACCGCCGCTCAGACCGCCGCTCTTTCCGACGAAGTCACGGCCGTAAATATTCTCGGCCGCCGCATGGTAGACGCGGTGACACTGGTTCAGGCGCTCGGCGGTGGCTGGAATAGTTCCGAACTTCCTCAGCGCCCTGAATGCTGCGGCAAACTCCCAAGCGCTTCAAGATAGAGATGACCATTTTTAAATCATTGGGTCCCGGACCGAGCGTGCGGTTTTCCAATTCACCCTGACCTGTTCGCACAGACCAATTTTCGTTGTTTTGTTTGCGTTAGTGCTCATCATTTGCACCGCAATGCCCCCATTTGCAGTTCTAAAGCTCAGCAAATGTTCAGCGCGAATTCTCTCCCACGAACCGCTTATTTGCGGAATGGATGCAAGGTATGTCGCTGAAACTCTTTTCGCTCCATCTGCTTTCACAGACTTCCTCGCTACTACGGGGTGCTCCGTCCCTTGGTGTCGCATCCGTAGGTTCGCCATCTTGAGCCCGCACGACTTACCGGACGCCGGTTCAATACAGAGCCGGGACTCCTGACGAGGCAACTTCGAACCTTGCGAAGTGCATCTTGACCTGTAATCGACCCGGGAGTATTACAAAGTTTTGTCGTGTATGGAATTAAGGAGGTTTCCGCTCATGTCGCGTCCAATCCTGATTTTGCTGGCGTTATTCGTTTTGTCTGGCGCCCTGGCGCAGCGCGGGCGTACGAACGCCGCTATTCCGTCACCCGCGGCGCTGGATCATGTCACCACGCAGGGTCCGTCGTGTCCGCCGTATCCCTGCGCTGACATTCCGCTGCAGGACCAAGTGCGTTACCTGATCGGCCATTGGCCTCGCGATTTCAAGATTGCCGTGGTGCAAGCCACGGAAAATTCAAAATGCAAAATCGCTGTGGACCGCCATCAGTGCTCGGTGCGCGTCAAGCTGGTCGACTTGATTCTCGGCACGCAAGAACCGGACGTAGACCCGCACCGCAAAGGGTGGTATGACGCATTTGAGATTAGTTATTCCTTCGTGCAGGCGAGCGGCGCTACTGAGGATCCCGAGTTTGTCGTGAAGTCCGGCGACCGCCTGGTGGCCATGTTGACTCCCGCGATACGCCAGCCCGGCAAGCCGTTCAAGTACATCAGCACGCGACTAGATCACGCTAGCGACACGATCATTCAGTCCGTGGCTAATGCCGTTGCCGATACGCTCGCGACTACGGCGCATGCGGAGGCCAAACCCTAGCAGTCGTTTCGCGCCGACTCAAAATCCCGGCGGGCCCTTTTATATTGCGTCGCGTTAATCGGGAGTTGAGGAAAAAAGGCGGAGTGATAAACTTCTGACCCATGCCGCACGACTTTTTGAACGGCTTAGAGAGCATCACTCCTGACCTCCGAATAACCGAATTCCTTATCCGTTGGTAAAGTCGTTGGACAAGTTGCACAAATAATTTACTGGTTCCGAATCAGATTCCAGACATTATTGAGATCGATGGAATTTTGTGGATAATCTTGTAGCGAAAACATCTCCCGGAAACTTCACGGTGCAATCAAAATCAACATTGCGAGGGCAAAGGGTTCTGAGATTCAATTCCTGTTTTGAATTGGATGTACATCCTTCAAATGACACCACCACCGCTTCGCGTCGTTTGTAGACTTTCGCCCAAAAGTTTGAGAGAGTCAAAAGGAAACGAAACGAAACCCCGTTCTTTCGGAGAAACTATATGCTTAGCGAGGAGCGCCGCCGCGAAATCATGGAATTGTTGCGCAGTGATGGCCGGGTCCTCGTCCGCGATCTTTCCAGGCGTTTTCGAACCTCACTCATCACCATTCGTAAGGATTTAGAGTCGTTGCACCACCAGGGCCTGTTGGAGCGCACCCACGGCGGCGCGTTGCCTATTCGAACGGGGGCCATCCAGGATCAAACACTGCGCGAAAAGGAACGCCTTCACCGCCAGGAAAAGATGCGCATCGCCGCGGCGGCATTGCGAATGATCCGCCCCGGCCAGGTAATCATTCTGGATTCGGGTACGACTACCACGGCCATCGCGCGCGGGTGCCGCCAACTGCGAAGCCTCACAGTGATCACCAATGCTACGAATATTGCAGCGGAATTGGCGGATAGCAATGTAGAGGTGATTCTGACCGGTGGTTCGTTGCGCAAGCGCTCCTTTTCCCTCGTCGGACCGCTGGCGGAAGAATCCCTGCGGAAGCTCAACGCGGACATGCTGTTCCTGGCCGTCGATGGTTTCGATGTTGCCTACGGGCTCTCGACGCCTAACCAGCTCGAGGCGCGGGTAAATCGCGCGATGTCCGAATCGGCGCGGCGCACCATCGTGGTGTGCGATTCTTCAAAATTTGGCCGCAGAAGCCTGTCGCTGATCATGGACGTTTCCGCGGTGCACGAAACCATCACCGACCGCGGCATTCCCAAGCAGGACCTGAAATCGTTGCGCGAAGCCGAAGTGGAAGTCACTCTCGTTTAGCACCCGTTCCGCCCTTATCGAAAGTTTTGCTGCTCGCAATCTCTGCTTGACTTCGTAATAAATAGTAAGTAAAAGACATGAAATGAAACAAAGCGTAAGTGTCGCTTTGGGATGAAAAATCCGGGCTCCTTGGAGACAGCTATGACCTCGCTACTGCGCAATGTCTTCCTAATCTTCTGGGCGCTGACTTTTTTGCTGATTTGCGATCACCGGTCCGCGGCGCAATCGACGTACACCGCACAGTTGACCGGCGTGGTCACCGATTCCTCCGGCGCCGTGGTGCCCCGCGCAAAAGTGATTCTGACGGATGACGCAACGAATATTGCGATCAACACGCGGACCGACGAACGAGGTACTTACGTCCTCACCGGCATACGCCCCGCTAAGTACACCATCCGCGTGGAGGCCACGAACTTCGCGGCGCAGGAGCGCAAGGATGTGGTGCTAGCCGTCAATCAACAGGCGACCATCGATTTCACGGTTACCCCGAGCGTCGTCTCGGAGTCGGTGATAGTTACAGAGCAAGCTCCTCTACTCGACACCGGAAACGCCACGCTCGGCATGGACGTCACCAACGAGTATGTTCGGGATATCCCGCTGCCGGACCGCAGCTTTTTTGGACTGGTGTTCCTTGCCGGCGGAGTGACCGAGTCTGCTGGTTCCGGAATTCAAGATTCCTATCCGTCTGGAACAAATTTTGTTTCCAACGGTCAGCGCAATGCGACTGCGGAAGTGCGCTTGGACGGAGCGCTCACCAGCGCTCCGGAGCAGGGCGAGGGCGGGACAACCAACGTTTATTACCAGCCCTCTGTCGAGATCGTCCAGGAATTCAAGGTGGAGAACAACAGCTTTTCCGCTGAATATGGCAACAACGGCGGCACGGTCGTCAATCTCGTGCTGAAAGAGGGCGGGAATCAGTTTCATGGCAGCGGATGGTGGTACGGCCAACGCTCCGCCCTGGACGCTAACGATTTCTTCAATAATGCAAGTACACCTGTAATTCCCAAGCCCAACCATTTGCGCGATCAATACGGTTTTTCTCTGGGTGGGCCGATCTTCAAGGGAAAGACCTTCTTCTTTCTGGATTTCGAAAAGGTCCGCGACAACAGCGCCGTGAATTTCTCCGGCAACGTGCCAACCGCCGATGAACGGCTCGGCAATTTCTCCGCCGATAGCACCAATATCTTTAACCCGTCCGTGTGCCTGGCTTTTGATGCAACCGGTACCTGCTCCCAGCGCCAGCAGTTCGTCGGAGATAATAGCAACGTCGATTCCCAGGGCAATTCCCTGGCCGGCGCGCCCAATGTAATCCCTAAGAGCATGATCGATACGATCGGCCAGAAAATCATCAACCTCTATCCTCTGCCGAACGTAGAAGGCAACGCAAACTTCAATTATCGCCAGTCGACCGTAGCGTCCAGCTCGGGCTACCAGTACGACATTAAAATTGACCATCACTTCAACGAGAAGATGCACCTATCTGGGCGCTACAGCCATTTATATTCCGATTTCTCGACACCCTTTTTTCTGGGGGATGGCACCGACGCTGCGGGAAATACCATCAATGACGGACTAGCGGGCGACACGGTGGTTCACAATGCCGGTCTCGAGTTCAACTGGACTCTAACGCCAACCACACTTTGGACCAGCCGCCTTGCGCTCGACCGCGCAAGTTCCCCGGGGCATTCCGTAGGACCGACGCTTTCCTCGGTGGGACTTCCTTCGATCCTCGAGCAAGCCAATGGACTCGACCGCTTTCCCACCATTCAAACGGATCTCGGCGACCCCATGAATCAATTGTCGCTCTTTAACCAGTGCTGCACGGATGTGACCTTCGCGCACACTCTGTTTTCCTACTCCTCGGCAATTTCCTTTGTGCGCGGAAGGCACACTCTGAAGGCGGGGTTTGAACAGCGCCAGTTTCTCAATAACTTCGGCCAGCCGAACTATCCAACCGGCTACTTTTATTTCCCACAGAACATCACCGGCGTGTCGCCCACGGACACCACCGGACAAGGCAACTCATTTGCCGACATCCTGCTCGGTTACGGCGATCCGGGCAACAGCTTGATCAACATACAGCCGAGCGTTGCGGACAAGTCTGCGGAAACCGCCTTCTACTTTCAGGACGACTTTAAAGTCAGTTCGCGACTCACTGTGAACCTCGGACTCCGTTATGAGTGGAGCACGCCCTACAGCGAACGTTTCAATCATCAACAGTACAGCGATTTCAACGGTAATACGGGTATCACCGTGCCACTTCCTTCGCCGCTTGATCCGTCTACCGTCACGCCAACCGCGTTGACGGGCACGACCCTGTTTGTCGGGCAGGGCGGATTCGGCCGCCATCTTCCGGTAGACCGCAACAACGTCGCCCCCCGGCTTGGTTTTGCCTATTCCTGGAATCAAAAAACGGTGATTCGCGGTGGCGCGGGCATCTACTACGGCTTGAATCCCGCCACCAATTTCCAGTACACCGGCACCGCGTTCAGCTCAAGCGGGAACATTTTCTTCTCAACCGACAATTTCAATACGCGTTTTGCGACTCTCGAAAACCCCTTCCCCAATGGTCTGCCCCTGCCGCAGGGGACGCAGTACGGGGCGAATCCCGATTGGGGTTTTTCCAACAGCAACAATCTGGGTACGGAAGCAGCGCGCAACGCGGAAATTTATCAATGGAATCTTGGTTTCCAACGTCTGCTCCCCGGAGAAATCACCGTGGGCATCGATTATTCCGCGAGCCGCAGTAATCACCTTCCGTGGGGCGGCGATAACGTCACTACAACCCGCAACCGCAATTTCCTCTCTTCCGCTCTTCGCGCGCAGATTTCGGCGCAACAGCATGCTTTGGATCCGATGTGCGATGTCGATGGCTGCGTGACCTCGTACTTGAATCAGTTGGTGGATAATCCCTTCGAGCCCCTTTTTGTCCAGCTTCCTGGTCAGCCCGCGCCGACGTTCAATTCCCCATCGTCTCTCTACACGCAACCGCAGATCCCGCTGATCGATTTATTGCGTCCCTATCCGCAATTCGCCGGCTCATTCACCGGGCTCCCCAATCTGGGCGCCAACGCCTTCTACAACTCCATGCAGGTGCGTTTCCAGAAGCGCGCCAATCACTACGTGAGCTTTGAAGGCAATTACACCTTCTCCAAGGCAACGGACGACTCCTCCGCCGGTTTCAACGCCTTTGTCGGCACGCTCAACGCAGGCAACGTCCAGCAACTCGATCAGTTAAGCCTCGAGCACGCCATCAGTGCCAACGACGCTACCCATCGCTTCGTTCTGGCGACCATCGTGGATCTACCCGTTGGCCGGGGCCGCTGGATCGGCCGGGACATGAACCGCATCCTCGACGGCATCATCGGAGGCTGGCAAGCTGCGGCGCTCATCACCCGTCAATCTGGCCAGCCCCTGGCGTTCAGCACCGTCGAAGGAGCTAACGGCAACTTTCTTGACGGCAATCAACGACCCAACCTTCTCTGCCCCGGTTCGCAGCTGGCCAGCGGCATCAGCTATCACCAGGCCGCCGCGACTGGGCAGAGCGTGTTCAATAATTCCTGCTTCGCGTATCCCGGCGATGAAATCCCCGGCGATGCGCCCCGCTATATTTCCACCTTGCGGACCGACGGCATTCATAATATGGATCTATCCTTCACCAAGGACTTCCAGATCAAGGAACACATGTCTCTTCAGTTTCGCGGCGAATTCTTCAACTTCACCAACACGCCGCGCTTCGCCGTTCCGAACACGAGCGTCGATAGCTCGGGCTTCGGAACGGTCACCGGCACGGCGAACACCCCACGTCATACGCAATTTGGCGTTCGCTTCCAGTTTTAACTGGCGAGTCCGATGCGCCTACTCATCACAGTTTCGCTCTCGGGAGTAATCTGGCTCGGTTTCGTCGCAGGGACGGCTGCGCAGGAACAGAACTGGACTAATTACGTGCGCATCGGAGCTTACGGCTTGCGCGGCGACAACGCGGCCGCCATCGTGGCCAATGCCAAGGAAACTGGCGTTTCTGGAATCGAGGTGGACAACGATATTCCAGGGCGTTACGAGAGCTTTCGCGACCCGACGGCAAAGTTGCAAGCCATCAAATCGCTCGCCGAGGCTGCGCACCAGGCTCACAACCACGCCTTTGTGTACATCGCCGGCACCGAATGCATTACCGCGAACGCCGAAACTTCGCCGCACTCGGTCGAGAAAGATCACCCCGATTGGCTGCAAAGAAAAATCACTGGCGAGCCCGCGGTATTTGGCGGCGGCGCTGCGTTTTGGATCAGCCCGGGCGACGAAGACGTGTGGATCACGCCGTACGCTCCCGAGTGGCGAAAAATCTATATGCAACGGGTACGGCAAATCGCGGCCACCGGCATCGACGGAATCTATGTCGACATCCCGTACTGGATGACGCACTTCGACGGCTGGGGAAATTCTTGGGCCAGTTTCGACTCCTACACGCTGGCGGCATTCCGTGCGCAATACGGCATCGATGCGCGCAAGGACGTAGCCCTCGGCGATTTCTCAAATGCCGGCTTTCGCGAATGGGTGACCTTTCGCATCGCCACCTTTACAGACTTCATGCGCGAAATTCGCGAAAATGCCCGCAGCGTCAACCCGGCGATCATGGTCATTCCGGAAATCTATCCCGGCATTGAGCAGGAGGCGGCGCGTGTGGGCGCCGATGTATACGAGTTGTACGGCGTCGCAGATGCCATCGCCCATGAATACGAATTCGGCGACGGCGACCACATGGCCGCATCTCGCACGCAACTCGATTGGTTTCTCTATCAGGCGGGAATGCTCACCTTCCGCGCGTTTGCGCAAGGAAAGGCTACTTGGATATTGAATTATTCGTGGGACGGGGAAAAGGATGTCTCTCCGAGCGAAGCGATGCGCACGTTGGCGGCTTCCGAACTCACTGCCGGGGCAAATTTTTGGGATGCTCCCGGACACTCCATGGCCGGTTCAAACGACGCCGCGACGCGCAAACAAATCTTCGATTGGATCGCCAAACACGAAAAGAACTTTTACCTTCCCCGCACTCCCATTCATCCGCTCGGCGTATATTTTTCGTCGGCCAGCCGTAATTTCGATCCAGCGCGCTTCCTGCCGTCCTACCGCGGAACACTCTTGTTGCTCTTGCAAAACCATCTCGAATTCCAGGTGGTCACGCCGAGAACGCTGTCAGACTTTCGTGGCACAACTCTGGTTTTACCGGACGTTTCCGTTCTAAGCGCCTCCGAGCGCGGCCAACTGCAGAGCTTTCTAGCCCAAGGTGGCAGATTGATTGAAGTCGGGACCGCCGCCGGCGCGTTGCCGCCGGCGCAAAACATCGTTTCGTTTAAGGATTCCCCAGGCGCCCTTTACTTGGCTGCGCTTGAAAAGGATTTTCTTGCCGGCTCACAAAACAAACCGGCCGATTTCCTCGCAGCCCTCGCGCCGTCGAAGGATCTGGTCGTCAGCGCATCGCCCCTTGTGGCGTCCAGCACCGCCATGGTCGATGGCCACGCGCACGTGTTTCTGATGAATTTTGCAGGCATCGTTCCGCGCCACAATCTGCGGCCGGCACTGGACAGTTCCGTAACCATCACGGTGCCCTCCGAGCGCAAGTCACTTCTGCACTTTCTCCCGTTTCTAGGAGAGGAGCAGGTACTCACTTCAACGACGGTTGGTGGCGCGCAAACATTCTCTCTTCCGGCGTTCGATCGCGCCGCAGTTGCCTGGCTTGAGGAAGGCCGGTAGATTCCAACAGCGTTAGGGAGCCTATTTTTGTCACTTTCGATAGCCAAACAGCACCGTTTGCGCGCCCTGGCGGACCAACGCGGCATCATCGCGGCGCTG
>Ga0182024_10020377_pt1 | contig 12119 bp, 10 predicted proteins | sample P32metaG_FD_120480 | JGI IMG/M metagenome (GOLD analysis project Ga0182024, IMG submission 120480) | Permafrost microbial communities from Stordalen Mire, Sweden - P3-2 metaG (Illumina Assembly) | ecosystem: Environmental > Terrestrial > Soil > Wetlands > Permafrost | place: Sweden: Stordalen...
CTAAGCGACAGGTCGGCAGTTCGAATCTGCCCGTCCCTACCACTTCATCGCGGCGAAGACGAATGTGCGACCGCTCGGTGAGCGCACAGGCGAGAGCCGTTGTGAGCGGCGTGATGAATGGTGCCGGTCGCCTCCTAAGCGACAGGTCGGCAGTTCGAATCTGCCCGTCCCTACCACCCGAATGCTACTGGCAATTGGCTATTGGGGGGTTAGCAGCGCGGCTGGCTGTCAGAAAGCGTGCCTGTATCGCGAATCGCCGCGTCGACAACGTCGATGCGCCCCCACAAAGTGCGTGCCCGCAAATGGGCATGCACTAGAATGAGGCATGGCCAAACTGGCACTTATTTACGGCATGCGTCTGCTTCCGGCGGACGAACTGGAAAAAGTCGGGGACGCCGAAGTCACGCTCAAGAGTGGCAAAAAGGCTCAGGTAACCATGCACCTTCTCGAAGGCGGCGAAGATGAAATTCGGAAGCAACTGATGCAGTCGCTCGATGCGTTCTTCGAATTTTATCCCGAGATCTAAACGCGCAACGCCGCGCTACTTGCCAACCAGGTGCGGGGTGTCGCGATTGTTTTCCGTACAGATGAACTCGAAGATTTCTTCGTTCGCCAGATCGGCGACACGTTTTTGAGTCCAGGGTTTTGCGAGCACGCCCGGATCGTCAACCGTGATTTCGATTTCCAGGTGACCCAGATCGGGGCGATGGTAGCGCTCGATGATATGCAGCTTGTCCGAATGCGGGTGCGATTCAATGTCCAACCAAACTCTGGGGTCGAACTCCACACGATCTACCACCAACGTGTCACCGTCCCAACGGCCGATGGAATGCCCATACCAGGCCGGATTCGGATCCGCCGGATGGCCGCGCCCGTCTAAGTAAATCTGATGAAAGCCGGGACTCTCGTCATCGGAAATGTAGACCAGATAATCCTTGCTTTGAACAAACTGCCAGAGCGGTCCGTTGCGTAGCGGGCCCGATGGCAGGCAATGCGCCTGGGGGCTCTCCGCGTTGTTGACCTCATGACGCTGGTTCGTGATTGCAATGGCCGAGGGAAGGAACTCCGGCTTGCCAGCGTCAACCGTACGGGGATTCCACCAGACGCCGGAAAGATCGGGCTTGCCGTCCAAGGTGCGCGGCGTCGGCCCAGAGGGCGGCGTATGGCGCTTCAAGTCCGCGGTCACGCGCAGCCGATCTTCGCCCAGCGTGTTGAGCTGAGTAGTGTCGCCTAGCCGCAGATCGAGCGAGGCGGTCTGCGATGCCTGCACTGCCACGCCTTTCTTCACGGAAGCTGTCAGACCAGGAGCGGAGCCCGTCACATCGTAGGACCCCGGCGGCAGGTCCGCGATCGTGTACTTGCCTTTTGCCGATGTCGTGGCCTTAAACACCGCGCCCGACTCCGTGTTCTTGGCCTGAACCACATTATTGTCCACCGGGTCGCCAATGGAATCGAGAAGAGTGCCGGTGATGGAACCCGTGGGCGTCGCGGTTTGCGCGATAGCGGCCCAGCAGAAAATGACCGAGAGGCAAAGGCAGGTTTTCATTTGCGTTTCCTTTTCGAACGAACACGCCGATACGTGAGCGCGATCTGACTTTTCGAGTAAGTCTTATTCTCTACCAAAGCGAAGTCGCGTTGTGGGAAGCCCCCCGGGAACAGCGGAATGCCATCGCCAAGCAGGATGGGAACAACGCCCAGGAACAGTTCGTCGATCAGATCGGCTTCAAGGAAACTCCGCGCCAGCTCGCCGCCACCCATATGACAGATATGCTTGCCGGGATGCGCGCGGATTTTGCTAACAAATGCCGCCGGCGATTGCTTTACGAAAGTGACGCCGTCGCGGTTACCGGGCGGCTGAGTGCGAGAGAAAACAAAAGTCGGGATTCCGCCGGGCGATTTGTAAGAGCTACCGGTCATGGCGACTACTGCATCCAGGGTCTTGCGCCCCATGACGACGATGTCGATGCTGGCGAAAAAACGGCCCATCATTGCCTCGGCATCTTTGGTCATGACGAGGTAGTCCAACGATCCGTCCGGCCGGGCGACGTAGCCATCAAGTGTGATGCCCGCACTAAGGATGACTTTGCGCATTTAGCGATTGTATCCGGAAGGCGCGCAAGAGCGTGCGCTAGTCTTAATGCCCTTCGGTTTCGAGAAAACGCTCTACTTCAATGGCCGCCATGCAACCGGCGCCCGATGCCGTGATGGCCTGGCGATATGTCCGGTCCTGGACGTCGCCGGCGTGAAATACGCCCGTCACATTGGTGCGCGCGCCGCCGTGCGAAACGATGTAGCCGTCGGGATCGAGATCGATCTGGCCCACGAAGGGCGCGGTGTTGGGGATGTGGCCGATGGCGACAAAGAAACCGTCCACGTCGCGCTCCCAGATTTCGTCCGTCAGCAGGTTGCGCAGCTTTACGCCGGTTACCAGGTGCTGGCTGGCATCGTACACGTCTTCGACGACGGTGTTCGGGAACATCTTGATCTTGGGATTGTTGAGTGCGCGATCCAACATGATCTTCGAGGCGCGAAAGTTGTCGCGGCGGTGCACCAGCGCCACTTCTTCTCCAAAGCGCGTCAGGAAGTTGGCCTCTTCCATGGCGGTATCGCCACCGCCCACCACCATGATCTTCTTGCCGCGATAAAAGAACCCATCGCAAGTGGCGCAACTGCTGACGCCGTGGCCGATGAGCTTCTGCTCGTTGGGCAGGTTCAGCCAGCGCGCCGAAGCGCCCGACGCAATAATCAGCGTACGGGTTTCCAGCCATTCGTGATCCACTTTCAGGCGGAAGGGACGCTTCGAGAGGTCGGCCTCGATCACCGTGCCGTGCAGGTACTCAGCGCCAAAGTGCTCGGCCTGCTTCTTGATGTTCTCCACCAGCACCGGCCCGTCGATCCCCTCGGGAAATCCCGGAAAGTTCTCGACCAGCGTGGTGAGCGAGAGCTGGCCGCCCGGCTCGTGTCCGGCGACGACTAACGGTTTCAAATTGGCGCGCGCGGCATATACAGCCGCGGTGTTTCCGGCGCAGCCGGATCCGACGATGATCACGTTATGCATTGAATTGTTCGCGAACTTTTTATGCTAGCAGACGATGAGATGCAGATCGGCTAGCTAAAGATGCCGGAACGGACCACTTGGTTTGTGATCAGCGCACACACATAGGCGAGCAGGGTCATATAGGCGAACTGGATGGCCGGCCACTTCCAGCCGCCAGTTTCACGGCGCACCACGGCGATGGTGGACATGCACTGCATCGCAAAAGCAAAGAAGACCAGCAGAGCGATGGCGCCGCCCGGGGTGAGATCGCTTTGCAGGGCTTTGCGAAGGCCAAGGGAGTCCTCCGTGCCTTCCTTGCCGTAAATGGTTCCGAGCGTCCCGACGATAACTTCGCGGGCGGCGATGGAACTGATGAGCCCAATGCCGATCTTCCAATTGAAACCAAGCGGCTTGATGACGGGCTCCACGGCATGGCCGATCATTCCGGCGAAGCTGTCGGCAATCTGAGGCGGCTGGCCGTTCTTCACCGGCAAATTTTCCAGAACCCAGAGCACCACAATGACGAGCAGGATCACAGTGCCCGCGCGCCGCAGAAAAACTTTAGATCGGTCAATGAGACGCAGACTGAGCGAACGTAGAGTGGGCCAGCGGTACGGCGGCATCTCGAGAACGAAGGGAACGCGTTCGCTCTTCAGGATGGACGATTTGAGCAGGCGCGCGGTGAGGATGGCCGCCACAAAGCCGAGGACGTAGAGCCCCAGCAAGGCTCCCGCCTGCATCCCAAAGAAATGTCCCAGCAGCGGGCGATCGGAGATGAAAGCGGCGATGATCAGTGTATACACCGGCAGCCGGGCCGAGCACGTCATGAACGGAGCAATGAGGATAGTAGCGAGGCGATCGCGTTTGTTTTCGATGGTGCGGGTAGCCATGATGGCAGGCACCGCGCAGGCATAAGCGGAGATCAGCGGGATGAACGATTTTCCTTGCAGGCCGAACTTGGCCATGGTGCGGTCGGCAATCAGGGCGGCGCGCGCCAGATAACCCGAGTCCTCTAGAATGCCGATAAACAGGAACAAAAGCAGGATTTGCGGAAGGAAAACGATCACCGCCCCGACGCCGCTCAAAATGCCATCCACTAAAAGCGAGCGAAAGATCGAGGGGGGAAGGACGTGTTGTATCCCATGCCCAAGCTGGAGAATAAGATTCTGCAATCCATCCATCAAAGGCTTCGCGCCGGTGAAGATGGTTTGGAATACCCCGGCCACGACCATTAGGAAGATCAGCGGACCGGCGACGGGATGTAAGAACACCGAATCCAAACGCCGGGTCCAGACGGGTGGCGCCGGTGCGCGATAGGCTGCGCCCGATCCTACGTCATGCGCCCATTGGCGGCAGCGCGGAATATCTTGCAACACCGGTAGTTCAACCCGCGGGGGCGTCAGCGAGGTGGTTCCGGCCGAAGTGCCTTGCATGAACTGGAAGACCTTCTCGATGCCTTGGCCTTTCGACGCGCTGATCAGCGCAACCGGCGAACCCAGCTCTGTGGCCAGCTCGGCCGTATCCACGTGGCCCCCGCGGCTCTTGAGATCATCCGCCATATTGAGGATCACCAGCGTCGGCAGTTTCAGGCTCAGAATTGGCGCGGCCAGCACCAGGTGGCGGCCCAGGTTGGTGCAATCCAGAATTAGTAGCAGGGCATCGGGCTTGGGGACGCCTGGCATTGCCCCCGCCAGTACATCGCGAGTCACCTGTTCGTCTTCTGAGCGCGGGTTGAGGCTATAAACGCCAGGCAGATCCACCAAAGTGACATCGGCATGGTGATGCTGCATCTTGGCCTTGCCCACGCGTTGTTCCACGGTGACGCCCGGGAAATTCGCCACCTTCTGACGCAAGCCCGTGAGTCGATTGAACAGCGTCGATTTGCCGGAGTTCGGCGGCCCGATGATGGCAACGACGTGCGAACGCGCGCCGTTCCGCAACGATGCAGGCGCTTCGGCGACAACGCAGCCGGCGCAATCGTGGCAATCACTCATAGAACGTCCTTTGCGGGTTTCAGGATCAGCCGCGATGCAGTTTCCCGCCGCAGCGCTACTTCAGAACCATCCACTCTATATACGCGTGGTTCTCCACCGGGAGCGCTGCGAGCGGGAACAATGATGTGGCCGGGAAGAAAGCCGAGTTCCATCAAACGGCGCGCAATGTCCTCCGGCAGGTCCAGGCGATCCAACACGCCCGCTTCTCCCTCGGGGAGTTGAGCGAGCGTACGCGCGACGGCTCCGCTTGGCGGAGCGCCAGATCCGCTGTTGACACTCATTTGCAGCATCAATTAGTATCCGCCTGTCCGGACAAGCACGTCAAGGAACTGCAATTTCGGGAGCCCCTTTCGCCCTCACATAGTATAACGGACCTTTTCGGTCGTAGTTACATTCGCGAGCAACTATTTTTTTGTCAGCGCAGCTATTGACATTATCGCACTAAGATTTTATACTTATGGCAGAGTTAGATAAATGGAGGTTACCTGATATGCAACTTGTAAAATATGCACCATTTGCCGACACTGAAGATTTTCCCACCGGTCTGAGGATCTTCCAGGACAGCATCAATCGCCTCTTGAGCGAGGACGGCGTCAAGACTCGGCCTTGGGCTCCTGCGGTGGATATCCTGGAGACCGAGAACGAGTTAGTTCTGAAAGCCGACGTTCCGGGCGTGGAACTGAAGGACATCGACATCCAGCTTGAGAACGGCACCTTGACGGTGAAAGGCGAGCGGAAGTTCGAGAAAGAAGAAAAGAATAAGGGCTTTCACCGGATGGAGCGGAACTACGGATCTTTTGTCCGCATCTTCACGGTTCCCGATACAGTAGAAGCCGAACATGTGAAGGCTGGCTACGAAGCTGGGGTTCTGACGATCACCCTTCCGAAGAAGGAAGTTGCCAAGCCCAAAGCGATCAAAGTGCAAGTCAGTAACAACTGACGGGCACTTGGACAAAAAGTTAGAGTAATGCAATCGGGGCGGCCACCAACCGCCCCGCAGTCTTTTGCGCACTCTTTTGATCGCTCGCTAATCTAACAGATGACAGGCGGCAAGTGACAGGCAGGTATCATGAACGGCGTTAAAACAGTCCTTCTTCTTGGCATTCTGAGCGGTGTGTTGTTGGCCGGTGGCGAGATGATCGGCGGGCGTCACGGTTTAGCCATCGCTCTTGTAATCGCAGTGGGGCTGAACTTCTTCAGCTATTTTTTCTCCGACAAAATGGCGCTCGCGATGTATTCCGCTCAGCCGGTTACGCCGCAAGAAAATCCCGACGTTTACGCGCGCGTGTTTCCGCTGGTGCAAAGCCTTGCTCAACGGATGGGTTTACCGATGCCGAAGCTATGGCTGATTCAAGATCCATCGCCCAACGCATTTGCCACCGGCCGCAATCCGCAACATGCATCGGTGGCCTTCACCGCCGGAGTTCTGCAGTTGATGAACAACCAGGAACTGGAAGGCGTGGTGGCGCACGAATTGGGACACGTCAAGAATCGCGATATTCTGACCAGCTCTGTGGCTGCCACGCTGGCCGCTGCGATCACCTTCCTGGCGCGCATGGCCTTTTGGTTTGGTGGCAGCCGGGATGATGAAGATCGCAATCCGTCGGCGGGCCTGGTGATGCTGATCCTGGCGCCCCTCGCCGCATTGCTGATCCAAATGGCGATTTCGCGCACTCGCGAATACGCAGCCGACGAAACTTCAGCGCACGTGACGCACAATCCGGATGTATTGATCTCCGCGCTGGGCAAGCTGGAAAGCTATTCCAAGCGGATTCCCATGCAAGACGTCAACCCCGCGACCGCGCATCTGTTCATCATCAAGCCGTTCTCGGGCCAAAGCATGCTACGGCTATTTTCGACGCACCCGTCGACCGAAGATCGCATCGCGCGCCTGGAAGCGATGCGCCGCGGAGTGTAACTACACATTTTCGGACGCAGGTTGCGCGGTGAAACAGAACGTGGAGCCCTCGCCCAGTTCCGATTCCACCCATATCTTTCCGCCCAAACCCTCAACGATCTTCCGGCAAATCGCAAGGCCGATGCCGGTGCCGGGAACGGATCGCTGGTGCAGACGTTTGAAGAGTCCAAAGATCTGCTCATGGTAAGCGGGCGAAATTCCGATCCCGTTGTCGCGGACCTTCACCACCCACGCACCGCCCATCGGTTCAGCGGTGACATGAATACGCAGAGCCTCTGGCCCTCGGTACTTAATGGCGTTACTCAGCAGATTTTGCAAGAGTCCCGTCAATTGACTTTCAGTGCCTTGCACACAGGGTAGAGAATCCATCGTGATACTAGCGCCGCTCTCGGAAATGGCCTGCTCCAGATATTTCGTGGCTTGATCGAGGGCGCGATTCAAATCCACCTTTCCGCGCGCCTCAGCCGAGGACAGGCTGGTGAGCGCCAGCAGATCGTCCAACATGCACGACATGTGTGCCACGCTATCCAAGATGAATCTGGAATACTTTTCCTTATCTTCCTCGGAAGCGGAGCGCTGTAACAGCAGCTCAGTAAAGGCACTCACGGTGCGCAGCGGCTCCCGCAAATCGTGCGTGGCGGCGTAAGCGAACGATTCCAGCTCGGCGTTGTAGCGGGCCAGCTCTTCGGCATCTTTCCGCTGCTTCTCTTCGGCGGCCTTCTGCTGCGTGATGTCACGATAGTTGGCCACGATGGCCCGCACGTCCGGATCGTCCACCAGGTTCGTGAATGTTCCCTCGACCCAATACCACTGCTGGTTGTTGCCGAGCATTCGCGCGCGCATCGACCTGGGATCGCGGGGATTGACATACGCTTCTTCGAACGCCTGTCGAACCGCGCCTGTGTCCTCCGGATGGATCAATTCGAAGACGTTGCGCCCCACCAAGTGATGCGGCTCATAGCCCAGTACGCGTTTCGTAGAAGCGCTGGTATAGGTGATCTTGGCGTCCGCGTCAAACAGCGAGATGGCATCGGAGCTGTTCTCGATCAGGGCCTGAAAGCGCTTCTCACTTTGGTAATAGCGACGAGCAGTGCCAATGACATCCCGGGCTTGTTCGGGCAGATGGCTCCTCAGACCCAAGATCGCCGCTTCCGCGCGGGGCACTTGGGTATGAGGATAGAGAGCCGGAAGGATCAAACGCTCCAACTGGACTTTATTGACGCCCGCCACTTCATCCAGAGCGCGCGTCACTGCCTGCTCCAAATCGCCGTTGTCGGAGGTGGGCACCACGTGAGTGTGCGCGCACAGCACCGCGTTTACATCGGAATGATGAAACGCATCCGTGAAGATGTTGATGGGATAGCCGCAGAAAAGTTTGAATTTGGCGGCCCCGAGCAAGCGGTTCCAATATTGTTCCAACTGAATGGCCCCTGCAAATTCCTGAGCGCTCCAAAGCACCCCCACCATTTCGCCGTAAGCTCGAAAAGCTCCGTTCAAAGACGAAGAGAGAAGGCGTGGTATCTCGCCGCCGACGGATTGCTGAAAGCGATTCCAGTCCGGCTTGCCCGCCACCATGAAACAGGCCAACGTGGATGCGGCATCCAGGAAGGTGATTCGTGCCTGATACCGGGATGAGTCGGGATCGCACCCTGAAGCCTGTAGCTGACGAGTAATAACCTTGCTGTGCTCCGGAGTAGCGATGACGAGAACTGCTTCGCCTTCTTGAAGTCCTTCTGCCAGATAGCGACCGACACTTTTCGCCCACGCGGCGGGGTCGGCCTCATAGAATTGAACCAGATGCTGTGATGGCTCAAGGGTTTCGGCGTATTTTACGGCAGCCTGCATTGGTAGCTTTCTTAAGACGACACGAGTTGCGGGAAAAGCACTGTAATTTGAGACACAAACGCACTCACATTGTTTCACAACTATTGTCCGCTTAGACTAAAAACTTGCACACTGTTCGGGTTAACCGGAAGGGGGCCAATCGGATCGGGTCCGGGCACCCCTGGATTTTCTCCAGCGACGTGCTGGATCGGGGCCAGGCTGGCGGTGGCGAAGCCGTCGTAGTGGTGGATCCCAGCGGGGCGGCCCTTGGGACGGCGCATTTCAGCGATTCCTCCCAAATAACGTTGCGTCTCCTGTCCGACCGGGTCGAGACTATTGACCGCGCGTTTTACCTGCGCCGCATCGCTGCCGCCGAAGCACATCGCAGGCGGATGGTGGCCAATTCCGAGGCCTATCGCGTAGTCCACGGTGAAGGCGACCAATTGCCTGGGCTGGTGATCGACCGGTACGGCGACTATTTTACGATTCAGACTCTGGACCAGGGCATGGATAGCGCCAAGGCCGAGATCGTGAGTTGTCTGGCGGAACTTTTCGCCCCCATTGGGATTGCAGAGCGAAACGATTCGGCGGTTCGCAAGCTGGAAGCACTACCTCTGCAATCGGGTGTAGTGGCCGGCGAAGTTCCCGACACGGTGCCAGTGCGAATGAACGGCCTGAAGTTGCACGCCGACCTGTTGCATGGACAGAAGACCGGCATCTTCCTGGATCAACGGGAGAATTACCTGGCGGCGGCTGGATACGGGCGTGGCCGAGCTCTGGATTGTTTTACATCCAGCGGCGGCTTTGCGCTGCATCTGGCGGCGCGGTGCGAAAGCGTGGAGGCAGTGGACAGTTCGGAGGCTGCGCTGCGCGTGGCGCGCATGAATTGCGATGCGAATGGGATCGGCAATGTCGAGTTACGCGAAGCCGATGTATTCGAGCTGCTGGCGGGGCATGCGTCGGCGCATCGGCGTTTCGACATCGTTGTATTGGATCCGCCGGCCTTCGCGAAGTCGCGCCAGAGCCTGGAAGCGGCGATCCGTGGATACCGCGAGATCAATCGGCGGGCGCTGGAACTGCTCGGCTCGGGCGGGATCCTCGTGACGTGCTCGTGTTCGCATCATTTGAGCGAAGCTGAACTGCTGGAAATAGTGGCTCAGGCCTCGCTCGATACCGGGCGAAAACTGCGGGTGCTGGAAAGGCGCATGCAGGCCCAGGACCATCCAGTTTTGCTTACGGTACCGGAAACGCTGTACCTTAAATGTCTGATTCTGGAGGTTATTTAAGGGTCACGGCCGCGGCGACCGCAGTTCTCGCGGTTGCGCCATCGCCCTCAGTGCGGTATGGTGATCGGAGGTATTTAGGGATTAAGTAATACCCGTCTATCCGTCTCTCTTGTCGGGAGACTTCCGAGATCTCATGGAGGAATTGAACGAATGCTGACCGTCTGCGTGTCTGCTCGTCGGCGCGCCACGTTGATTATCATGCCGCTCCTGTTGGCGGCTTTGATTTTGATGAGCTTACCGGTATCGGCCTTTGCTCAGCCCGCTGCGGCGGGTGGCGAAGCCAACCTGGTATTGCCCGACTTGGCGCAAGCGACGTTTCTCGGCGGCACGAATGGCCGCACGTTATTGATGTGGGGGCTGCTGGTGTGCGCTCTGGGGCTCCTGTTCGGGTTTGTTACGTATACGCAACTGCGCAATCTTCCGGTGCACAAGTCGATGCTGGAGATCTCGGAGCTGATCTACGAGACCTGCAAGACGTATCTCATCACGCAGGGCAAATTTCTTTTGCTTCTCTGGGTGTTCATCGCGGTGATCATCGCAGCGTATTTTGGCTGGCTAGCGCCTACGCCGGGTAAATCGGTGGGCGTAACGCTACCCATCATCCTCCTGTTCAGCCTGATCGGTATCGCGGGCAGCTACGGCGTCGCTTGGTTCGGCATCCGCGTGAACACGTTCGCCAACTCGCGCACGGCGTTCGCCAGCCTGACCGGCAAAGCGTATCCCTGCAATTCCATTCCGTTGAAGGCGGGCATGAGCATCGGAATGATGCTAATCAGTATCGAACTCGTGATGATGCTGTTCATTTTGCTGTTTATTCCACGCGAGTACGCCGGCCCCTGTTTCATTGGATTTGCGATCGGCGAGTCGCTGGGTGCGGCTGCCTTGCGCGTGGCGGGCGGCATCTTCACCAAGATCGCTGACATCGGCGCCGACCTGATGAAGATCGTATTCAAGATTAAGGAAGACGACGCGCGTAACCCGGGCGTCATTGCGGATTGCACCGGCGACAACGCGGGCGATTCAGTTGGACCCAGCGCGGACGGCTTCGAAACTTACGGCGTGACGGGCGTCGCGTTGATCACGTTTATCATTCTGGCGGTGAACGATCCGCTGGTTCAGGTACAACTGCTGGTGTGGATCTTCGTGATGCGCGTAGTGATGGTGATTTCCTCCGCTGTTTCCTACTTCATCAACGAAGCTATTGCCAAGAGCCGCTACGGCAACGTCGCCAAGATGGACTTCGAAGGCCCGCTGACCTCGCTGGTGTGGCTGACCTCGGTAGTTTCCATCGCCGCAACTTATCTGGTATCCAGCCAAATCATTCCGGATCTGGGTGGCGACACTACGCTGTGGTGGAAGCTTTCTTCGGTGATCACTTGCGGTACCCTGGCGGGGGCGGTTATCCCCGAACTGGTCAAGGTGTTTACTTCGATGAACTCGCGGCACGTGCGCGAGGTGGTGATTTCGTCCGAGGAAGGCGGGGCATCGCTCAATATTTTGTCCGGCTTAGTGGCCGGCAACTTCAGCGCCTTCTGGCTGGGCCTCGCAATGATGACGTTGATGGCGATTGGAGCCTGGATCAGCGGCTTCGGCTTCGGGGCGCTCATGGTTGCCCCCGCGGTGTTCGCATTCGGCCTGGTGGCGTTCGGGTTCCTGGGTATGGGTCCGGTAACCATTGCGGTAGACTCCTACGGACCGGTCACGGACAACGCGCAATCCGTCTTCGAGCTTTCAACTATCGAGAACATTCCCAATATCTCTACCGAGATCCAAAAAGATTTCGGATTCAAGCCGGATTTCGAAAAGGGCAAAGAGAATCTCGAAGAGAACGACGGCGCGGGCAATACGTTTAAAGCCACCGCTAAGCCGGTGCTGATCGGAACCGCGGTGGTGGGCGCTACCACTATGATTTTTTCGATCATTGTCGCGTTGACCGACAAACTTAGTCCCGCAAAGTTGGCCAACATTTCGATCCTACACGCGCCGTTCCTGCTCGGCTTGATCACTGGCGGCGCGATCATCTATTGGTTCACCGGAGCATCCATGCAAGCGGTAACCAC
>Ga0182024_10020378_pt1 | contig 12119 bp, 11 predicted proteins | sample P32metaG_FD_120480 | JGI IMG/M metagenome (GOLD analysis project Ga0182024, IMG submission 120480) | Permafrost microbial communities from Stordalen Mire, Sweden - P3-2 metaG (Illumina Assembly) | ecosystem: Environmental > Terrestrial > Soil > Wetlands > Permafrost | place: Sweden: Stordalen...
CTGGCTGAAGCGGCCTTTCGCAAAGCACTGGAGCTCAACCCGGATCTGTCTCTCGCGCACAAACTCTATGCGCAGGTCGAGGTCGATCGCGGCTTGGCTAGAGAGGCGATGGCGCGACTCATCGTCCGGGCGCAGACTGCCGACCCCGAACTGTTGGCCGCTCTTGTCACGACGTGCCGGTACTGCGGCCTCCTCGACGCGTCAATCGCCGCAAACGGCCGGGCCGTCGCGCTCGAGCCGAAAATCCGCACGAGCGTCGCGCACACGTGGTACCTGCAGGGCGACTACGGGCGCGTCACGACAATCAAGCCGAACGAGTTCCCCTATATCGTGCCGCTGTCCATGGCCGAACTCGGGCGCGGGCCCGAGGCCATCACCGCCCTGTGCGAGCTCGAACAGAAAATTCCGACCAAGGTACGTCATTTCATTAGTGCGGCCCGGGCGCTCCTCGAAGGCAAGAGCGACGAGAGCATCGCCGAAATGAAGGCCGCCGACATCCGGGATCCGGAGGCGTTTCACTACGCCGCGCGGCACTTGAGCCACCTTATGGACACCGAGGGGGCCATCGCGATGTTCGAGCGATCAGTCGCGGGCGGCTTCTTTTGCTATCCGTCAATGGCGCGCGACCCGTGGTTTGACCCACTCCGAAAGAGGCCCGCGTTCACGAAGGTCTTGAAGAAGGCCGAGACGCAGCATAAGGAGGCCGCGAGGGTCTTCTCCGAGCTCCACGGCGAGAAGGCGCTCGACCTCACGGCGCAACCGACCTGAGACTGTTGCTGGTGAGTGGCAGGCCAGAGAACTTTCTCTATACTGGGCCTCGGATTCTGATCCGGCCACAATCGCTGGAGGATAAGGACTATGAGCAGGAGTCGTCGTGCTGATTTACTTGCCGCCCGCATCGAGGAGGGCGCAGCGGGCTTGGCCGCTTTCGCCGAGGGGCTCTCGGACGCCGAGTGGGGAACCACGGTGTCCACCACCGACCACCGGACGGTTGGCCAAATCGTCAACCACGTCGCACTCGTCTACCCGATCGAGGTCGACCTGGCGCGCGCGATCTCCAACGGGACGGCGGTAACCGACGTCACGTGGCCGGTTGTCGCCGAGTTGAACGCTCGGCACGCCCGCGAGCATGCCGAGGTCATCAAGACGGACGCGCTCGCATTGCTCGGTGGAAACAGTCGCCAAGCGGCTGAAGCGGTTCGCTCATTCAGCGATGAGGAGCTGGATCGGGCGGCGCCCTTCTCGCTGAGCTTCGGCGCCCCCGTCACGGCGCAGTTCGTCATAGAAGATCATGCGGTGCGACATAGCTGGCACCACCTCGCCCGAATCCGTATGGCCCTGGGTCGCTGACGTCCGGCGCGCCTTGAGATCGCCTCGACGGTTAGCGCGGCATTTGCCACGCAACAAACGGAAGCGGCGGTCCCAGGCCAATCACGATGTCCCAAACCGTCCCAAATCCGACCACCTGATTGCGGGCGGCGAGGTAGAAGAACCCAAGACCGAGGACAGCCTTCTCGGGCGGCGGATACCATTCAGCGGCCGTCGGATACCCGTTGGCGTTCAACCAATTGATGGCGTCTGGCGGAGCGACGCCTCGATCGAACAGATCGAAATACCGCAGCGCTTCGATCGTCGGCGCCACGAACGTGACCTGGGAGACGGGTGAAAAACAGGTCGCGATGCCCCAATTCGGGGCCCCGGAGCAGCCATTGCCAAGGACGGCCTGCCCGTTGGTGCCAGTCGGCTGCGCGCCCGGCCACAGCGTCTGGCCCAGCTCGAAGGCCAGGATCGCCTGTTCGGTGAGCGCCTGGGGCGTGAAGGACTGCGCTGGGCTCGCGGCACTGGTGACCCCGTCCGGCGTGTCAACCGCTGTCGCGCGCCAGAACAACACCGCGCCGGCCGGCACGGGCGTGCTGATGGGCGGCGTGAAGCTCGTCTGACCGCCGGTCTCTGGCACCGTGGCTGTCAGGAGGATCGACGTGAAGGTCGACGTCGTCGAGACGTCGAACCGGTAGGTTACCTGCGTGATCGGGCCTGTCCGTAGCGAGTCGGTGACCGTGAAAGTCGGAAACCCGCTGGGCGTGGCGCCGCTCAGGGGCGCAACGACGGTCGGCGCCGTGAGCGACAGTGCCGGACCGACGGCGAAATTCATGGCGGCGGAGAAGGTGCCGACGGTGCTGCCGCCTGTGGCCCGCGCGTGCCAGTAGTACGTCAGACCCGGCGCAAGGGTGCTGAGCACGACCGAGGTCTGTCCGTTGCTTCCTGGCGACGCGGTCGGCGTTTGCACCTTGCTCGAGAAGGCGGCGTCGAGCGCGACTTCAAAGGTATAAAGCACCGTCGCCGAACTCTCGGTCACGAACGCGTTGTTGATCGTGAGCGTGACGGGTTGCTTGGTGTTGGCAATCAGCGCGCCGTTGGCCGGGGCTAGAAGCGCCGGCGTCGCCACCGTGGTATTGCCGGTCGGCGCGACGCTCGAGGCACAGGAATTCGAGAGCACGGCCGCCGCTCCGAAGGCGATCGTACCCAGCACGCGCGCAGCCGCTGACCGTATTCTGAAAGCCGTCACCCGCGTCTTGACGTTCATCGCTCCTCCGCTTGCCGTCCGCTTGCTGTCCACGTCCCACCGCCGCAGGACGTGCCCCGATCGCGTGTCCACAGTACCCACAGTGTGCGATCGATCGCTCTAGAATCTCAACCCGAACGTGATGGTCCCGCGAACGGCCGTGATGCCCTCGTCAACGGCCTGGATTCTCGTGGCCCGGAGGCCGCCGTCGAGATACCAGCGCCCTTGCCCCATCAGCACGCCCAGGCCCCCGGTGAAGGCAGGCTCGGTACTCTCGCCACTCAAGTCGCTACCGAGCGTGACGCCGTACGTCGTGAGATTGGCCGTGACGTTGGAGCCGGCAAGGGTAAAGGTCGGCTTCAGCGTCATCCGCGCCATTCCGGCGCCGAGGACCACGTACGGGCGCACGCGCCCTCCGGTCAATGTGAACCGGGCCCCGGCATCCACACAGACGGCCGGCGCGACGATCGTGCCTGATGCCGCGCTGCCTTGCGACGTCTGCAGGATCGACGCCACTTCCGAGGCCAGGCCGAGGCGACGGCGCGTCGCGACGTCCTGCAACCAGACGCCCTCGCCGAAAAAGTCGATGTGATCGGAGACGCGTAACCCGAGTTCCCCGCCGAGGACGCCACCAACGTTCTGAACGGCGCCGGCTCCGCCGATGCCGCCGATGAACAACCTGCCAGGCGGTCCACCCGTGGCGGCGATGACCGACGAGTTCGTTGACGTCTGCGCCGCGACGGGGAGCGCCACGACCAGGGAGCCGATGATCGCCAGGGCTGGGAACACGCGGCTCATCAAACTGATCCTTCTGATCCTTCCCATTGACCCGACCAACCGTGGGCGAAGATACGGTACGCGACCATCAAAGGGGAGTCAAGAACTTCGCTATTAAATATTCAGTAGAAGTCCGAAAAACAATCAATTTAATTACTCTCACGTAAATCAAGACTATTGATTTCGTTTGTAGATACTCCCACGGTGCTCTCGCCAGCGCGAGGCTGTGGATCGTCGGGCCTGGATGACTTCTCGGCTCCCGCACCGCCAGCCCTGCGGCCGCCGACTAGAGGACCGCGGGGTATGCCGACAGCAACCTTCGCCGCCGCTCGCTTGGCGGCCACTCCGCGCGCTTCCGCGCGCCCGTCGCGGTCGGAGGGCTTCCTGAGGCGACGTTCCACGACGATGATGGCCCGCGTGTGAAACTGCAGGCCGTCATCCCGTCGCCACGTCGTGAGCCGCGTCCGCAGGGCGGCCAGGGCGCGCCGCTCCACGCGCTCGACCCTCGGATCCCCCAGCCGATCGGACACGGCCAGTTCCAGGTCGCTCATCCCGCGATCGATATCGAGCGCCAGGAAGGCTCGATTGCCGCTGAAGGGAATGATGTTGACGCCCGGCAAGTTCTTGATGACTTCCCGGTTCACCACAATTAACGACCGACGATCGGCGACCGTGACGAGTTCAACGTCGGGCTGAGCGTCCTCGTCCAGCGTCGAGGCCCGGCGCGGCTCTTTATCGAGCAGCTTCAAGATCGCCCATCCGAGATCGCGGTGCACCCGACGCAGGCGGTCGAGGGCGTCCTCTGGAAGCGTCAGCGCGACGACACGGCTGGGACGACCGAATTTGGAAGGACGACCCCGCCGTTTGGCGGTCGCCCCGAATTCAGGATCCATGTCAGCAGTCCTTTTCCTATGGCCTCGCGGCGTGCGGAGGGCTGGGGCGGCGTCACCCGCCACCCGATCGCAGCGAATCATATATCGACCCCAACTTTATCTGCTGAAATATCGCTTCCAGGCCCTGAATGATTCAACAGGATTTTCTCGCAAATTATTCTTACGACGACGGGTGCGCGCAGAAAAAGCGCCACATGACGGCGTTGGCGTTCACGCCGTCGAACGCGGGCCCAGCAGCCGGGTGATCGCGGCACCGAGCGGCGGCCCCCCCGGCCATTCGTGCCCTTCGCCAGCCAGGGTGTAAAGCTCAACCGCGCTCGACTGCAAACAGGCCACGTAAGTCGTGAGCACGGCACCCGGCGCCGGCTCGGAGCTGATGGGCGCCGCGACGCAGCCGTTCTGCGCCGCCCGCGCTTGCGCGACTTGCGGGACGCTGTCGGTCCAAATAGGCCTGACCGTGGCCCTGATAGGGATCCACGGGATCGGCCGTCCCGTGAAACGAAAGCACCGACACCTTACGCGTCGGCGCGCAGAGCGCGGGCCGGCGCAATCCGCTCACCGGAGCCACGGCCGCGAACATCGTCGACGCATCGGAGGCCAGTTGCCCGTCAAGTGTTCCTGCCCCAAGGCTGACGAACCGCTCCCATGCATGTTCAAGACGAGTGGGACCGCGCGACCGCCGTAACCGGTCGGAACATGCACGATAAGCGTGCGCGCACGGCCATCGACCGACAGCGTCATCGTCTGCGAACCGGCGGCGACAGGAGTGGAGCAGCTAACGCCTTCTCCCTGTCGGAGGCCTGCCGAGGCAGGCACAGGACCGAACGCGAGCGGTGAGGACACGCACACGCCCAGACTCACGGCGACGACGAGCACGTTGGCTCGCGGTGACGTAGCCGTGGATGATGGCACGGCCTCTTCACGCATTCACCGTGTGCTCCATCTGGGGGCGTTACACTGTAGTCGCCACCGAACGGTCCTGGCGAAGCACGGGGGAAGCCACTCCGGGGAAGCCGAATGATGATGGGCTCGTCAGCGCGCCTCTCACTCAAGGTGTCCACCACCGCCGCGGCCGCCGCCCTCGCGCTGGCGCTCGACCTCCAGGCCGCTCCCCAGCAGCCCGTGTTCCGCGCGGGCGTCGATCACGTGGCCGTCGACGTCATCGCCACCGATAGCCATGACCAGCCGGTCACCGACCTGAAGCAGCAGGACTTTCAGATCACCGAGGCGGCCCGGCCGCAAGCGATCGCCGACTTCGAATACGTGTCGATTCCTGCGGTCCATCGGACGATCGACCGTGTCGTCGCCGCGGCGCCAGTCAGCGACGTTTCGGAGAACGCACAGCCGACCGCCGACAGCCGCGTGTTCGTGATGATCGTCGACGACCTCCACATCCTGCCCGGCGTGATCGTGCCCGTGAAGCGCGCGATGACGGAGTTCTTGCAAACGCTCTCCCCGCGCGACGAAGTCGCCATCATCTTCGTCGGCCATTCGGACCTGAGTCAGAACTTCACGACGGACTTGAGCCGCCTGCTCAAGGCCGTCGACAATGTACGTTCCGCATTCGGGTTTGGTTTGGGAGCCGACGCAATCGCGTCGCTAGCCCGGCAACCCACGGGTGCACGGGCGCCCCCGCCGGCCACGGGCCCAGTGTGCGCCTCGGGCCCCGCGATCTCGCTCGCTCTCCAGGCCGCCCGCTCGGCGGCATTTGAGCTCAAGAACGCCGCGGCGACCCTGGCTAATTCTGGCCACGCGCGCCGCGCCATCGTGTACGTCAGCGGCCAGTCGGTGCTCGACCCTGCCGCGCCGAGCATATGCCCCTTCAACAATGGCCCCAACGAAAACAGCGCCGCCAACGCCTATCGGCTGGACCTCCAATCCGCTTTCGATCAAGCCCGTCGATCCGATGTCCCGATCTACACCCTCGACCCGCGCGGTCTGGTGCAACCGGAGACCGCGACGATAGGACCGTGTTGCGCGAGCTACCAGCAACGCGCCGAGGTTCAACGACGCATCGGCCTCCAGCAGGACTACCTCGCCTCGATCGCGACCAACACGGGCGGCCGCTTCTTCATCAACCAGAATGATCTGGCCCACGCCGTCGATGAGATCGTCAGTGAGAACAGCAGCTATTACCTACTCGGCTACTACCCCGACCCGTTCGTGGCCGACGGCAAGTTCCATGACCTGAAGGTGACCGTGACTCGACCGGGAGTCCGCGTACGAGCCCGGTCGGGCTACACCGCGCCCCTGGCGGGCGCGCCGGCGGAAACCGCGAAGACTGCGTTGACCTCCGCCATGAGTGCCGGCTTCAACGTCGCCGGCCTCTCGCTGCGCGCGTTCGCAGCGCCCGTCGCCTCGACGGCAACAGGCATGAGCGTCGTCGTGACGACCGAGGTCACCCTTCCGGCGATCGCGGCAGGGGAGAATCCGACCGGCGAGACCTTGCACTGGGAAGTGCTGGCACTGGATCCTGACGGCAAGATCAAGGCCTCCACGGGGCACGCCGCGCCGATCGCGCTGTCACACTCGGGTGCCCATCTCGTCGTGAACGACGTGCTTGACCTGCCGATGCAACCGGTGACGATTCGCGTCGGTGTCACCAGCGAAGCCCTGGGCAAGACCGGGTCGGTGCAACTCTCCGTCGACGTGCCGAATGTCTCGAGCAGCAAGTTGCAGATTGGCAGCGTGGTCCTTGGAGTCGTGGGCGCCAATGGGCAGCCGACGAGCGAGCCGGAGAACCTCAAGGTCCTCCTGCCGTTCCAACCGACCACGATGCGCACATTCGCCTCGACCGACACGCTGGAGGTCTTCGCGCCGCTGTTTTGGGCCTCAAACGATGCCGCCGCGCACACCGTCCTGTCCATTCGCTCCGGCGCCGACGTTGTCGTGCACCAGGAGATCGACGTGCCGGGCGCCGTGACGAAGGCTGACCATCGAACGGCGCCGGTGCGGAGCGATCTTGCGCTCTTGGGTGTGGCCGCCGGTCAGTGCGTCCTGAGCGTCGAGGCGCGATTGCCGAACGGCCAGACCGCAGTCCGGACAGTGCCCTTCGAGATCAAGGATTGAGGGCCCTGATGCCGGGTCGCCTCCGACGAGCCGCGCGAAGTGTCCAGCGATTTGGCTTGCGCGGCGCCACTGAGCTGCTGGCCGCGCGCCAGCTGCGAGGCCACACGCCCTGGTCGTCGCCCTCCACCCTCCGTTTCCGCAGCCACGGACGGCGGCCTTTCCATTTCCGGCATCGCTCGTCGGATGCGTCGGTCATCACCGACGTGCTCGTCGACGACGCCTACGCGTGTCTGCTGGGCGTGCCTGACGTGCGCGTGATCGTCGACGCCGGCGCCAACATCGGGGCGACGTCCGTGTTCCTCCTCGAGGCGTATCCGGACGCGACGCTGATCGCGCTCGAGCCCGATCCCGGCAGCCTCGAGGTGTTGCAGCGCAACTTGGCCCACCATGGGTCGCGTGCCCACGGGATGCGCGCTGCGCTGTGGGACGAACCGGCGGCGCTCGCCATCGACCGGGGGAAATTCCGTGACGGCCGAGAATGGACGTTTCAAGTGCGCCAGTCCACCGGCGGTGACGCCGACGTGGACTCGGTGACGATCCCTGGGATTCTGGATGCCCTTCACGTGCCCGAGATCGACATCCTCAAGATCGACATCGAGCGCGCGGAGCGGGTCGTGTTCCAAGAGAACGCTCGCGCGTGGCTGGGCCGCGTGCGGGTGATCGCGATCGAGCTCCACGATCCCGAGTGCGAGGACGCGTTCCACCGCGCCGTCGCGTCTTTTCGCGCCGAGGTCACGCGTGTCCGTGATCTGACTGTCTGGCGTCGCCTCCCATCCCGGTAGCGCGTGCCGCCTTCAGACATCGGGTTCGCGGTCGGCGTCGGCGCTGTGTTCGGGGTCCTGGCTGCCGCGTGTGCGTTCGTCATCTCGTACGGGCAGTACCACAATCAGTTCATGGACACGGGCAAGCCAATCCAATTGGCCTGGCAGGCCGCCATGACGGCATTCATCGTGTTCTTCCTGCTGGGCGCAGTGGCGACCTGGGCGTTCCGGTGGGTCCTCCCGAGGTGACGACGATCGCCGGTCCACGGGCTGCCAGGCCCTTGGGGGCGCGGGACTGCGAAGATGGCCGTTTTTCACGGGATTTCCCGCGGCGGCGTCGGTTTCGGGCCCCTTCCCCCCAACCCACTGCTATGATTGACTGAGGAAGGGTGTGCCATGTTCGAAGGCTTGATGCAGCCGACTCATCTTCTATTGATCCTCTTGATCTGCATGGTCCTGTTCGGCGGCAAGAAGCTGCCGGAGCTGGGGAGGGGCCTGGGTGAGGCAATCAAGGGATTCAAGAGCGCTATGCGCGAGGGCGGCGACACCCCCGACGACCGAACCATTCCGCCGTCGAGCGGCCCCTCGAAACCCACGAGCTGACGTGGCCGTCGGTCGGCCATCGATTCTGTTCCTCTGCGTCGCCAACTCGGCGCGGAGTCAGATGGCCGAAGGGTTGGCGCGCGCGCTCTTCGCGGGCCGCGCCACGGTGACCAGCGCCGGCAGCACGCCGGCGCGCGTGCATCCCCAAGCCATCGCCGCGCTCGCCGAAGTCGGGATCGACATCTCCCAGCAGTCGTCCAAGTCCGTGGCCGCCATCGACCTCACGCGCGTCGACGTCGTCATCACCTTGTGCGCAGACGAAGTCTGCCCGGTAGCGCCGGGGGCCGGGTTTGAGCGCCTGCACTGGCCCCTCGTCGATCCGGCCGGCGCGATCCCGTCGGAATCTGCCAATCGGTTTCGCGCGACGCGAGACGAGCTGCAGCGCCGCCTCGAAGTTCTTGGGCGTGAACGCGGCCTGACTGATCCAAAGACAACGCGGTGAGTCCAGGCGGTCGTCCCCCTCGCTTGCGCTTCGCACCCTCCCCGACGGGATACCTCCACGTCGGCGGCGCGCGCACCGCGCTCTTCAACTGGCTGTACGTGCGGCGGCACGGTGGTGTCTTCATCCTTCGGATCGAGGACACGGACGTCGAGCGCTCGTCGGTCGACATGGTGACCGGCATCCTCGAGAGCATGACGTGGCTCGGCCTGGATTGGGACGAAGGGCCCGGCGTCGGCGGGCCGCACGCGCCGTACAGTCAATCGGAGCGTCTCGATCGCTACCGTGCCGCGGCGGCGTTGCTCGTCGAGACCGGCCACGCGTACTACTGCTACTGCACGCCCGAGGAGATCCGCACGCGTCGCCAGGCAGCCGAAGACGCCGGGCGGCCCTGGACCTACGACCGTCGTTGCCGGTCGCTCTCTGTTGAAGAAGTCGCGGGTCGCGAAGCCGCGGGGCAGCCGCGTGCCATTCGATTTCTCGTGCCTCCAGGCCGGACCGTGTTCACCGACCTCGTCCACGGTCCGATCGACTTCGATCGCGCGAACCTCGAGGATTTCGTGGTCCTTCGGTCCGACGGCCATCCGACCTATCACCTCTCGGTCGTGGTTGACGACGTGGAGATGGAGGTGACGCATGTGGTGCGGGGCGATGACCACGTGTCCAACACGCCGAAGCAGGTCCTGCTCTACGAAGCGATGGGCGTCCCGGTACCGGCGTTCGCGCACGTGCCATTGATTCTGGGACCCGACAAGAAGCGCCTCAGCAAGCGCCACGGCGCCACGTCGGTCGGTGAGTATGAAAAACAAGGGGTGCTGCCCGAGGCGATGGTCAACTTCCTGGCGCTGCTCGGTTGGTCGCCAGGTGGAGAGGGCGAGGTCTTCTCGCGCGACGAACTCGCCGCGCGGTTCTCGCTCGAGGGAATCAGCGGCGGTCACGCGGTCTTCAATCCGGAGAAACTCGCGTGGTTCAACCAGCAGCACATCATGCGCCTGTCGGCGCGCGACATCCTGGCGAGGCTGGGTCGCGCCTTTGCCGCCGAGGGGCTCGATGTTTCATCCGTGGAGCCGTCCCGGCTCGACAGGATCGTCGACCTGTTGAAGCCGCGCGCGCGCACGCTGGCGGATATCGTCACGCAGGCGCGGCCGTTCCTCGCAACCCAGATCGAGTACGACCCGACGGCCGTCGCCAAGTACTTGTCGGACCCGTCCCTGCGTCCGCATCTTGAGGCCTGGTGCGACCGGCTCGCTGTCGTGGAACCCTTCGACGCGGCGACCGTCGAGTCCGCCCTGCGCGCGCTCGCCGAAGCACGCGGCATCAAGGCCGCCACGCTGATTCACGCTACGCGCGTGGCCGTGACAGGCCAGTCGGTGAGTCCCAGCCTCTTCGACGTCCTCGAGCTCATGGGGCGCGACCGCGTCCTCGCGCGCTTGAGGGGGACGGGCCTGTTGTCCACAGAAACCGCATAGAGGGGGACAGGTCTCGTGAGCACATCCGGCAAAAAGGCCCCGGTGTCCGTTATGGAAAACAGGCCCGTCCCCCTGCACTTCGAGCGCGCGCGGCGCGCGCTGATGCGCCGCGATCCACGACTGGCGGCGGTCATCAAGAAAGTTGGCGGCCGCCGGCCAGCCTTCGCCGCTCGCGAGCCGTTTCTCGCGCTCGTCCGCGCCGTCCTGTCGCAGCAGCTCTCGAGCAAAGCCTCCGACACCATCGAGCGTCGCGTCCACGCGGTCGTCGGCGGCGTCGATCAACTGTCACCCGCATCGCTCCTCGCGGCCGATCCGCTGGCGCTTCGCGCGGCCGGCGTCAGCGGCCCGAAGATCTCCTACCTTCGCGATTTGGCCCAACACATCGAACAGGGTCGACTCGATCTGCACGCGCTGAAACACCGGTCCGACGAGGAGGTCATCGCAGCCATCACGGCCGTCAAGGGTTTCGGGGTCTGGTCCGCCGAGATGTTTCTGATGTTCTGCCTCAACCGGCCCGATGTCTTTCCGGTCGGCGACCTCGGCATCGTCAAGGGCGTCCAGCACCTGCACGGGATGAAGCGCCGGCCGAAGCCGCGCACGATGACCCGCCTGGCCGAAGCCTGGCGGCCCTATCGCTCTGTCGCGTGCTGGTACCTCTGGCGTATTCAGGATTGAGATGACACTCGAGCGCCGCCTCGTCGTCGTGAGCCTGCTCGTGGCGCTGCCGGTCGCCGGCGTCGTGGCGCAGTCGATCGCGTGGTTGCGCGCGCGAGACCTCCTCTCGGCCCTCGAGCGCATCGTCACATCGCAGATTAACGCGCAACTGCAGGAGCGATGCGAGGCCGATCCGACGTGGTTCCTGACGGGCATGCTCGACGGCCGGCCGGGACCGAAGGATCCCAAGCCCGGGCCCGATGAGCTGCCAGCCCGTCCGCACCTCGACCCGCAGCCCTACCAGCTCTTCGCGTACGACGATGACTTCGTGCCGTCGAGCCCCGTGGGCGTGCGCTTTCCGACGGCCTTCAAGAACGCGATGCGGGCAGGCGCGCCCAGGCAAGCCGGCCCGTACGACGCGCCGGGCGGCGAAGGCGCCGAGTTCGCCGTGCGCACGGGCTGGACCGGCGGCCCCTGCGCCGTGCTCCTGGGACGGATGGACGCGCCGCCCGACGAGCGCCTCGATTGGTGGGCCGCGTTTCTTGGCGTCGAAGCCCTCTTCAGCGCGGTATTCATTGCGATCGCTACGCCCACGGTCCGGCGCATTCGATCCGTATCCCAGTCGGCGCTGGAAGCCGCGCGCAGCGAGTGGACCGTCGTGACGCCGTGCGAGGGCCATGACGAGCTGACGGCCGTCGGCGCGGCCCTCAACGAAGCGAGCACCGATCTTCGCCGCCGCATCAAGGACGGGAGCGATCGCGACAACGTACATCGGCGCTTTGTCGCGAGAACCGCCTCGGAGATCGGTGAGCCACTCGAGACGCTGGCGGCGACCTTGACGGCCGGGACGACCGAGCCTCTGGCGGCAATCCGAGAGGCCCACGATCTGTC
>Ga0182024_10020379_pt1 | contig 12118 bp, 5 predicted proteins | sample P32metaG_FD_120480 | JGI IMG/M metagenome (GOLD analysis project Ga0182024, IMG submission 120480) | Permafrost microbial communities from Stordalen Mire, Sweden - P3-2 metaG (Illumina Assembly) | ecosystem: Environmental > Terrestrial > Soil > Wetlands > Permafrost | place: Sweden: Stordalen...
ACACGCTCAGGTCGTCTTCGCCCTTTTCAAACAAGACAATGCATACTTCCCTCCGGCGCAGAAAGCAATGATCAATCTCCAGGTGGACGACCTGGACGGTGTGCTGGACCGTTTGATAGACGAAGGTGTCACCGTCGACGAAAAACGCGAAAGCTATGACTTCGGAAAGTTTGGCTGGATCACCGATCCGGAAGGAAATCGTGTCGAGCTTTGGCAGCCTGTCGCAACTGACTAATGCCCAGCCGACCCGGAATGGTGAAATGGGACGGGAGTGGAATGCCCGCCGTCTTAAGGCAAACTGCGATCTTTCTCCCCGTGGATGATTAACACTGAACTGGTCACTTTGCGGCATCTTCCGTTGCAAAAGTGAACCTTCGATTCGAAGGCAGTAGAGCGTCGCTCCAGTAGTTCCAGAAGTTCGCTCGTTTGGAAGATCAAAGCCATCCCACCTTATCTTTTGGGCATCCGGCGTGCCGACAGCGTATAGCGCGCAGGACATGGCTATTAGCCGTCCGCACAGCATTCCAGCTCGTCGTCGTTGGCACATTCCAACAGATTCAACTGCCCGCTTTGCGGGAATGTCTGAACCAGGGAGGAGCGGTATGTATTCAGCCAGATCACCATGTCTTTCGCGGGAACGGGGCGGCTGAAGAGGTATCCTTGAACGCAGTCACAGCCGTACCGTCGCAGGAGATGGAGTTGGTCATGCGTCTCCACCCCTTCCGCCGTAACTTGCATGCCGAGTCCGTGTCCCAATTCAATGGTCTTCTGAACCATCAAGCGGTATCTGTCGTTGCCGATCATCTCCTGGACGAAGGACCTGTCAATCTTCAGTTCTGTCGCCGGTATATTTGTGATCTGTTGGAACATGGAATAGCCGGTGCCAAAATCGTCGATCGACAACTTCACCTGTTTCATCCGCAGTCTGGTGAGAACATCCAGTGTGCTCGATAGTTCTTTGATCAAGCCCGTTTCTGTGATCTCAACGATTACATTCTCTGGCGATACGCCATGCTTCTCGGCGATTGATACGAGGATGTCAGGGAAGTTCAGATCGTAGAGCGAATTCACCGACGCATTCAACGACAGCGTGAAAGCCTTCCCGTCGCCATTAGAGAATTGGCCCAGCTCGCTCATCGCGCGATTCGCAACGACCCAGCCAAGCTCGTCGATGAGCCCTAATTCATCCATTCGGCCAATAAAATTGTCGGGGAAGATAAGGCCTCGACTTGGATGCTGCCACCGAGCCAGGGCCTCAACGCCAATGACGCGCCGGGTCGCAAGGTCAATCTGCGGCTGATAATACACTTCGAATTCATCGTGCTCGATTGCCCGCTGCAACTCCTCCTTCTCAGCCAAAAACTGAGTGCTCGGGTGAAGAGCCTTTGGCGTTTCCGGCCCTGGGAGTCTTTGCAATACCTCCTCCAATTCAGCCAGCAGGAACGGCTTTTGGAGGTGACCAACGATCAAAAGACCAAGGGCCTGCGCCAATTGTAGGGCTGACTCCATGGTGCGCTTGCCAACGCCGCTCATAAGAACAATGCCGACCTTGCACTTCCGCCTGCCGAGGAGCCTCAGCAGCTCAATGCCATCCACCTTCGGCATCATAAGATCCAACAGTATGAGACTTGTATCGGGCCCGAGACTGTCCAGGAACTTCTGAGCATCTGTCGTCGCAATGCATTCGAATCCCATCGCCTGCGCCGTGGCAGAAACAACTTCGCCCAGGTCGTCCTCATCGTCAATGACCAGAATTTTTTGCATGGACACCATGGCTGCTCCTAACCTTCTGTTTTCTGCCGCCTCTTCTTTCGGACATCGTCAGCCTGAATTTGAGCATTCCAGTTCTACCGGTTTGTTGTTGCTGCTTTCCATCTCGTGGTGAACGATTGCGGCGAATTCGACTCGTTGGTAGGGCTTGCGCAGCAGGGGACCATCAATCAGGTTCATGCTTTTCTCTACCAGCGCCTCTGCCGGAAATCCGGAAGAATAAATGACTTTGAGGCCGGGGCACAAGCCACACGCCTTTCGGACAAGTTCTGCGCCGTTCATTCCGCCGGCCATGACGATGTCGGTAATCATCAAGTCAATCTTTCCGTGCTGAACAATCGTGTCAAGCGCACCGGCGCCATCTTTGGCTGAGAAGACAGTGAGTCCCATCTCCTTGAGATAGACGATGGCCACCTCCAGAATATCCTCTTCGTCGTCCACAACCAGTACCGTACCGCTCAACTCTGCGCCGGAATACTTCGGGATATTCGTCGAAACCGGGTGCGAAATACCTTCGAGAATGGGCAGATAAAATGACACCGTGGTGCCGAGGCCAAGTTCACTATAGATGCGGACGATGCCCCCGCACTGTTTCACGAACCCGTAGACCATGGCCAAACCAAGGCCGGTGCCCTTGTCCGGCGGCTTTGTGGTAAAAAATGGCTCACAGGCTCGTTCAATGGTTTCTCGCGACATGCCTTGGCCTGTATCCGTGACCTTGACCCAGGCGTAACTGCCTTTTTTCAAGTCGCCGGCTCGTACCGCGGGATGGCTATCGTCGAGATCGGTTCGCTCCGAGGAGATAATAATGGCCCCTCCATTCGGCAGCGCATCCCGTGCGTTGACCACTAGATTGAGCAGTGCGCTTTCCAGCGCCGCAGGGTCGATGAAAATCGGCGGTATCGACTGATCGAATCGAGTCGTGATCTTGATATCCGAACCGAGACCGCGAGAGGCCATCTCGATCATGTTCTGAACCGAATCTTCCAGCAGCACAAAAGCCGGCTTCAGTTCCTCGTTGCTTGAGAAGACGAGCAGGCGCCGTGTAATGTCCGCGCCGCGGAGGGCTGCCTTTTCCGCGGTCCTCACTCTTTTGACCGCCGCTTCGTTGTCGGAAACCAATCGGTCGAGAAGACCCAGATTCCCAATGATTACAGCGAGCAGGTTGTTGAAGTCGTGGGCGATTCCGCCCGTCAATTGACCCACTGCTTCCATCTTCTGGCTTTGCTGCAACTGGCGCGCAATTTGCTTTCGCTCGCTGATGTCGCGGATCGCCGCAGTTACCAGGACTCCCTCAGGGCTCTCAAGCGGGCTGAGCATGATCTCGATCGGAAAACGGGTCCCATCCTTCCGGAGTCCATTGAGCTCAATCCCCGTGCCGATCTGCTGCGCCAGCGCCTCTGCCGTTGTGCGGGATCCGTCCGCGATCAACCGCTCCGCAAAGCCCGCTGGAATAATATTTGTCACCTTCTGGCCTATTAGCTCGTCGCGGTGGTATGCGAATTGCCTTTCAGCCTGCAAGTTCAAAAGAACTATCTCCCCGCTCTGGTTCACTACGACCATTGCATCCGGAGCCGCCTCCAGCAGTCCCCGATACTTTTCCTCCATCCGTCCCAGATGCTTCTTTGAATTCACCAGTTCGCTGATGTCTGTGTTTGTACCCACCCAGCGCAGCACCATTCCCTCTGCGTCGCGGATAGGAACAGCCCGGGCGAGAAACATGCGGTAGGTGCCATCCTTGCCGCGAATAGGAAACGTGTCTTCCCAAATCTCGCCACTCTGGAAGCATCGATTGAGCTCTTCAAAAACCCGGCCCACATGGTCCGGATGAACTACCTTCTTCCAGCCCAGGCCCGCCAACTCCTCTGGAGTGATGTCGCAGTATTCAAACCAACGCTCGTTGTACCAAAAGCGCGAAAATTTTGCGTCGGCCATCCAAGCAAGCTGTGAGATGTTGTTCGCCAGGTTGCGAAAACGATCCTCACCTTCGCGTTGAGCTTCCTGCGCAAGACCGCGAGCGGCGGACTCACGGCGGACGCTCCAGCCCGCACCGGCGGTCATCGCCAGCGCGAGCAGCATCCCGATGAATATAATAGACTTGGTCTGCAGCGCACGGCGCTTTGCGTCTACAAGGCGAACCGCCAGGAGCTGCAGTTCCTCGGCCTTCATCTCAGTCAGTGTCACTTGAAACTTATCCATGGTTTGCAGACCCGTTCCGCTTCGAACGGCTTCCGCTGCCACTTCAAACCCCTTGGCACGGCGCAGCCTTATCACTTCATCCGCGATCCGGAGCTTCTCTGCAAGCAAACTTTCGAGCCGGGGAAGCTGGTTCTGCTGACTCGGGTTATCCACTGTCAGGCTGCGAACACTTGCCTCGTCCCTCATTGCGATTGATACGTCGGCATGATAGGACGGTAGATAAGATTCCTCACCAGTCAAAACAAAATCGCGGTAGCTCCTTGAGGCGCTTTCCATCGAAGACTGTAGATCGTTGAGATTATCCAGGACGTCGTGAGTATGCCGCACCCACTGGTTGGATTCGTCCAAAACGAGCATGCAGCGATAGGACGCGGCTCCCATAAGGAGCAACGCCAGCATCGGAATCGCGAAAGCGGCATGCAATTTCCGATTCAAGGGAGAATTCATCGTCATTTCACTTGGTTCCTGTCCGGGGTTCTGCCTTATTGAACCCATTTGGGGGAGTGGTGGAACTTAGGGATTGAGCGCGGCAATACTCCACGCTGTGAAACATTCCGGTACCGGCAACGGACCGAAGACGGCCTCTGGCGAATCAAAAACGCAGATGTCGGGTGTGAGCCACACAAAGAAGGAAATGACAAGCATGCCGGCGGCTCTTACGGGAAGCGCCCGGCACTGTTCGATCTTTCGACCTCATCGTCCGTACCACGCCTGCCAAGGCAGCAGGTTGCAACAATTGTCATCTAGGAAAAGTTACCTAGGACTAAGTTACCCAAAACCAGAGTGTGTTACTTTTGACTCTGAAGAAACTTTACGCCTTTTCTGGGCATCCCGATATACAACTTTGGTAAGGGGCTCTACGCCTCTTATTGAGCTTGTGGGTTTCCTACTTCAAGCCGCATGACAGTCGACCCAAGTACCTTCTTTAACATGGGTTCGGCCCATTCCCTCCAAGTTACACGCGCAACGTGCGCACTCGGTGACCCTCGCCGCTGGAACCCCATCTGGTGCTGGTGCAGAACCTCCTCCCGCTTGAGTTCCGAGCGGTTGGTCGCCAACTCGTCGCCAAACCGTCAGCTATATAATGGTTAACAACCGATAAGGATATACGTCCGCAGAACAACACGAGCGCCGACCAGGCACCACAATGGACTGACGGGGGAGGCTTCTAGCCCCTCAGGGCGCCACGATCACCAATCCTCGGCGAAGCGGCCCGGATCCGGAACGATAGACGCCTTTTGCTGGCGGAGTTTTGGACGGTCGTGGGCGGATGGTTTGGGTAGGCGTTCCCTCAGCGGCTAAAGCCGGAAACCGAATCGTAGCTTCATGTACGGGTTGAACAGACTGCGGAAAAACACCTTCGATCAAGCGGAATTCCCGAAGAGCATGCCGCAGGGGCTGAAGCCCACGCTGATTTTGCGGTACTTGCGGCACGACTAAAGTCATGCCCTGTTACAAAACCATCGAGAATTCCCAGCGAAAAGAATTTTTCCGCAACCTGTAAAGCCCGTACCCTTCAATGACCATGGAGCTGGTTGCATGAATGTTTCCCGAAGTGCCAGGCGCAGGCGCGCTAAACTGAGGCGTCTGGCCTTAGACATCCATTGTCCGGAATTGGCTTCGTCCGTCGGGACAGCGTTCCTTTCCACCGCAGTGGCCGGGTGAAGAACAGGGCTTGTCTTATGCACGATCTTCGTGGGAAAGTCCGTGCTCGAGGTGGTTGGCACGGCCCTCCGCCTCTTCCCGGCGGATGTGCTTGTTCACGTACATGGCAGCATCGGCGGCACTCAAAAGAATATCCCTGGACGTACCGTCTTCCGGATAGAGGGCGATGCCGACGCTGGCAGAGCCATGGATGACGCAACCTTCAGCGGCAAAGGGAGTGTCAAGGCACCGTACCAGGCGAAGAGAGATCTCTTCGACTTCAGCGCGGTTGCGCACCCTTGGCAGAAGCACCGCGAATTCGTCGCCACCAAGCCGGGCAAGCATATCGACGCCGCGGAGCTGGCGCTTCATGCGGATGGCCACTTCCTGGAGGTACAGGTCTCCGACCCGATGGCCGTAGACGTCGTTCACCTGCTTGAAGTCATTGAGGTCAACGTAGACCAATCCCAGCACGCCTGCATTCTGGCGTGCGTGGTCAATTTGCCGATCCAGATACTCTTCCAGTGAGAATCGGTTGTGGACATCGGTGAGCAAGTCGAACTCGGACCGGTGCAGCAGATCGGAGTAAAGCCGCCGGGTTTCGATGGCCAAAATGGCCTGCGCTGCCGCCGTGGAGAGGGCCTCCGACTCGTTGGCACTGACCTTGGCGAGCGGATCGAACGCAGCATAGATCGTTCCGTGCGGCGGTCCGGAGCGGGCAGGAATCTGCTCAGGGACGATGCGCAACGAAATGAGGCTTGGCGGGCAGTTTCCCAGTCGTGCTCCATCGACCATCTGGCACCAACAGGGAGAGCCGCCCAGCTTGAACGAGACCAGTTCGGTGATCTGCTCAATGATCTCAGCCAGAGGACGAGAGCCGTTGATGTCTTCGAGGATGCGGCTGCGCCGGCGCTCGACGTAGGCAGATGAGGCGTTTTGGCGGCGCATTTTGCGCTCGATGACCCAGCCCCTGATACCGCCGGCGAACAGCAACGCGAGCAGGACGCTGACCACAAGGATGAGGTTGTCGACGTTCAACAAAGAAGGCCTGGCGACGACCGCAACGTCGTCAAAGCTACGCAGCAGGATGTCGAAAGTCACCGGACCGTGGAAAGTATCGGAGCTATGCAGGATGCAGACGCCGGTAACCCGCACTTTGGAGCCCTCCGGGACCTGTTTCATCGGCAATGGCTTGAGATTCCCCACCCCTACCGGGTGGTTGTAAATGGCGGAGAACAACTGCCCCCCGCCCGCTTTCAGGACATATTCGTCCCTTGCCGCAGCCTGCACTTCCGTCACCACTTTTCCTTCGGTAGAAACCAAGTCGAATGCGGAGAGGCCCGACGCCAATTCAGACCAGGTCGCCGGCTGCGGCGAGACGGGAGCCGGCGCCAGGCTATCCCGGATCTCGCTTCCAGTCAGGGTGAGAAAACCATCATGGACATCGGGAAACCCGGACGCATCCGCAAGGTCGCCGATGCGGAGAGGTTTGCGAGACTGGGTCAGGATCCACAGGCTCTTGGCGCCATCTTGCAGAACCACGGCCGCGCCGGACTGATAGTACGTGATGGTTCCCTGCACCCGGACCCTTTGGGTGAGATTCTGAAGACCATAGCCCGCAAGAATATCGTCCATCGGCGTCACCGGGAGCGACCACGGACTGGCGCTTGCACGCTTCAATATCCTGATATCCGCCAGCGTGGGAATTTCGAGCAGGATTCCGGTCAACTGCATCTTGTTGTCGAAGTTCATAGGGACAACGGCGGTTACTTCCACCTCGGCATCGAGCAGATCCTTTATCGCGCTCTCGTCATCGCTGATCACGAAGGCGTCGACATATCCGCCGGCCATGAGCATACGCATGTTGATGGTGTGCAAATCTCCATCCACTACCATATCGGCGACTTTGATTACGCCCCGCACCGTCACCAGCTTGCAAAAGCGCTGGGCATGGATCATCTGATCGAAAGTCGATGCGTCTGGCTTTGGCACGGGGCCGTGGCGCAGCAGTGTCAGGCTGTCTTCAAGAACATCCGGACGGAAGTAAACCCCCGTATGCCCTCGCACGAGCACGCGGTCTCCGGGAACCAGATTCAAGCCCTTGGTAGCTTGCACATAAATGGCGTCGTCGCCATCCTGCGCAAACATGTCGATGTCCTTCGGGTTGTAGTAGATAATCGTGGCCTCGAAAGCGACTGGCACGGCTTTGCCGGCCTCGGCATTGGTCAGAGAGTGAATGGCGCGCAGGGTGGTTATAGGGGCGGGCGCTGCTGCCCAGGCCGCAGTGGCCCATCCGAGAACGATCGCCATCGCCGGAATGGATTTCTTCATCGGGAACACCTGATCGAGGCGGTGTTGCGTTGCCTGGCCCTTGAAGGTCTCTATCGGCAAGTCTCACCGAAAGAATCACTTCGACGGGAGGGAAAAGTTGGGCCGCAGTGAACCGGCAAGGCTGCTTAGTGGCTTTTCCCTCAAGAAAAAGCCACCCTTCACACCTATCGAGACTCCACGTGTACTGGAGAACCGCTCAAACTTGACTGCAACCATTATGTGCGCAGTGAACGCGGGGGTCAACGGGTGATGATGATCAAAGCGCGCTTCATCGCTCAGTGGTGCTGGAAGATAACGAGTTGCTCTTCATCCAGGGTTCAGGTGCGTGCGAAAGAACGCCTCAACCATGTCAAATCCGAATCTGACGGAATTAAGCGAGAGGCTACCCGGGCTCTGCATACTTGCAGGACTGCGGTGTATGGTGATTTTTCCGGGGTCGACCGCATCGAGCTTTGGGTTATTGAAGAAGCCATGCCCGAGTCTCTCGAGCAGAATGAGGGTGGCGTCGATCTTGTGCTGGCCAAGCGCCTCGAAGAACAACCAGCTTTGCTGCCACGGAATCAGAGGGTCGGATTGGCCGTGCATGATCAGGAATGGCGGGGCGGCGGCATGCACATAGGTGATTGGGTTGGCGGCCTGCACCTGAGAGGGCGAAGAGCCAACCGCCGTGCCAATCAGCCTGGACTCGAAGGAGTTTGGATCGTTTGCAGGCAGGACATCTTTCACAAGAATGCTTTCCGCATCCGATTGAATGGCTGATGGTTTTCTGCGGTCCGCATCGATCATGGAAAAGTCCGTGGGACCACAGCTATCCAGCACGGCATTCACAGCGCTGCTGAACCCGTTGTGTTCTTCGTTCATAAATTGATTTTCGCCGGACAACGCCGCGCAGGCAGCCAGATGACCGCCAGCAGAAGAACCCCACAGCCCAATGTCTTCGGGGTCGAATGAGTACTCGCCGGCCACTGAACGAACCCACCGCACGGCCGTCTTGACGTCAATCACTGGCGCGGGGAAAATGGCTTCGTCGCTAAGCCGATAGTCGATGCTCACCATGGCGAAGCCACGCTCTGCGAGAAAGCGCGACAGATCCGGGGCAAGCTTGCGATCGCCAAAGCGCCACCCGCCGCCATGCAGCCAGAGGACTACAGGAAACCTACGGCCCTTGGCCTGCGGCAGGTAGATATCAGCCAATCGATTCTTGCCGCCCACGCGGCTGTAGACCTGGTCCGCGATGCGATCAACGGTATACCGGCTGGAGGTCAACAGATGATCCGTCATAAGGCAGCCTCAGGCGGAGGACCGCCGGGCCCTCCGAGCAGAACCAGATCCAACTCCTTCAGGTGTTGAAGGACGCGATCGAATCGAAATGGCGGAGGAACGAGCGGATACACGTGTCCCGCGTACGGTTCGCAGAGATATCGAAAGAAGGGTTCAAAGATGCCGGGAGTCACGAAGCCAATGAAGCGCGTGTCGTGCTTCTTGAGCTGAAACGAATGGACTGCGCGCGGGGGAATGTGAAGGTAGTCGCCTGGGTGCAGGGTCACGTACTCGTCGCCGGCGAACATTTCAAGCGCGCCGTTTAAACAGAAGAAGGTCTCCGTAACCGTCTCGTGGTAATGACGCGGAATCGGCGTGCCGATGGGTCCCTCTGTGATGAGAGCAATAAATGTGCCACCACTGTTGCTTTGGGTACCCAGGAATACGTAAAGTTGGTCGCCGGCGATCATCTGCTCGCCTTCACCGCTGGCAATCACAAACGGCGCGACGCCTTCGGGAGGAGCAAAAAGCTTCTCGGCATACCTTTGCGAGGGGTTTGGTTGCTTCTCCAGGATTTCCGTGTCGGTTGCGGCGGTGACCTTGCTCCAGTCGACAGGCGCGTTTGTTTCCGGGTACACCGTTCCAGCGTAGGGCTCACCGATGACGCTGTACACGTGATTGGCATTCCCGCCAAAGGTCCATGCCAGCATTTTTCCGCGATGGTCCAAGTAGGTAAAGCCATGCGGTGTGCCGGGAGGAATATTCACGTAGTCTCCTGCCGTGAGCAGGTAAGACAAATCGCCAAGAATCAGGGAAATGGTTCCCTCTAATACATAGATCGCCTCATGCGTGTTGAAATGCCGGTGCAGTGGAAATGTGGCGCCCCTGGCGCCCGTCAAGGTGGCGCCTGCCATGGGGTTGCCGATGTCAGCGTGGCGAGCGATAACGGTCGCAAGCTGGTTGCCGAAGGCGAATCGCAGGCCTTCCCCCGCATCGAGCTTGTACACAGACTGACTTCCCGGCAGTTCATTGATCTTCATTGCTTCACCATCGAAACGGGGCTATTGCCATTTCTGTCTTTCGTTTGGTCTGTCGTGAGAGGAATTAAGAGACCTGACGGCTCAATGCTGTAATGGGTTGCAGAACACGGATCCCAATCCTTGATTCGGCTCGCGATGGTACATATGTGTACCAAACAATTCTCCATTGATAGCAAACCGAAGCATCGGTTGTAAAGCGAATAGTTCCCTTCTTGGCGAGCCGTGATAGAGTGCCGAATCGTCGCCGGACGTTCAAATCCGCTTGAAGCTGTGCTTAGACTGAAATGCTCTGTTGGAGATCTTCAAACAACGTTCTTATGCCTTCCACACTTCGGGCAACCCCGTACACATAGTGATCGGGGCGAACGATTGCCGCTGTGCAGTCATTCCGATCAAACCAATTGCCCACAACTCCATCTCGCTCTGCCAGACCTTGACCTCCAACGACAATGGGATCGACTGGAAGTCTGTGCGGACCGTCGCCGAGCGAATGGCGACGCCCGTCGATGACGCAACGCCAGCCACTTCCGGTCAGCTCATCCATGCGGATTTCACCGCTCTCGGTCACGATCCAAGGCTGGGGAAACACCACACCGTTTGCAGGGTGAGCCGCGTCTGCGATCAGGCCACCGCGAAGCGGTGGGACAACATCCTGACGAAGTATTGTCGGTGCCTGCCCGCCGCCTTGTTCAATCAGGCTTTCGTCCCGCAGTCGTGCGGCCTCAGGGTCACGCTCACAGATGTGTTGACCGATGGCTTTGATACGGGAGGTCAGAGTGAGGACATGCTGGCTGCGTTCCTCGCCATAGGTATCCAGAAGGCGGTCCTCGGCACCCCCTGCAAAAACGCTGCGAAGCTTCCAACAGAGGTTGGTCACATCGCGAATTCCCTGGCACATGCCCTGGCCTAGAAATGGCGGTTGCTGATGAGCGGCATCCCCGGCCAGGAAGACGCGGCCAGACCGCCAATTCTCCGCAACCAACGCATGGAATCGATAACTGCTGGCGCGCCATAGTTGGCCATCTGCGGGCGTGAGCCAGGGCGAAAGCAAACGCCAGATCTCATCCTCCGACTCCATCGCCCGTGCTTCTTCTCCCGGCAACAACATGATCTCCCAGCGGCGGTGATTGCCCGGACCGACGATGAATGTGGTTGGACGCGCGGGATCGCAGTATTGTGCAGCAGTTTGTGGGAGTCTCGCCAGCCCCGACTCGCTCACCCTTGCGTCGATCACCATCCATGGTTCATCGAAGCTCAGGTCATTCAGCTCGATGCCAAGTGAGCGCCGAATAAAACTCGACGCCCCGTCGCAGGCGATCACATACGATGCTGTGACTCGCCGACGCCCTCCCGCCACGTCTCCGACTTCAAGCGTGACTCGATCCGATGACTGCGCCAGGCCCAGGACTTCAGTTCCGAGTGAGATGGTGACCGAACGATGTTCGGCAGCCTTGGCGCGGAGTATCGCTTCGACCGGCGGCTGGGTGAAGACCATGGTGGGTACATAACCCATTGGATATGGAGGTGGAATTGCATCGACTCGCCGGATGAGCTGGCCCTTCGCACCGAAGTGTTCCGATGCCGGAAATGGCGCCGTGTATTGAAGCACCTGCTCCGCCACACCAAGGTTCTGGAATACGCGCAGAACTTCGTGATCGATGGCAATCGCTCTTGGTATCTGCCAAATCTCCCGGCTCTTATCCAGCGCCAGTGTACGCAGGCCTGCCTGGCCTAGCCAGCAGCTTGCTACGACACCCGATGGCCCGAAGCCTGCGACCACAATGTCGTATTCAGGAATACTTCCGGCACTCGAAGACTCTGGCTCAGACTGCATCACCGAAAACTCATTTCCATGGACACGGATTAGAGTATGT
>Ga0182024_10020380_pt1 | contig 12118 bp, 11 predicted proteins | sample P32metaG_FD_120480 | JGI IMG/M metagenome (GOLD analysis project Ga0182024, IMG submission 120480) | Permafrost microbial communities from Stordalen Mire, Sweden - P3-2 metaG (Illumina Assembly) | ecosystem: Environmental > Terrestrial > Soil > Wetlands > Permafrost | place: Sweden: Stordalen...
CCGCAGGCAGCACCAGCGTGGCGGAGATGAAAGATACATCCATGGATACAAAACTGATTCCCGAGCCCAGATCACCCGGTTTGAGGTAGCGAGCATTGGTACGCTCGCGCAGGCTCACCCGTGGATTCCTGCGCAGAGCTTCAGCGATCTGCCCGTAACCGGTGTCTACCGCGACCACGCTGGCCGCGCCATGCTGCAGCATGCAATCGGTAAAGCCCCCGGTGGAGGCGCCAATGTCGACGCAGTGCCGCCCCGCAAGGTCGATTTGCCACCGGGTAAGCGCGGCTTCCAGCTTGAGTCCACCGCGGCTGACGTAGCGCTGGTCTTCCCCCAGCACCCGTAGCAGCGCAGCGTCGTCTACTGAGGCGCCGGGCTTCTCGACTTTCTGCTGGTTGACCAGCACCCGCCCGGCGAGGATCAGCGCCTGCGCCCGTTCCCGGGACGGCGCCAACCCCCGCTCGAGCAGCAACTTATCCAGGCGGTTTCTCATCTAGAGTGGGGACGGCTATCCGGCAGATCGCGATTGACGCAGGTTATTGTACTCGCTACTTCCTGGGGTACTTAAGTTTGGCTGTTTGCGTACCGCAACCGTAGAATAAGCACGACTTGATTGATGCCTGAGAAAACCTCCAATCCGATAGGCGACCCTGATCGTTCTACTATCAGAGATTCAAGCCAAACTGCCAGGACGGCTGACGGAACGACTGCCCCGGGAACAGACGACGGTCTTTTGCTGCAGCGTGTTCGCCAAGGCGATCAAAGTGCGATGGCGGAAGTCTTCGACCGCTATGGCAGGGCGGTGTACTCCGTCGCTTTACGAATTCTCAAGGATACCGGCCACGCCGAAGACGTAATGCAGGAGATCTTCTTCCAGATTTGGCGGAATTCTGATTCGTTTGTGCAGGGGCGAGGTTCGCTGGGCGCCTGGTTGGTGGTGGTGGCAAGGAATCGGTCGATCGATCTGCTGCGGCGCAGAAAGCCCGTGGACTCGGTGGACGACGTGATTCTGGCTTCCCCCGGCAGCCTGGCTTCAGAAGTCGAGCACAACTCGATGATGGAGAAGGTCCAGAAAGTTTTGAAAGACCTCCCTGCCGAGCAGCAACGCTCGATGGAGTTGGCATTCTTTGAAGGCTTGAGCCATTCGGAGATCGCGGAGCGAACAGGCGATCCCCTGGGCACAGTAAAGACGCGTATTCGGCTAGCGCTGATTACGTTACGAAAGGCGTTTCAGTCATGACAGGCAACGGGCACAACACGCAGGAGGAGTTGGCTTCCTATGCGATGCAAGGTCTCCCGCCAGAGGAGTCCGCATCCATCAGGGCGCACCTGCAGACCTGTGTTCCATGCCGCACCGAGCTCGCTCAAGTCTGCGGTGATCTTGCGTTGCTGGGATTAGCGGTCGAGCAACAACCGTTGCCCGAGGGGGCGCGGGAGCGCTTTCTCAAGAGAATCGCCGCGTCTCCGGCAGTCAAGCCGCAGGAGAAGCTGGCCGAGGTCACACCTATTGATGTGAAGACCAGGCGCCGTGGGCCGGGCTTTTGGGTTCCCTGGGTGTCGGCTGCTGCCATGGCGATCGTGGCGATCTCTCTAGGTGTGCAAAACAAAGCGTTGAATGACGAACTGAACGATGAATCCAACATGGTGAAGAACCTGGCCGCGCAAGCGTCACGAGCGCAGCAGGTGCTGGAAGTTTTGACCGCGCCCAGTGCCCAGCGGGTGACGCTGACGGAAGGCAAAGCACCAGCCCAGCCAAGCGCACGAGCCACTTACCTGCCAGACCGTGGCGCGCTGATTCTGCTGGCGACCAATTTGAAGCCCCTGCCCGAAGGCAAGGCATATGAGCTCTGGGTAATCCCGGCAAATGGCAAGGCTCCCGTGCCCGCTGGACTCTTTCACCCAGACGCAGTGGGCACTGCCACCCTGGTGCTGCCGCCGCTTCCCGCAGGCATTGCGGCCAAGGCTTTCGGTGTGACGATCGAGAAAGCCAGCGGCGCCGACTCGCCCACCTTGCCGATCATCCTATCGGGAGCGACCGGAAGCTGATTTGTGGTTCGCGCGTTGAGGATATGCTTCTCGCCCTGCCACATAGTCTGACGAAGGGCACGGCTTGACAGCTTCAGCCGTGCCATAAACGCCATACGAACGACGGCTTTAAGCCGTCCCAAGTGAAGGGAAATTTACGGCACGGCTGAAGCCGTGCCCTTCGTTCAGAGAGTCTTCAGCGCGTAGCTCCGTTTTCGTCTACCCCTGAGGCAGTCGGCTCTTCTCTTATTTGCTGCGCTTTGACGTGGCTGCTAATGGCGTCGTCTGAAAACACCTCGCCCCGAAGCCACAGGGAGATCCGCTACCGCTGGCATGGCTCACATTGATAGCGTTCGCAACCGTGCCTGTGGTGCTGCTGTTGGCAGCCACCGACTGGGCACTGGTGTGCACATCCACTCCCGTACCATCCAATTGAATGGACGCTGCCACCTGGTCGGTGTCCGTGCGAATTACGGTCATGTAAGGTTGGTCGGATGAAAGAACATAGACCTGGCCATACGGAGTGCTGAAGGTGGAGGCCATCGAAATGGGATGGCCGGTCACGGGAATCGTGGCTAACACCTGGTAATTGGTGAGACTCACCACGCTCACCGTACCGTCCTTCTGGTTGGCAACGTAGACCCGGCTTCCGTCGCGCAAAATGGTGAGTGTCGAGGGGCCATTGCCGACAGGGACCGTGATTGCCTGGCCAAACAGCGCGGAGTCATTTCCGAATTGATCGAGGCTGGTGTTGATGATGGTGATGGTATTGGAGTCGTAATTGGCAGTAACCAGCTGAGACGCAGGCGTGTAGTAGTCGGCAAAAACCGGGCCGGCATTAAACCCTGCCACCGGGGTACCCGACGGCGGCGGCAGTAGCAACGCGCCGGTAGCCGGATTCAGGTTCTGCCGGTTTGCCGTGGTATCGAGGGTGTTGTACTGGCTATTAATGACGGTGACGGTTCCGCTGCCTCGATTGAGAATGAACACCCGGTTGTTGTCATTGGAACCAATGCCATAAACCGGGCAAATGCCAACTGGCAGGGTCTGCGAAATAGTGATGGTGGAGATTTCGATGGACTGCACCTGGCCGGGAGTCGTGACCGCCGAAGGAGTCTCACAATCCCCGAAAGCGACCTTGTTGGTGCCGTTGTCCTGGGTGATGGAGTAGACACGGGCGGCGCTGGAGTTGCCGGCCAGATTGATCGGACTGGCGGGGACCGGGAGCTGCTGTGTGAGCTGATAAACGCCGCTTGAATTATTGGTCAGCACCGCCACTGCCGGGACATTGGGTTCGGTGATGAAGAGATTGGTTGCAGTCGAGAGCAGGTTTATCGGCGAAGCGGGCTGCAGCAAGGTGCTGCTCTGAATGTTTTTAGTCTGCAGCGTAGTCGATGGGGTAAAGCTGGTGACCGTCCCGTCTGTGTTGGCGGTGGTGGCAGAGCCGGCGCTTGAGCTCAGGGTGAGCGCCAGCGGGTTGACGCCCAGGGAGGCCTGGGTCAGCAGCGTGTCACCGGAAGCATCGAAAACATTCGCCAGGCCAGCCGCGCCAGTGCCTGCGCTGGTGGTCACAACAGCGTAACTCTGCGGCTGGGGGGCGGGTCCGGTGACAGCTACGGGAGTGACCACCGGCCGCGGAGTTTCTCCGCATCCTGCCAGCAGTACAGCGACGCTTATGGAACAACCGGTAGCAATCCGTTGGAGAACCCTGAAGGAAAACTCTGGCAAACGCACACTCCGCCGGCTCCATGACTGGAACCATGCAACGCTAAGCACCCGTGAATACCTCACTACGTCTCATTTCCTGTTAGAAAGATGATTGTAAATGGGTTCGCGTATCCAGCGATACGCCGGGCCTAAAATGAACGGTGCTGGTTCAGGAACAGCGAATGCGGTGGCAGTCGTGGCTGATGTTGGCCGCCGTCGTACCCTGCTGCGCGATCGCCACCCTGCGCTATGCCATGGCGGTTTGGACCGGCGCGACGCAAACCGCGCTGGTTATCAGCCTGACGTTGGCTCTGCTGGTATTTCTGGCCCGCGCGGCCACACCGTTCGCTGCGGTCACCGGCGGCGTCATCACTGCCGTCCTGACGCTCGCTCCTCTTCCAAAGTCGGGTTTGTCATCCTGGCACCACTCCGCGCTACCACCCTTGCTGGCCCTCTTTTTGCTCACCTTTTCCGCGACCAGATTCGGCAGAGGTAAAAAACAGCGGCTGGGCGTAGCGGAAGACAAGCGCGGCCGAAACGCCGCCCAGGTCGCGGCCAACCTGGGAGTCGCTGGACTGGGAGCGGCCTTCGCGTTCAGCCATCCATTGCCTCACCCTTTGTCTGGCGCGTGGTTTGCCGTGATAGTGACCGCCGCCTTGGCTGAGGCGACAGCCGATACCGTGGCCAGTGAGCTGGGAGAGGTGCTGGGCGGCCAACCTTTATTAGTGACCACTCGCCGCCAGGTCGCGCCGGGCACCGACGGAGCGATCAGCCTCGCAGGAACCTTAACCGGAACAGGCGGAGCCGTCCTGGTGGTGCTGGTAGCAGCGTTCACCCTGCAACTAGGACTCGGCGCTGCCGTATGCGCAGCGCTGGGGGCGATCGGTGGCCTGTTCGTCGATTCCCTGCTGGGTGCCACTGCTGAACGGCGTGGCTGGCTCAACAATGACGCAGTAAACTTTCTTTCCACCTTCGCGGCCGCGGTGATCGCCGTCAACTTCTTCGCGATCATCCATTAGCGAATTAGTGCACCCGCAAACGCCAAAGCGTGTAGCTCAACATTTCATGCATCAGCCGCATGGCAGCGTCCCATAAGCCGAGGGGTCGAGCTTCCGCACGGGGCGAAGTGAATACGTTGAGCCCCATGCTGGCGGAAAGGGCGTGGATGCGAAACAGGTGGGTTCCATCGGAAACGGCAAGGATGCGGTTCAGGTTGTTCTCCCGGGCAATAGCAGCCAGGCGGGCGGCGGATTCTTCTGTGTTTGTGCTTTGGGTCTCAGCGATGATCTGGTTCTCCGGGACGCCATGCGCCAGAAGGTAGTCATGGCCGACACCCCCTTCGGAATCTCGCGGACCGCCCCCGCCACCCAAGGTGATCACCAGCGGAGCGAGGTGTTCGCGATAGAGGGCAAGAGCACGATCCAGACGGGCGCGCAGCACCGGAGAGGGACGGCCGTCGTATTCCGCTGCACCAAACACCGCGATAGCGTCGGCGGGACGTGCCTGGTCATGAGTGGCGTAAAAGTGAATCTGCCCGTATAGCCAGATGAACCATGCCCCAATCGCGATAAAACCGGCGAGCAGCAACCTGCGAAGCACACGCCGGGCAGTCCCGGGTTTCCTGTTGAGGTCAGTGACCTTCGCGAACTTCATGCGGTTTTCCTTAACGGAAGACGCACGCGCGGCCCTTTCGTATGCGGCGCAACAGGAAATCCAGCCGGCAACGTTCCGTTCTTTGTCTTCGGCCGCATCGGGACTTTCTGTTCAGCGCTGGAGGGTGAGCGCTATCTCGTGGGTCGGGATAGCTCCTTCCCGAAGAATCTCCCACGGACCATCGGTGGAGAGGTCGACGATGGTGGTAGCAACACTGCGGCCGGTGGGACCGCCATCCACGATCAGCGGAATGCGATTCCCGAGTTGATCGCGCACGCAGGCGGCGTAGTTACACTCGGGCAAGCCCTGCAGGTTCGCCGAAGTGGCGGTGATGGGCAAGCCCAATGCCTCCACGATAGCCCGGGGAATCACCGCACCGGGCACGCGCAGGGCCACGTTGCCGGTGTTCGCAGTCGAACGCAGGGGCAGACGTGAACCGGCGCGGACAATCAAGGTAAGAGGCCCGGGCCAGAAGCGCTCCGCGAGCTTATCGAACCGGGCATCAATATCACGTGCCAACTCGTAGGCTTGGGCGGCATTCGCAATGAGCAGCGACAACGGCTTGTGCTTGAGCCGGGTCTTGATCTCGTAAATTCGTTCCACCGCCATCAGATTGACCGGATCGACCGCCAAACCGTAAAAGGTATCGGTGGGAATGCCCACCACCTTGCCGCTTCGCAGGCAGGAGACGATGTATTCGATCCGTTCCTGCTCCGGTTCGTCCGGATGCACGCGCAGAATTTCTGCCAACAAGATAGCTCCACCTTAGTACAGATTTGGTGCAATTCATCGAGAGTACCAGACCCGGTCAGGCGGCGGATGGCGTCCACGAGATGGGCTCGCCTAGGCGACCGGTTGACCGCTTCTCTCATGGGGCAGTCTACCCCGGAATGAGTCCGGCCGCTATGCAAACACGACGGCCGCCCGGTCATCGCGGGCACCTGCGGGTACAATCGCGATGAGTTCACGAAGCATGAAATCTCTGGCAGAATCGGGTCCGCGGAGGGTGGAAAGCCGGCAGAATGCCCGCGTGAAAGAGTTGCGCGCAGGTCTCTCGCGTGGCTTGGGGACGGCGCATAACCATATCGCCATCGAAGGTCTCCACCTGGTACAGGAAGCGGTCAGAAGTGGGTTGAAACTGTACACCGTATTCGTGCAGGAGGGCCGCGAGGGACTGCTCCAACAGTTTCCCTTGGATAATGCGGAGGTGTTGATCGTAACCGAGGAGGTCTTTTCGAGTGCCACCTTGACGGAACATCCCCAGGGTGTTGCCGCGTTGGTCGAAGCGCCCCAGTTCACGGTGCAAGCAATGTTCCAAACTGCGCCAGGGGGGACTCCGCTGGTTGTGATCGCCGCCGGACTGCAAGATCCGGGAAACCTCGGCACCCTGGTTCGGTCGGCGGAAGCCTTTGGCGCCACCGGGATGATCCTGCTTCCCGGCACGGTGAGCCTGTGGAACGCCAAGACCTTGCGCGCGTCCTCTGGATCCGCCTTTCGCTTGCCGGCGGTGGCCCTGACCGCCGACGACGCCTTTATCGCCCTGCGCGCCCAGGGCGTGCGGATATTCGCAGCGGTGGCGCGGGATGGAGACAGCGAAGCCGATCTACGCGGGTCCAGTGCTCTGCTGATCGGCAATGAGGGCTCCGGACTGCCGGACGCCTGGATCGCACAAGCGGATGCACGGGTGACGATTCCCTTCTCCGGCACGGTCGAAAGCCTGAACGCGGCGGTCGCGGGCAGCGTGCTGCTTTATGACGCCATGCGCCAACGCCAGAAGGCGGAGACAATAGACCAAGGTCGTCCATGAGCCTCTTTAGCCAGATCCCCGACGAAGGCACGCTCAAGCGCGGAGGCGCCCGGACCGCTCCGCTCGCCGAACGCATGCGCCCGCGCACCTTGGGGGACTACGTTGGCCAGGAGCACCTGCTCGGCCCCGGCAAACCCTTACGCGTGGAGATCGAGCGCGACGATGCGGGGTCCATGATTCTGTGGGGGCCGCCTGGAGTAGGCAAGACCACGCTGGCCAAGATCATCGCCGAGACTACGCAGGCGAGCTTCATTGAATTCTCCGCGGTGATGGGCGGCATCAAGGAGATCAAGCAGGTCATGGTCGACGCGGAGAAGGCTGCCGGCTTCGGATCGCGGACCATTCTCTTTATCGATGAGATCCACCGCTTCAACAAGGCCCAGCAGGATGCGTTTCTGCCCTATGTGGAACGGGGCACCATCCGCCTGATCGGGGCAACCACAGAAAACCCCTCTTTTGAAGTGATCGCCGCTCTGCTTTCCCGTTGCCGCGTCTACCGGCTGACGCCACTGAGCGATGAGCAATTGACACAGTTGCTAAAGCGCGCCCTGACCGACAAGGAGCGCGGCCTGGGTACGCTCAACGTAACAGCTCAGGATGATGCGATGGAGATGATCTCCAGCTACGCCAACGGGGATGCACGCTATGCCTATAACGCCCTCGAAACGGCGGCCAAGCTCGCAGCCGGCGGCGTCATAACCAGGGAAATTGTCCAAAATGCTCTGCAGCAACGGGTACTGCTCTACGACAAACAGGGCGAAGAGCATTTCAACCTGATCTCTGCCCTGCATAAGAGCATCCGCAACAGCGACGCGGACGCTTCGCTCTACTGGCTGGGGCGCATGCTCAAGGCCGGAGAAGACCCTATGTATGTTGCCCGGCGCTTGGTACGGATGGCGGTGGAGGACGTTGGCCTGGCCGCACCGGAGGCCCTGCGAATGGCCCTGGCGGCCCGCGATGCGATGGATTTTCTGGGCTCGCCCGAAGGCGACCTGGCCCTGGCCCAGGCCGCGGTTTACCTGGCGTTAGCGCCCAAGTCGAATGCCCTCTACACCGCATACGGGGAGATAACGGCGGAGATCGAAGCCCATCGCGCGGAGCCCGTGCCGCTCCACCTGAGAAACGCGCCCACGCCGCTCATGAAGCAATTCGGCTATGGCGAAGGCTACCAGTATGCGCATGATCTTGAAGGGCGCGTGGCCGATATGGACTGCATGCCGGAGAATCTACGCGGCCGCCAGTTCTACCATCCGACCACGGAGGGCCGGGAGAAATTACTGGCTCAGCGGATGGACGAAGTGCGCCGCATCCGGGCAGCAAAGCAGGCCGGCGGCAAGCAAGAGAAATAAGGGAGGAGCATGGATCAACAGGCTGATCCGCAGTGGCTGACTTGGACCAAGCGGCTGCAGGCAATTGCGCAGACCGGACTAACCTTCACCCGCGATCACTACGATCACCAGCGCTATGAAGAACTACAGGCCATTGCGGCAGAGATGATGGCTGCCGGAAGCGGCATGCCCGATTCGCAAAAAATTCTCGATCTTTTCCGCGGCGAAGTGGGATATGCCACCCCCAAGGTAGAGGTGCGTGGCGCCGTAGTGCGCGAGAATCAAATCCTACTGGTGCGCGAGCGTGAAGACGGTGGATGGACCATGCCCGGAGGATGGGCCGATGTAGGCGAGTCTCCCACGGCCATGGTGGTGCGGGAGGTGAAAGAAGAGTCGGGCCTCGATGTGGTGCCGCGAAAGCTGGCAGCGGTGTTCGACCGCAACAAACATCCCCATCCGCCAATTCCGAGCCATGCCTACAAGCTTTACTTTGTGTGTGAACTGCTGGGCGGCGAGCTTACGCCGAGCTTTGAAACGCCAGAGGTGGGTTTCTTCTCGCGCCACGAGTTGCCCCCGCTTTCCGCCCCGCGCATCACCCCATATCAGATAGAACATATGTTCGAGCACGCCGAGCATCCGGAATGGCCAACCACCTTTGACTAAATAACCGAGACGCCCAGTTCGTCACTGCTTAGGGTCCACCCATCAGTCAGGAGTTCATGCGGGAATTACCCAAAACCAGGCCAGCTCGTTCCGTATCGAAGGCCTTCTCCCACTTTGCTACAACGATAGTAGCTACCGAGCTCCCGATAACGTTCACCACAGCGCGCGCGGCGTTGGTCAAACGGTCTACCCCGAGTAGCAGAACAAGGCCTGCAACCGGTACCTGGTGCAGAGAGGCCAATGTAGCCGCCAGAGTGACAAAACCCGCCCCCGCCACGCCCGCTGATCCCTTCGAGGTGAGCATCAGCACCAGCAGGATCACCACTTGATCGCGCAGGTTGAGATGCGTATTGGTTGCCTGGGCAATGAAGATGGCACCCATGCCGAGGTAGATCGCGGTTCCATCTGCGTTGAAGGTATACCCGGCAGGCATGACCATGCCCACCACGGGCTCGGCGCAACCGAGCTGCTCCAGTTTAAGCATCAAGGGAGCCAGCACCGCCTCAGACGAGGATGTTCCCAGGGTGATCAGGATCTCTTCGCGGATGTAGCGCAGTAACGCGAGCAGACTGAATCCACAAAAATGCGCAATGCCTCCCAGGACAACCGCTACAAAGATCGCAGATACCGCCCAAACTTCCGCCGTGAACTTCATGAGAGGGATAAGGCTCGCCACTCCGTACTGCCCGATGGTGTAAGCCATGGCCCCAAATGCACCGATGGGCGCCAGGTACATGATGAGCTTTACCACGCCGAACATGCCGTGCAAGAACAGATCCAGCATCTCCACCAGTGGACGCGCTCGCTCGCGAAACTGCGAGAGCGCAAGTCCAAACAAGACCCCGAACAGAATGATCTGCAGCATGTTTCCGCTGACGAACGCCTCACCAGCGCTGGCTGGAATCGCGTTCAACACAAACGCCACGAACCCGGGATGTGCGACGCTGGTGGTATAGCTGGAGATCGCAGTGGAATCCAGAGTCGCCGCATCGATGTTCATGCCTCTGCCCGGTTGCAAAACGTCCACGGCGAGCAAGCCAAGCAATAACGAAACAGTGGATACCACTTCGAAGTAGAGCAGAGCCTTCGCGCCGACGCGCCCCACCTCCTTGAGGTCGCCCATCTTTGCGATGCCGACAACTACACTGCCAAAGATGATCGGCGCCAGCGTCATGCGAATGAGCTTGACGAAGCCATCACCCAGCGGCTTGAGCGCAACACCACTGTGCGGAAAGAGGACCCCCACAACGACACCGAGCAGAATCCCGGTCAGCACCTGAAGCCAGAGCGGGCCCAGGGGAGAGCGCCGTTTTGTCGTGGCAAGAGTTTCGGTGGGCAAAGTGATTACTCCGCCAGCTGGCGCATCACACGAATGAGATCGGCCTTGCCCTCAAAGCCAATACCTGGCAGTTCCGGCATCACGATATATCCATCATCCACGCGTACTCCATCGGGAAAGCCACCATAGGGCTGAAAAAGGTCGGGATAGCTTTCATTTCCTCCCAGCCCCAGTCCTGCTGCAATGTTCAGAGACATCTGATGACCGCCGTGAGGGATACAGCGGCGCGGAGACCAACCGGCTATGTTGAGTACCTGGAGGGTCCGCAGATACTCGCAAAGTCCATACGACAACGCGCAGTCGAATTGTAACCAATCACGGTCAGGGCGCATGCCGCCATAGCGCAGCAGATTGCGCGCATCCTGGTGGCTGAACAGGTTCTCGCCGGTGGCCATGGGCCCGGGATAGAATTCCGCCAGCGCTGCCTGGAGCGCGTAATCCAGTGGATCTCCTGCCTCCTCGTACCAAAAGAGGGGGTACTGGCGAAGCATCTTCGCGTAGGCAATGGCCGTCTCCAGATCGAAGCGCCCATTGGCGTCCACTGCGAGCTGGGCTTGGCTGCCGATTTCCGCCAGCACGGCCTCGATACGCCGGAGATCTTCCGCAATATCGGCTCCGCCGATCTTCATCTTTACCACGGTGTATCCGCGGTCCAGATAGCCGCGCATCTCGGCCCGCAGCGCCGCAAGATTCTTTCCCGGATAGTAATAGCCGCCTGCGGCATAGACAAAGACCCGAGGATCCGCCTCGGTGCCATAGCGTTCGGCAAGCAGGCGGAAAAGTGGTTTCCCCGCAATTTTCGCGACCGCATCCCACACCGCCATATCGAGGGTGCCGACGGCGACGGAGCGTTCGCCGTGGCCGCCAGGCTTCTCATTGCGCATCATCGATTGCCAGACGCGATCGGGATCCAGGTTGTCGCCGGCATCGTTCAGCATGGTCTCGGGCTCGGCCTCCAGCACGCGAGGCGCGAAGCGCTCACGAATGAGGCCGCCCTGTCCATAGCGGCCATTGGAGTTGAATCCGTAGCCAACGACGGTTCTTCCTTCGCGCACAACATCGGTGACCACGGCGACCAGCGAGCAGGTCATCTTCGAAAAATCGATATAGGCGTTGGCGATGGGCGACGCGATGGGTGCGGTCACTTCCCGCAGATCGACGATACGCATGGGATGCTCATCCTTCTCGAATGGTGTCTACACAGCGAGCGTCGCTTGCAGATGCCATCTCTGATTCTTCAGCCGCATGGGAATGATAAATGGAGAGGCCGAGGTTTGAGAGCGCCAGGCATAACCAGCAAAGATTCGAAGCCGCCTCTTCGCAGCCCCGAGCATGGACCTGAAGTACGGTTAACACAGCCCACAAGAGAAATTCATGCATCGCAGCGCATGATTGGCTTGAGGAAGTAACAATGCGTCAGCACGGCAACGTGATGGATCGCCAGCGTTCGACACGGCCCCGAAAACTCGATCTGATGCGAGCGTTCGCTGTTTTGTATATGGCATCCGTTATCGTCTGTGGGTGCGGCGCAGCCATCGTCTCCACCAGGCAGTTCGAAGAACCAATCTCTGACCCGCCTTCGGTAGTTTTTATCGGTGA
>Ga0182024_10020381_pt1 | contig 12118 bp, 11 predicted proteins | sample P32metaG_FD_120480 | JGI IMG/M metagenome (GOLD analysis project Ga0182024, IMG submission 120480) | Permafrost microbial communities from Stordalen Mire, Sweden - P3-2 metaG (Illumina Assembly) | ecosystem: Environmental > Terrestrial > Soil > Wetlands > Permafrost | place: Sweden: Stordalen...
CAGTAGGACACCGTCACGCCGGCGTCGGTCCATTTCGCGGTGGTTCCGGCATTGCCGAAGTCGCAGTCGTCGGGGTGGGCGACGACCACCAGGACGCGCTCGATTCCATCGATCTCTGACACGCGAAAGATGGTAGCCAAAGCGGACGCCGGAGCCCCGCCTACCCATGCGACACTCGTTGCATGCCTCCAGATCAACCCGTGCATCCTCACCTCGGGCGGCTCGCCGAGCTGCTCGGTGACTGGCAGGGTGAAGGCGAGGGCCGGTGGGCGGCAGGGGAGCCCTTCCGCTACCGCGAGCGGGTCACGTTCGGCCACAACGGGAAGCCTTTCCTCGCCTACGCGCAGCGAACCACCGCGCTGGACGACGGACGCCCGCTGCATGCCGAGACGGGCTACTGGCGAGCCCTCGCCGACGGCGAGGTTGAGGTCGCGATGGCCCATCCGATCGGAGTCATCGAGATCGAGACCGGCCGCTGGGAGGGCAACCGCCTGCGCTTGCGCACCACCACCGTGAACTGCACGCCCACCGCCAAGACGGTCACCGGCCTGCAGCGCGACTTCGAGCTCAGCGGCGATGTCCTGACCTACTCGCTGCGTATGGCCACCGACGGCGGCGAGCCGGCGGCCCACCTGCGGGCCGAACTGCGCCGGGTGCGTCCGGACGGCGAGACGGCGGAGTCCTGACCATGCCCGGCGTCTCCATCCCGCGATCCGTCCAGCGCCTGCTCACGCGCCAGTCCCCGGCGTCGTCCAAGTCCTTTCCGCTGCGCGACCGGACCCCCGACCCCGGCCTCTTCGGGCCGGACTCGGTGACCTGGGTGGTCATGCGTGAGCCCCGGCTGCTGCTCGCGGCGGGTCGCGCGCTGCTCATGCAGGCGGCGAATCCTCTGGTGGCCCAGGGAGCGATCGAGCACAGCACGTACAGGTCGGACCCCTACGGGCGCCTGGAGCGGACGGTCCGGTGGGTCACGATCGTCTGCTTCGGGACCACCCAGGAGGCGGAGCGGGTCTCGGGTCGTGTGAGCAGCCTGCACCGGCCCGTCTCCGGGCTGCTGCCCGCCGCCAATGGGACGTCGACGGTGCCGGCCGGGACGCCGTATTCCGCGAGCGATCCCGCGCTGCTCCGCTGGGTCCACGCGTCATTCGTCGACACCATGCTGGTCGCTCACGACGCGCTGGTCGGCGGCCTCAGCGCCGCCGAGCGCGACACCTTCGTACGCGAATGGGATGAGGTCGCCCGCCTGATGGGGCTGCCCAGCAGCCAGTGCTGGCCGGATGCCGCCGGGCTCCGCACCTATGTCGAGGAGGAGGTGCTGCGCGGCCAGGCTCAACCAGGTGCGGGCTCACTCGAGGTGGCCGAGACTGTCCTGCACCCTCCGGTCAAGTCGCCCCTGCTCCGCCCGGGCACGGACACGCTGGCCTTCATCGCGACGGGATTGCTGCCTTCCCACCTGCGCCGCGGCTACGGGCTCAGCTGGACCCCTGTCCACGCTGCCGCGTTCTCTGGACTGACGCGTTCAATGCGGCTCGCAACGCCGGCATTGTCGCGGCGTCTGCGCATCTCCCCCGTGTACGACCTCGCGCTCGCTCGATCGGAGCGACGCTGGCCGGGTGCGCGTGCAGCCTGACCACTGGCGGACCAGGGCCACGGCTGCGCTGTCCATCCTGGGAGCGGTTGCGTTCGCGTCCTGTGGGGGTACCTCGACGAGGGTGACCAACGTCACCAAGACCTCCGCGACCTTTGCCGAGCAACCAGGCGCGAAACCCAATTACATCCTCCCGCTGGCGTCAAGTCAGTTCTACAGCGCGGCCAACGTCTTCCAGTTCCAGTATTTGATGTACCGCCCGCTGTACTCGTTCGGCGCCAATGGAGAGGTGCAGCTCAACGATGCTCTGAGCCTCGCGTATCCCCCCGTCTACTCCAACGACGGCAAGTCGGTCACCTTCACGCTGAAGGGCTGGAAGTGGTCGGACGGAGTCCCGATCACCGCCAGGGATGTCCAGTTCTGGCAAAACCTCGTCACCGCCAACAAGGCGATCTGGCCGGCGTATGTGCCCGGGGAGTACCCGGACAACGTCGTGAGCTCGACCATCAGCCCTCAGAACCCGCTCCAGATCACCTTCGCCCTCAGCCAGGCGTATGGATCCTATTTCTTCACATACAACGAGCTCAGTCAGATCACCCCGCTGCCCCAACACCTCTGGGACAAGGAGTCGGCAACCGGGACGGTGGGCAACTACGATGCGACGCCGGCCGGCGCACGAGCCGTCTACAAGTTCCTGGACTCGCAGTCGAGGAGTGTCGCCACCTATGACACCAACCCGCTCTGGAGTGTGGCGTCCGGTCCGTGGAGGCTCAAATCCATGGACACCGCCGGCAACGTGCAGATGGTCCCGAACCCCGAATACGGCGGACCCGTCAAACCGACCCTGAAAGTCTTCCGCGAACTGGCCTTCACGCAGGCGAACGACGAGTTGAACAAACTCAAAGCAGCTTCTACGGTCGCCAACACCTCCGTGGATTTCGGCTACCTTCCTGCCGAAGAAGCCCAGCAAGACTCTTCATTGAGCAGTCTGTACAACCTCGCCCCGTGGAGCGGCTGGTCGATCAACTACATTCCCGTGAATTTCACCAACCCAATCAGCGGGCCGATCTTCAGGCAGCTGTACTTCCGCCAGGCGATGCAATACCTGGTCGACCAGCGCCATCTGATTGCCACGACGTTTCTCGGTTACGCAAATCCGACCTATGGCCCTGTGCCGATCGCGGGCCCGTCGCTCTTCGCCGACGCTCAGCAGCAAAAAAACCCTTATCCGTACAATCCGACCTCCGCGCAATCGCTGCTTCAGGCCAATGGGTGGACGGTCAACCCGGGGGGCGTGAGCATCTGCGTCTCGCCGGGGAGTGGCAGGGGCGAATGCGGCGCCGGTATCAAGCAGGGCCAGCCGGCATCCTTCACCCTCGAATACGCGAGCGGCGCACCGATGGTGAGCGAAGAGATGAAACAGCTGGCGTCAGACTTCTCTCTCGCCGGAATCCAACTCAAGGTCGTACAGACCACCTACGACGTCGTCCTCGGAACAGCGGCGCCCTGCACGCCCGGCACAGCGTGCTCGTGGGACCTGGCCTACTGGGACAGCCCCTGGATCTACTCGCCGGATTACTATCCGTCGGGCGATCAACTCTGGGCCTGCACGGGCTCGGGGAGCAGCGCGCTCTATGCCGGCTCAAACGTGGGCGGTTATTGCGACCCCCAGGCGGAGCAGGACATTGCCGCCACCGAAACCGGTGGCTTCATCCAGGCGATGAACACCTATGAGAACTACGTGGCTCGGGATCTCCCGGTGGTCTGGATCCCCGTGCAGGACTACGCGCTGGCCGAGGTCAACAAGGCCCTGAAGGGAGCCCGTCCCCTCGACCCACTGCTGGAGATCTACCCGGAAGCCTGGCGCTGGTCATAGGAAAGATCACCCCGGAGGGGGAGGCACCTAGCGGCGTAGGGCGAATATGATGCGGTTGTGCTAGCCCATTCGGGCTCTGGTGCAATTCGTGACCGCTCGAGGAGCAGGGTTACAAGGAGGTTTCGATGACCGTTGGAAGCGTACTGGCTCGAGGCGCGGGGAAATCGCCTCGGGGCATGACAAAACGAATGGGCGTCGTCGGGATCGCCGCACTCGCGGCGGTGGCCTGCGGCAGTGCGAGCACGACGGGATCGCCGACCGCTTCGTCCACAGGCAGCGACCTTTTCAACCCGGCCAACTTCAGCACGTCGACGGTGTCGTGGTTGGGCGCCAACCAGAACGCGTCGGGCACGCCGGTCATGGGAGGCACCTTGAAGGTCGAGGGAAGCACCGACCTCTCCGCGGGCGCCGACCCCCAGGGCGAGTACGAGACGATCGCCTTCGGTCTCGAGCGCACCTACACGCGCCAGTTGGTTTCGTATCCCGCGTCGAGCACCTTCAACACGGCGGTATCGCTCGTTCCTGACGCTGCGAGCGCGATGCCCACGGTGAGCTCCGATGGCCTCACCTACACGTTCACCCTTCGCTCGGGCTTGATGTGGAACACGACGCCGCCGCGGCCGGTGACCTCGCAGGACTTCGCACGCGGCATCCTCCGTAACTGCGATCCGACGCTTGCGCCGAACGGCAACCCCGGCTATTACGTCTCGACGATCCAGGGCTTCAAGGCGTTCTGCACCGCATTCGAGAACTCCAACCCGGCGGAGAGCCCCGCCGCTCGCGCGACGTTCATCAACAATGGCATGACCAGCGTGTCCGGCATCAAGACGCCGGACGCCTCGACCATCGTCTTCACGCTGACCCAGCCGGCGACCGACTTCGACAGCATCCTGGCGCTCCCGTTCGCTTCGGCAGCACCGGTTGAGTACATGAAGTACACGCCGCTGACCCCGGGTAACGTCCTGTACTCGGATGGGCCGTACGCCATCACCACGTACAACGTCGGGCACGAGATCATCCTCACCCGGAACGCCGCGTGGACTCAGAGCTCTGACACCATCCGGCACCAGTACGTGAACGAGATCGACGTCAAGCTCGACCTCGCCGGCGCCGCCGCGGCGACAGAGGTCCAGCAGGACATGCAGGCCGGCACCGCGGATCTCTCGTGGAACACCGACGTGCCCCCGGCAGACGTCCAGGGCCTCGAGACTCCCAGCTGGAACGCCCAGCTCGGCACGTTCCCGGCTCCGGGCACGACCAACCCCTACCTGGTCTTCAACGTCCTGAGCCCGAACAACACCGGCGCGCTCGGCAACGTCAAGGTTCGCCAGGCGCTGGAGTACGCGGTTGACAAGGTGGCTCTCGGGAAGATCTACGGTGGCGCCACCCTCAACCAGCCGCTCAACCAAGTGATCGGACCAGGCGCAGAGGGCTACGTGCAGTTCAACGACTACCCCACGACGAACAACCAGGGCAATCCTGCCAAGTGCAAGTCGCTCCTCAAGGCGGCGGGCTACCCGAACGGCATCACCCTCAAGGACTATTACCGCAACAGCGGCAACCACCCGGCCGTCTTCCAGGAGATCCAGTCGGACTTCCAGAAGTGCGGCGTGACGGTTGTCGGTACTCCGATCGCCACCGGCTACTACGGCTCCTCCGGAATCGGCGTGACCTCGCCCAGCGGACTCCGGGCCGGCAAGTGGGATATCACTGAGCCCGGTTGGATTCCCGACTGGTTCGGGCCCACCAACGGACGAGCCACCCTCCCGGACATCCTCGACGGTGCGCTCAGCTACCCAGGCTCCGACTGGGGAGGTTTCGACGATGCGGCAGTTGACGCGCTCGTCACCCAGGCCGAATCTGCGACCAGCATCTCCACGGCTGCCTCGCTGTGGCACCAGGCCGACCAGAAGGTTATGGCCGACGCCGCCTTCATCCCCTTCCAGACCCAGTTGACCCCACTCTTCAGGTCAACCCACGTGCACAACGCCATCTTCCAGCCCTTCAGCGAAGGCTACGACTACACCCAGATCTGGCTCTCGTCATAGGCATCGACGAGTAGGAACGACTCCCAAGATGCCCGCCGCATATGCGGCGGGCATCTTCATTTACTACCATCAGGGCGCAGATGACGCTGCTCGCTGTTGACAACCTGACCGTTTCCTTTCCCACCGCGGATGGGACGGTCCAGGCTGTCCGCGGACTGTCGTTCTCGGTCGATACCGGCAAGACCCTCGGAGTTGTCGGCGAATCGGGCTCAGGGAAGAGCGTGAGCGCGCTCACGATGCTCGGCCTCAACCCCGGCGCCGACATCAGTGGCTCCGCACTCTTCAACGGCAAGGAACTGCTGACGATGAGCCAGCAGGACTTGCGCAAGATCCGCGGGGCTGACATCGCGATGATCTTCCAGGATCCCCTCTCGAGCCTCCACCCTCACTTCCGGGTCGGCTGGCAGATCGCCGAGGCGATCCGCTCGCACACCCATGTCAGCAAGCAGGATGCCCGGAGCCAGGCCGTGGAACTCCTTCGGCTGGTGAACATCCCGCAGCCGGAACGCCGCGTCGACGCCTACCCCCACGAGATGTCGGGAGGCATGCGCCAGCGCGTGATGATCGCGATGGCGCTCGCCTTGAAGCCGAAGCTCCTCATCGCCGATGAGCCGACAACCGCGCTCGACGCGACGGTCCAGGCCCAGCTCATGGAACTGCTGGTCCAGATGCAGAGTGAGGTTGGGATGGCGATGATCATCATCACCCACGACCTCGGCGTGATCGCGTCGGTTGCCGACGAGGTGCTCGTGATGTATGCCGGACGGGCGGCCGAGCGTGCCGACGCGCGGACCACGTTCTTCTCGCCGCACCATCCCTACACCCGCGGCCTGCTCGGGTCGGTCCCCTCGGCGACCGGGGTCATCGGGACGCGGCTGACGCCGATCATCGGCTCGCCACCAAGCCTGATCAGCGTCCCCACCGGCTGCGGCTTCCATCCACGCTGCCCGTTCGCCATGGAGATGTGTATCGACGAGCAACCGGACCTGGTTCCGATTCCCGCCGGACCGAGCCACACGTCGGCGTGCTGGCTGCCCCCTGAGATGACGGGTGTTGGCATCGCCATGGATACCGCTCGCCAGCGCTACGCGAGCACGCACCGCGGCACACGATCGGCGAAGCTCCCGGGCGTCATCGCCGCCGTCGAAGGAGCCGCGGTCTATGCCTGATCCATCCGAAGACGGGGACGTCCTGGTTCGCGCCGAGGGCATCGTCAAGCACTTCCCCATCAAGGAAGGCATCTTCTTCAAGCACCAGGTGGGCAGCGTGCAGGCCGTTGACGGGGTCAGTCTCGAGGTGCGGCGCGGGGAGACGCTCGGGCTCGTGGGGGAAACCGGGTGCGGAAAGTCGACCCTGGCGCGAAGCATCATGCGGCTCTTCCCGCTGACCGCGGGGCGGCTCACCTTCGACGGAGCCGATCTGAGCACCCTGTCCAGGTCGCAGATGCGTCCCTACCGCCGCGGGATGCAGATGATCTTCCAGGATCCGTACGGATCGCTTAACTCTCGGCGCCGAGTGGGATCGATCATCGGCGACCCCCTGGCCATCCACAAGCTGGCAAGCGGTGCGGAGCGCAGGAGGCGCGTGCAAGGGCTCATGGAGGTTGTCGGGCTCAACCCGGAGCACTACAACCGCTTCCCCGCCGAGTTCTCGGGGGGACAGCGCCAGCGCATCGGCGTCGCCCGGGCCCTTGCGCTGCATCCAAAGCTGATCGTCGCCGATGAGCCCGTCTCAGCCCTGGACGTCTCCATCCAGGCACAGATCATCAACCTGCTCGAGGACCTCCAGAGCGAATTCGGACTCACCTACCTCTTCATCGCCCATGACCTTGCCGTGGTGCAGCACGTCAGCGATCGCGTCGCGGTGATGTACCTGGGGAAGATCGTCGAGGTGGCGGAGGTCAAGGACCTGTACAACACACCACGTCACCCATACACCAACGCGCTGCTGTCTGCGTCTGTGGTGGCCGATCCCGACAAGGCGCGAACGCGAGACCGGATCATCCTCAGCGGAGACGTCCCCTCACCCATCACCCCGCCCTCCGGCTGCCGCTTCCATACGCGGTGTCCCAAGGCGCAACCGATTTGCTCAACAGAGGAGCCCCTGCTGAAGCGTGGGGCGCAGGACCCGTCGGGTCACTTGGCCGCGTGCCATTTCCCCGTCGCCGATGGCGAGAAGCTCGCCAGTGAGAAGGCAACGATTCTGCATACCGTCGAGGGTTTTCTAGCGGAGGCACCCACATGAGCCTGTCCACGGTTGAGACCAAGGCCGGCGCGACTCCGGGAGAGGAACCGGCGGTCAAGGGGATTCAGGGGCGGACGCCGCTGCAACTCGTGGTCGCGCGCCTGCGCACCGACCGGGTGGCGATCATCTCCATCGTGGTGATCGTGCTCATCATCGCCCTCGCGATCGGCGCGCCGCTCATCGCCGCCATCACCGGACACGGACCGACGGATACCAATGTCGACAACGGCACCGACGCCAACGGTCAACCGCTGCCGCCGGGGAGTGCTGGGTATCTGCTGGGTACCGACAACCTGGGCCGCGATATTCTGGTACGCATCGCCTACGGCGCGCGGGTTTCGCTCCTCGTGGGTGTCCTTGCAACCGCGATCGCAACCATTGTCGGAGTGGTGGTCGGGCTGTTTGCCGGGTACTACGGCGGGTGGCTCGACAGCATCCTCGCCCGCATCATGGACGTCGTGCTGTCGTTTCCCTACGTGCTCTTCGCCATCGTCCTGGTCTCGGTGTTCGGCTCGAGCCTGCCGCTGACCATTCTGGTCATCGCGTTCTTCTCCTTCGCTGCCATCGGCAGGATCGTGCGCGGGCAGGCACTGTCCCAACGAGAGAAGGAATACGTGGAGGCCGCGCATTCGCTGGGTGCGGGCAATCTCCGAATCATGTTCGTGGATATCCTGCCCAACCTGGTGGCGCCGGTCATCGTGCTCGCCACGCTGCTCATCCCCACCGCCATCATCTTCGAGGCAACGCTCTCCTTCCTCGGCCTCGGCATCGCGCTGCCCACGCCGTCGTGGGGGAACATGCTCTCGGACGCGGAGGGCGTTGGATTTCAGGCGTGGTGGTTCTACATCTTCCCGATGGTGTTCCTGCTCCTCACCACGCTCGCCTTCAACCTCCTCGGCGATGCGGTGCGTGACGCCCTGGATCCCCGAACGGAGCGCATCTTCGCGGGGCGAAGGAAGAAGAAGCCCGCATGACCCGCTTCCTGATCCGTCGCATCGTCCTCGGCATCATCACGCTGTGGGTCATCATCACGCTCGTCTTCATCCTGTACTACGCGCGGCCGGGCGTCGACCCGGCGCGCGAGCTTGCGGGGCGGGCGGTGACGCCCCAGCTGCTCGCCAACCTCAACAAGGAATACGGGTTCAACCTGCCGGTCATCGTGCAGTACTGGAACTACCTGAAACGGCTGGTGCCGTGGCCGGGCGCGTTCAACCTGGGCATCTCCAACAACAACCGCCTGCCGGTGACGACCATCATCGCTCAGGCGGTGCCCATCGACATCTCGCTCGCGGTCGGCTCGGCCATCATCTGGATGATCCTCGGTATCAGTGTCGGCGTCCTCGCGGCGCGCCGGCCACGCAGCATCTGGGACCGCGGCGCGACCGTGTTCGTGCTCACGGGGGTGTCGATGCCGACGTTCATCCTCGGCCTGCTGCTCCTCTACGTCTTTTACTATCTCCTGACCATCCACGGGATTGCGATCTTCCCCAAACCGGGGAGTTGGACTCCGTTCACCCAAAACCCGTTGGAGTGGGCGCACGACCTCATATTGCCGTGGATCACGCTTGCCCTGATCACCGCCGCAACCTACTCGAGGCTGACTCGAAGTTCACTCCTCGAGACGCTCGGTGAGGACTACATCAGGACGGCGCGTGCCAAGGGGCTGAGTGAGCGACGCGTTGTCTATCGCCACGCGCTGCGCAGCTCGCTGACTCCCATCGTCACCCAGTTCGGCATCGACCTGGCAACCGTCCTTGGCGGAGCGATCATCACCGAGACGATCTTCGGCTTACCGGGTCTCGGACTTGCGGTGGTCCAGGCGATTGAGGTGCAGAATCTTCCCGTCGTCATTGGGATCGTTCTTGTCGCCTCCTTCTTCGTCGTGGCGGCGAACATCGTTGTCGACGCCCTGTACGCGGTCCTCGATCCACGAGTGCGGGTGAGCTAGAACGGAGGTAACGACGGGCATCGAGGCTGAGGACGCGAGCTTCGTCGGTGCCCGCGGCCTGAGGATCCATGTGCGGACATGGCTTCCCGGCCGTGCGCCGACCGGTGTTATGGTCATCGCCCACGGGTTCGCAGAGCACGGCGGCAGGTACGCGGCGGTGGCCGCCCGGTTGACTGCTGCGGGCATCGCCGTCCGTGCACCCGACCACCGCGGACACGGCCTCAGCGAGGGCAGGCGCACCGGCATCGTCCGTTTCGACGACTACGTCGATGACCTGACCACGGTCATCGCGCAGGCACGAGCGCGCTGGCCATCGCTGCGAGTCGTCCTGCTCGGGCACAGCATGGGTGGCCTCATCGCCCTCGACCTCGCGGTGCGCCAGGCTGTTCCGCTCGACGGTCTGGTCCTCTCGGCGCCCGCGGCGTGTCCTCGCGAGGTCTCGCGATTCACCCTCGCTGTCGGGCGCGCGCTGTCACGCGCGGCGCCGAACACGGGCGTTCTGCGCCTGCCGCTCAACCGCATCAGTCGCGATCCTGCGGTCGTCGACGCGTACAACAACGATCCGCTCGTGTTCCGCACGCCGATCCGCGCACGCCTGGGCGCCGAGATGCTCGATGCCATGGATCGCGTCGACGCCGGGCTGCCGGAGCTTCGAGTCCCGCTGCTGGTCATGCAGGGAACGTCGGACAGGCTTGTGGATCCCGGCTGCGGCCCGCACGTCTACGATCGCGCAGGGTCGGGCGACAAGACGCTGAAGATGTACGACGGTCTCTGGCACGAGATATTCAACGAACCGGAACGCGACCATGTGCTGGGCGATCTGACCGGCTGGTTGGAATCGCATCTCCTCTGACGCTACTCGAGACCCGTGGACTAGAGTTGGCCGGCGATGCGCGAAGTGTGGGCTGTCAAACCCGGCTCCAAGGTCGATGTCTCGAGCATCGACCCGGCGGACACCCGGGCGCTCAAAGGAGGTCGCAGCGCAGCGGTCGCATCACTGGAAAGCGACCGGCAGGCGCTCGCCGAATGGCAAACCCGCCTCTGGGCGGAGAACCGCCGCGCGCTGTTGCTGATTCTCCAGGGCACCGACGCGTCCGGAAAGGACGGGACCGTTGCCCACGTGTTCAGCGGAGTCAATCCGCAGGGGACGAGTGTCACCGCGTTCAAGCCACCGACCGCGGAAGAGCTCGCGCATGATTTCCTCTGGCGTGTGCACGCGTCGGTACCGCACGCCGGGCAGATCGGCATCTTCAACCGCTCTCAGTACGAGGACGTCCTGGTTGCGCGCGTGCGCAAGCTCGTCCCGAAGCCGGTCTGGAAGAAGCGCTACGACGACATCACCGCGTTCGAGCAGCTGCTGACCCAAGGCGGAACGACCATCATCAAATGCTGCCTGCTCATCTCCAAGGATGAGCAGCGCCGGCGATTCGAGGAACGACTCAGGGATCCCCAGAAACGCTGGAAGTTCCAGCGCGGCGACCTCGAGGATCGCGCGCTGTGGAAGGAATATCAGGCTGCCTATTCGGAGGCGATCGCGCGCACCTCGAGCAGGGACGCGCCGTGGTATATCGTCCCCGCGGATCACAAGTGGTTTCGCAACTGGGTGGTGAGCCGGCTGCTCATCGAGACCCTCACCGAGATGGACCCGAAGTATCCCGAGCCACCCGACCTTGCGGGGATCACGATCACCTGATCGCCGGTCAGACGGATCGTTCGGTGATCCAGATCATCGCGTTGCCCGTCTGGAGCGGGAGATCGGCGGAATCCGGCACCACGCGATCGAGCCGGAATCCCAGTGTTCGTGCGACGCCCGCACTGGCGATGTTGCGCTCGGCGCAATGGATCTCAACGCTCCGGATGCCGGGGAGCGCCAGCGCCGTGTTGGTGAGCAGGCGCGCGGATTCGGTGGCGATGCCACGACGATGATGTGCGCTGTGCACCCAGTAGCCGACTTCCAGCGCTCCCGGTCCGATGCGCGGCATCAGGCTGCAGCCACCGACGTACTCGCCAGTCTCGCGCAACGTGATCGCATAGTTGGCGGCCGCGCTGCCGCCGAATTGCGCGACCGCGGGTCCAAGAAAGCTCATCACCGACTGGTCGCTTGGCGGTGACTGCGCCCAGGGCATCCACTCTCGAAGGCCATCGAGGCTCGCCGCGATGGCGGCCTTAACGGCGGCGCTGTCGGTGAGCCGGTAGCGACGCAAGGTGACCTTCTCGCCGCGCACCTCGTCTGGAGGATGCAAGTCTTGCGGAGGAAGAGTGTCCATGAGGACTCATTCTCTCGTCCCCGACTCGAGTGGCGACCCCGATCGGATTTGAACCGACGATCTCCACCTTGACAGGGTGGCGTGTTAGACCAGGCTACACCACGGGGCCGCGAAGCACCCGATGATAGCAACCGGGCTCAGGGCGGA
>Ga0182024_10020382_pt1 | contig 12117 bp, 15 predicted proteins | sample P32metaG_FD_120480 | JGI IMG/M metagenome (GOLD analysis project Ga0182024, IMG submission 120480) | Permafrost microbial communities from Stordalen Mire, Sweden - P3-2 metaG (Illumina Assembly) | ecosystem: Environmental > Terrestrial > Soil > Wetlands > Permafrost | place: Sweden: Stordalen...
GCCTGGCTCTTTCCCTGCTGCAATAAGTTGGCGGCCCGCAGACGGCGCGTCTCCAGCGCATCAAAATCCCGTTTCACACCACGTGGGTTGCCCATGCCAGCCAAACTATACCAAACTTCGGCTCATGTCAACTATATTATGCGAGATTCAATAGGCCTAGCGGGTAGCGGGGTTAGGGCGGGGCGGCCCGTTCCCCCTAGCGTTAGCGCGGGCTACAAGAGGTCCCTTGCTCGTGAAGGGTGGTGCACGAACCTGGATCTGATCTACGAAGCGGCCAGTCAGGAGATGGGTCGCGACTGAACCTACATGGCGACATCTTGGCATTTCGGTGCGAAGGGTTACGGGCCTAGATTGGTGAGGGTGGGATAACAATGTTGCTCACAATTCTAGAGGTTGCCGCCGAACTCGGACTTGCATCAAAAACGATTCGCGCACTGATAAAGCGTGGGGAACTGCGTGGCGTCAGGATCGGACACGAGTGGCGCGTCGATCGTGATGATCTTGATTTGTTCCTGAAGCGGCGGCGGACATGACGCAACTATGCCAAGTAATGTGAAGCGAAAACATCGACTGCCGTTCAGCAGTGACGGGGCGTAGATCATTTTCTTTTCCTCCGAGGCGATTTAGCGTGCTTCTTGGCACGCCTTTTTCGCCCGCTCTCGTGCCACCATTTGAGTGCAGCTTGCCGATGGGCATATTGGGTGCAAGGGCCAACTTCACAGAATTTTTGGTCTATTCGACTCTTTACGAAGTAAGGGACAAGACAGTCCGGGTTTTCGCATACGCCTATCTTGCGATTCCAACAGTCCCACAGAAACAAGTAGCAGATGAATTGCCACAAGTCACCAGTAGTCAATAGAACAAAATCGTTCGATTGGAAAATGGCTGCCCTAAAAACAGGCGGATCGGTTCTCTGAACTTCCCATTCCATATCCTCCATCATGCTTGAGTCGAATTCGCCTACTTTGCTTGCTTGTAACCAACGTTGGCGCAAAATACTCTGCCGTTCAGCAACTTCCGCAATATCTTGGGTAAACGCAGAACCGTCTACGCGCGTCCCACGAAATACTCCATAAGTTTTTACGAATTGCTCAGCGGACTTCGGGTCTAACCGCAAACCCGGCTCAGGCCGTGTGTTCGTCTTTCCCTGCTCGTCGCAAGTCGGGAGATTTACAAGTGCTCTATGAGGCAGTTCCTTCCAGCCAGTATAGGCAGACTGTGCCAGTATCTCGGCAAGATGGGGGTTGCCGTCCAGCTTGGCTGGGATTACGCGGAAAGAGGACGATCCGTCCATCATCGCGGATATGCCGTACTGATTTACGTAGCTCCCGACAATATGGCCATTCTCTATCTTGGTACTCATTGGCTGATCCACGGAAAGGCAAAGTCGAGCCTTCAATTCATACATGGATCGCCAGGGGCTTGATTGCTTCGAACGGATTTTTTGCGTGATCGATTTCGAGCTTGAACGCTTTGAACCAATGTTGCGTTTGATCATTTGCCACCCCATTGACATCCGACAACATTCGTGCAACGGTTGCCATTGATTGCTATTGTAGCATAAGCAATCAAGTCACATTTAGCATTTGGATTGATCGGATGGCGAGCAAAAGCTTAGTGGCTTTCAACGGTTGAGGCTACAGAAGTCGGATTGGGCGAAGCGGAGGGCGTCAGTGTACTGCCCGTTAACAAGGAAGAATTGAAGTGAAAAAGCCCCGCCGTTAGTTTGCCGCTAGCGACGGGGCTGAATCCAAGCGCGAGCATGAGCCGTACTTGAACCCCGAGACTTCATTTTCGGGCCGTTCTCGCGAAAAGTAAAGTGAGAAGACCCGATGTCATTTGTCCGCTACAAATCCACACTTTCTGAACCTCGCCGTCAGTTAAAGGGGCGCAGGCTCGATTTCGGGTCGCTGCTGCACATGTTGCGGCACGCCCAGGGGATTGGTCCGATGTCGAATAAGACCTGCGAGGTTTTCAACGGCTGACGTTATAGAAGCCGCGTTGCTTGCCGTTCCCGATGCCGCTGCGTTGCTCGGATTGCCGACTGCGGACGGCCCGCAACCAAGCATGTCGAGGGATGTGGGCGGCCAAGATTACGAATCGTTTCGGAAGCAAATTACAGGCGCAGAGAGCGCCAATCAAAATGGAGGAACGTGCATGCCAATCGCTACGGCAGAGGAAAAAGCTAAGGCCACTAATCAAGACGTCGAAGAGTTGAAGACCGAGATTCGGAAACTTTACTCGAATTACCAAACCCGTCGTCTGGAGTTGGGGATGAAGTTGCTCCAGCTGCAACAGATGCTCGTGCATTTCGGGACGGGAACCTTCACCCACGTTGCCACGGTGGAACTGAAAATTCCACACGCCACCATGTACAGGCTGTTGGATTACGCCGAAGCGGAGATCAAGCGGATCGGGCGTTTGTCTCGAAATGGCACAAAGTCTGATTGCGACGTGGACTTTAGCGACCCGGAGGAAGTCGCCGACCTCTTGCGCAAATGTGAAGAGGAAGCGATCCGGGACAAGGACGAAGCTTACCGCCGTCGCAAACCCATGAAAGACAAACAGTACATCGCGATGGTTCACTTGAAATTCATTTTTCCAAAGCAAACGCGGCTTCGTGTCGCCAGAGCGTGGAAGATTGTCAAAAGCGACGAAGAGGCTATGAAAAAGTTGAGTTGGAAGATTGCTAAGGAGGGGCTGCATGCGGCGACTAGACTTAAAAAGACAGCTGACCAGTAAGCAAGATGAAGCTCTGCGCAGGCCCAAACCTCGGCACGCGCTAGTGGAGGACTTCGATCCGGAGAACGTCATCCATCCTTACGAAGATGCTGAAGTATATAAGGAGGACGGCTCGCTATTGTTCCGCGTAGTCGCTCATGCCTTCGAGATGGGCCAGGTGGAACGCGCCTACGAGCAGCTCAGGTCCGTAAAGGGCGACTGCACGACCCGGCCAGAAGCGACGGGTGGAAATCGCGAGTTGCGTCCCCACGCAGACGGAAGTCCCTCCCGCCAGAGTAGAAGCTCCCTATCGAAAGTCGCGGAATATAAGAAGAACGGCTGTAACGCCGACATTTTCGGCTATTTCGACCCGACCCCGCAGTTTAAGTATTGTCGCCAGACGGCATGGACGGCGAGGGATAAGAAGAAGGGTGCGCCAGTATTCCGCGCCACGATGCCGTTGATCGTGGTAGCGGACAGGATATTCCAGACCGTGCTACCGGAGCGCCACGCGTTTCAGCTATACCATGTCGCCGATGCGATCGATTTCAGCCTCGGTAATACATGTTTTTCCACTGTAACGGTCAACAAAAAACTCTCCACGACATATCACCGTGATCAGAATGATTTGAAGGGTGGCTTTGGAGTCATGTTCACGCTCGGTGATTTCGAGGGCGGCCAGTTGGTGTTCCCGGCATTCCGCTGTGCTGTGGATTACAGGCCCGGGAGCATGATTCTGGCCCATGTGCACGAAACGCACGGCAATTTGGACAACATCACGGGAACCCGCATCACCTGCGTGTTATATGCCCGGGAACATATCGATAAGTGCGGGAGCGCCGAGGATGAGGAAAAGAAGCATGCGGGTAAGTTGGTCGTGCACGCAAGGGAAGATTAATAGGGGGAATATCGGCATGAATACCGAGTATAGCTATCAAAAAGATTTCCTTTCCAAACAGGAAGCCGACGCCTTGTTCGCGTTGGCTCAATCCCTGCCTCGCGAGAGGCCATTAACCAAGATGAGCGGGTTCAAGTATGGTCTCCGGCGACTCCAGATGCCGTGCTATTCCGCGACTCCGAATTGGCGAGGGTCAGAAAATGAAAAAACGAACCAATGGATGATGCCCCTTGATGACGCCCCGGCTGAGGTTAGATCCCTGGCCGAAAAACTGAGTAAGCTGGCGGGCAAACCTGTGAATTACTTTTCGTTTGTCGGTTACGAAAATGAAAAGGACCACATAGACTGGCATCAACACGGCGAAGACAAATGCCGGGATGCGCGGGTGTTCATCGTTTCACTTGGAGAAATCCGCACTTTCGGCATTCGCAAGCTGTGCGATGAATGCCGAGTTTGTGACGACTGCAACAAGCGGATGTGCGACGGGGAAACACGGCCGTCCTGCACCCAGTGCAAGCAGGCGCATAAGCATCGCAAAACTTGCAAGGCGTGCAAGGATAAAAGCAAATGGATTTTGCTGCAACCGGAGCATGGGTCGCTGATTACTCTCCCCGATTCGTACAACGACACGCACGAGCACGCCGTTTTAGGCGACAAGGGGCCGAAGGGCCTGCGAATATCAATCAATACGAAGCATATTTCGCCAGAAGACATTGCTGCCGGAAACGGCTACAGCCCCAAGGAGCATCGTCACGGTGGACCCGCTCCCAAAACCGAGGTCGTGCATTGCATGAAGGAAAAATACGAAGTCTACATCGGGCGGCGAAACGGGAGGGCCAAGCTTCCCGAGTCACCGTTCGCCAACCGGAGCGACGGAGATTACCGGACCTATTTCTTACAAAAACTACGGGACGAGCCTGATTTTGCAGGGAAGGTCTTGAATCTCCACGGCAAGAAGTTGGGCTGCTGGTGCAAGGGAACCAGCCGCGACTTTTCCCAGTGCCACGGCCACGTTGTGGCTGAGTGGGCGGACAAACTGCACGCAAAATGGGAAGAGTTGAAGTCGGACAAAGCGGCCATGCGATCGTGGATTGACGAGAGCGTTGCGAATGAACTTCCCAAAAATGAGGGGGATAGGTAGGCAGGGCCGAACGCGGAGCTTGCTTCATTTTAGAAAAGGGAGGGGCATTGCGCCCGAAACTGGAGCGGACGTACAAATACTGTCGGTTCCAGATATCGCAGTATTAACCATAGAGCATCCGGCACCCTGCTGTGGCTGACTTTCTTCGCGGGAGCGATCCACACAGGGCCGGATGTGTAAGTAGCTCCCGCGAATATCACGAAACATTTTTGGCGGGTGGCACTCCTAAACCCGAGGACCCAGCCAATGCACCCGCACGATATGAACAACGCGGAGGATTTGTGAGTTTCAAAGACATCGCGTTGCCGTATGCCCAGATGGGCATCAAGATCTTCCCGCTTGCTACCAGGGATAAAGTCCCCGCGTTGGGAGAGAAATGGAAAGACATCTGCACGACCGATCCCGAACAGATCGCCAAATGGGATGCGGAGAATCCAGATTACAACTGTGCTTTGGTAGCCGAGCCAAACGGGATTTGCGTCCTTGAGTTCGACATACAGGGCGGCATGAAAGCCGCCGCTGGCGAGATGGGGCAGGAGGTCCCTTAGGGCCGACGTCCAACTTCTTACCTATTTTCGCTAGCAGGGCTGGGTCGATGCGAGCCAAAATTCTCTCCGATTATTTGGATTGCTTGTTCTTAGCCTGAGAAATCTGGACGCGGACGTTTTGTTCTGACTTCCCTAATAAGGCAGAGATTTCATGGGTAGAGAATCCAATCGCATTCAATCGATTGACCTTTACGCCTTCATCCTTAATGTCTTTCAGCAGATACAATGCAAACAGTTTGGCGATCCTTCCAACCTCGACTGCCAAGGAGTTTTCTTTAACGCTTGGTGCGCTTTGCTTTTGAGTTCTTGCCATGCCCCCCTCCCTTCGGCTTCTTCGCCAATCGTGCGAGCTCCTTAATCGATGCTTCGCTCGAGCCAATCAAGCCGGCAGAATCGCTGTACGGAAGTCCGAGACCGCGTAGGAACTCGGCCTTCTCAAGCACGGCTCCGTCCTTTACGGACGTCTGCTGTAGGCATAGGAATGCTAGGGAGCGACCGAATATTGTAGCTACTTTAAACCATTCAGCCTCACCTGGTCCGGGAGCGCCATTCGACATTGAATATTCCTTTGGGCAGCCAGAACTCTAATTTTCGGTTTATCAATCTGGTAAATCAATATTGCGGCAGCAATAAACATCAAGGGCACCCCGAAATTGACGGAGCGCCCTTGATGTGATTGTTGCAAGAACAATGAGCGAAAAGTGCCGCCCGTCTAGATCTAGTACATCCCGCCCATGCCGCCGCCTGGACCGCCGCCGTGGCCGCCTGCGCCTGCTGCGGCGCCCTTGGTGTCTTCCTTGATGTCGGCGATCAGTGCTTCGGTGGTGAGCATCAGACCGGCAATGGACGCGGCGTTCTGGAGGGCGAGGCGGGTAACCTTGGCGGGGTCGATAACGCCCGCCTTGATCATGTCGCCGAACTCTCCCGTATCCGCGTTGTAGCCGAAGTTCTCATCCTTGTTTTCACGCACACGATTTACGATGACGGCGCCTTCTTCGCCCGCGTTCAGGGCGATCTGCCGCAGCGGTTCCTCGAGAGCGCGCTTGACGATGCTCACGCCGATGGCTTCATCTTCGCTGAGCTTGAGCTTGTCGAGCACCGCGATGCAGCAGATCAGCGCTACGCCGCCGCCGGCAACGATGCCTTCCTCGACTGCCGCGCGCGTGGCGTGCATGGCGTCCTCGACGCGAGCCTTCTTTTCCTTCAGCTCGGTTTCGGTTGCCGCGCCCACCTTGATGACCGCAACGCCGCCGACCAGCTTGGCGAGGCGCTCCTGCAGTTTCTCGCGATCGTAGTCCGAGGTGGTGTCCTCGACCTGCGCGCGGATCTGCCGGACGCGTCCCTCGATCTCGCTGGACTTGCCGCCGCCTTCGATGATCGTGGTGTTGTCCTTGTCGATGGTGATTTTTTTGGCCTTGCCGAGGTCTTCCATCTTCACGTTCTCGAGCTTGATGCCGAGGTCCTCGGTGACGGCTTTGCCGCCGGTAAGCGTCGCGATATCTTCGAGCATGGCCTTGCGGCGATCGCCGAAGCCGGGAGCCTTGACGGCAGCGCATTGCAGCGTGCCGCGGAGCTTGTTCACCACTAGGGTCGCCAGGGCTTCGCCCTCAACGTCCTCAGCGATGATCAAGAGCGGCTTGCCGAGCTTGGCAATCTGTTCGAGAAGGGGAAGCAGGTCCTTCATCGAGCTGATCTTCTTCTCGTGGATCAAAATGCGAACGTCCTCGAGCGCGCACTCCATGCGCTCCGGATCGGTGACGAAGTAGGGCGAGAGGTAGCCGCGGTCGAACTGCATTCCTTCGACCACTTCAAGCGTCGTTTCCATCGTCTTGGATTCCTCAACGGTGATGACGCCGTCCTTGCCGACCTTCTTCATGGCTTCGGCGATGATGCTGCCGATCTGTTTGTCGTTATTGGCGCTGATCGTGCCGACTTGCGCGATCATGTCGCCCTTGACGTCGCGGTGGAGCTTCTTGATTTCCTCGACCGCGGCTTCAACTGCCTTTTCGATGCCGCGCTTGAGCGCGGTCGGGCTGGCGCCGGCCGCTACCGTCTTCACGCCTTCGCGGAAGATAGCCTGGGCCAGTACGGTCGCCGTCGTGGTGCCGTCACCTGCGACGTCGGAAGTCTTGGAAGCGACTTCACGGACCATCTGCGCGCCCATATTTTCGAGCGGGTCCTGCAGCTCGATTTCCTTCGCCACGGTCACGCCGTCCTTGGTGATGATCGGCGCGCCGAACTTCTTTTCGATGACCGCGTTGCGGCCCTTGGGGCCCAGCGTGATCTTCACAGCGTCGGCTAGAATGTTGACGCCGCGTAGAATCGACTGGCGTGAATTTTCACCAGTCACAATTTGCTTTGCCATGATTCTTTTTCCTCCTCAGAATTTTCGTGCTGAATTTCAAGAATTGCGGCTTTACCCTGAGTTCCGTTTCGCGGGACGAAGGGCTTGCCCTTCGTCCGCCTCGGCGGACTCAGGATAAAGAAAAGTTACTTTCTGCCGCCGGCGGCTTTCGCGGCGCCGGAGAGCTTGGCCAGGATTTCGTCTTCGCGAAGGATCAGGTAATCCTCGTCTTCGACTTTGATTTCGGTGCCGCTGTACTTGCCGAACAGGACTCGGTCGCCGGCCTTCACATCCAAGGGAATGCGGTTGCCCTTCTCGATCTTGCCCGCGCCAACGGCGATCACTTCGCCCTCTTGCGGCTTCTCTTTTGCCGTATCGGGGATGATGATGCCACCCTTGACTGATTCTTTTTCCTCGATCCGCTTGATCAGGACGCGATCGTGAAGCGGAGTTACATTGACTGACATCGTTTCTAGCCTCCGTTCAAGTTTTCACGGCAGGCTCCGCTCCCTGCATCAGGGCAAGCAAGTGGAGGCCGAGCTCGTGATTCGAGATTATTTATTGACGAAGGAGCACGCGGTCGTTCGTTAGCACTCCTCTCGGTCGAGTGCTAATATAGCAGAAACGCCTTTCGTGTCAAGTAAACTTACGATGCAAAACTGATTACAAATCTGAGGCGTTGTACTTATAACTTACATTTTATCAATACCTTAACGGAGATAACATCCTCTCCTGCGGACGAGTATTCCAATGAGCCTGGAGTACGCAGGTTCCTTCACACCGGGCTTAGGACGCTTTTCGCCGGGCGGAATGACCGTCCATTTCAGCCCGAACGGTCGCCACATCCGTAGGGAAACTCAACCAACGACCGGAAATGGTTTGATTCTCGGGCCAGCCTCATCAACAATACGGGCTTGCCAACGCGGCAGGCCCGCGCGGCTAACCATGAGCGATCACTACATCGAATTTCGCAACGTGAACAAGGCCTTTGAAGGCCCTCCTGTCCTTGTTGACGTCAACTTCTTCGTGGACCGCGGGGAAACGTGCGTCATCATGGGCCGCAGCGGGGTGGGGAAGTCGGTTACGCTGAAACATATCCTGGGATTTCTGCGCCCTGATTCCGGACGCGTGCTCGTCGCCGGGCAGGACATCACCGATTGGACCGAGGATCAGCTGACGGAAATCCGCCGCCGCGTAACAATGGTCTTTCAATCGGGCGCGCTGTTTGATTCACTCACCGTCGCGGAAAATATTGCGTTCCCGCTCGAACAACGCACGGACATGACCGACGAGCAGAAAGCCGCGCGTATCGCCGAGCTCGCGGACGAGCTCGAAGTCACGGCTGTCGCCGACAAACTTCCCTCCGAGCTCAGCACCGGGATGAAGCGCGCTGTAGCCATCGCGCGGGCGCTGGCGCAGGATCCGGAAGCGATTCTGTATGACGAGCCAACCACCATGGTCGATCCACTCATGGCGGTTCACACGAGCAATCTGATCCTGCGGCTCAAGGAAAAGTTCCGCAAAACATCGGTCGTTGTCACACACGATACGCACCTTGCGAAAAAACTGGCCGACCGCGTTGTGTTCCTCCATGAGGGGCGCGTGGCCTACTTTGGGCCGTGGGCTGGATTCGAATCCTCGACGGAACCGTTTCTCCGCAATTTTCTGCTTCAGGATGAATTGATCCCCGAACTGGACGTGACGGCTTGACCCAGGCAGGGCAGCAACTTCGCCGTGTAATGGGATTCTGGGACGTCCTTCTGTTCTGCATCGCCGCCGTACTGGGACCCCGGTGGATTGCCGCGGCTGCGCGGAATGGCCAATCCTCAATCAGCCTGTGGATTCTTGCTGCGATTTTATTCTTTGTGCCGACGGCGTACGTGGTTGTGGAACTCTCCACCCGTTTCCCGGAAGAGGGCGGCCTTTACGTTTGGACGAAAATGGCCTTCGGCGATTTCCACGGTTTCGTCGCCGGGTGGACGTACTGGATTTACACCGTTTTTTATTTTCCGGGTTTGCTGCTCGCCAGCGCGGCGATGACCGCCTATGTGGGCGGACCAAAAACGGCGTGGTTGGCCGAGAATCGAACGTTTTTGCTGGTCGGTTCCTTTGCGATGCTGCTGGTCGCCGTGATCCTGAACATTATCGGATTGCAGATAGGCAAGTGGCTGCAGAACGCGGGCGGCGTGGGCACATATGTCCCGCTGATGATGATTGTGGCCGTGGCGTTGCTGTTGTGGACACGGCATGGCTCCGTGACGCATTTCACCTGGGCCGCCATGCTCCCTCACTGGAACTGGGACACTGTGAATTTCTGGCCGCAACTTGCCTTTGCATTTGCCGGGCTTGAACTGGTTTCCGCGATGAGCGAGGAAGTGAAAAATCCGCAGCGGACGTTTCCACGCGCCATTTTCGCATCGGGAGCTTTGATCGCTCTGATGTACATCGCGGGCACGGTTGCAGTGCTGATGATGTTGCCGAGCCAGACGGTGGATCCGAAAAGCGGAGTGTTCCAGGCGATCACCGAGGGCTCGACGGTTTTGCGGATGGCAGCGGTGGGAGTCGTTGCGGCGCTGCTGGTTACGGTGGGAAATGCGGGCGGAGTTGGTTCAACCGTAGCGGGAGTCGCGCGCATCCCGTTCATCGTGGGGATCGACCGCCATCTGCCGGCGGCATTCGGAAAAATTCATCCGCGCTGGAAAACGCCTTACATTTCGATTCTCGTGCAGGCTGCAGTTTCGGGCGTGATCCTGGTGGTCGCGCAGATCAATGAGAATACGCTGGGCGCTTACCAAATTCTCGTGGATGCCGCGACGATTCTGTATTTCATTCCCTTCGTTTATATGTATGCCGCTGTCATCAAGTTGTACGCGTGCCCCGACAGGCGCGAGAACCGGTCCGCCGTCGTCATCCCCGGCGGTAGATTCGGTGTGTGTCTGGCAGGCGGGCTCGGGCTGTTTGTTGTGCTGGTCGGAATCGTGCTGTCGTTCATCCCGCCGGGCGATACTTCGAGCAAGTTTCTGTTTGAGACAAAACTGTTGGCTGGGACGGTGCTGTCCGTCTTGTTAGGGCTGGGTTTGTATTATCGCGGAGCGCGCCAGAAGGCAGCCGTTTAGTAGCGTAGGCTTCAGCCTGCGCTCTTTTGTCCTTGCGAGTCCCAAAAACGCGCTGGCTGAAGCCTACGCTACTAAAATCAGTACACTTCCCAAATTCCGGGCGTTGCTAATTCCACCAAATGGTTGTCTGGATCGCGGAAATACAGGCTTTCGCCGCCCATCGGCCAACTCACCTTGCTTTCAACGGCAATGTCCTTCGCGATGAGATGATTTTCCCACGCGGCGAAGTCGGCTTTCGATATAGCAAAGGCAATGTGCAATTGGCCGCTGGCTTCGTGCGGGGGAATTATCCCGCCGGGGGTATGAATCGGTTGCGGCGTTCCAGTGCTCAGGAAAATCAGCAGTATTTGCTTTTCCGCCACGCTGAAAACACAGAGACGTTCACCGGATTCGAGCAATCGAAACCCAAGTTTTTCCCGGTAGAACCGGACTGAACGGGGAAGATCGTGCGAGTAGAGGCAGGTCTCTACGACGCCGTTAATTGGCGGAGCGGACATGATCGTTTTTCAAGGCAGCGGAAAGAGCGATTCCTGAAGGATTTTATCCCGCGCAATCTGGAGTAGCAATGGCCGCGATCCGGAAAATCAGGCGCCCTATCCAATCCTGCCGGCCTTGTTGGGCTGAACTCAGCGTCTTGCATGCATGTTCCTAAAGCCCGAACGGCAAGCGTATGAAAGGGCGCCCCTGAAGAGCATGCATTTCTATTGGTGGTCGTTGTTCTGGTAGCGACCACTGTCTCTGTCGTGGTCGTTGTCCCAGCGGTGATCGTGCGCAAGCTGGCCGCGATCTCCGTCCCAGTATCCAGCAAAATATTGCTGGCCGTCGTGGCGGGGCTCTACCCAACGAGCGCCTTCGTATGGAGGTCGTGTCCAGTAACCGTCGTGACATTTGTAGCGGTACCCGACCGGATACCAATAACCCCCAACCCAGGCGTATCCTTCGCCAGGGCTTGCAGGCTGAACGCGAACCACGCGGGGGCGTGGCGGCGGCCCGATTCTGATTCCGAGCGATACCTGAGCCTGCGATGCCGATGCGCCGGCAAGCAGCAATACGCCGAGCAACAATGTTGTCCTGACGATATTCCTGACGACGTCTGATTTCGATTCAAAGAACCATTTAACTTTGTTGCCCAAATGACACCTCCGACGGATTTACACCTCCTGTAGTCTAGACACTCGCGGAACCTGCGTCTGCCCAATCTTGAACATGTCGCTGTTCGTGACATCCCCTGCCTAGGAGTCTGTCCGAGATTTAGCATTCGAGGGTCTCGAGGTGGCTCATTCGTGATCAACGCGGTGAACGGAACTACCGATTTGAGTTGGGAGCTCCTTCCGGGAAAGCTTTGGCAC
>Ga0182024_10020383_pt1 | contig 12117 bp, 9 predicted proteins | sample P32metaG_FD_120480 | JGI IMG/M metagenome (GOLD analysis project Ga0182024, IMG submission 120480) | Permafrost microbial communities from Stordalen Mire, Sweden - P3-2 metaG (Illumina Assembly) | ecosystem: Environmental > Terrestrial > Soil > Wetlands > Permafrost | place: Sweden: Stordalen...
CCCTTCGCGTTGATCTGATCGATCGCCAGCAGCGTCGCATTCTTGACCGTGACCTCGCTGATGGCCATCGTCCCGGTGAGCGACTGCAGGACACCAACGTCAACGGAGCCCGCCGCCGACGACGGCGTAGCGGAGAAGGCGGACGCCGCAAGCGCCATCGCGACGATGCCAAAGAGTGCGCGCCTTGCGGAACGACGGTATGCCATGAACGAACCTCCTGCTCAAAGACGGTGTGGCGTCGGGATCAGCAGGCTTCGCGAGTCTCGCCGACGATCGGTTGGCCCCGTGTGACGCTGTTTCGCGCGAACGTTAGCGATACGTCGGGGCCGCGCCGCCGATGAGGCGGTCAGACGTCGAACAGCAGCGGCTGTTCGACGACCTCCGGCTTCGCGAGCTTGCCGCGCAGCGGGGCGGAGACTTCCAGCGTGGGCCGGCCTTCGAGCACCGCCGCGATCTCTCGCGCGCGCGCGACGACAGCCGGCGGGAGCCCCGCCATCCGCGCGACTTCGATCCCGAACGAGCGCGACGACGATCCGGGCAAGACGCGGTGCGAAAACACCGGCGCGCCGCCGCGCGAGCTTTCGACGGCGGTGATGTGGAAGTTCGCGACCAGCGGCCAGCGGTCGGCGAGCGCGACGAGCTCGTGGAAATGGGTCGCGAAGAGCACCATCGGCGCGCGCGCTTCGCGCTCGAGCAGATATTCGCTGATCGCTTGCGCGATCGCGAGGCCGTCGACGGTCCCGGTGCCGCGCCCGATCTCGTCGATCAGCAGCAAGCTGCGGTCGGTCGCGCGGCGCACGATGTTCGCCGCCTCCGACATCTCGACGTAGAAGGTCGACTGTCCCGAGGCGAGATCGTCGCCGGCGCCGATGCGGGTGAAGATGCGGTCGACGATCCCCAAACGCGCCGAGCGTGCGGGGACGAACGAGCCGATCTGCGCGAGCACGACCAGCAGCGCCGTCTGCCGCAGGTAGGTCGACTTGCCGCCCATGTTGGGGCCGGTGAGCAGGATGAAACGGCCCGCCTCCGTTCCCAGCCGCAGGTCGTTCGGAACGAACGACGACCCGAGCAGCGCTTCCATCACCGGGTGACGTCCATCGACGAACTCGACGACGCTCTCCGCGACGAAGTTCGGCCGCACGTAACCGCGTTCGCCGGCGACTTGGGCGAGCGAGCAATACGCATCGAGCTCGGCCAGCGCGTCGGCCGTCGCGAGCAAGTCGTCGACCCGCTCGCCGATCCGGTCGAGCAGCGCATCGTAGAGCGCCGCTTCCAGCCGCAGTTGGCGCGACTCCGCCGACGCGATCGCAACGTCGAGCTCGCGCAGCTCCGGCGTCACGTAGCGCTCGCCGTTCGCGAGCGTCTGCTTGCGCGTGTAGTCGGGCGGGACGTTGGCGAGCTGCGCCTTGGGGACCTCGATCGCGTAGCCGAACGCCGAGGCGTACTTGACCTTGAGCGACTTGATCCCGGTCCGCTCGCGCTCGCGTTCTTCGAGCGCCGCGATCCGCGAGCGCGCGTCGCCGCGCAGCGCGACGCATTCGGCCAGCTCGGGCGCGCGCTGGGGGCGGATGACGTTGCCGTCGGCGAGCGTCGCGGGGAGCTCGTCGAGCAGCGTCGTCTGCAGATCGTCGCGCACGCCGTCGAACGAACCGATCCGGGCGACGATCGCGTGGAGCCCGGCCGGCAGCGAGGGGTCGCGCAAGGCGTCGGCGAGCGGGTCGAGCAGCGCCAGCGTTCGGCGCAGCGAGCCGAAGTCGCGCGGCAGCGCGCGCCGGAAGCGCACCTTCTGCGCGATGCGTTCCAAGTCGAAGCAGCCGTGCAGTACGTCCTGCAGCGCGAGCCGCCGCGCCGCGTCGCGCGAGAGCGCCTCGACGCAGTCGGCGCGGGCGCCGATCGCCTCGGTCGAAACGAGCGGCGCAAGCACCCACCGGCCGAGCAGCCGGGAACCCATCGCGGTCCGCGTCCGGTCGATTGTCGCGAGCAGCGTCGCGCGCGGGTTGGCTCCGAGCGCGCGCGTCAGCTCGAGATGCTTGCGCGTGTTCGGATCGAGCGCGAGAAAGGTCGCCTGACGGTAGTACTGCGTCTCGCGGAAGGCTTCGCGGCCGCCGTGTTGCACGCTGACGCGGCGGACGAACGCGCCCAGCGCGTCGAGCGCGCGGTGCATCGCCATCGACGCGTCGAGCGAGAAGCCTTCGACCGGGTCGCGCTGGCGCGCCTCGACGGCCGCGAGCACCGGGGCCGCGACGCGCGTGCGTCCGTTCTCGAGCGCGTCGTCGAGGGCGGCCCGAATGAAGGCCGGGACGTCGGCGACGAGCTCGGCCGGGTCGAGCCGGCCGAGCTCGGCGAGCGCATCCTCAAGCGCCGACTCGCCGTCGAACGCGGTCGCGGCGACGTGTCCGGTCGAGATGTCGGCGTGCGCGACCGCGATCACGTCTTCGAGCGTGGTGATCGCGGCGAGGTAGTTGTGCGCCGAGCGATCGAGGATGTGCTCCTCGAACAGCGTCCCCGGCGTGACCACGCGGACGACGTCGCGCCGCACCAGCTTGTTGGGCACCGGTGCTTCGAGCTGCTCGGCGAGCGCGACGACGCGTCGCTGTGCGACCAGCTTCGCGAGGTAGCCGTCGAGCGCATGGTACGGCACGCCCGCCATCGCGATCTTCCGGCCCGAGCCGGCATCCTTCGAGGTCAGCGCGATCGAGAGCGCGCGGGCGATCGTGTCGGCATCGTCGCCGTACGCCTCGTAGAAATCGCCGACGCGTGAAAGCAAGATCGCCTCGGGATAGCGATGCTTCATCCCAAAGTACTGCTCGAGCATCGGCGACCAAGCCGTGGTCGTCGTCATCCGAGCCCAGACCGCATCCGCGCCGATTCCCGGCGGCGCCTGGGTCCTCCCTGTGGACACGGTGGACGATGCGTTCGCGGGCAGGAGGTTCGTCGCCATCCGGGGCGCTATCTCCCCGGAAGCCCGACGCCACGCAGGCAACCTGGGCGCGCGAGGAGAGCAGTATGCGTCTTCCCCTTTTCAGCAACGCCGCCGTCGTGGCCGCACCGGGTTTGATCGTTTTTGCCTTGCTTGCCGGCGGCACTGCGTTCGCCGACCCGGCCGGCGATCTCAAGAACGGGATGATCGCCTTCCACAAACTCTCCTCGTATCACATGACGGTGACGTCGCGCGGAAAGACGATCGAGGGTGATTTCGTCGCGCCCGACCGAATGCACGTGACCGTTGCCGGGAGAGAGGTGATCCGGATCGGCAGTACGACCTATTTCAACGCGAACGGGTCATGGATGAAGATCTCGGCACCCGGCGCCTCCGCGATGATGTTTGGCCCGGTGGACGACGTTCGCAACGTCGGTGCGCATCCCAACGACATGATCGTCACCGATCTGGGGCCGAAGACGGCCGGTGGGATCAGCTACCATGCCTACAGCGTGCGGTCGTCCTCGAGTCCGTCCGCCAGCATCTGCTACCTCGACCGCGATGGGATGCTGGCGCGGGTTGAGAGCACCGGCGCCGACGGGAGCATCTCGACGGTGCTCTTCTCGAGGTTCAACGCGCCGGTCAAAATCGACGCCCCAGTCTGATTCCAAGGTATCTGCGGCGGCGGTCGCATAGTCGACCATACGGCCGCTGGGCGGGCTGACGGAGGATCGATGGACCGACGATACGACCTGGTCATCCGCGGCGGAACGATCGCCGACGGCAGCGGCTCCGCACCGTTCGTCGGGGACGTTGCGGTGAGCGGCGGGCGGATCGCCGCCGTCGGCGACGTGGCCGGGGAAGGGCGCGAGGAGATCGACGCGCGGGATCGCCTCGTCACGCCGGGCTTCGTCGACATCCACACGCACTACGACGGTCAGGCGCTGTGGGACGCGCGGCTGACGCCGTCGAGCTGGCACGGCGTCACCACGGTGGTGATGGGCAACTGCGGCGTCGGGTTCGCCCCGGTGCGCAAGACCGATCGCGACCGGCTCATCGAGCTGATGGAAGGCGTGGAAGATATCCCCGGGACGGCGCTGCACGAAGGGATCGACTGGGCGTGGGAGTCCTTCGGCGAGTATCTCGACGCGCTTGCGCGGCGGCCGCACGACATCGACGTCTGCGCGCAGCTCCCGCACGGCGCGCTGCGCTTCTACGTCATGGGCGACCGCGCTGCGCGGCTCGAGATCGCACGCGACGACGACATCGCGCAGATGCGGATTCTGGCCGCCGAGGCGATGCGGGCCGGCGCGGTCGGCTTCTCGACCTCACGCACGCTCAACCATCGCACGAAGACCGGCGACCCGACGCCGTCGCTCCGCGCCACCGAAGCAGAGCTCACCGGCATCGCGCTCGGTTTGCGCGACGCCGGTCACGGCGTGATCGAGATGATCTCTGATTTCGACACGCCTGATGTCGTCACCGAGTTTGCGATGATCCGGCGCATCGTCGCGGCTTCCGGACGGCCGCTCACCCTCTCGCTGGCGCAGCGCCACGGCGCCCCGCAGATGTGGCGCACGATTCTCGACCTGATCGCAGCCGCGGCGGAGGCGGGGCTGCCGATCTCCGGTCAAGTGGCACCCCGGCCGCTCGGGGTGCTGCTCGGTTTGCAGTCGAGCCTCAACCCGTTCTCGACCCACCCGTCGGTCAAGGCGCTCGCGCGGTTGCCGCTGGCCGAGAAGGTTGCCATCCTGCGCGACCCGGCGTTTCGCGCGCGCGTGCTGGCCGAAGAGCCCGATCCGGCGCAGGCGGAGCTGCGCCGGCGGCTGCTGCGCTTCGAGTCGCTCTTTCCGCTCGGCGCCATCCCCGACTACGAACCGCCCCGCGAGCAGTCGCTGGGGAACATCGCCGAGCGGGCGGGGCGCCCGGTCGCCGAAGTCGCGTACGATCTGATGCTCGAGGACGAGGGCCGCGGCTTCTTCTTCGCACCGTTTGCAAACTACGCGGCGTTCGACCTCGAGGTGTGCCGTGAAATGCTCGCGCACCCGAATACGATCCCGGGTCTGGGGGACGGCGGCGCACACGTCGGCATCATCTCCGATGCGAGCTTCCCGACGTACTTGCTGATGCACTGGGGACGCGACCGCAGCTCCGGACGCTTCGATCTCGGCTGGCTGGTGAAGCGCCAGACCTCGGATACGGCCAGAGCCGTGGGGCTCTTCGACCGCGGCATCGTCGCTCGCGGGATGAAAGCCGATCTCAACGTGATCGATCTCGAGCGGCTGCGGATCGAGCGCCCGGTGATGACGTTCGATCTGCCTTCGGGGGCGAAGCGCCTGATGCAGCCCGCGCGCGGTTACGCCGCGACGATCGTTTCGGGGACCGTCGTCTACCGCGACGGCGAAGCCACCGGCGCCTTGCCCGGCGCATTGGTGCGCGGACCGCAGGCCCGCGCGGCAGTCCCTCTCTAGAGCCGCCCGGAGGCGCGACGATGTCATTCACTCCCAGACCGCTCGAGCAGCACATCGACTGGCACGCGAACGACGTCGCCGATCAGGCCGGCTGGACGCTCGAGCTCACCGCGACCGATCAGCGCGAGCTCGACGCCGCACTCGCCGTCGCCAAGCGCGTCTCCGACGATCTGCTGGAGATCGGCCGCGACCAGTTCCCGCTGGCGGGCCTGGCGGCGAAGCTGGCCGCCGCGGAAAACGAATTGGTCGACGGACGCGGCTTCGTGCGGATCCGCGCGCTGCCGGCGGACCGCTATTCCGACGACGAGCTCACCCTGCTCTACTGGGGCATCGGGATGCACCTCGGCGATCCGTGGCCGCAGAACAAGCACGGCCACGTGATGGGCGACGTCACCGACCAAGGCAAAGCCTACGATGACCCCGAGGTGCGCGGAAACGAGATCGGACGGGTCGCGCTCGACTACCACACCGACGGCTCCGACCTAGTCGGGCTGATGTGCCTGCGCGCCGCGCGCAGCGGCGGACTCTCGTGCGTCGCCAACGTGGTCGCGATCTACAACGAGCTCGTCCGCACCCGACCCGACCTCGCCGGCGCGCTCTACGAGCCGTTACCGTACGACTTTCGCGGCGAGCAACCCGAGGGCGGACTGCCGTTCTATCCGTTCCCGGTGTTCAGCGAGCACGAGGGGCGGCTCTTCGTGCGGTTCATCCCCAAGTACATCTACGCGTCGCAACGGCATGCCGACGCGCCGCGGCTCTCCGCGCTCGCGCGCGAGGCGCTGGAGACGGTGAGCGCGATGGCGCGCGACGCGCGCTACAACGTCTACATGGACTTACGCCCCGGCGACATGCAGTTCATCAACAACTATCACGTTCTGCACGGCCGTACCGAGTACGTGGACGACGCCGCCGCCGGCCAAAAGCGCCACTTGAAGCGCCTGTGGCTGTCCACCCGGTCGCTGGCCAGCCGGCCGGCGGTCTTCGGCAAGCACAACGCACACTGGGCGAAGAATCGCAGCGTCAGCCGCATCCGCCCGGTCGAAAAACTGACCGTCTGACGGGTTATACCGCCAGCAAGTCGACCACCGGCGGGGCAACCCGGGTCGCGATGCCGTCGTAGGTCGCGGCGCGGCCGACGCAGGTGCCGCGCACGCCCCATACCGAGGCGCTCTCGACCTGAACGTCGACCCACGGGCGCGCGACGTCCGGCAGCTGTTCGATCATCGGCAGGTTGACGGTGACGTTGTCGAGCGTCTTGGCGCTGAGCCTGGTCTTGTCTTTGCGCGAGACGCCGTGGAGCAGCGCCCGCACCGTCGTCCCGATCTTGCGGTCGTGATAGGCGCGGCAGGCCGCGTCTTGCAGCGCGGTCATCCGCACGAAGCGCTCCTGCGCGACGGCCGGCGGAACGGGGTCTTTCGCGTGCCACACCGCCGCGGGCGTGCCGCGGCGCGGCGAGTAGACGAACATGTAGGCCTGCGCGAAGATCCCGGTCGCGACGACGTCGAGCGTCTGCTGGAAGTCGGCCTCGGTCTCGCCGGGAAACCCGGCGATCAGGTCGGTCGTGATCGCCCAGCCGGGGTTGTGCGCCTTGAACGTCGCGATCCGGCCGAGGAACTCCTCGATCGTGTACTTGCGGTTCATCCGGCGCAGCATCGGGTTGGAGCCGGACTGCAGCGCGAGGTGGAAGCGCGGGTTCATCTTCGGCAACGTCGCGCAGACCCGCGCCAGCTTCTCGTTGAGGTCCTTCGGATGCGAGGAGATGAAGGTGACCCGCTCGACGCTCTCCAGCCCGCAGACCTCCTCGAGCAGGTCGGCGAAGTCGGCGCCGGTCGCGGGCTCTTTGTACGCGTTGACCGTTTGGCCGACCAGCGTGATCTCGCGCGCGCCGGCGGCGGTCCGGGTGCGGATCTCGGCCAGGATCTCGCTCAGCGGGCGGTGATCGAAGCGCCCGCGCACGTGCGGCACGATGCAGAACGTGCAGTAGTACGAGCAGCCGCGCTGGACGTTGACGTAGCCGCGCAGGAAATCGTACGGTCCGGCGATCCCCTCGCCGACACCGCCCATGATCGTCTCGATCTCGCGGTCGACGGTGAACTCGTCGTCGGGATAGTCGGCCCGCCAGGTCGCGAGCGCGTCGCCGAGCGCGCCCAGCTCGCGCGTCCCGAACACGCCGTCGACATGCGGGACGAGCTTCTGCATCCGGTCCTTGTCCTGCTCGGCCAGACACCCGGTGACGATGACCTTCACCGTCGGGTCGGCGTTCTTGACGGCTTTCCAGTGCGCGATGCGCCCGTACGCGCGGCGTTCCGCGTTGTCGCGCACGGTGCACGTGTTCAGCAGCAGCACCGAGGCGTCTTCGGGCCGCTCGGCGAGCGTGAAGCCGGCGCCGATCGCGCGGCGGGCGATCTCTTGCGAGTCCGCCTCGTTCATTTGGCAGCCGTGCGTCTCGATGTAGATCTGGGCCATCGCCCGTTTCCTTCCGGCTGCGCGCGCGCTTCGCCCGCCCGCGGCTCAGCGGCCGGCTGTACCGGCGACCGCGGTCAGGACGCCGATCGGCAGATAGAGCCGGGTGCCGATCCGGGTCGGCGCCGAATCGTACTCTTGGTAGCGGCCGTCGATGCGGTAGCCGGTCGAACCGATCCGGCCGACCACCTCGTGGCCGTTGTAGCGGATGACGACCCGCTCGCCGTCGATGCGGATCGCGCTCGAGGGCACGTAGTCGTCGGCCGGTGCGACGATCGGCGGCCGGGCCGGCTCTGCGTCGGGCTGGAGCACGACGTCGGTGCGCGTCTGCGGCCAGACGGTGACCATGCGGGTGATCTTCCCGCGGCCGGTCCGGACGGCGACCTCGTGGGTGCCGGGGGAGGCGGCAATCGCGCCGTCCTTCCCGGGCTTGGCCGGCACCCCGTCGACGAGGACGGCGTCGATCTGGGCCCCGTGGAGCGCGATCGACCCCTGGGCGGGCGGCGTGCCGAGCTTCGCCTGCGGGAGCCGGATCGAGCTGAAGGTCGTCTGCGCGACGACGATGCTCACGTCGAGTTGCTGGGGCGACCAACCGGCCTTCGCGATCCCGACGGTGTGGTGTCCCGCGGCGAGCGCGTCGATGACGAGCGGGGTCCGGCCGACGTAGGTTCCGTCGATCCAGACGTCCGCACTGCTCGGCAAGGTGGTCACGTACAGCGAGCCGGTCGGGACGGCGCCGAGAAAAACGACGCACGCCGCGATCCCCGCGAGGCGACGGAGCATGGCGCTGGGAACCTTGGGCGGTCATGTCCGAAGCCCTCGCACCCTCCCTGCGCGTGCGCCCGGCGACCGTCGCGGTCGTCGGCCGCCCCAACGTGGGGAAGAGCGCCCTGTTCAACCGCCTGCTCGGCCAGCGGCTCGCGATTGTGGAGGACACCCCCGGCGTCACCCGCGACCGCCTCTACGCGCTGACCGAATGGCAAGGCCGCACCTTCACGCTGGTCGACACCGGCGGGATCGAGACCGAGATCGATCCCGACGACACGATCGCGCGCGGGACGCAAGCCCAAGCCGAATCGGCGGCGCGCGATGCCGACGCGATCGTCTTCCTGGTCGATGCGATCGACGGTCTCTTGCCGGTCGACCAAGACGTCGCCGCGATCTTGCGCCGCACGCGCAAGCCGGTGCTGCTGGTCGCCAACAAGGTCGAGTCGCCGAAAGCGCTCGCCTCGGTGCACGCCGAGTTCAGCGGCCTGGGCTTCGGGGAACCGCACGCGGTCTCGGCGATGCACGGTGAGGGGACCGGCGACCTGCTCGACGCGATCGTCGCCATCCTGCCGCCCGATGACCCGACCCGGCTCGAAGAGCCGGAGCTCGCAATCGCGCTGATCGGGCAGCCCAACGTCGGCAAGTCGTCGCTGCTCAACGCGCTGCTCGACGAGGAGCGCGCGATCGTCTCCGACGTGCCGGGGACGACGCGCGACGCGATCGACACGCTGTTCACCTGGAAGCAGAAGCAGTTCCGGCTCATCGACACCGCCGGCGTGCGGAAGAAGGCGAACCACCACGGTTCGATCGAGTACTACTCGTCGCTGCGCGCGCTGAAGGCGATCGCGCGCTGCGACGTGGCCGTCTTGCTGATCGACGCGCTCAAAGGCCCGACGAATCAAGATCGGCGGCTCGCCGGGATCGCGCTCGAAGAGCGCAAAGCGCTGGTGATCGTCGGGAACAAGTACGACCTCGTGCGCGAGCTCGGCGAGTACAGCCAATCGGACCTCGCCGAAGAGATCCACGCCCAGCTGCCGTTTGCCTCGTTCGCGCCGGTGACGTTCCTCTCGGCCCTGACGAAACGCCGGCTGCAGAGCTTGATGCCGATCGTCGAACGCGTCGCCGAGAACCTCGACCGCCGCGTCCCGACCGCCAAGCTCAACACGGTCGTGCGCGACGCGGTCGTCGCACACCCGCCGCCGATCCACTCCGGCAAACCGCTCAAGATGCTCTACTGCTCGCAGCCGCAGACGCATCCGCCGCTGTTCGTCTTTCACGTCAACGATCCGGAGCTGGTCCCCGCGTCGTACCGGCGCTTCATCGAGAACACGCTGCGCGCCGAGTTCGATTTCGAAGGCGTGCCGCTGACGTTCGAGTTCCGCGAACGATCGGGGCGCCACGACGAGGGTGCCGGGTGAGCGAGCCGTTGGCGATCGCGATCTCCGCGATCGTCGGGTTCGCGGTCGGCGCGGTGCCGTTCGGCGTCCTCGTCTCGCGTGCGTTTTACGGGACCGATATTCGTAAGGCGGGGAGCGGGAACATTGGCGCGGCCAATGCGCTGCGCACGCTCGGCAAGCGCGGGGCCGCAGCCGTGCTCGCGCTCGACGCCCTCAAAGGGTATGCGCCGGCGCTGGCCGCCGGCGCGCTCTGGGGCCCGCTCGCCGCCGCCGTCGCGGCGCTCGCGGCCATCATCGGCCATTGCTGGTCGCCGTTGCTCGGCTTCAAAGGGGGCAAGGGCGTCGCCACCGCGTTCGGCGCGCTGTTCGCGCTCTGGTGGCCGGCTGGGATCGCGTTCGCGATCGTCTGGATCGCCACCGTCGCCGCGACCGGCTACGCATCGGCCGGCTCGATGCTGGGGTCGATCGCGATGGCGCCGGTCCTGTGGTTCGGCTTGGGCCCGATCGGCCTCGCGTACGGAGCCCTCTCCGCGATCCTCATCGTCGTCCGGCACCGCGAGAACCTCGAGCGGCTGCGGCGCGGGACGGAAAACCGGCTTTCCCTGCTGAAAGCGAAACGCACGTAGCTTCCGGAGTACAACGCGAACCTTGATTTCTTCCAACGATTTTCGCAACGGCGTCACGATCGTCATCGACGGTCATCTCTGGACGGTCATTGAATTTCTGCACGTGAAGCCCGGCAAGGGCTCGGCCTTCGTGCGCACGCGGCTCAAGAACGTGAAGACCGGCGCCACCGTCGAGCGCACGTTCCGTGCCGGCGAGAAGCTGGAGCGGGCGACGGTCGACAACCGCTCGATGCAGATGCTCTACAACGACGCGGATGGGTACCATTTCATGGACAACGAGTCGTACGAGAACTTCACCTTGCAGCGCGATCTGATCGGCGAACCGGCAGATTTTCTCAAAGACGGCATGAAGATCGACGTGCAGTTCCACGACGGCGTGCCGATCGGTGCGGACCTTCCGGCCCACGTCGAGCTTACCGTCCAAGAGACCGACCCGGGCTTCAAAGGCGACACCGCGCAAGGCACGACGAAACCGGCGAAGCTCGAAACCGGTGCGACGGTCAACGTTCCGCTGTTCGTCAATCCGGGCGATTTGATCCGCATCGACACGCGCGACCGCCGCTACATCGGACGCGTCCAGAGCTAGGCTGGAGACGGCCGGGCGATGCGCATTCGACGCCTCCGCATCCTGGGCATCGCGATGGCCCTCTCGGCCGTTGCGGCGCTCACCGGCGTCGTGTGCTATCTGCTGCCGAAAGAGCAGTTCGCGACCATCAATCGTCTGGCCGACTTCGTCGTCGTCAACGATTCGATGTTCAAGCTGCGCGACGGCGCGTTGGCCAATTTTTTGCGGCTGCCCGACTACCAAACCGAGAACCAGCACCTGCGGTTGATCGCCATCGATGAATTGTCGCTGCAGGATCCGCAGCACGGCGGGATCGGGGCGTGGCCGTGGCGGCGTTCGATCTACGGAACCCTGCTGCAGCGTCTGCATCGCGCCGGTGCGAGCGTCGTGACGTTCGACGTCACCTTTCCGGACCCGTCGTCGCCGGCCGAGGACCGCGCGCTGGCCGACGGCTTCCGGGCCCAGCGCGCTGTGGCCGCGTTCAGCATCACGACGCCCGGCAACACGGTCTACGCGGAGTTACCGATCCCGGGTGTGCGCGCCGCCGCCGCCGGAATCGGCTACACGACGGTCGACACGCCCGGCGGTTGGACGGTCGGTCAGCCGCTGATCAACGGCCAGTACGAGTCGCTCGCCGCGAAGACGGTCGAGCTGCAGTCGGGGAAACGATTCCGCGAGATCGACGCGTGGCGCTCCGGGTTCGGTAGCGGCACGGTTCCGCTCGACGGCACCGGTCAGTTTCTGATGCTGCCGTTCGAGATCGTAGAGAACACCGACCTCGGCGGCAACGGCGGCCGGCGCGGCGCCTCGCTCCTGACCGCACCGTTCTTCCAAGCGGTCTCGGTCGTCGACGCGCTGAAGTTCGACGATGCCACGCTGCACGCGTTCGCCGGCGGCGACGTCATCG
>Ga0182024_10020384_pt1 | contig 12117 bp, 9 predicted proteins | sample P32metaG_FD_120480 | JGI IMG/M metagenome (GOLD analysis project Ga0182024, IMG submission 120480) | Permafrost microbial communities from Stordalen Mire, Sweden - P3-2 metaG (Illumina Assembly) | ecosystem: Environmental > Terrestrial > Soil > Wetlands > Permafrost | place: Sweden: Stordalen...
CGGTGAAATCGAGATCTTCCATTTTGTCGCCCGCGCCGGAGATGGAAATGGCGTCTCCCACGCGGGCGTCCTGCGGTTTCAAATTGGCCAGGTCTTCCACGGGCGCGGACGCGGTGACGGGCTGCGGATGCTTTTTGAAAAACTGCATAATCACGATCGCCAGCATCACGCCCAGTACGGCTTCGAGAGTCAGAGTGATCATGCGCCTCTCCTGGACGGTCCGCCGGCTGCCCTACGCTCCGGCCTTTTCGCCCGCCTGTTGTCCGGCGGCGACGGAAGCGCTGCCACTGGGCAATTCTTTAGGGATATAGGGCGCGGAGGCGGGGCTGGATTTGATTTGCCGCGCCGCCTTCATGGCTTCGAGCTCGGCGTCAACGCTATGATTGCCGAGCGTGGCGAACTGCTTTTCCAGATCGTCATCCTTGCCTGTAGATGCCAGATCGTCGAAGGCCTTCGCGGTGGCTTCTTCGCGCGAAACGCTCTCCTCGAAACGGTTCAACTGAGAAAAGGCGTTATCGGCATTGCCCACGCCCGCCATGGCTTCCGCCACTTTGCGCTGCGCCGACGCCGCGTTCTTGCGCGCCACCAGAGTGGTGGCAGTGCGCTCGCCATCTTCGATCTTGCGCTTGAGCTCGCCAACCTGCTGCTTCAGCTTCTCGCTGGCGGCCTTGGCCGATTCGACGGCCGTTTGCATGGAGGCGACCTGCTGATCGCTTTCGGCTTTCTTGGCGAGAGCCTTCTTGGCGAGGTCTTCATTGCCCGCGTCGAGCGCCTGGCCAGCGCGGTCTTTCCATTCCTGGGACTGGCGTACGTACTTCTGATACTCCGCGTCCAGGCGGTTATAGTTGCTCATCCCCATGGCGGAGGCGCGCACCACATTATTCAACTCCGTCTTCATGTCGGCGACGGTCTGGTTTACCGTTGCCTCGAAGGTGGCGTCCTCGATGGTGTCCATCCCCTTATTGGCCTGTCCACGCGCCACGCGGCCGGCCCGGCCGAACAAATCCGATAGAAATGCCATATCTTTTCTCCGTTTACGCTTTCAATCCGGCGAGCACGCGGCGCGCCGTCATCACATCCACCAGCAGGAAATGCACGCACGAGAGGATGTCGTCTTCGTCGTCGGCGCCCAGATCCTGCAGCTTGCAGAAATTGCTGAGCGTGATCGCCACATTGCCGCCGCTGGCATCGTAGAGCGAGAAGTGAGACGTGGAAATGCCATTGTCCGAGGCCAGCATGCGCGCCATGATATCGGCCGTGACCGACCCGCGCGGAACCACGGTGCAGGTCAGCGACAGGAACAGGATTTCCCCTTGCAGAACCGCGTGGACGGTAACGCCGCTATCGACTTCCCGGATGGTCAGGGAATCGGGCGACGCCTCGGAAACTTCATAACCGCGCTCGGCAAGGAGCGCGTGGATGTGCCCTAGTTCGGGGCTGGTAGTTGCTGTCATAGGAGACTCACTTCTTCGTACGACGTCCGGGCGCTGGAAGTTCCTTCCAACTGTAACACCCGGCAACCATTGTAATGCGCGAGACTGTTTCCATGCTGGCGGCCACGCCGGAAAACCGGCGGAACGGAGCCAAATATCAAAAGCCTTAAGCGGGCGGGCGATTTGCGGTCTACCATTGATCGGATCGGGCGGCTATCCCCTGCCTTGAAACCGCTTTGGGGCCGTATGACGGCGCACCTGACGGTCTGCCATTTGAGCGTTCTTGTGCCGATGGGAGCCAAGGCTGTCAGCATGGCGGGCAGCCCGTTGCAGCGCATGGGTGGTCAAGTTCCCTGCGTTGTGTGCTCCGGTGAAGTGGCCGGCGGGGGTGAAGACGCGGCCGGAGGTGGAGCAAGGCGTGGGCGGAACCGCTCCGGGCGAGTTTGAAAGCGACCGCCGGAATCTGATGGCTGTGATGCAACGCTTTGCGGCTGCGAATCGCGATTTCGAATGAGCGCCGCACCCCATTTTCGGCAAGCTAAGCGAGACCGAATGGCTGCGCTGGGGATACCTGCACGCCGATCACCACCTGCGCCAGTTCGGGCTCTGAGCGGAGCCTGAAAGTTGCGTTGATGGCGGATCGTTTAGTGTTGCCTAAAAATCGGGTGGAAGGGGCTTGATGCTGTTTGCGGCGGCATCGGGTCGCGGGCTGGCGGAGGTGGCGAGTCTCCGCGGGGTTTGCAGCGCGTTCGGTTGGGTTAAAAGGCGCGACATCGTGTTGGCAAGCGGAGGGGTGTCCGGTGGTTTCGGGGCAGCGGAGGCCGGAGTGTGGGGATTTGTTGGAACGAAGCTGAGGACATGGAAGTGGTTTATATTGTTAGGGTTATGACGGCTCCTGCGGCAGATCAATCGGGGTTGGCAGGCGAAAGCGCCTGCCCCACTTTGGCGTGCAGCTCTTTGATGGCGCGGAGATTGCTTAATCTCCCGACCCTGCGGCGCCGGGCGCGACGGCATTTTCCGGTGTGTGTATTTGCGATCGCCAGCCCCGGAGCCGCCGTGTAAACGGTATTCTCAGAGAAGGAGCCGAACCATGGAAGTGCATTTCCCACCCGAATTCGAAGCGAAGCTGGTGCACTCCGCAGCCCAGCAGGGCCGTAATCCCGACGAATTGTTGCAGGATGTTGTTACCCGCTATTTCGAGGAAGAGGCCCGCTTTGTCGAGGGCGTGAAGCGCGGAGAGGAAGCCTTGCAGCGCGGCGAGTACCTTACCCATGAGCAAGTGGGCCGGCGCCTTGAGCGGTTTTTGCGTCCGTGAGGCAAGTCCGTGGGTCGATGCCCGCGGCGGAAGAATTGGAGCGCATTTGCGAACGGATCGAGCGCGACAGCCCCGAAGCTGCCAGGCGAGTTGCCCGAACCATCTATGACGGATGCGCCCGCCTGGGTGGATTTTCCGTACCTTGGACGAGCGAGCAGCCGCGTGGCCGGCCGGCGGGAGTTGGTGTTTTCGCCCCTGCCCTACATAGCCGTTTATCAGGTCACGGAAAACGCGGTCGAAATCTCGCACATTTTCCACGGTGCGCAGGATTGGCCATAAGGCCCCGCTTGATGGCCGCGATCCTCGGAGGGAGAGAACAATCGCAGGTGCGTGAGAAGCGAAGCGGCGCCGAGGTGACATCGACCGCGCATCCCAGCAATTACATCGAGTCTCTCTGGATACTGTGACAGCGGCGGTTGGCAACCGCCGCGCAGATTGACAATCTGCCCCACAACGGCGCGTGCCTCACGCGCGGACTGAACCCTCAGTTCCCACGCAGCGCTATCGACGGATCGATCCGCGAGGCACGGCGCGCGGGGAGATAACCGGCAATCGCAGCCACCAGCGCAAGCACGACCGGCATGCTCAGAAAGGTGAGCGGATCGGTCGCCGTCACTCCGAAGAGCAGTCCGCCGAGAGAGCGCGCCAGTAATCCGGACGCGACTGCTCCGATCAGCATGCCAACCGCGGCGAGCGCCAGCGTCTGCGCGATAATTCCGGCCTGAAGCCTGGACGCGGAAGCGCCCAGCGCCATCCGAATCCCGATTTCCTGCGTGCGTTGCGTCACTCCGTACGAGACCACGCCGTAAATCCCGAGCGAGGCCAGCAGCAGCGCGAACAACGCGAATCCGCCTAGCAGCGCCACCACGAAGCGCCTGGGCGAGACGGCTTTATCCACCAGTTGTTGCACCGTCCGGAAGTCCTGTCCAGGAAGGTTCGGAGCAATCGGTTTGAGGGCCGCGCGCACGCTGGCGGCGAGCTCCGCCGGCGGCAGCGAGCTCCGGACTACCAAGTCCACCGAGGAGATATCGTTGCATTGCCGCATGGGCAGGTACATCTCCATACCCGAGCCCTGTTCCAGCGCGAGATGCCGCACATCGCCCACCACGCCCACCACCTGCCGCTCGCCGCAAGCGCGCATAATCTGACCGACCGCGTTCTGGCCCGGCCACAGCGTGCGGGCCATGGTCTGGTTGATCACAATCACGGGTGCGCTCGAAGGCGTGTCTCTTTCCGAGATATCGCGCCCGGCGATCAATGCGATGCCCATGGCTTTCAGGTACCCATCGCTGACAATGCGCACGAACGCGTCGGGGAATTTTCCCGGCGGGTATACCTGCCCCTTCGCAGGCGCGCCCCAGCTGCGATTGCGTCCCAGCGGGAGCGCATCGGTCAGCCCCGCGGCCCCGATCCCCAATGTGTCTCGAACCCGCCGCAGCACATCGTCGAAATACGCATTCTGCTGCGCCTGTGTCGAGTAATGCGTCTCGGGGTCCACTCGCACCGTGGCGGCGTGTTCCGGCCGGAAGCCCAGGTTCACGTCGAGCACGCGTAGAAAACTCCGCACCAGCAATCCAGCGCTCACCAGCAGCACGCAGGCAAATGCGATCTCCGATACTACCAGAGCGCTGCGAATCCAGTTCCGGCTCTTGCCCGCCGTCGATCCGCGGGTAGTGTCCTTCAGGACGTCGTGCAGCGCCACGGCAGGGACCTGCAGGGCGGGAGCCAGCCCGAAGACCACGCCCGTCAATACAGCCGCCGCCAGACAGAAGGCCAGCGCAGTGACGTCGGTGCGGACGTTGCCGAGCAGAGGGATACTCAGCCCCTCGATGCGCGTCAAGATATGCGTTCCGCCCGTGGCCAGAATCACGCCCAGCACCGCGCCGCAGCACGACAGAGTCACCCCTTCGGTCAGCATCTGGCGGATCAGCCGCCCGCGTCCGGCCCCTAGCGCCGTGCGGATCGCAATCTCCTTCTGCCGCGCCGCGGTCCGGGCCAGCAGCAGGTTGGAAAGATTCGCGCACACAATCAGCATCACCACTCCGACCGCGCACGCCAGCACCAGCAACGCCGGCCGGATGCGGCCGCTGACGTGTTCCGCCAGCGGAGTGAGTTTTCCTTCAAAATTGTTGCGCTCCTTATGGGCGCCCGAGATCTGCCCGGCCAGGATCGTGATTTCGGCTTGGGCGCTGCTAATCGCGACGCCAGGCTTCAAGCGCCCGACGATAGCCATGGTGTTTCCCCATCGGTTGGTTTCAGGGCTGAGCGGAAACGGAAAATACAGATCGAAATGGCTGCCAGGGGCGAGGACTGAGGCCATATCGAACGAGGCAGGTAATACGCCGGCTACGGTGACTGGCTCATCGTTGATGGTGAGCGTGCGGCCGGCGATTCCTGCGTCGGAGCCGAACCGCCTGGTCCACAGACCGTGGCTCAATAGCACCGCCTTAGGCCCGTGCCACTTGCATTCCTCCGCCGTAAACAATCTGCCGAGCTGCGGTTGAATCCCCAGTAACTGGAAGAAATTCTCCGACACCGGCACGCCACTGAGACGCTCCGGCTCGCCCTGTCCGCTGAGCAGATTGTCGCCGACGCCGTAAAAAGCGAAGTAGCCGGCCATGTCTGAAAAGGACCGATTGCGTTCCCGGAGGTCCAGCAGATAGTCCACCTGGGTAGTCTGGCCCGACAGGCCGCTAGTATCGTGGTTGGCGATCCACACCAGCCGCTCCGGTTCGTGAAACGGCAGCGGTCGCAGAAGCAGGGCGTCCACGACGCTGAAAACCGTGGCGCTGGCGCCGATGCCGAGTCCGACGATCAGAACCGCGAAGGTGGTGAATCCGGAATCCCTGCGTAGCGTTCGAAACGTGTAGCGCAGGTCCTGCAGGATAGTGTCGGGTGCGGGCAAACCTCGGGTATCGGACATGGGAGCCTCCAATCTATATACTGCCGCGCGGCAATTTGGTTACTGCGGCCGGCGGGTATTTGACAGAAGTCCCGCATCGCATCGCGGCGGCGGGCTTGGAGCAGGAGGCGCGAAGCTTGGCGGCAAGTGGAATTAGGCCGATTGTGCCGGGCGCCGAGGCGGCGCTGAGGGGCGCCGGATTTGGTCTGGTAATCCTCGGCGCGCAGTGGTATACAAAAAATGAGCGGATCGCTATGGGCACGAAAACCATCAGACGCGGGAAGGGCAGGCGGCGCATCGATGCAAAGGACTTCCATGTAGCCGACGAGATCCAGTACATCCAACGCCGCGCCGCCAGGCATGACGGGCGCTTTGTGACGGTCGGGCCCCTGGCGCTGTTCTCGACCGTCACGGGTGATGCGTGGTTGCTCGACCCGGCAGATCACCTGGCTGCCCGCGTGGCGCGAGACGGCGATCCGGAGGATGTCTATCTTGAAGAGACCGACACGAACTTCGCCATTGAGTGGAAGGGCGAATACCGCATCGACGGCGATGCTTTCGTCTACATCGATCGGGATTCCGGCCGGATCATAGCCATCCTCGGTTATCCGATCGGCCGCATTGCGGAATTGGGTTGACCGGGAAGGTTCGCCACCATTCGAGATACCTGTCACTGACTGACTTGCCGGCGCTGTGCGGGCAGGACAAGAAGGGAGGTTTTCATTGAATCATTGGACGGCCGTCTTACCATCTTGTTCTGAGGGATATGCAGCAACCTGATAGCGATCTTCATACGAGATATTCTCCAGATGCCGGCACTTATGGACTTCAACGTGATGCCCATGAAGGCGCAGAAAATGAACCAGCTCCCAGATGTGTCTCATGCTCTCTTCAGCGCTCGACTTGAACCAGAATATGGCTCGTTTTGCGGAGAAGCGGCCAGGGGGATGCGGTAAATTCTTGTTGAACCAAATCAAAACATAGCGAGGCTCCCGCAAGTGACACTCGATTTTAGCGTAGTGCCCACGAAAAGGTTGGATGAGTGGGTAGAGCGCGGAAGCCGCCTGAAAGGCGGCTGCAAGCCAAGATTGGCTGCCCCACAGTGACTTATTGAATGGCCTTCAGTGACATAACCTCATGGCCATCCTGCTTCGCCACAATTGCCCTGCCTCTCGGTTCATATTGTCTCAGCCATTCCGCGTTTTGGTAGGCGCCGGTTTCGATCTGGTCCCACGAGTAGATTTTGTATTCACCGGGCGCCACGCCGGGGATGGTGAACGCACCGTTCTGATCCGTAGTGGTCTCTCTGTAGCGCGAGTACCGCGGCAAACTTGGCGTCAGCGCAACCACCGCGCCTGGCATCGGGATGCCATCCGCGCCCCGCACCCTGCCTTCCACTACCGCGCCACTCGAGCTCAGCGAGATCAACAGCAGCGCCGGAACTCCGCCGCCGAACTCGAAACCGTTTTCATTGACATCAAGCCCGCGGTAGCGCACCGAGCGTACGTACAGCGTGTCGGGCATCTGCACGTGCGCGATGTAGCGGCCGGGCGCAAGGTTCTTCAGCGTGAACTTGCCGTCATCGCCCACGGCCGCGCGCGGCGGGCGCGGTATCAGGCTGTCGGCTGCTTCAAGAACCACTTGCACGCCTTTCGGCAGCGGAACCTCGGCGACGCTCATCGATATGGCGCCGGGCAATTCGCCGGAAGCTTGCGGCTTGAGAACGATCCCTTCGACGTTCTTCGCCGCCACCATGACGCTCAGCGGGGTGGAAGCGGGCGCCACGCCATCTTGCTCGGTTGCGGTCAAGACATACGCCCCCGGCGGCACGTTGGGAAAGACGAAGCTGCCATCGGGGTCGATGGGCGCCGCCAGGCGAGTCACCAGCGCCGTTGCGCCCGCTCCCTTCCGCGTGAGCCACGCAATGGCGGCCGCGGCGTTTTCCGCGGCCAGCTTGCCGGCAACACGGAATGTCGCGGCTTTCACCATGCGAATATCCTTTCCGGTCGCCGCGGCGCCGGCGTCAACCGCAACGGCGGCTGCGTTAGCGAGGCTAGCGGAATTCGGATAGAAGGTGGCGATGCCTTCGCCGTTTCGCGAGCTTGCCGAGAGGAGATAATTGCCGGGGCCCAGGTTGGCCAGCCGGTATTCGCCGTTTTCGTCCGACGCGGCCGAGCCCAGCGGAATGTACTCTTTGGAGCCGCGCCGATAGATGGGTTGCAGCGCCAGCACGGTGGCCTTCCGTACCGGATTGCCACCGGCGTCGAGAATTTTTCCCGAGATTGTAGAGCCGGGGATGAGATTGAACTGCAGGTCGTTCATTTCCTGGCCCGCCGCAAGCGATAGCGTGATGCCCGCGAGCGGATTGCCGCGCGACCCGTAAACCTGGCGCGCGAAACCCTCGCGCTCGGCGAAGAGCACGTACCGGCCCGGCGGCAGATTTTCGAAGAGAAACAGGCCGCGCGTCTCGGTGACGAATTTCAGCGGCGTGGATGCGCTGGCCGCCTCAGTCAGTACAAGTTCGACGCCGTTCACGGGCTCGTCGTTGGCTGAGCTTAAGACTTGGCCGCCGATGGAAGAAGCTTGGAAGGCGTGAAGAGCCGTCGCCAGAGCCAGCACTGCGACGAGCTTAGTCATGTACGACAGGCCTCCCGGCCTGTCGTTCCGAGCCGCCGAACGCGCTTGACCAGCGCCAATCCTCTGGTTTCTCGACCAATCCCGCTGTCACTGGATTCTGCTCGATATACTGGACAATTTTCCCCATTTCCCTCGGCTCGCGCGCCCAACGATCGTAAGACTCCTCCTGCCAAAACGGTTGGCCCGTGCGCTGAAGAATCGCATTAGCTCGACGCGCCGAAAAACTCTTGATCGATTTGGTAATCTTCTGCAGCTTGGCTTTCGGATCGATCAAAATGTGAACGTGGTTGACCATTAAGACCCACGCGCACAATTCGTATAAGCGAAGCTGCTTCTCACCGTATTGCAGGCTATCGGCAACACACTGAGCCACGCGCTCAACCTGCAACCATCGCGGACCCGTAGCGGCTTTATCCAACTCCCGATCCAAGGCCACGAATGCTTTCCCGGCAGTCTGATTTTTGAGGATATGCACAATTCGCGGACACGATCCGTGCAATCGCCACGTGATGAAAATCGCCGCATCCTCAGGCTGCCAGTGCGGCAGATGGCGCTCGTAGTAGGTCAAGCGTATTTGTAGCACGAAGAGGACAGGCCGGGAGGCCTGTCCTACATGCAACTGTGATGCAATGGCAATAGTGAGAGCTTTAGTCACAGGGATGTTGTTGGTGAGCGCGTGCTTCGCGCAATCCGATTATCTGGCGTTCGCGGGCGGTTATGGTCCGGGAATCTATGGCTTGCGGCTTCATTCCTCCACGGGCCGTCTGACTCGCATCGGGCTTGCCGTCCAAACCGCTAGCCCGTCTTTCCTGATTGTGCATCCCAATGGCCGTTTTCTGTATGCGGTCAATGAGGCCGGCCGCAACGACGATACCGTCAGTTCCTTCGCCATCGATCTGAAGAGCGGAAAGCTCGCGGCGCTGAACCAGGTTTCCGCGCGCGGCAGTTCGCCGTGCGATCTTGCGCTGGATAAAACGGGGCGATTTCTGGCCGTCGCCAATTATGCCAGCGGCAGTGTCGCCGTGTTTCCCGTGTTGCCCGATGGACGGCTGGGCGAGGCCGCCGGATTCGATCAGCATCGCGGATCGAGCGTGAATCCGGCGCGCCAGAAGGGGCCGCACGCGCACTCGGTGCTCTTTTCTCCGGACAATCGCTACCTGCTCTCCACCGATCTTGGCCTCGACAAGATCTTCGTGTACCGGTTCGACGCAACCGCGGGAACTATCTCGCCTGGGCCGGAGCCCGTGTCCGTCGCCGCCGGTTCCGGGCCGCGCCACATGGTGTTTCATCCGGCCGGGCAGATGTTGTATGCGATCGACGAAATGGCATCAACGATAGCCGTGTTTCACTTCGACGCCGCGAGCGGCGCGCTGGATCAGTTGCAGACTGTTTCCACGTTGCCCGAGGGGCTCACGGCGCCGAATATCGCCGCGGAAATCGCTGTGAACGCGGCGGGTAGCGTGCTCTATGCTTCGAATCGCGGGCATGAAAGTCTGGCGCTGTTCTCGATCGATCCGCAGCGGTTTTTCATTGCGCCGATGGAGCACGTCTCTTCATTGGGTAAGACGCCGCGGTTTTTCACGTTCGATCCGGCGGGGCAGTATCTGATTGTCGCCAATCAGGATTCGGATAATCTGGTGGTGTTTCGGGTTCATCCGCGGACGGGGGAATTGCGGCCGGCCGGGGCGCCTGTTAGGGGCGTTCTCAAAGCTAGTTGCATTGTTTTTGTACGCTGAGCGACAGGTGCGCTCAGCGGCTGGACAGGCCGGGAGGCCTCAATTGTGGGGCAGGCGCTTTCGCCTGCCAATGAGAGGCCGGGAGGCCTGTCCTACCTAGTTCTTGCGGAGCTCTTTTTCCAGATCGGTGAGCACCTCGCCATTGCGTTCCGCTGCATCGAGATCCTTTTCCAAGCGCCGCAGCGCCACGCCGATTACGTCGCGGTGATGCAGGCGCGAGCCGAAGTTCTCCGATAGCTTCAGCCACAAGTCGTGCGCGCGGTCCAGATCTTCCGGCCACAAACGCGGCGGGTGCGGACCCAGGTTGACATAGATGGAAGGCCGCCCTTCGCTGATGATTTCGAGCGAAAACGGATGGTGGGGCTCGGGAAGCTTTTCCCACGCGAGGCCGATACGCCGCGCCAGCTCCTCCGAATCCATGCGCGGCGATACGCCGGTGACCAGGCGCGAAGCTTTGAGTTTCTGCGCGGTCTGCACCATGGCGTCGAAGGGATCGACGCCGGGCACCACCAGAAGGTCCACCGTCTTGCCCAGTTTTTCGGCTATGGTTACCACGCGCGAGAGCAGCTCTTTTTCGTAGTCGCTGAAGAGCTGCTTTTCGGATAGCTCGTACTCGCCGGCGCCGGTGGAAACCGGACGCACGGTCATCACCACGATATCGTGGCGGCGCAGGTTGGTTTTTTCGAGCACGGTCTGCACATGCACCATGTGATTGTAATCGCGCACCGCCACCAGCACGCAGCCGGGGCGCGCATGCACCGAATCCGCCGTGATATCGGGCCGCATATCCAGGTTGAACTCTTCCAGGCCCGACTTGCCGTGCGCTATCTTCTTGGCGTTGATGTGCTCGGAAATCGTGAAGACTACGAAGAACACGGCCGTAAACCCGACGCCGTAGATGGTCGCGATCTCCTTGGAAAAAAGATTGGCCACCGCCACCAAGCCCAGCAGCAGCGTGGTCAAAAACAGCCCTACCGGAATTTCTTTGCCGCCGATGTGTAAGTTGATGGGGTGCTTATACTCCTGATCGTGGCGATGGTAACGCAGCACCAGCACGCCCAGCGACTTTAGAAAAAAGCTCCACACCACGCCGAAGGCGTACGCTTCGCCCAACAGGTTGACGTCGCCGCGGCTCAGCGCAATGGTGGCGATTTGCATCCCGGTGATCAGGTTGATGATGCGGTAGGTGGTGCCAAATCGGCGCTGGGGCTTGCGGAACCAATCGAGCAGCACGCCGTCTTCGGCCACGCGATTCATCACGCCGTTGGCCCCGATAATCGACGTATTTACGGCGCCGGAAAGAATCAACACGCCCACAATCACGACGAAGACGTGGAACAGCAGCCGCAGAATCCACGGCCCCGCCAGATGCATCGCCAGGCCGCCGAGCAGATTATCCACGTACTCCCCGCGGACCCTGTCCGGAATAATCATGCCGGCGAAGACCGTGATGACGCCCGTGCAAATCACCGCGTAAATGCAAACCAGATTGCCGGTGCGTCGCAGGTTCTTCAGCTTGGGATACGCGATCTCGCGGTAAACCTGCGCCAGCGTTTCAAAGCCGCTCATTGAGAGCAGAGAGTGGCCGAACGCGATGACAATGGCCACCATGCCGATATTCGGCCAGAAGGTGCCGCGAAACCAGCCGAGCGCATCGGGACTGAACTGCAGGTTGCGCGGCAGCGGCGCCGGCGGTATCTGAATCGTCGGCGCCAGAATCAGCGTGATGGGGCACCAGATCAGAAACGCGACCACCATCACGGTGGTGATCTGCATGATCCGCAGCGCCTGGCGGCTCGATTCGTGGATGCCCTTGATGTTGCTCCACCAGAAATACATGGTCACCAGGATGCCGAAGAAGGCGGCGAAAGCTGCGTTCGAAACCCGCCCATGAACGTGGAACATATCGGCGAACTCGTTCAGCAGGTGGCCCAGATACAGACCCGCGCTCACCACGCTGATGGGGCCGGTCAGAATGTAATCGAAGATCAGCGACGAAACCGAAAGCCGCGCCATGAACGGGCCCATGGCGTCGCGGACCACCACGTACACGCCGCCGCGCACGAACATGCTGCTCGATTCCATATACACCGA
>Ga0182024_10020385_pt1 | contig 12117 bp, 12 predicted proteins | sample P32metaG_FD_120480 | JGI IMG/M metagenome (GOLD analysis project Ga0182024, IMG submission 120480) | Permafrost microbial communities from Stordalen Mire, Sweden - P3-2 metaG (Illumina Assembly) | ecosystem: Environmental > Terrestrial > Soil > Wetlands > Permafrost | place: Sweden: Stordalen...
CAGCCCACCCGGACCGCAACCCCTCAGCCCACGGGGACCAGCAGCCCGGGGCCCTCCCGCACCGCCAGCCCCCACCCCACAGGGACGAGCAGTCCGCAGCCCAGCCGCACCGCCAGCCCCCAGCCCACGGGGACCAGCAGCCCGCAACCGACCAGCACGGCGAGCGCCCAGCCGACGCGGACGGCCACGCCCGGGCCGAGCGCGATCCAGACCCCGCAACCAGCGTCGAGCCCGCAGTCGGCCGCCACCGGCCGCCCGCACCCCACGGCGAGCCCGCAGCCGGCCGCCACGGGCCGCCCGCACCCCACGGCTGCGGATAGCCCGAGGGCGACCCCGGCGGTCTCGCCGTCGCCATCGGGTTCGGGGCCGGCGGCACCTCCGTCTGTCTCACCCGGGCAACCCGAGATCCCTGGAGTGACGACCCAGTCCGAATCCGACAGCGCGATGACGTCCGCAGTGCGCTTCGGGCCACCGTCAGCCTTCGTGCCCGTGGCCGAGTCCGAATCCGACACCGCGATGACGTCCGCGGTCCGCTTCGGGCCGGCGGCACCCTTCGTGCCCGTGGCCCAGTCGGCGCCGGCCACATCGGCGCCGTCCCATCCCGCGCCAGCCTGGTCCGCCCCGTCCCATCCCGCGCCAGCCTGGTCCGCCCCCGCTCGTCCCGCGCCAGGCGTGCGTTCCGTCTCCGCCGCCCGCCCGGCCGCGCCAGCCCGGTCCGGCCCGGCCCCGGTGCGCGCGACGCTGGTCAGCGCGCGGCGTTACCAGCGGCACATTCCCCGCTCGGTACTGAACTCGTTCGTGGAGACGGCCAAGGGGCCGCTGGTCAGCGAGGAGTCCTTCTACCGCGACGTGGCCAGCTTCCACGGCATCAGCTGGGAGCTGCTGGCGGCGTGCGACTGGATGCAGTGCGACGCCCGGCCGAAGCGCTCTCCGGTGCACGGGGAGAAACTCGGCACGGTGAACGCGGACGGCACGGTGTATACGTCCAAGTCCGCGGCGCTCGCGCGGTGCGCTGGTGACCTGGTCACGCTGGCCCGCGGCGTCTACGGCATCGACCTGACCAGCGGCGCGCCCCTGTCCGTCCGGGACCTGGCCAACGCCTTCGCGGCCTTCCGGTGGGGCCGCGCACTGAAGGACCACGACTTCTCCGCGATGAAGTTCCCGTACTCGGTCGCGGGCCTGACCGAGAACCACTTCGGCCTGCGCTGGCCCGAGTTCGCGCCACGCAACTCCGGCGACCGGCCCCACGGCCGGTTCCACCGGAAGTTCGGGGCCGTGCCGATCGTGCTGAGCCTCGACTACCCGGCGACCGTCTAGCGAGCGGCCGCCGTCATGCCCCGATTCGCCGCTGCCCTGGAAAGAAGGTGGACCGCATGGTCCGGATCCTGCTCGCCCTGCTGAGCCTGCTCACCGCACAGTCCCCGGGCCGGGCCGTGCTGGCCGGTCCCCCGGGACCGGCCGCCCCGGCGCGGGCGGCGGAGGGCGGCCCCGGGGCCGGAGCCGCGGCGGCACCCCCCGGCCCGCCCTACCCGCCCGGTCCGCCCATCCCTCCCCGACGGCCGACGCACTGGCTGCGCACCCGCATCATCGCGGCCGCCGTGCTCGTGCTCACCGGCCTGATCTTCCGCAAGGCCATCGCGTCCGTGGTCCTGGCCGCACTGTCCGCCGCGCTGCACCTCGTGGGCCTCAACGTGCACCTGCCGAATGTGCGCTTCGAGTGGCCGTGGCAGGTCATCACGGCCGGGACCACCACCCACACCGATCTGGGCCCGTGGGTGCTGCAGAAGATCGAGGGCATCTCCCAGCCCGCGCTCGGCCAGGCCAACTTCGATTTCTACTTCACCCGGAAGGTGTCCAAGAACATCGGCCCCTGGCCATGCTGGTACGCCAGCACGTTCTACGCGGTCGGGCACGCGTCCGCCACCGTGAACCTCAACCCGGGGCCGGCCTGGTGGAAGCCCGCCGCGGGGCACTACCGGCTCCAGGTGCTGAGCACCCCCGCGGGGGGGAACCCCGGTAATGTCTCGGTCACGATGGTGCTGCCGCAGCCGCGCCTGCCGCAGACCGTCCACGACATCACGATCGACAACATCCCGTCCCGGCCCATCGACAGCCAGCACAGCTGGACGTACCCGGGCTTCGGCTGCGGAGTGGTGCTGCGGCCGCAGTTCACGCCGTCGGTGCTGTACCCGCAGGCCCAGCAGATCGCGTTCTACAAGGCCACGCACATGGCCGGGGTAACCCGGCCGCTGATCAGCAGCGCTGAGCACGAGGCCTCGCAGACCATCCGCGGCAGCTTCATCCAGCCGACGCTGAACGCCCTGGGCTACACGCTCGACCGCTTCACGCTGGCCTGGGCGGCGAGCCCGGCCACGGCCGCCCCGGGCAAGTAGACGCCCCTGGGCGGGCAGAGATCCTGGGTAAGTACACACCTCTGGGTAAGTAGATACTGCACCGCGTAAGGACTGCAGCCCGTAGCTACTGGCCAGGCGCATGCATGGCCGCCCCTCGCCTCGTATCCTGTGCGGCGTGTACCGACCCGTGCGGCTGACCGCCGCGTCCTGCGGCCTCGCCGCCGCCCTCGCCCTGGCCGGGTGCAGCACGGGCACCCGCGCCGCACAGCAATCCGCGACTCAGGGCACGGCCACGGCGCAGTCCGCCGCCACCCGCCGGAGTTCGCCGTCCCCGAAGCCCAGCCCCACGCCTAGTCCCACCCCGACGGTCTGCGCCCGGATCGCACCCGGATTCCCCTGCGCCATGCGCGACCGCATCCGGGAGGTCAACCGCTACATCCGGCACCTGCCCGGCTCCCTCGGCATCGTCATCGACGACCGGGCCACCGGAGCCGTCTGGCACAACGCGAACGGCAGCGTGCTGTACCCGGCCGCGTCCACGATCAAGCTGGCCATGATGACCGACCTGCTGCTCCGAAACCGCGCGGGCAGCATCCACCTCACCCCTGCCGACCGCTCCGCGATGTTCCAGGCCCTCTACACCAGCAACGACAACGACGCCGACCACCTGTGGTTCGCGTACGAGAACGCCAGCTTCATCAACACCATCCGCGCTTTCGGCATGCGCAGCACCCGGTTCACCACCTCCCCCTACTGGGGGAACATCGACACCACTGCGCGGAATCTCGACAACCTGATGAATTACGTCCTGACCAGGACCCCCGCCAGCGTCCGGAACTACCTCGTCTACCGGCTTCGGCACGTCAGCGGGCTGGACCAGCAGTGGGGGGTCTGGGGTGCCGGTCCCCAGAACCACCCCGGCAACAAGGACGGCTGGGAGCAGGACCCCAGCCCGTACGGCGTCTGGATCACCAACACCGTCGGCTTCGCTGGCCCGCACCAGCAGTACACGGTGGCCATCATGTACGACCTGCAGAGCTTCGACGAGAACGGCAATACCGGCTTCAAGTACGGGACGAACAAACTCACCCAGATCGCCGCCATGCTCTTCCAGGGCCACCACACGCCGAGCCCGCACCCCCTACCCTCCGCCGTTCCGTAAGCGCCCAGGGTCACGGAACGCAGCCGCCGGCGCCGTTAGGCTGACGTCGTGAATGGCCTGAGGGCCGGCCTGCGGAGGCCGGCAGCGACACTGGTGCTGGCCGGGGTCCTGGCTGGCGTGATCAGCCTGCTGGCCGCCGGATGCGGGAGTTCCGGCAGCGCGGCGTCGCCCGCCGGGATGCAGCGCCCCGCGACCGCCACCGCCACCGCGTCACCGGCCGCGCCGTCGCCCAGCGCGGCGTCGCCTAGTGCCGTGGTGCGCACTGGGCAGCCGACCGTGGTCCCCGTGCCGCCGCCCGGCGCGCTGCACCAGACCCGCACCATGCCCAGCGCGGGCACCCGGGTCTTCCGCGCGGAAATGACGGACCTGTGGGCCGCCGTCGTGACCGGCCGCGCCCGGCTGGCGGCCCAGGCCTTTTTCCCGCTGACGGCATACACCCAGGTCAAGGCCATCGCCGACCCGGCCGCGGACTGGCGCAGCCGGCTGTTCGGGGACTTCCGGCTCGACGTGGCCGCCGCGCACCACTTCCTCGGCGCCGGTGCCCGGCACGCCACCCTGGTCCGGGTCATCGTGCCCTCAGCCGAGGCGGCCTGGATCGATCCCGGCGTCTGCTACAACGCCGTCGGTTACTGGCACGTCAGCGGCGCGCGTCTGGTGTACCGGCAGCACGGCCAGGTGCGCTCGATCGGCATCGCGTCGCTCATCTCGTGGCGCGGCCGCTGGTACGTGGTGCACTTCGGTGCCGTCCTGCGGGCCGGGGCCGGCGGGGTGGTGGATACGCCCGCCACCGGGCCGGGCGTCCCCGGGCCGGCCGGCGGCTGCTGATCCGGGCCCCGGCGGGTCCCGTGCGATGAGTTTCGCGTCGCGGGCGGGTCTACAGAGAACGGGATCCACAGCACCGGAGAGCCGATGACCGCCAGCGATGACTTCACCAGCGCCACCCGGGAATTCCGGGCCGAACTGCTGGTGCACTGCTACCGGATGCTGGGTTCCGCCGACGAGGCTGAGGACCTGGTCCAGGAGACGTACCTGCGGGCCTGGCGGGCCTACACCGGGTTCCAGGGCCGCTCCTCGCTCCGCACCTGGCTGTACCGGATCGCCACCAACGCGTGCCTGACCGCGATCGAGCGCCGCGGCCGGCGGCCGCTGCCCTCCGGGGTGGGGGCGCCCGGTGAGGATCCGCGCGCCCCGGTCATCGCGGCCCCCGATGTGCCCTGGCTGCAGCCCATGCCGGGCGGGTGGCTGGAGGAGACCCCCGACGATCCCGCGGCGGTGGCCGCGGGCCGGGCCGGCATCCGGCTGGCCCTGGTCGCCGCCTGGCAGTACCTGCCGGCCCGGCAGCGGGCGTTCCTCATCCTGCGCGACGTCCTCCAGTGGCCCGCCGCTGACGTGGCGGACCTGCTCGGCACCAGCACCACCGCGGTCAACAGCGGGCTGCGCCGGGCCCGGGCCCTGGTCGCGCGGATCCTGCCCGCCCAGGACGACGTCGCCGAGCCCGGCGGGGTCCGGGAGCGGGCCGTGCTGGACCGCTTCGCGGCCGCGTTCGAGGACGCCGACGTGGCCGCGCTGGCCCGGCTGCTCCGCGACGACGTCGTGCTGGAGATGCCCCCCGTCACCGCCTGGTTCAGCGGCCGCGATGCGGTTTTGACGTTCGTTGCGGAGAAAATCCTGACCACGCGCGGACGGTTCCGGCTGCAGCCGGCCCCAGCCAACGGCCAGCCGGGGTTCGCCGCCTACCAGCGGGCGGACGACGGGCAGTACCGGGCGCACGCATTGCAGGTCCTGACGCTCAAGCCGGGCGGGATCGCGCGGCTGGACATCTTCCTCGACCCGGGCCTGTTCCGGGCGTTCGGCCTGCCCGCGCAGCTGGGCGAACCGGTGGCGGCCGGGGCGGCGAGTTCGGGGCCGGCGGCTGGTCCACCTGGGTAGCCGGCCGCATGAGGCGGCCGCGGACCCCTTGGGGGAAGTTCATGACCGCAGCAGAGATAACGGTCCGCCCGGCGCTGGTCACCGGGGCCAGCCGGGGCTTCGGCCGGGCTATCGCCACCGCCCTGGCCGCGAGCGGGGTGCCGGTCACCGGGGTGGCCCGGGACCGGGGCGCCCTGGACGACCTGCGGGCGGAGCTGGGCGGCTCGTTCACCCCGGTGGCCGCCGACGCCGCCGATCCCGTCGTGGCCGGGCAGCTCATCGACGCCTGCCGGCCTGGCCTGCTGGTGCTCAACGCGGGCGCCGCCCCGCTGTCCCGCCCGATCCAGCGGCACACCTGGGAGACGTTCAGCCGGAACTGGGACGTGGACGTGCAGCACGTCTTCCACTGGACCCGCGAGGCGCTGCTGGCCCCGCTGGACCCGGGCAGCCTCGTCGTCACGCTGTCCAGCGGGGCGGCGGTGCGCGGGTCGCCACTGAGCGGCGGCTACGCCGGGGCCAAGGCCACGATCCGGTTCATCACCGCGTACGCCGCGTCGGAGTCCGAACGGGACGGGCTCGGCATCAGGTTCGTGTCGCTGCTGCCGCAGCTGACCCCGGTCACCGGCCTCGGGGCGGCGGCGGTGGCCGCGTACGCGGCGCGCGAGGGGATCGACGTGGCCGCCTATACCGGCCGGGCCGGCCCGGCCCTGACCGCGGGCCAGGTGGGCCAGGCCATCCTCGATCTCGCCGCCGGTGGGGCGGAGAGCCACGGCGCGTACCTGCTGCGGGCGGAGGGTCTCAGCCCGGCCCCGTGACCGCGGCGCCGGGCATGGTGTCCTGGGCCCGGCCGGGAAGGCGGATCGGTCCAGGAGTGCTGGTCGGCTTACTACGATGGCCAGCAACGATATGCCACCGGCTACGTACTGACTGGAATGAACCACGCAGATGCGACAGCGCCGTCCCGGGTCTTACCCCTGCGCCCGGGGGCTTCTTGCGGCGCGGGACGACGCCGGGCGGTGGCGGTGTCCGCGAGTGCTGGCCGGCCTGCTGGCCGCGGTCGTGATGGCCGTGTCCGCCTGCGGCGGATCGTCCACGGGAGGAGGCGCGCGGCCCGCAGCCGCGACGCCGCACGCCACGGCCACCCGGACCGCGCCGGGTTCCCGGGTGCCCGGCCCGTCAGCGGCGGCGGGGCCGGCCCAGTCCTGCGCGGACCGGGTGCTGGCCCGCATGTCCCTGGCCCAGCGGGTCGGGCAGCTGTTCATCGTGGGGCTGGCGGGCAGCGTGCTGGACTCCGCCACGGCCCAGGCGATCAGGACCTACCACTTCGGCTCGGCCAGTTTCATCGCCACCGATACCGCGGGTGTGGCGGGGGTGGCCTCGGTCACCCGGGCCGTGCAGTCGCTGTCCTCGGCGCAGGCGACCGCCGGGGTGCGGTTCTTCGTGGCCGCCAACCAGGAAGGAGGCGAGGTCCAGGCGCTGCAGGGCCCGGGCTTCTCGACGATGCCGAGCGCGGTCGGGCAGGGCATGCTGCCCCCCGCCGAACTGCAGGGGCTGGCGCGGACCTGGGGCAGCGAGCTGCGGGCCGCGGGAGTCAACCTCAACTTCGCCCCGGTCATGGACGTCGTCCCCGCCGCGGACACCACCCAGAACGCGCCGATCGGGCAGCTGATGCGGGAATTCGGCCACACCCCGGCCGTGGTGGCCGGCCACGGCGTCGCGTTCATCCGCGGCATGGCCCAGGCGGGAGAGGCCACCACGGCCAAGCACTTCCCCGGGCTCGGCCGGGTGCGGGGGAACACCGACTTCAGCGCGGACGTGGTCGACACCGTCACGACGCCGGATGACCCGTATCTCCAGACCTTCCAGCGGGCGATTGACGCGGGCGTGCCGTTGGTGATGGTAGCTCTGGCCACCTACACGCGAATCGACCCGCGGCACCTGGCGGTCTTCTCCCCGGTCGTGATGCGGACCATGCTGCGCGACCGGATGCATTTCGGCGGCGTGATCGTCTCCGATGACCTGGGTGCCGCCCAGGCGGTGGCCAGCGTGCCGCCGGGCAGCCGGGCGGTCCAGTTCATCGGCGCGGGCGGCGACTTGGTGACCTCGAAGTACGTGGGCCCGGCCGAGGCCATGGCCCGCGCGGTACTCGCCCGGGCCAAGGCCTCGCCCGTGTTCGCCGGGGAGGTCGCCGCGGCCGCCGCGCACGTGCTGGCGGCCAAGCAGCGGTTCGGCCTGCTGCCCTGCTGATCGTGCGCCGCTAGCCGCGGGCGGGCTGCTTCCTGGCCATGAAGAACAGGCTGGGCCCGAACGACAGCGGCGCGAACGGGACCTGCATGGCGTACTCCGCGGCGAGCATCAGCCTTTCTGGCATGATCCGCTTCAGGGCCGGCTGGCGCAGATTGGACACCGACAGCACCCGCTCGACTAGCAGGCCGCAGGCCGCCAGCTGGCGGGCCACGACGGCGGGATGATGGTTGACGAACGGGATGCTGTCATTGGCCTTATTGGCTTCTGACCGGATATCGACGGGCATGGACGGGATTTTCTGGCCGCTGCGCCAGTAACGGAGCCGGTTGACCGCGTGCTTGACGTTGGCGGCCTCAACGATGGCGTATCCGCCGGGCCTGACTATCCGGGCGATCTCGGAAAGTTCCTGCTCGGGATCGGGCAGATGATGCAGGACGCGGACCATGACGGCCAGATCGACGCTCGCCGCCGCGAAGTCCAGGTGAGCCGCGTCGGTGAGCCGCGTCTCGATCGCGGGGTGCCGCTCCAGGTACCGTTCGGCCACCTCCAGCTGGCGGTAACTCGGGTCGGCCAGGGTGACCCGGTCGGCGTACCTGCGGAGAACGACGGAGAGCCGCCCGTATCCGCCCCCCACGTCCACGGCGTGGCCGAACCTGCGGCCCTGCAGCAGCCGGGACAGGGCCATCACCTCGGCGCGGTGCTCGTAGCTGCGTCCGGCCCAGTAGCTCAGGTAATCGACGTCCGCTTCGTCGTACTGGCTGGGAACGGCGCTCGTCGCGTTTCCTGCCGCTATCGTGCTAATGCCCATTGTTTTCCCCTGATTTGCCGCCGTACGGCAGCCTGCGGCAGAATTATTTCCGCGCGGCCGGTACGTGCCCCCGCGGTCGCTGATACCCGGCGGCTTTCCCGGTAAAACAACGGGGCCATCCCGGCAGAATCAGACCCGCAGAAAAGGGATGAGATTGGCATCCGCAATGTCGCGCATCCGGGTGTCCAGGTGATCTGGGCGGACTCTGGATGCCCGGCCCGGTTGCGGCCACGCGGCCGGGCACGCAGGCTGGGTAGCGTGGTGTCCGCAGATCAGCCTGATTGGGCGGTGGCCCGTGAGTGACATCCTCAGTCAGGGCGGCGACCGGGGACCCAGACGGTGGCGGCGCTGGGTGATCCCGATCGCCGTGCTGGCTCTGGTCACGGTGCTGATCGTCGAGCATCTTCCGCACCACCGGCCCGGCCCGGCCCGGCCCCGTTCCGCTTCGGCCAGCCAGACCGCCTTGCCGCTGGTGCCCCTGGGCCTGCATGCGCAGCAGCCCGGCGGGGTCAGCGGGCTGGCCATGTCCCGCGTTCACAGCCTCCGGCTACCGCTCAATGGGCCGCAGCCTGCCTGGCTGTCAGCGGCGACGGGGCATGAGCAGTCGATCGGCGGGCTGCCCCGTGACCAGTCCGGCTACCTGTTCACCGGGGTCCCCGGCGGCTGGGCGGTGCAGGCCGGTTCCGACGAGCCGGTCCGCTGCGGCAGCTGCGCCGGGCCCCGGGTGCCGGTCTACTTCCTCGCCGACGGCGCGCGGTCGGCGACCCGGCTCGGGATCGCCAACCAGGTCGCCGCCGGTGCCACGGCCCGTGCCCTGTGGCTGACGAGTTATCCGCCCGGCGCCGACATGAGGACCGCCGCCGGCACGGCGCAGGAGATCAGCGTCAGCGGCGGATCCCCCGGGCCTTCGGTCCGGCTGCCCGCCGGGTATGCGATCGACCAGGCGACCGACCGCGGCCTGCTGCTGGCCCGGTTGGGTAAGCCGGGCACGCCGGTCTACACGCTGTGGAACCCCGCCACCGCGCGGGCCAGCCGCTCCTTCGACGGGGTCATGGCGGCCAGCGCGACCCAGGTCGCCTGGGCGACGCGGTGCGCCCCGCTGTGCCATGTGCGGGTGCTCGACCTGGCCACCGGGCGGCAGACCGCCATCGCGCTGCCCGGCGCGAGCTCGGCCGTCAACGCCGCGTTCAGCCCCGACGGGAAGTTCCTGGCCCTGCAGGTCAGCTTCACCAGCCAGGGCGATGACGGGGCACTGGACATGCAACTCGACGTCGCGTCCACAGCCAGCAGCCGCCCGGTGCCCGTGCCGGGGATCAGTGTCAGCAGCGACGCCCTGGTCAGCTTCGGCTGGCCCGCGCGCGGCGACGACCTGGTGGCCGAGCTCAGCTTCATCGCTAAGGTCCAGCTGGCGTCCTGGTACCCCGGTGCCCGCCAGCTCGCCGTGGCGGTCATGAACTCCGGGCCGCAGCCCGGCTCGCTGATCCTGCGCTAGGCGCCCGGGGCCGGGCCGGTCCCGGGCGGCGCCCCCGCCGACAGGATGCTCTGGCCACTGGGCAGCGGGGTGACCCCGGTGAGCTGCCAGCCGGCCGGGTCGAGCAGCTGCCGGTACTGGTCGCGGGTACGCTCACGCCCGCCGCTCATGACGAGCATGTGCAGGTTCAGCAGTTCCGGCATGACCGGGCCGGGCTGGTCACCGAGGACGGCTTCCACGATCATCAGCCGGGCGCCCGCGGGAGCCGCGCGGCGGCAGGCGCCCAGGATGCGGACCGCGGCGGCGTCGTCCCAGTCGTGCAGCACGTGGCACAGGACGTAGACGTCCCCGCCGGGAGGGACGCTGGCCAGGAAGCTGCCGCCGGCGAACTCGATACGCTCGGCCGCCGGCGCGGTGGCGGCCACTTCGGGCAGGTCCAGTACCACCCCCTGGGCCCGCGGTGCGGTGGCGAGCAGGGCGCGCAGCAGGGTGCCGTGGCCGCCGCCCACATCCACGATGCGCCGGCACTCACCCACCGCGGCGGCCGCCGCCACCTGCCCGGCGATCATGGCGGACACGCCGCTCATCGCGCCGTTGAACGCGGCTCCCTCCCCGGGATGCTCACGGTAGTAGTCCCAGATCGTCTGGCCCAGCGCCGCTTCGCCGGCCGGCTGGCCGCGGATCGCCTCGGTGAGGTATTCCAGCGGGCGGAGCTGGCCCGGGGAGGACAGCATCAGCACGACATCCCGCAGCGACCCGGGCCCGGTGCGCAGGCACGAGCCGACCTCAGTCGTGGCCACGGATTCACCGGACCGCTCCAGCACCCCCAGCGCGACCGCGGCGCGCAGCAGCCGGTCCAGCAGATCCGGCTCGGTGCCGGTGGCCGCGGCCAGGTCGCCGACAGACCGCGGCCCGGCCGCGAGATGGTCAGCGATTTCTAACCGCGCGAGCGCGCCCAGGATGTGGGTCGAGGCCGCGCCGTGCGCCATGTCGAGGACGCGGCTGCCGGGAGAGGTCATGCGGTGCACCGTAGCCGTATCGCCTGCGGGAGTCAGCTAGCGGCGGGGGTAGAACTTCCCGCCTCGTTCAGGTAGGCGGTCAGCTGAGCCGTCAGCTCCGCCGGATGGGACAGGGCGGCCAGGTGGCCGCCGGGGACCACGTCCGCGTCCAGCCCGAGGCGGTCCTTGGCCAGGCGGCGCTGGAACTCCAGCGGGAAGAACCGGTCGTCACGCCCGGAGATCACCCGGGTGGGGACGTCCGGCCACCGGTCGATGGCGCAGGGCTGGCCGAACGCGACATCGGCCTCGGGACGGCCGGAGAGCTGCCCGGAGGCGAGGACCTCGGCGGGCAGGTCGTGCAGGAAGTAGGTGTCCAGGTCCATCTCGGCCGGGTACCCGCCGTCGCGGGCGGCGGCGACCCGTGCCTCTTCCGACCCGGTGTTGCCCCACCACGCCCCGGGGGTCTCGCCAGGCTGCGGGATCATGGCGTTGACCAGGACCAGCAGGGTCACCGGGACGCGGGTGCACACCATGGGTGCGGTGAAGCCGCCCATCGACTGGGCCACCAGCACGACGTCCCGGCGGCGGCCGATGGCCGCGGTTACCAGGCCGGCGTATTCGGGCAGCCCCGCGGACTGGTCCTCGCCGGGCAGCTCGACGGCGATCGCCTCGTGGCCACGGGCCTCCAGCAGCGGGACGACCCGGGACCAGAATGATGCGGTGCCCCCGGCCCCGGGAATCAGCACGAACGTGCTCACGGGCAGCTCCCTCGCTTTCGTTGTCAGAACGTATGACGCGCGGGGACGCCCTCACTCACCGGCCGCCGGGACGCTAGCGCCGGTAAATCGGCCCGGCCGGTAGGGAGCTAGTTCTGCCTGGCCCGCGTCCCCGGGCTCATCAGCGCTGAGCAACTCGGCGGTGATGAGCGCGGCCAGATGGGCACCCAGGGTCACTCCGCTGTGGGTGACCGCCACGTATACGCCGGGAGCGCCGGGCAGCCAGCCCACGATGGACTGGCCGTCGGCGGGCATGGGGCGCACGCACACCCGGTACCCGGTCACCGTGGCGTCGTCGAGGCCGCCGGCCACCCGGCGCGCGCGGTCCAGCAGCTCCCGGGCCCAGCGCCGCAGCTCCTCATCGGGCGTGTGGAGGTCGACGGCGGCGTCGGG
>Ga0182024_10020386_pt1 | contig 12116 bp, 6 predicted proteins | sample P32metaG_FD_120480 | JGI IMG/M metagenome (GOLD analysis project Ga0182024, IMG submission 120480) | Permafrost microbial communities from Stordalen Mire, Sweden - P3-2 metaG (Illumina Assembly) | ecosystem: Environmental > Terrestrial > Soil > Wetlands > Permafrost | place: Sweden: Stordalen...
GGCGGCCAAGGCGCGCGCGATCGAACTTGGCTACGACGCGACGATCTTTGATTCGCAAAACGACACGGCGAAGGAGGCGGCGAATTTTGAAAACATCATCGCCAGCGGCTACAAGGCGATTGTATTCAATCCGACGGATGCGAACGGCTCAATCGCCAATGTTCGCAAGGCGAAAGACGCGGGCATCCCGGTTTTCTGCATTGACCGCGAAATCAATTCGACGAACGCGGCGACGGCGCAGATGCTGTCGGACAATTATTCCGGCTGCGTGAAGCTTGGCCAGTATTTTGTAAAACAGGTTGGAGAAAATGGGAAGTATGCCGAGTTGCTTGGCATCGTCGGTGACAACAATACATGGAACCGCTCCAAAGGGTTCCACAGTGTCGTGGACAATTATCCCAGCTTGAAAATGGTCGCCCAGCAGAGCGCGGAGTTTGACCGCGCGAAAGCGCTGGAGGTCATGGAATCCATTTTGCAGGCGAACCCGGATTTGACTGCGGTTTTCTGTGGCAACGACGCCATGGCGATGGGCGCGTATCAGGCATTGGTCGCCGCTGGAAAAGAGAAGCAGGTTAAAGTGTTCGGCTTTGATGGCGCAGACGACGTGGTGAAGCTGATTGCCGAAGGCAAAATCACCGCGACGGGAATGCAGTTCCCGAAATTGATGGCGCGCACGGCGGCTGAATATGCGGACGAATACATCCAGGGCAAACGCGATTTTAACCAGAAGATCCCCGTGAAAGTTGATCTCGTGACGAAAGACAACGTGGGCAAATACGGCGATTACGGGAAGAAATAAATGCGACGCGCAATTGCGATAACGGCATTGATCGGCGCAGCCGGGGGACTTTGCTGGCTGTTTCCGCTTTTTCACGTCGTGCCGCTGAAACGCGCGCTGGCGGAGAAATCGGCAAAGATTTTTGACGCCGCGCAATTCTCGGATGTTTTCTGGTCGGAGAAATTACTTCCATCAATTGACAAGGCTGTTCCAGCCGAAAAATTATTGCCTGCGATCCGAGCGGATCCGGCAGCGGCGAAAACAAACTACGCTCGCAGCCTTGGTATGGGCGACAGCTATATTTATTTTTTGCGCGGCGCAGGAAAAGTTATTTCCATTTCCGGCGATGAAATTTCCGTTGGCGTTTCAGAGAATGCGACCAACGCGGAAATTGTCCTGGAAACCGGCTTGATTTTCGGCAACACACTGCGCGACGGCACGGGCTTGTTGAGTGCAAGCGATTATCCCGATTCGCAGGATTTCAATGACATCGCGTCGGCGTTGAACAAGATTGTTGGCCAGCGCGTCCTGCCGAAGCTGCGCGAGACAAAGGTTGGCGCGAAAATTTCCTTTGCCGGCTGCGCGGAAGTGGACGACGAGTCCGCGGATTTGCATCCACTGCACGTCGTGCCCATCCAAGCCGAAGTCCAATGAATGCAAATTCCAAAGAATTGCTGAAGCGCTCCCAGTCGCTCATCGCGCTGGCGGTGATGGTCATTGCATTGACGGTGCTGTCGGACAAATTTCTCACGTTCGCCAACGGCCGGAACATCCTGCTGCAAATTTCCGTCAACCTTTGCCTGTCCATCGGCATGACGCTGATCATTCTCACGGGCGGAATTGATTTGTCCGTCGGCGCGATCCTGGCGTTTGCGGGCGCATTCGCGGCAGGCTTGTTAAAAAATGGACTAGCGCTGAAGGCGTTTGGCGTCGTGCTGCAATTCACGCCGTTTGGCGCAATCGTCGCGGGAATTTTCACCGGATTCATGCTCGGCTGGTTTAACGGCATCGCCATCACGCGGTTCAAACTGCCGCCGTTCGTCGCCACGCTGGGAATGTTGAGCATAGCGCGCGGACTGACGATGCTGTGGACGGGCGGGTTTCCCATCACTGATCTCGGCCCGCAATTCGGCTTTATCGGCGCGGGAATATTTTGCGGCGTGCCGATGGCGGTTTGGATTTCAGCCGCGCTCGTCGTGATTTTTGTCATCATTTCGCGGCGCACGATTTTGGGGCGATACATTTACGCCGTCGGCGGCAGCGAAAAGGCTTCTGCTTATTCCGGCCTGAACGTGAACCGCATCAAAATCTGGGTTTATGCGCTCGGCGGCGCGCTGGCGGCGGTTGCGGGACTGATTGTCACCGCCCGGCTCGATGCGGCAGATCCGAAAGCCGGCCTTGGCTATGAACTGGATTCCATTGCGGCGGTCGTCATCGGCGGAACGTCCTTGAGCGGCGGACGCGGCTCGATTCTCGGCACGATGCTCGGCTGCCTGATCATCGGTGTTTTGAACAACGGACTTTTTCTGCTGGATGTGTCGCCGTTCTGGCAGCAAGTCGTCAAGGGGTTTGTGATTCTTGCCGCCGTGGCGGTTGACAAAGCGAGCAAGGCGGAACGATGAAATTTTTTTGCGCCTCCATTTCTTTGACTATGGCAACGCTGCGCGCAACTTAACCGCCTTGGACGACAATGTGAGCGTAGTAGATTGCAGGCCGTCGGATTGAGCAATCAGTTTTATTTGGCCCGAGTTCTTTGTTGATTGCACGATGACTTGGGCGAGGCCGTTGAACAGGCTGCGCTCGCTGCCCTTGTCGGCTTCGTGGCAGCTTGGGTCGCCATTGCCGACGCCGATGATGTTTGCGCCGCTGATTTCAAACTTCACGAGATTGCTGGCCGTGGGAACTTCGCGGCCTTGCGCGTCAACGGCTGAAACATTGACCACCGCCACGTTCTCGCCGTCGGCGTTGATGCTTTTGCGATCGGTTGTCAAAACAAGTTTCGCGGGCGCGCCGGTGGTCTCAACGGTTGTGGTGGCGGCCACTTTGCCGTTCTTGTAACCGCGTGCTTCGAGCTTGCCGGGCGCATATTTCACGCGCCATTCGAGATGCGAGAGTCGCGGCATGTCTTTTTTGCCGAGGCTCTGGCCGTTCAGGAAAAGTTCGACCGCTTCGAAATTGCTGTGGACCCACACTTCGATTTCCTGGCCTTCCTTGCCCGGCCAGTTCCAATGCGGCAAAATATGCAGCACCGGTTCGTCCGTCCACCACGCCTGATAAAAATAAAAGTTGTCCTTCGGAAAACCGCAGGTGTCGAGGATGCCAAAATGCGAGCTGATGACCGGCCACGAATACGGCGTCGGCTCGCCGCGATAATCAAAACCCGTCCACACAAATGCGCCGGACAACCATGGACGCGCAGCGTAATAATTCATCCAGCCCTCGGCGGTCGAACCCCATTCGCGCTGCGCGTCGCCGCCGCGCGGCAGGTTGCGGTCGTAGGCGGAAAGATAGCCGCGCGCCTTATCGTTCTCATAAATGCCGCGCGTGCTGACGGTGCTGGCTTCCTCCGAACCGAACGCGGGCTGGTTCGGAAACGCCGCGTGAAATCCATCCATGTCCAGAAACCTGCCGCTGTTTTTTCCATGCGTGCCCTGAAGCCAGTAATTAAATCCCTGCACGTCGAGCACCTTGGAAAAGCCGTTGCCCCAGTCCCAGTTCATTGCGAACGTCGCGGGCCGCGTCGGGTCGAGCCGATGCACGAGATCCCGATTCGGCACAGCCAAAGTTTTTGCGGCTTCATCTTTGCCCTGCGCGGACAATTCTTCGTTGCCAAGTCCCCAGGCAATGATGCTCGGATGATTGCGATCGCGGTTGACCAAGTTTTCCAGATCGCCAAGTGATTGCGCCGTGTGGCCGATGCGCCGCTGCTCTGTAAAAACAAGAATGCCCAGCCGGTCGCATGCGTCGAGCAGTTCCGGCGTCGCCGGGCCGTGCGCGGTGCGGTAGGCGTTGCAGCCGAATTTTTTCAACTGCTCCAGCCGCCACACGTTGAGCGCGTCCGGCACCGCGATGCCGACGCCTGCGGCGTCCTGATGATTCGCGGTGCCTTTGAGAAAGACGTGCTTGCCGTTCAGCTGAAAACCTTCATTCGCGTCCCATTTGATCGTGCGAATTCCGAATGGAGTTTCATAAACGTCGGACAATTTGCCACCCACTTCCACGCGCGAGATCATTTTGTAAAGATACGGATTTTTCAGCGACCAAAGTTTTGCCGAAGCAACTTCAACTTTTTGCGTCAAGATTTGTTCCGCGTTTGTCCCGATGGTGACATTGAAAGGCTCGCTCTGCGCGACCTTGCGGCCGTTGGCATCCACAATTTCAGAAACGATTTTGGCGTTCGCTGGCTTATCAGAATCATTGCGCACAGTGGTTTCCGCCGAAACTTCCGCGCCTTGATAGGTCACCGTGCTCGTCACAAAAGTTCCCCAGTGCGCGACGTGCGCCGCGCCGGTTTTCACGAGCCAGACGTGACGGTAAATGCCCGCGCCCTCGTAAAACCAGCCTTCGAAGCGCGTCGCATCCACGCGCACGACCAGCGTGTTCGTGCCGCCGTAATTGGCCGTGCGGCTGATGTCGTAATAAAAGCTGCCGTAGCCGCTGACATTTCTGCCGAGACAGACGCCGTTGAGCCAAACGAGGCAGTTGCGATACACGCCGTCGAATTCAATCCACAGCGCGCGGCCTTTGTCGCCGGCTGGCAATTCAAAAGTGCGCCGATACCAGCCGATGCAGTTGGTGGAGAAGTTATTCCCAATCGGTTTGAAGCCGTGGTCCCGGTCGCTGTGCCGGTCGAACGGCAGTTCCACGACCCAATCGTGCGGCAGATCCAAGGTGCGCCAATTGGAGACATCAAAGCTGGGCTGCACAAAGGAAACGTCCTTGCCGAGATTCGTCGCGGCGGCGTCCACGCGCAGCGGGGTGTTCGTCGCCTCCTGCTTGTCGTCATCAGGCCGGTTTTTGTCGAGACGGGTGAATTCAGGATAATTGAATTGCGCATCCGCATCCGGCGCATCGCCCAGATGAAACTGCCATCCGAAATCCATGAGCAGCCGTTCGCGCGGCGCATCGTTTGACGCAAAAATGGAAGTTGCGCTGATAATGAGCATCGCAATCAGAATTTGCAGGGATTTCATGTGAGCCAATTCTTTTCAATAAATGATGTGAGTGCAAGCCAGTTGTCGCGGCCTGCGAAAAGGCGGACAACGAGGAGCGATGAAAATTACGGCATCTTTATTTCTTTGGCGATGACAACATCCCGCTGAACAGTTTCGGTCAATGCGTTGAAATCAACGTAGCCGATGCGGGTGAGCAGTTGCGGTTTGTATTGTGCCGAGGTGGTTGCGGCGTATTTTTTCCAGTGATCGAGCGCTTGTTCCAAATGTGCGATGGCAGAGGTTTGGAACTCCGGCTTTCCGGTTTTCTCAAACAAGGCCAGATCGGTCGCACCAAGAATTTTTTCGGCATAATAATTTCCGAGGTGCGCCATCGCGGTCAAGTCACCAAGCGTGAATCGCAATTCCTTTTCTTTTGCTGCTGGCATTTGCGACAAATATTTCAATGCCGTGTCGGCATCTGATTTCAAAGCTTCGGCTACTTGCGGTGGTGTGATGCCCGCACCCGTTTCCTGCCGAATGGTTCGGTCACAATAGGTTGAAATATCGAGAATGCCGGTTCCCGGCATCGTCTTGCCTTTCATAAAATCCGTCACAGTATAAAAACCCTTGCTGCCTGCCGGATGGCGCACGCACGCTTCGGGAAACCAGCCGAGATCGTTGCCGCCGCCCGCCCAGAAAAAGCGGTCAATTTGCGGAATAACTTTTGAGGCGGCGCTGTAAGCGGCGAAAAGTTTTTGTCCGTCCACCTGCGGAAATTGCGCAGCCAAGGTTTTTTCAAACAACGAATCGGAAAGCGTCGGGTCATAGCCCAGTCGTCCCCAAAGCATGAAGCTGTAATTGTTTTTCTTGATGAACAACTGGCGCGGCGAGTCGGGTTCGGTGCTGGTGAATTCGCGGCCCCAAACATAGCCGTCCGGCCCCATGAGAAAGCCGGCCAGCCTGTCCGCGCCTGGCATGTTGAAAATGTAATTGCGTGCGAACGTCGGGTCGCCCCAGCGAAAATCGTAGATGTCGTCGTTGCGAACTTCAAACCAGAGGCGCTGGCCGGCCGGCAGCGTGTCCAGCGTCGGCTTCGCGAACGGCGGGTTCGTCGAGGAATACATATGCGCGACGGAATACTTGAAACTCAAATCGAACGTGCCGGGATAGTTCGCCCATTCCTTTTCGATTTCCTTCACGGTCGTTTGATGAATCCGGTGGATGAACGGAATCTCGCGCTCCGGCTGGAGTTTCTTTGCATCGAGAACTCCCTCGCCGTAGGTTTTCCAAAGCCATTTTTCGTTCGTGAACTCGCCCGGCAGCTTCTGCATATTTTCACCGCCGGTGATGCCGATCCCTTTTAGAAATGGGTAAGTGATCAATGTTTGCGCGACGCTTTTTCGGAAATAATCAATTGTGTTGGTGTTGTCCTGCGCCGAAGTAATTCCATATTTGCCGTCCGTGCCGAAAACAAAAATGTTCCAGGTGAACAGATAAACATCAATGCCGCGGTCGTGCGCGTATTGCATCACCTCGCGCCAGAATTTTATTTTTTGCTCGATGGACATGCGTTTCACCGTTTCCAAATGCGTCAGCATAGACGGGCGCACCATGTCCTTGCCCATGAGACTGAACGACGTGTCGAACTTCTCCGTTGTGCGCATCACGTCGTCGAGCGCCACGTCGGGATACTCCGGCACTTTCACCAGCGACGGAAACGGATGCAGGTTCCACAGCGAAAGCACGTCGTAACGGTCGCGCGCCATCTCGTCCAGAAACTCATGCCAGAAATCCATGCTCCACATTTCGGGAATGTTTTGCTGCGCCGCATCGCCCGCGTCCGAATAGCTCGGCGTGCGCGCGTCGAGCGGAATATTAAACTTGATGCCGCGCCGCTCGATGAACGGCGCGTGTTCGCCGTCTTTCAATTGGCCAAGCGTTCCGAGCTTGATTGCTTCGGCAATGTCCAATCCACCATACATCGCGCCGACTGCGTCCGCACCGACAACGAAATAATTGGTGCGCGTTCCTTCAATTCTTGTGGAGATGGAATATGATTCTGCTTTCTGCAAGGGGCTTGAATTCGTCAAGCCAAAAGGTTGCGCCTTGGCGCTGGAAGAAATCAAAATAATTCGGACGGTTTGTGGAGCTTCAGAGAATTTAGCCAGATCCAAAACCGCACAATTGACCCCTTTTGCCTGCGCCGCCGCGCGGATTTCCGCCGCGGCGAATTCCACCTGCGGAATTTCATGCGAAAAAAACAAACCCACCTCTTGCGCCACCAGCGCGAACGGTGCGAGTAACAACACGAAAACAATCATCCGGCGGAGCAGATATTTCATTGTAAAAATTTGAGCGAGGACAAATTCAACCGCTCGGTGCTGTCCAACATCGGCTTGCCGCCGCGATTGCCGACGCCCGAGGCCGTGTAAATCGCGCCATCCAGAATGGCGCTGCCCGTGCCGTGCCGGCCCTGGTTCAACGGTGGCAAAGTCTGCCAAGTGAGCGTGCGCAGGGAGAGCGCTTCCACTTCACTGTGCGCATTCGTCTGCGCCATGCTTTCGCCGCCGATGACCAAAACGCTATGGCCGACAACTTCCGCGGAGCAGCCAGCGCGCGGTGTGGGCAGTTTTGGATGGTTGGTTTCCCACTGGCCACTTGCCAGATCGAAAATGTCCGTTTCCGCAACAAGCAGATCAAACACTTTGTTTTTTTCGCCATAGGTCGTGCGCCCGCCGGCGGCGACGATTTTTCCATCCATACACGCCGCCTGGAAATGATCGCGGGCGTGCGGCGCATTCGGCAGTTTTGTCCATTGATTGTTCGCGGGATTCCAGACATCGCACCACGGAACAAATCCGTTCCAATGTCCGTTGGTGATGCCGCAGATGAAATAAACTTTCCCGTCGCTCACCACCACGCCGCCGCCGCCACGCCGCCGGTCGGCGGGAATTTCCGGGCCTTGCTCCCAAAGATTTTTTGCGGGATCAAAAAACCAGATGTTCGTCACCGGCTGTTCGTGCGGATATTTTCCGGTCATCGCGCCAGCCACCAGAATCCGTCCGGCGAACGGCACGGCTTGAAAATGGTGAAGTTCCAGCGGCGGCGGCGACAACGGCTGCCAGATGTTGGCCTGCGGATCGTAAGCTTCGACGGGCTGGATACCGCGCCCGCCGAGGAGATATATTTTTCCGTCCAAAGCTGTCATCGCCGCTTCGTCGCGAGGCAGGCAGTGACGGGCCGGCGAAAGCGTTTCCCAGGCGGCTGATTGTGCGGTGGCGTGCTGTGAGATGATCAGCCCGAACATCACCACCGCGAGATGTTTCAAGGAATTCATGGCTTTGATGAAATCGAAAATGATCGGAGAAGTTTTAATTTTCCCCGCGCTCAAGCCGCACCACGAAATACGGCGTCTGCTGGTTGAAATCCGGGAACATCACGCCGTGATGCTGGCTGTCCATCGCCTGGATGAAATACATGAAATCAAATCGCGGGTCAATTTTATCGGCGGGAATCACGGCTTCGTAATTTCCTTGATCATCCACCGGTTTCATTTCGAGCGTTTCGTAATCCTTCGTCTGGTTGACGCTGCGGTAAAGGACTTGAACCCATTTAACATCGTTCGGTGAATTTACCTTGGCGCGAATCGTCAGCGGCTTTGATGCGGGCGCGGTGAGAATTGGCTGATGGGAAATCACCGGCGCGGCAAAATCATTTGTGAAAGCCACGCAACGCGGCGACGGCGTGAAAATGGCGTCAATGGGAATGTTCTTTCGCTGCGCTTCCAATTTCACAAGACCGCCTTGCAACGAAACCAACTCGTCGCGCCAATGGCCGCACAAATTCCGGCTGCGCGCGCCGAACATCAAATCCGGCGCATAAGTGTCACCGGCGACATCCACAATTTGCTGCCACGCGGCGATTGCGCTGCGCTCATAAGCAATTGCATCGTCGAGCGCCGCCGGGTCTTTGGTGCGGTCAAACAACCGGTAGCTGACGGCGGCGAGAATTCGTTGCGAATGATAGCGCGCCAAACTTGCGAGCATCTTCAAATCCATGACGGTCAAATCAAATTCCTTGCCGCGATGCGCGCCGATTTCCTTTTCCGCGTCCGCGACTTGCGTTTCAATTTCATCCGCCGTTTGCGCGAACCACCGGCTGGTTTCCTGCGGACGAACTTTTGCCGTCTCACCATTTTCAATCAGCAACTGCGCCTCTTCGTCGAAATTTTCAAAAAGCTGAACGTCGGAAAGCGTCGCCTTGGCATAACTCGGCAGATCGCCAAGATGCTGTTTTTCCGGCCAGCCGGCGGTCATTGGAAATCCGCTGTAAGGATAGCTTGACGCGATGATGCGCGGCAGAATCCAGCTCACACGATGCAGCGCATTCTCCAAAAGCGGGCCGGCCTTTGGGCCGAAACGCATCTCAAATTCCCGGTCCCAGATGTCCGATGGCGCATTGGTGTCATAGCCGATGCGCCCCCAAACTTGGAAGAAATGCCAGTAGCGCTCGAACTCATAGTCGTAATAGCGCGCCGAAGGTTTGAGCAGATCGAACAGCTTCGCGTCGTGAAACTGGCCTTCCATTTTTGTCGCGAGCGGTTCATCCACTTCAAAACTGTCGCCATCGTAAAGATGCGTGGTCTCGACAAACCGCCGTGCGTAATCAGGATCGCCCCACAAGAAAATACGCGACGTGCCGCCGTTCCAAAGCTGCCAGTCCATTTTATATTTTTGTGGATAGGTGAGCAGCGCGGCGTAGCTGTGGCGTGCGTTGTCCTGATCGCGCGGATTGATATGCGTCGGATGAAACGGCAAACCCATCTGCTCCATCCAGTATTTCGTGCTCAAATGAAAATTCACGCCGAAGTCCAGCGCGCTCTGGATTTCCTCGCCGGTCAAACCTTTCGCGCGCAAATCAAGCGGCAACTTCGGCGAAGCTTCCATGATGGTCTGGAAAACTGACTTCCAAAATTTCCCCTGTTCGCTCGGTTTCAATCCCGATTCGTCGTGCATTCGAAACTGGATTCCGTCGAGCGACGGAAATGTTTTCAAAAAAGTTGTCAGCGCGGCCTGTGTGTAGGGAATCAGGTTCGTCGCGTTCACACCCCAGACGAGGCTTGGCGTCGGCCCGCGCAATCCATCGTTGCCCAAGGCCGAACCGCCGTTCTGGACGTTGCCGCGATAAATGTGATCCCAGATGCCGATGGTGAAATTGATTCCGCGCGCGTGCGCCATCGCGATAAGCCGGTTAAGGGCTTCGACATTTTGCTGCTGCTGCGCCGCCGTGGTGCCGATCATTTTGATTTCGGGGAATTCCGGCACATCAAAAAAATACGGATAACACGGCGCGAGAAAGCCGCCGTTCTCGTAACCGAGAATCACGACCATCGAGTTGAAACGATTCTGCGCGAGCGTGTCGAGGTAGCGCGTCCAATAGGATTCATCGTAGAACCGGCTTTCCCAATAGGCGCGGTTCATGGCGAACAATGTGATGCCGCGATTGCCAACACCGGGCTTCTCAACCGCGTCGCGCACTTCGCTCAAAGGTGAATCCGTATTCGTGCTCCAACGAATCCGATCCGCCACATCAAGTTCCGCATACATCAACCCGCGTTCGTCCGAGCCGGCGATGGCCCAAGCTGGCCTGCCTTTGTAATCCAATTTCTGGATTGCCAGCGCTTCCGCGTTCGTTGGCACAGACTGGCATATTTTATTTAACGAGGCGGAAAATAATTTCTGGTCACTGGCAAGACCAGCGACAATCAACATTTTGCCTTTGGCATCGTCCAGCGTGTTGACCGTTTCAAAAGAGACCTGCTTGTCCTTCAATGCAGCGATTATTTTATCAATGCCGTGCTGCGCCGGCTGGCCGGTCACCGAATCGGCGATTATGGAAACAACTGGAAGTGGCGCGGTTGTTTCCGCCCGCAAACCACCCGTCATCAACGCCAAGGCAATGATGATTCTCGAACACAAATAGGCGGATTTCATTGATTTGGTTTTTGCTGAAAGGTTATGGGTTCACTTCGCCGCGCGCGATTCACATGAAGCCGGGTTGTTGAAATTTCTTGCGAGACACGATAACAGGGCTTCCTTTCATGAGTTTTAAGGCAACTCTAACAGATAAAAACTTTGCGGCGAATTGATGTTCATGGTGTTAGTAAAATTGAAATCGCCGTTGGTGTCGAACTGATTTGTCGACAGTATTGTCCAGTTGGTCAGCGGGGTAACAAGGTTGGTGGAAGCCAGCAGATAGAAATTTGCACTGGCCACGCCACCGCTGCCGGACAACGACAGGCCACCGGGAAAAATCGAAATGGTGCCGATGACCGGCTTGGCGTTGACAACCACCGATAATACACCGCTTGTGTTCAATGCGCCGGTATTCCAGCCCAGCCCGGCGGATAAACTTGGAAGGTTAAAACTCGAAAAGGAACCGGAATATCCCGCCGCGTTGAACAGTTTGAAGCTATCGCCAGCGGCGAAAGCGGTCCCACCGAAATTGGTTACGTTCAATGTGCCGGCCTGGGACAATGTGCCTGAAACATTCACGGCATTGTTGGTGAGCGGTGAATGCTCAATTTGCATAAAGGTCGTGCTCCCGCCGGCCAGTGTCAGGTTGTTGCTGATGGTCAGTGTGCCAAGCGGATTGCCCGGTGAAAGAGCGCCGCCGTAATTGACCGTGACCGCGCCGGAAATAATCCCGTTGCCGCCCAGCGTGCCGCCGCTTGCAACCGTGACCGAGCCTGAACCGCTGCCGCTGCCAATCAGGTTGTTGACGAGGAGGATGCCGCCGCTGATGGCGGTGCCGCCGCTGTAAGAATTGGTGCCGGTAAGGGCCAAGGTTCCCGTGCCGACTTTGATGAGCGAAGTGACGCCTGAATTTCCGATGTAGCCTGCAAAGGTGTTTGTCGTGTTTTTAGCCCCGATGCGCCAGGTGGGATTTGTTGACGCGCCATTGCCCGCGCCGATGAACGCGCCGCTGGCGCCGCCGAGTTCGCCGATGTCGGTCGTCTGACCACTGGCGTTGATATTATCAAGCGTCACGCCGCTGTTCAGATAAATGGCCGCGTTCGCGTAACCGTAAGGATTGTCGATGCGAAAATCACCCGTGCCACTGCGTGGGCTGACATTGATCTGGCCGGTGCATGCCGACCAATCACCGCTCAACAAACCGCGCAC